>Ga0307982_1004354_pt1 | contig 11204 bp, 14 predicted proteins | sample OrgLakmetagen989_FD_201847 | JGI IMG/M metagenome (GOLD analysis project Ga0307982, IMG submission 201847) | Saline water microbial communities from Organic Lake, Antarctica - #989 | ecosystem: Environmental > Aquatic > Non-marine Saline and Alkaline > Saline | place: Antarctica: Organic Lake... | reverse complement strand
TGACGGCCTGGGTTATGGAATAGCCGACGGCACTGATAACGGCGACGCTAGCCTCTCTGCCCATGACGCTACATCAGCACCAGCAGAAATTGATGCTTCAGCCACCGCCAGTACCACTGGAAGCGACGCCTATGCGCTGCCCATCCAACCACCGGGATTACGGTGGTCATTGCCCCCCTTTTCACCGCCGGGACTGCCGGGCTCACCTGCGTGGCCTCGGGCAGTCGCAGCAGAGAGCCTTGTCTATGTGGCGCCTACGTATCGGCCTACGCTAGGGTTACCGAACGCTAATAACGGCAGCAGCAGCAGCAGCAATTCTGTAACCACACAAATACTTTCTTCTGTAGCGGAGCCACTTTCGCCCAACCTTTCATCTTCTTCCTCCTCCTCCTCTTCGTCTTTGATTGGCCAGTCTCAATCCCGCCGCCGCGGCCGCAATGATGGTGACAACGATGCTCATACCGCTGCTTCAAGCAGCAGCAGCAGCAGTAGCTTCAGTGCAGCGGACTTGTATACCACCTCAGCTCTTTTGCGCCATCCTGACTGCCGCATGCACACCCTAGCCTTGGTATTGGTTTATGAAAGAAGGGTTTTCCTCAATAGCTATTTCTCATTTTGCCGCAACATTTAACCGATTTAAATTGCCTTCCGTTGTAGGCGATCCGTCACCGTCTTTTTTTTCTTCGTGTTTTGCTCTTCGTTATTTGAATGGTTTGTGTTGCCTTTTCTCTTTCTCCCTCCGTGCAGCTCGGTGCTGACCTCTCGTCGCCAGACGGCAGTCTCCAGCTCGCGACCTCTCTCAGCACGAATACTTCTCTGCGGCGTATGGTGCTAGGAGGCTGCAAATTGCCCCCTTCGTCGCTCTTAGCGCTGGCGTCGGCTTTGAAAGCCCACAACTTCACTCTGCGGGAATTGCACCTCGATGCGAATCCGCTTGCGGTAAGTTCATCCAATGGCTCATATTTTTTTGCATACTTTTTTTGCCTGTTGTGAATAGCACTCTTCTACGTACACACGTGCATAATCGGTGGTGCGTGCAATTCAAATGATAAAAAAAATCCATTCGCAACACTGTGCATTGCGAATCATTCTTCCTCTTCCTCCGCAATGGTGCTTTTTTCTTTTGTCCAAACATGCTCTTCATCTTTACTGGCACAAACACCCCATTCCCCTCATTTCCTTCCCCCTATTTAAAGGGTGAATTGATGGCGGACGGCGAGCCTCCACCGATGGGCATGCTAGGCCATGCTTTTGGCGCTCTGCTTTCAGCCGACTTCTTTTCCTCGCAATACGGGCGGCTTGAGGTGGGCGTACCTAGGCAGTTTCAAAGTGTTTCAATAAAATGGAGGCAGTAAGGCAGTTGGGTGAAGGTGTTGTTTCCCGTCGTTCTTTTTCTTTGAAGTTTCTTTACGTATGGTCGCCCCCGCGTCTTGAGTTCTTTTACGCGCTATTGTGTCGGCCTTTGTGCTTGTGGTTGTGTCTGTGGGCGTATCAACATGTACTTATATGAGCGTTCTTCAACCACAGGTGCTGAGCCTCTGCAAATTGAACCTGGACGACGATGACGCACGTGCCATCGCCCAAGGCCTCAGCGCGTCCGTGTCTCGAAACCAAGCGGGCGCCGGCGCGGGGGGCTGGACACTGAAGCAAGCACAGCAAAACAAGAGCACTAGCAAGCGAGGCCGCGGTACTGCCACTGCCACTGCTAATGCTGCTGGAGGTGCTCAAGGCAAAAGTGGCAGCAATTACAGCAACGGTGGCAGTGGGGTTCACCCTACCGGTCAGCTGCGAAGGTTGTTGCTCTCAGAAAACGCCATTGGAGACGAAGGTTGCGCCGCGATTGTAGCCGCTTTAAAAGACCGCGATCACGCTTGTTTGGATGCTTTGAAAGTGCGCCAGTCGAAAGCAGTAGGTCCTCACAGTCATGATAGTAACACTGGGCAGAATGCGAACGATCTTAGGATTTCCTTCGGTTCAACACAAAAAGAAGAAAGAGACAATGACGATGGCGTTGAGAACAACAAGGACAACGACGAATGGTTACCGGAAGGGTTGTGGGAACTGGATTTGAGTCACAACCGCATCACGGATGGAGGCGCCGCTCAGATTTTGGCCTATCTCAAAAGTGCCAATGGCTCGTGTTCACAAGAACACCACAGCCACCATCACCACGGCCATCCCACTGAACGTGGCCACCACACCAGAGCTCTTGCCACGGCCTCAAGTGGTGCTAGCAGGCGTGAAGCGTGGCCGATTGGCCAAGGCAAAGATACGAGGAGTCGTTACTACAACAGCAACAACAGCAGCGATGCTAACCGCGAATCAGACGACGATCTGCTTGACTCTTTGGGTCCCCTCGGCCCTCGAACTTCTTGCTCGGGCTCGTCCCTGGTGCGGCTGGCACTGAAAGGCAATTTGGTGAAAGATTCCGTGGCTCATACCGTATGCGGCTTACTGCGCGACTTCCCTTACTTAGAGGTACGTAATGTAGTAGAAATACGGCAAAATAATCGGAATGATTAGATAACACTTGAGCACCTGCACGAACATTTTTTGCGCCTTCTTCTGATGTTTATGTTTATGCTTGACTGCGCTTTTATGGGCATATGGATACGAAGTGAAGTTTCTAATGCCATGGTTTATTTCCATATGCTATACACAGTTGGACATCTGGGAAGGCAATTTGTTCCGAGCACAACCACTGAGCGTGTGCGAGAAAGCTGCCACTCGAGCTGCTGCTACCATGGTGCACCGCCGCTCGACTGCCCGCCAGCAGCGCCGCCAGCAGCAACTCTTGGAGCGGTGCCACGCGGCTGGTTTGGATCCTAGTGGAGCTACTTCAGCTTTTGCTGCTGGAGCTGGAGCCGATGGTGGCGCTGGAGCTGGAGGTGCTTCGGGTGCATTCCTTAGTAGGAGTGGTGTTGGCCCGCCTTCTCCGAGCTCGTCGGTGGCTGCCGTGCTCGCTGGTAGTAGTGGTGGTGCCACAGCTGGAGCATCGCCTGGAGGAGGCAGTAACGCCTCCGTAGGACCCTCCTCTGGCTCTGTCAACACGCTGTCAACGCAAGGAGCCAGTGCCACGCCAGCAGCCTTAGCCGAAGTGCGGGCGCAGAAATCCCTAGCGTCCGCAGCCAAGTTGGTGGCCTCGGAATCCCACAACAGTGCGGCAGCTCTCTCAGCGAACCGCCTGATGCAAGGCTTTCGCCCCCACAAAGGGGTCCCCGACGACCTCTTTGGAGTGGACATCTTCCGTGGCCGGTAACGGATTTTACTGCCTTTATTGACGACTATACTCTGTCTCTGTTTTAATTTGTTTATGTTCAAAGTATGCCGATTGAAATAGATCTTTGCTTCTAGAAATTATTCAGAGCGATTTGTTGTCCTCTTCTCAGCCCCTTCATCATTCATCTTTCCCTATATCTGGTCTTCTTTAGGTATGCGCTCTTGGATCTCGAAGCCAGCGCGCGCACCGCGGCCGCTGACGCCATCAGCGCTCAGCACCTCACCACTCATAATGATCGCAGCGACCATGACAACGGCGCTGGCAACAGAGGTGGGGATAGCGGTGGCTTAGGCAGTCACGAGGTCGAGAGTGGTAGTGGTGGTAATGGCAATGGTGATGACGAAGACCCACAGCGCCCCAAATCACGGGAAGGCGCAGCTCGCACGTGGCGGCAGTTTCCGATGCCTTCCACGGGCCAATACACTGACGAAGCACGAGCAGCTCTGGCCAAGAAGCTCAGTGCCATGCATGCACATTCGATGCCGCCTCATCATCATCAGCAACAACACAATCACAGTGCTGAGAACCACAAGGCGACTACAACAACAGCGCCAGGGGCACGCAGGAGCAGTAGCAACTACATCCAGAGCAGAAGAGGGACGCCTGCCGTAGGAGCCGGCAGTGGGGCCGGCAGTGTAACGGCTGACGTGCTGCGCACCCGCTTTGGGCTGCCTGCGGCTGCTCCTACTGGTTCTAAGGATGCTAATGCGCTTCATTCTGCCTCGTCATCTTCAGGCAAGAAACCTGTGCAGTCTAGGAGAATAATTTCTTCTCAGGCCCGTTCCAGCAACGAAGGCTTATTAGCTCGCAGTGACGGTGCGCTCTCAGCTGCTCACGCTGCGGCCGCTGCCTTTGCTGCTAAGGAATGGGGTGGCTCTAGCCACAATTACAGCGGCAACATTAGCAGCAGCAGCACTGCTGATGGTAGTAGCGGTGACAACATCTGGGGCGGGCAGTTCGACCAAAACAGCACCAGTAACGGAGGCAGTGGAAGTTTGTCCCCTCTCAGCCAAACAAACGAGCGAGCTACTACGAGGCACAGCGTGACTGACCCCTTTGCGTCATCTCTGTTCTTGGCTGCTGCCGAGGGTGGAAAGAACCGCCATCCCCACATGAATTCCGTTGGCGGCAGCACCACCAGCAGAAGTATGAACACCGGGAGATTCAACAACAGCAGCGCCACCAGCAGCAGTAGCAGCAGTGGCAAACTTTCTGGCGGTCGCCGAGGCGGAGGTGGAGGGCTTGCGGCTGGAACCTCATCTGCGGAAAAAGGGCGTGCGCTCCTGCATGGAGCCCTCGTCAGCCCCGATAACCCATTCGCAGACCCGTTTGCTGACTTGGATACTCCTCGCCTGTACAGCAATAGCACTAGAAGTAGCAGTGGCAGCGCCGGGATGGCGCATTCGGCTTCACGGCCGGGTCGGTCACAGACGAAAGGTGGACTGGGCTTGTCGGGTGCCTTGTAGTCGCAATTGCAAAGAGCCAGGGAGGCAAGGAGGCCGGCGGCTTTAGTTATTCGAAATCAAATTCATTGTTACCGCTTGCATTTGAATTCCGAGGACTAGATCGTGCCTCAGTTAGCTGGGTGACTAGGTTCGGTTTCCCGCGGGAAATTCCGAGGGAAATTTTTACAAATCAGACGTGATTTCCGCGACGGAAATTTAGCAGTGCCTTTATGACTACGGCACAAAAATCCCGCGGAAACCTGCGGAAACCCGCGGAAATGCCACGTGAAGTGAAAATTTTAGCCAGCGCGCGGGAATTCCGCGGAAACGGGAATCTCAGCCCTGCTGGGTGCTACAAGTACATATAATCCAGAATTGTAGGGTGATTTAGGGCGCATCCTGCTCCTCCAATCCCCTTGTCACTGCCACGTCTACCAGTTTACACTACGCACAGGGCACAGCAGCAATGTGAGATGTTGCTATATATATCACATTAGGACAGCCGGGTGTTGCTGATAATCATGATTGCTGATTCTCATGGTTTTCGACCGCAGGTAGCTTGGGACGTAGGTTTACGAATGAGATGAGGAGATGAGGAGTTGGTTTTGGCGTTTTGGCCTGCTGTTCAGAGATCCGAGGCCGGTAATGCGTAATGCAAAACAAGCACGGTGAACGGTTATAACTGGAAAGCGCTAGCTAGCCTCGTAAGCACTTCAGTGTTTCATAGCATTGCCCTGAGCCGCAATGACGACGTCAAACATGACTTTTTACATCGAGGAGGTGGAAGACGGGGATCCGCCACCTGAGCCGCCTCCAGATGACGGGTCAGGAGGCGAAGGCTTTGATCCTAGCGACATCCTCGACCTTGGGGACTTAACGGGGCACATGGTATATCTGAGATACACATAGATAAGTATATCATTTGTATTAAACATCATCACTTGCAACATGCTGCTTCCTATGCTAGGTAGCTAGATTACATGAATCCTGGCGCGCGTCCACTATTTGGTTGGGACTCTGATCGAATAATAACACCAACTTCTCTGTTTCGTACATGAATCAAATGGCGTGTGGGACGTAGATGGACGGCCGTGCTGTGGACATGTGCCCTGAACCACCGCTACCAGCTGTCGCAGCACCAGCTGAGGCGGCAGATAACAGTAAAGCAGAAAGCAGTGAAGCTGCAGCAGCTGAATCGGCATCGGAGGGTGGATTCAAACTGGGAGCACTCGTGGTGCTGCGAGGGCTTCAAGCGAAACCTGAGCTGAATGGGTGCACGGGTCAAGTGTGTGGTGTTGCGGGTTCGGCGGGCGGGCCTGCAGGCACAGGGCGCTATCCTGTGAAGCTCGACGTGATTGGCCAGGTTTGGCGCTATGAACTGACGTGATTGGCCAATTGGCATGTTACACTGGGCGTTGAATTCAAAGACTTGCACATTGATATTCTTTCTCGATTACAATATCTTGCCGTTCGTATCTCTTATCGGCATATCTATCTCCTGTTTCTAATCTCTGTAGGGCACCTTCACTTTCAAGCCGACCAACCTCGAACCACGGCCTTCCTGGTGTGCCACTCTTATTGAGCCCGTGTCTGCCGCTGCTGCTGCTGCGAACTCCAGTGGCGTAGCCTCTGGCGGTTCTTTACCAGAAGGTCGAGGCGGAGCAGCTCTGGTTGTATTACCAGCCCTAGAGGGCGAGGGTGCTGTAGGCAAAGATGGAGATGAAGCTCACCAACAATTGGCCGTGATGATTGGAGGGGCAGACCGTCGCGGGCAGCACTACAGCGACGCTTGGGTTCTGAGCTTGAAGCATGGTAAGAAAGGAGGAAGAAGAAAGGGAAGAAAAGGTGTGCATTCGCCAATGTGAACATGAAAACATGTAAGCGTGAACGTTCGGTGACTGGAATAATCTTTAATTTTACACTGAGCTTGATGTCAGACTCTGCCACCCCCCCTTTTCTCGTCGTTCGTTTTCCATCTTTGCACCATTTGTGCGGACCTGTACACAGGCGACAAAGAGCCCATCGGCGAATGGACGCTTGGCGCATTCAACCAATCAGCATCGAGCAACAGGGGACCGTCGGCGAGGAGTGGGCACTCGGCTGTGGCGTTTCCTCCTCCTAGATCAGCACTTCCTTCCGAAGAAGCGGAGGTTGAACCTGCAGCAGCAGCAGCAGCGGTTGCTGCCGATGGTTTGGCGGGTGTGGTGACGGTGTTTGGCGGGTCTAATTTGGCGACGCAAGAAGGCTTCGGAGACACGTTTCAACTGCTCGTTGGTGAATGGAATCATCATGAAGTTTATGAAGATGAAAGTTAGATGTAGACTTCATAGAGTCGATTCACTTCTCGCTCGATGGCGTTCAAATAATAAACCTTGTGTAGATCGCAAGCCCATGTAACCCTTCTGTACTCATCTTTCTTTCTGTTTCTATCTCATTGCAACTTCTCCTCTTTCATCATTTTGCAGGGAAAGACGGCTCACTGCAGTGGCGCGCAGTTGCTGTCGGAGCTTCACTGCCAAATACCTCGTCTTCGAAACCCCGCAATGCTCATGCTGCTGTACCCTTACTGGGTAACAATGGAGTAGAAAGGGCAACATCGGCAGATGCGGCGTCAGCAGAAGCGACGTCATCAGAACCGAAACAGTCAAGAGCAGATGCAGAAAGCCCCATTATGGTGGTAATTGGAGGTTCCACCATCGAAGATGGCCCGACAATGGACGTGCTAGTGCTGGAGAATGCCAACGATGCTAGGTTCGTGTGTGCTACATATTTGTTAACACTGAAGGGTCAGAGGAGGGAAATGAGCGTGCACTGTGGGAGATGAAGTAGCAATAAGAAAAATGGGTATCTTCCGATTGAATGAATGTTGATTATAATCTTGAGTGTTGACGACTTGGGGGTAGTAGAAGGCAAATTGGACGGCTTCGCAAATCTTCCTATCATTTTACATGCTCCTCTCTTTAGTTTCATTCTCCCTCTTGCTCCTGCTTGTTTGCTTTATCGTAGTGCTACATGGCACCAAGGCGGCGATCCGCTTCATTGCAGTGGAAGGAAACCAAAAGGCCGAGAAATGCACTCGGCCACCGTGCTGCCTTCCTCCTCTTCTTTCTCAAACAGCAACAGTAGCAGCAGCGACAACAAGACCAATGGCGGCGGTGTGGTGTGCGTGTGCGGAGGGAGGCTGGAAGACGACACCATCGCCCAAGACTGCTGGCTTTTGACCGTTCAGTCCAAACAGGTTTAGTGTGCCTTCAAAATGATGAGAGACAGAGAGATAATCTTCATAGAGTACTCCTATGCGTCTTCCTTTGTTTCTTTGACTCTCAGCTCACGCAAAGCTACTTATTTTCTCGTCTCACTTGCTTCTTGAATCCTAAGCCTTGCCCCTTGGCACACTGTACTCAACAGGCGTCTGCCACCACATCCAGCAGCAAAGGTGGCAAGAGTAGCGGCAGCAACAGCGCAGCCAGTGAGGCAAGCAGCAGCAATAGCAGCTGGGTGGGTACTTGGGTACAATTGGCTTCTGCTGCGCTGCCATCGCCTCGCTGTGGCCACGTGGCTGTTTGGTGGCCTTCCCGCTTCAGCGCTCACTCTAAAGCAGACGAAGAACTGCAGGCTACTTCTTCTTCTTTTTCTCACGGAAGTGGTGGCAGTTTGGTGTTGTTTGGTGGCACAGACGGCGCTGGTCTGCCCAAAGGGCTCCTGGTTCTTGAAGAGAGCCCTGCGAGTAGCTCAGGTGGAAAAAAGGATGAGAAAGCGAAAGACATGTATTGGCGTGCAGAAGCGTTACCTCTCGAAGGCCGTCTCAGCGCTGCAGCAGGGGCCACCCTAATGAGGAGGGGAGAAAGGGATGGAAATGCGCTGTTGGTGTTTGGTGGCGTCACAGCGGCGGCCGACTCGGCAGACTCTTACTTGATTGAGCCACCGAATTAGGCAGCACGAGATGCGACTGCCTCTCGCTCTTTGTGGTTTATCTCTGAGTTCTCAAGTAAGCAAAATGTAAATGGTACTGCCCATGACTTAAGTTTCTGTAGGTGAAATATGGGGATTTCTGGCATGGGCTATTGTAGTGATATGGGTTTTTAATTCGTTTTGTTGTTATTAGCGCTGGGGGTTTCGAACCCGGACCTGTATTGGTTCACCCTTCAGATTCAGATCAGCGACAGCGACCTCTTCACGGAAATATTACATTAGAGGACCTCATGTAGAAGGAGGTCTCTCTCATCACCTCGAGATCATCTTTACTTTCTCGCTTCTTGCTTCATGCATCTCAAGAGCTCGAACCTCTAACCTCTAGCCTCCTCCTGACCGCGAAGCCCATTTGTGCCTACTGCGAGGAGAGCACCAAAGCTAGCTATAATAGATGGAGCCCTTTCCGATGCAATCGCTCGGATTGGCTGCAGCTTTTCCACCTCAATTCAATCCTGAAGCTGACCCGCCGACCGTCCTCTCGCTAGACTTCCACCGCGAGGGCCAATGGCTCGTGTCATGCGACTCGAGCGGTGCCGTGTTGCAAGTCGACTCCTTGAGTGGTTGCGTGGTGAAGCGATTTACTGCCACCGGCGGTCCAGAAGCCAAACACCCCGTAGGGCTCGTGCGCTACACGCACCATTCCCTGGCAGTGCTGTGCGCCCCTACTCGCTTCGCGCAGCGCACTTCGACTGGAGGTCTGGGCTCGGCGCCGGGCGAGCAAGCGGCACATGACGTGAGGTGGGAGACTGGCGCATTTTTTAATGTACAATTATCTCATAAGACGCACGGTCAATGGTTGTGTTTATTTGCTGTGTTATGGTAATGCCTACTTTTGTTGGCTTCTAAGCTGTGATAAGGTAGAGAGGTAGCGTAGGAGAGATGAGGCGAAGGGCTTGTGGCTACTGCAACTGCTTGCATCATACATTTTTGCGTCGCGCTTTAATGCCCTACGACACAGGTACCTGTCGCTCTACGACCATTCTTACCAGCGCTCTTTTCAGGGCCACACCGCGCCAATCGCCTCAATGGCCATGTGCCCGGCAGACGACTCCTTTGCCACGGGAAGCGACGACGGCACGGTGCGGCTCTGGAACTTGAAAGCCTCCAAGAGCGTAGCCTGCTTGCAGTTGCCTCAAGGCTGCAGCTCCCCACATGTAGCCTATGACCCTACAGGCAAAGTGTTTGCCTGTTCCTATCAAAACGGCCCAACTGCTAGTGGCAATGGCGGCAGTGAACACATCATCAAACTCTACGACGGTGAGCCGTTTGCATAGAAGCAATTATGAAATTTAAATTATCCCTGTGTTTTTGTGTGCATCCACTCCCTCTGACTACCCATTTCTCCTGGGAGAAGTCAACTCCAATTTGTTGCATGTTCCTTTTCCACTTCAATTCCCTTTCACTTGTACGTCACTTCTCCACCTTTATTCCTTTCTTCAAGCGAATGTCCTTCGCTAACAACCACCTGGGTCAATGTGTTTCTTTCGTAGGCCGCAACTACGGCACAGGGCCATTTGCCACTTTCGAGCACAGCCCGGAGGCGGTCAGCAAATTCTTACAGTCAAAAGGGTTTGCGACAACACTCGCCGCCACTCCTTGGGCCGGCTTAGCGTTCTCACCGGACGAAACTCACCTCTTGGTTACCTCTGAGAGCGGACTGCTGCTGCTCTTGGACGCTTTCGATGGGAACCTCCTGCACGCGTTTGACTCCACAGCCATCGAAACAGAAGAAGGAGCAGCAAGCTCTCTGACAGTGTCATCGTCAGCAGCGGCGAGCGCAGTTGCTGCTCCAGCACCTGTGACAAGTGCCGAGGGAAGTAGTGCAGCAGTTACTGTGGGTGCTGCTGCCACCAGCGCTGCTGCGGCTGCTCCTGGTGCGTGCTTCACCCCCGACGGAAAATTCGTAGTGTTTGGCACCCAAGGGGGGGAAGTATGCGCGTGGGCCGTCCCTCCAGCGCCTCCTTCTCCGGATGTACAGGGGGGAGACAGCAACGATAAGACCCAACAGCTGGGCGCTGCTGCGAAGGACGATGCCGCTGTCAATGCCCCCGCAGTGCGGTTGCGCGGCCACGTCAGCGGAGTCAGTTGCGTGGCTTGCTCGCCTGCGTATGGAGTGCTCGCGTCAGCGTGCTCGGTCATCGCGCTGTGGACCCCAAAAGAAGATGGCAATGAGATAGAAGAGTCGAAAAGCAGCGATGCGCCAGAAAGCAACGCGATGGAGAACTAAGCAGTTGTTCTATTTCGGGTCACAAGAGATATACTTTAGCCTTTAGGAAAATGATTTTTTCCATCTTCCTGTTGGTGCTTGGTGCTGCGGGCTTATTCGGTGATATAGATCCGTGTGCCTTAAGAAGTGTAAGTTTTAACCTCAGAAAACAATCGAGAGATTTTGCCCTGCCCACGGGAAAATAAGAAGTAAGGAATCCGAGGAAGCTTCGAGCCTCAGGGCTCAAGGAAACGGATAAGCGGATAATGAGAAAAAAAAAGAAGCCACTGGCATTATATTC
>Ga0307982_1004352_pt1 | contig 11205 bp, 3 predicted proteins | sample OrgLakmetagen989_FD_201847 | JGI IMG/M metagenome (GOLD analysis project Ga0307982, IMG submission 201847) | Saline water microbial communities from Organic Lake, Antarctica - #989 | ecosystem: Environmental > Aquatic > Non-marine Saline and Alkaline > Saline | place: Antarctica: Organic Lake... | reverse complement strand
ACCCGGGAGAAACCTGGAAAATCAAGGTGCTTCGTTTCCGCCTGGGAAACAGAAACAATCATTCAGCCATCCAGGCCCGTTTCATGAGAAACGAAACAATTATGTCGTGCTTTTTCCCCGGTTTCTTGTCCACTTCGGTGCACCTGGGAAACAATCCCTGAAAAGTCCATGTTTCGTTTCTTCCTATTTTCCGTGTTTCAACTTCTTCCCTATACAAAACCCTCTTGATCTCCACCCTCCTCAACCTGTTCTCACTGGACACTGGACTACTTTTTCTTCTCGACTTCTTTACCTTTTTATTACGAAGTCATTCGTACACACACAGAAAGGACTCCGCGACTCCGCCGTATCTACTGCAGCTGCATACAAGATCTCGCCTGAAGTAACCATGGAGGAACTTGATGCAGAGGAGAAAGCATTCCAGAACAAATTCAGCCGGCAGATTGCAACTATGGGTCTAGCTGCCGTCCGTAAGCTTGTGAAAATGAAAGTGCTTATCGTGGGCTGCGGTGGTGTCGGAGCTGAGACGGCGAAGAATGTAATTCTGCAGGGTACTCGTGCCGTGACGCTCTACGACCCGGTTTGTCAATGTTGCCGATCTAGCCTAGGCGTATTGGCAAAACTGAGTGAGGGTAGATTGAATATGCAGACGAGCCAGCAGTTATCCTTCTGACATCATGTTCATGTTGCTCTCATGTTGCGTGCTTTGGTGCTTCCATTTGTTCCTCTGCTACCTTATAGACGCCTGTTGAATTGAAAGACTGCGGCGTCAACTTTTGCATCGACGAGTCATGCGTTGGACAGCGGCGCGACAAGGTCTCCATGCCCAAGCTGCAGGAGCTTAACAAGGTATTGCGATGCGTGGACTGAAACCATTCTACGCACCACTTCTGTGGCTGCATTGCGGCCAGAGATACCTATCATTAGGACCCGAATATCAAACGTCTGTCTAATTTTACACAATATAATTACTTTCTGTTGATTGTGTTGAAAACTATGCTCGAACCAACTTCTCCTACCTTATCGCTCGTTTTTCGTGGTCCCTTAGGAATGTCTCGTGAGCACCGCCGAGGAGCTTACGGAAGAGGTAGTGGGTGGTGCGACAGTGGTGATCGTGACCTCTTACATGTCTAAGGACGAGCTCATTAAGTGGAATGAGTGAGTTACAATTTTATATACTATTCGTGCTGTAATGTTTTTGAGATGCATGCATTCATATCTGCTTCAAGATCAATCCACTATCTGCCTTCTCATCCGTCGTAACCCTGCTTCCTCCAGAGATTCTATCCTGAAGCTCCTCAACTTCGTGCGCTTTCATGAGCTTTCTTTCAATTTCCTTCGTAACATTCTCCCCCCCCTGTCTCTACAAGGTTTTGCCGAACGTTCAAGATGGTCGACGCAGCTTCCGGGAACATGGTGCCCGCCGCGATTTCCTTCATGTACTGCTTCACGGGCGGGCTTTTCGGCTCGGTGTTCGTGGACCACGGCGACAAGCACACCATCTTGGACGCCAATGGAGAGCGGCCCCTGGTGCGGCTGGTGACGTCCATCACCAACGAAGAGCACGGCCAAGTGCGGTACGTGATTCCGGACGGCGAAAAAGCCGAAGAGCTGCCCGAGGGGTGCATGGTGGAGTTCGACGACGTGGAAGGCTGCTTTTCCACCGACGAAGCGCAGTTCGAACGGACCGGCTTGTCCATCAACAAGGTGCCCGGGGGCTGGAAGACCTACCGCCTGAAAGGGGACCCCATCAACACCCTTCGCATCGGGGACACCCGCCACTTGAGCCCGTACATGGGCAACGGCACCTTGACCGAAAAGAAAACCCCTGTGGACGTGGCGTTCCGCAGCTTGGCGGCTTGCGTGACCCACCCGGGCGAGCTCCCCATGACCGACATGATCAACTTCGGGAGCGAGTACCAGCAGCACGTGGCGCTCATGGCCACCTTGGACTTCCAACTCCAGCACGACGGCGCGATGCCGCAGCCCAACAGCGCGGAAGACGCGGCGGCGGTGGTGAAGCAAGCCCAAGAGTTCGTGAAAGCCATGGCCACCTTCAACGCTGCCACCCCCAATGCTGCGGTGCCCGCCATTGAAGTGGAGGTGGACGAAGACCTCGTCACCAAGTTTGCGACCCACGCCGCAGTGGAGCTCCAGCCCATGTCGGCTTTCTTCGGCGGCGTCCTGGCGCAGGAAGTGGTGAAAGTGGGCGGCAAGTACACTCCGGTGCCTGGCTTCTTGCACTTCAACGCCATGGAAGCTTTGCCAAGCAGTGCGCCGCCCCCGCAGGAACTGGCGCCCACGGGCAGCCGCTACGACAACTTGGCCGCCGTGTACGGGTCGGGCTTCGTGACCAAGCTCGCCAACTTGAAGTACTTCATGGTGGGGTGTGGGGCCCTGGGCTGCGAGTTCCTGAAAAACTTTGCCCTCAACGGCGTGTGCTGCGGCCCCACGGGCCAGCTCACGGTGACTGACGCAGACCGCGTGGAGCTGAGCAACTTGGCGCGGCAGTTTTTGTTCCGCGAAGACACCGTGGGGAAGCCCAAGTCGACCTCGGCCTGCGCGAAAGCCACGCAAATGAACTCGGCGTTCACCCCCGAAGCCCTGGAAATGTTCGTCGGGGAAAAGACCGAAGACCACTTCAACGACGCGTTTTGGCTCGAGTTGGACGGGGTCTGCAACGCACTCGACAACATGGAAGCGCGGTTTTACGTCGACGCCCAGTGCGTCAAGTACGGCAAGAGCTTGCTGGAGTCGGGCACCATGGGCACTTCCGGCAACGTGGACCCGATCGTGCCCCACAAGACCAAGACCTACCGGGACGGAGGCGACGCAGTCGAAGGCGGCGGGATCCCCATGTGCACCCTGCGCAACTTCCCCCACTTGATCGACCACTGCATCGAGTGGTCCCGGGACCAGTTCGAGGCGGTGTTCGTGAAGCCTGCGCAGCGCGCCAAAGTCTTTGCTGAAGACCCCAACGCGTTCTGCGCCGACTTGCTGGAGAAGTGCGGCGGCGGCGACGCCTCGGTGGTCGCCAAGCTCATCCCGGACGTGACCAACTTGATCAAGACTTTGACCTCGGCCCAGAACGCGACCTTGGTGACTTGCGGCCAGCTGGCGTTCGACTACTTCCACGCGCTTTTTCGCGACAAGCTCTTGGACTTGATCCACACCTATCCCAAAGACGCGCGGGTGATCAAGGACGGCGTGGACAAGGGCCCGTTTTGGACGGAAAAGAAGAAGTTCCCCACTCCGGCCGAGTACGATTCATCGAACTACGCGCACCGCCAGTTCATGCTCAGCACCACGCACTTGATCGCGTGCATGCTTGGCGTCCACGCCCCTTACGGGGGCGACGACCCGACTTGGCTCGAGGACCAACGGTCGGAAGCTTGGCTGTATGAGCTCACGGCGCAGCTCACGGTGCCCCCCTATGCCAAAGCGGTGGTGGACAACGCGGAAGAGGACGCGGGCGGCCAAGACGGCGGCTCCAAGGGCGCGGCGGCAGACGGCAAGGAAGACGAAGAAGCGCCTCAAGACGTGCTGCGTCGCTTGATTGGCCAACTCGAGGCTTTCAAGGGCGTGAACCCAGCTTCCCTCGAGCCGGCCGACTTTGAAAAGGACGACGACTACAACTTTCACATTGACTTTGTGACGGCAAGCTCGAACTTGCGCGCCGCCAATTACGGTATCCCGCCGACTGATTTCGGGAAGGCCAAACTGGTTGCTGGCAAAATCATTCCCGCCATCGCCACCACCACGGCTGCGGTGACGGGTCTGGTGATGCTGGAGCTCTTCAAAATGGTGCTGGGCAAGGACATTGGCGACTTCCGTGCTCGTTTGATTGGGCTCGCCAACAACGTGTTCACGTCGTTCGAACCTGACCCGCCCATGACTAAGACCTCGGGCACGAAACTCACTGAGCCAGACCCCACTACTCTGGGCCCCGACGACTTCGACGAGCAAGGCAAGGTGAAAAAGTCCTCCTACGTGTCGGAGCTCTTCGCAGCGTACCCCGACAGCCACTCGTGCTGGGACAAGCTGGTGGTGCCCCACGACATGGCGCTCCGGGACCTGTGCGCGTGGTTCGAGAGCGAGCACAAGCTCAAAGTGGCCCGGTGGGGCCTCAAGGCAGACCCGTACGTGTACCCGCCCAAGCCCACGTTTGACCCCAGCGTGCTGCCAGCCCTGGACTTGCCCAAAAACAAGGCGTTCATGGACATTCGGGCCAACGCCAGCGTGGCGCAGAAGGACAAAATGACTGTGCTTGCCCTGTGGGAAAAAGCCGTGAAAACGGGCGCCATGCCAGAGGCCAGCAAATCCACTCTCGACATGACCATCACCGAGCTGCTGCGAGAAAAGCACGGCGTACAAACCGAGGGCCGGTCTCTGCTATGGCTTGAGGGGATTTCTTTCGTGGGCACAGCAGCGACGGCGCCAAAAGCAAACACCGAGCCTGGGAGCCTCGAGGGAGTGGAGGTGGAGGTGCCTGAAGTGTACCTGCAAGTCGCGTAAAAATGGAGTTCATTTAGCCGTGCACCCTACACAGTTTTGATTACGCACGGGCTAAGGCATTTCGCAGTGCATTCCGGTTGATGGCGATATTCTCATAGGCTTATGGCGTTCTCTGTGTCGCTGCTCATGTAGGAAATTGGTAGATGCAGATGCACTTCGCATTTAAAAATGAATACAGAATATAGATATAGGTAGATATAGGGGTGTTTTCCGCGCTACGTCGTCGTCAAGCTAGCGCAAAGTATTGATAATCTGAATAAGAAAAGAGAATCCCAGATGGCCGCTTGGTGATAGAGCTCTAAAGGAGATGTGGAAGTCAGAGACAATTTCATAGTTTCCTCCTTGAGTTAGCACCAATGTGCCTGAGCGACACAAGGGTAAGTGTAAGCTGAAATCGCGCATCTCGCCTCGAAAGTATGGCGATACGAATAATTTTCAAATTCATCGCACATTTTCAATTGATTTAAGAACTTTTTGATGCGATTTGTGAAGCTCATAGCTCCTCAAGGGGCGTGCGAAATTATAATATATGTGATGACAACACACGAAGCACACTGAGATCAGACCCAGCTTACTACTACTATGGCTAAATAATAAGCTATAGATAAAGTACGACATTGAGACATTTATCATGCAATATAGATAAAGACAGATCTATATGGCCGATATATATGTTCATTCTTTCAGAGATGTGAAAATTTGAAGCAATTCTATCGCCGTGCTCTGGAGCTACGATCCATTCTGTAACTCGTTTGGCGACAAAACATACCCCCTGTAATAACCAATTGCCTTCTCTCGGCATTTACAAGTCTCCCGGATCGGGCTGAAGCCAGGCCCGGGATTTATATAACTATCGTGAGCAATCTCTACGTCGTAGCCATGACGAGCTATTTTTATTTTATTTCTTGTAACAGGAGCAACCTACAACCCGCACAGCAAAGCCAGAACGACAAACGCATGAAAACCTAGAAAAGTTAGCCACTCGCTAAATTCTATTTCTGAGCCCCCAAGTGAGGAATATACTAAGTAACTAACGTACAGAATGCCATCTAGCCGGCATCTACAGAGTTGTCAAGCCAGACCCAAAGCCAGGCACGGGGTTCATAGAACTATCGTAAGCGACCTCTTCGCCGTACCCGTTGCGAGCACCGGGCTGCTTTGAGAGTGAGAATCGTCGTCGTTGTAATCCAACTAGACGTTAGCTCCCCTAATGGGATGCCTGGTGGCTGAAGTGCACCTCGAGAGTAAATGATAACAATCGCATTACGCAAAAGGACACTCAGCCCAGACAGACTTGCTCTGAATATTGCATTTTCTGTTGCTAAATGCCACGGTGGTGTTTCTTTGTATTTGGGGGTTATATACTAGACTAGGCTAAGTCGATGTCCCCCCGGGTTGGACTGGAAGCCTGGCCCAGAAATCGTGCTTAAATAAATAGCAAAATAGTAAGCGGTCTCTTCGTCGCTAAACTTTGGGAGCTCGGGGGTGCACGCTGCGACGCATTCCTGATTTTTCGGACGTCAGCATAAGAATTTCTAATATATATATACGCTACTATACGGCAAATGTCATCGCCAATCTAGGACTAGGACTACCCCTTAATTCGGCATCATGCGTAGGCAAGTGGCACGAAAAGTGTTCACGACTCCGACGTTGGCGCATTCGCGTCCCAATGGACGTATTTAGGTCATGTGAGTGACATATCTTGCGAGGCCCGGATCCAACGAAATAACGAAAAACGATGACAAATGGGCAATGGGACGGGACCAGCAACTAGGATCGATCTCGAGTTCAGCACCTCAGCACTCGCGCGCACAGCTGAAGGACTCAACATAGGAGTCTTACATAAACTCAGATATAGTTAATCTAGCACACACTCGGGGTGCTTCATTATCTCCGAACTGACCTTTGCTTGGTCGCTACGTGGGCCGCTCAGCCTCTTCTCAAACTGCTGTGTCGCCATGGAAGAAGGTGTTAAGGTATGGGTCCGGAACCCTACTACTAGTGACGATGAGGTATGGCTAGCTGGTGAAATTGTGAGCAAAGAGTCTAAGTCTGAGGACTCTTTTCTTCTTGAAGTTCAAGCTATTAAGGGGCGAGAAGAATTACCTATGCTTCGCATTCCTTGGGATGCTAATGGCGATGTCAGCACTGAATTGATGAAGCGCAATGCTGATGACCAAGTCGCCGAGGATCTCATTCGACTAACGCATCTGAACGAGCCAGCTATTCTGCACGCCCTTGTTGAGCGCTTTCAGCACAAACTTATTTACACCTACACTGGACCGATTTTGATAGCGGTGAATCCCTTCCAGGCACTGAATTTGTACACCGACGATATGCTAGAGAAGTATTACGAAGGTGGTGTCGCGCGTGCCCAAGGCTTTGAAGTTGCACCGATGCCTCCTCACGTGTACGCTATAGCAGCGAGCGCATACCAGGATATGGCGCTTCGGCTTGCTCGCCAAAATGCAGTTTTGGGTACGGGGAAACCGAGACGGGCGTCATCCTCAGGAGTGACTGCAGACACTGCTGTCAGTCAATCCATATTGATTTCGGGTGAAAGTGGCAGTGGTAAGACAGTATCAACCAAGCATTGTCTCGAGTATTTGACTACTGTTGGCCAAGCGGCAGCAGACCGAAGCAAGGGGCTGAAGCTAGCCGCTATGCAGCGCGATATTGACTCCAACAAAATTGTGCAGTCAAACCCCATTTTAGAAGCATTTGGAAACGCACGCACCTTACGCAACGACAATTCGTCACGCTTCGGCAAATTAGTTCAGATGCATTTCGGTGGCGTGGGCGAAATTCTTGGAGGCGGGATTTCGTCGTACTTGCTTGAAAAGTTTCGGCTTGTGAAACAGTCGAAGGGTGAGCGCAACTTTCATATATTTTACCAGCTTTGTGCTTCGTTCATGGCAAATGGTGAGGGGTCATCACAGCTATCGACAGAACTTCTTTCAGAGACAAAAGCTTGGAAACTTGGACATGCAAAAGACTTCACGTATGCGAACCGTGGCAGTGTGTATGCCATTCGAGGTGTAAATGATGCTGTTGATCTTGGAAGTCTACGCCATGCAATGGGTGTGCTGAATTTCTCATCAGCCGAGATGGCGAGTATTTTCAATATTACTGCATCGCTGCTTCATTTAGGTAATGTCGATTTCGTTGAAGATGATGCATACGGCTCAGTGCTGAAAGGGAATCCTTCGGAGTCATCAGCTCGCCAATTTTGTGAGCTCACTGGTGTTGATTACACGGCTCTTGTAGCTGCACTCACAACAAAAGATGTAAGCACAAAGTGGGAGAAAGTGGTTAAACCTCTTCGTCCGGTTGATGCTGAAGATGCAATAGATGCGCTCTCAAAAGCCCTCTACAGCAAATTATTTGATTGGGTGGTCGCTAAGATAAATTCTGGACTCGGTGTCACTGATACTGGAGCTATTCAGGCGTCGGTGAGCGTTTTAGACATTTTTGGTTTTGAATGTTTCGATGAAAATTCGCTGGAACAGCTGTGCATCAACTATACAAACGAAAAATTGCAACAGCAGTTCAACACTTACGTTTTTAAGCTTGAAGAGAAAGAGTACACCCGCGAAGGTATCAAGTGGTCGACTGTTGACTTTCCAGACAACCAAGATATTCTGGACATGATTGAAGGCAAGTCGCCTATGGGTATATTGACGCTGCTTGATGATGAGTGCAACAACCCAAGCGGAAACGACCGCAACTTTGCTGATCGAATTTACAAAGCTTTCCTTGGGGATGAGCCTGATCATGGTGTGCTCTCGAAGTCTGGTAGTGCTGATAGTGGCTCTTCAGGGGATACTTTCAAGGGAAGTTTAGTTGGCGCGAGGGCAGGTGCTGATAACACAGCACCTGCAAAGAAGCATCCACGATTCGATGCTACGAAATTAATGAAGCCGCGAGGGAAATTTTCTGTTATTCATTACGCGGGGCCAGTTACTTACTGTGCGACTGGTTTCTGGGCAAAAAATCGTGATGAGCTACCTGCTGCTGCATCTGACCTTCTATTGAACAGTTCAGAACAATTTGTTTCCCAACTGCTTGTTTTGGACGAAGATACATCAGGTGAAGGTGGTGCTGGGAGCAGCTTAAGTAGTTCAATGGCATCGCCAAATTCAAAATCTGCGTCTGGAAAGTCCAAGAAACAACTCAAAACTGTTTTTGTGAAGTTTAAAGCACAATTGACTGATCTACTTGAGCGGTTGTCCATCACACAACCTCACTATATTCGATGTTTGAAGCCAAACGAAACAGCGGAGCCATTCCTTTTCAGCCAGGCCCGTGTGGGGGAGCAGCTGCGCTATGGCGGTGTGCTTGAAGCTGTTCGTGTGTCTCGCAGCGGATTCCCGGTGCGCATGCCACATGGAGATTTTTACGAACGGTACCGGCGCCTTGTATCTGAAGATGGTTCTGCCAGTGAAGCTGAAAGTTCTAAGAATGCTCACAGTTTGCCATTGACGCTTAGCGATAAGATCTCCGCCGCCGAGACTGAAAAATTCACTCTTAAACTCATCAAGATGTTGCAATCAAGTCCAACCTCATCAAAAGAAGAAGAGTACCGCGCTGAGTCTGTTCAGTTCGGCAAGACTAAAGTATTTTTCCGACAAGAAGCTCACGATGCACTCGAGGCACGTATCGTAAGCTCTCGGACGCGCGCTGCCACCAAACTCCAAACGAGCTCACGACGAAACCTGGCAACCAAGGATTATTTTTTGAAGAAGTCGTCTGCTGTTACCCTGCAAAAGCACCGCAGAGGTCAATTATGCAGAAAAGAATTGAAAGTTTGGTACAAGAGCGCCGTTTTGATTCAGGTAGTGTGCCGAATGCGATCGGCAAGAAAAACTGTCGAAGGGGTGCGGGTGGTTAGAAAAAATCAAGCCGCTCTAGACATTCAAAAAACTTTTCGTGGGATGCCTGCGAGACGGTCTTATCTGAAAATGAGCAGTGCTTCCACTTTATTGCAATGCGCCCTGCGATGTAAACGGGCTGTTGCTATGAGAAAGAAGTTGGCTGTTGAAGCTAAAAGCGTCGATGCACTCAAGAAGAAAAACGAAGAATTGATGGCCAAACTTGAGCAGCAGAAAAAGGATGACGAAGAGGCTCGAGCGAAAGCTGAAGTATTAAAAGCAGAAGAAGCTCAGGCTAAAGCCAAAGAAGAGGCTTCAAAGCTCCGGTCGCAAATTGAAACACTTGAAGATGAGTTGGCACAAGAGAAAGAAGCTCATTCATCGGATAATTCGAGGGCGGATCTCAAGATTCAAAGCACCGCTGTCGAGATTAATGTTCTGAACCAAAAGATTTTGTCCCTGGAAGAAGACTTGCGATCTGAGCAGGAGAGTCGCGAGCATGATCGTTCTCAGCATGAAGTTGATACTCAGACTGCTGATCAGGCTTATCAAAAACTAAGTGAGCAACTTGCTGCTCTTGACAAAGAGCTTTGGTCAGAAAAAGAAGCGCGAGCCGAGGCCGATGCCAGCACAAAAGAGGCTGAAAGAGCGCTGAATTTGAAGGTAACGGAAATCGAGAAGCTGTTGTCGGAGGAGCAGGCAAAGCGCGAGGACGAAGCCAAGAAAGCTCAGAACCTCAAAGAGGCACTAGAGAGTGACATTCAAGAAGTCAAAGACGAGTTGCTGGAGGAGAAAAATGGCCGTGTTGCCGATGTAGCGTCCTCAGAGGCGAAGCTCAAGGCTCTAGAAGAAGAGGCTGCATCGCGTATCAAAGAACTGGAAGAGCTTATTGAGACAGAACGTTCGGAAGCGAAACGCATCTCAGAGGAGTATCAGAAGGAGCAGGCATCTTATAAAGAGGAGCAAATTTCTTTAAAAGATGAGATCTACAATCTGTCGAGCTCATTATCAGATGAACGGGAACTTCGTGAACAGAACAATAAACTAGCAACCGAGATATTGGAGGATTCTCGCACTGCACTAAAGACTCGCTCTTTGAAACGTATTGTACTGCAGATTGGTTACAAGGCGCCAGTATCATCTGCGTGGTTATTGTGGGTTAGGCATACCCGCTCCGTCGCTGAGCACTCGCTGGCTTTGAAGTCAAAGTCGCAAGTTGACCAAATTGAAAAGCAAACACGGGGATTGAAACGTGAGCTCAAGATGGAGCAGGATCAACGTGTTGAAGACAGTGCCGCAGCGAATGAGATGAGAAGCACACTAGAAGCCAAATTGTTGGCCTTGGAAGAGCGAATCACAGCGAACACAGTGGCGCTCGACAAAGAAAAAGAAAAAGCTCAAGCCATAGAATCAAATCTCTCTTCACAATTGAATGAGCTCGAAGAGAGGTACAACAAAGAGAAAGCAGGACGGCAGGCCGACAGTCAGGCGCACAGCGAATCAATGGCTTCGATGGAAGAAAGTGCCAAAGTAGTGTGCGACCAGCTCCGAGCCCAAGTGGAGTCTCTTGCAGCATCCTCTGCCAAAGACCGCGAAGCGCGCATGGCGGAACGAGCGAATCTTGATGCAAAGAATCAAAGCATTAGTGGCGAGGCAGGCAACTTGAAGATGCGCATTCTTGAGCTGGAAAACCAGTTGTCGCATGAGACGGCGCAACGGACCATGGAATTGAACGCAGCACGCCGCACCCAAGAGGAGCTGACTGCGTCGCAATCCACGTTGGAAGTGTCTTTGGCGGCTGAGAAGGCGTCTCGTG
>Ga0307982_1004349_pt1 | contig 11209 bp, 8 predicted proteins | sample OrgLakmetagen989_FD_201847 | JGI IMG/M metagenome (GOLD analysis project Ga0307982, IMG submission 201847) | Saline water microbial communities from Organic Lake, Antarctica - #989 | ecosystem: Environmental > Aquatic > Non-marine Saline and Alkaline > Saline | place: Antarctica: Organic Lake... | reverse complement strand
CATGACTGGGACACGAGCACCCTATTTGTCGTAGAAGCCAATCTGGACGACATGCCGGCGGAAAACCTGGCGTATGCCGTGCAGAAACTGCTCGACGCTGGCGCTCTCGATGCGTGGACTTCGGTACGTTACTACTGACTGTAGCTTGAATAGGTACACCCCTTTCTCAAGCGCACTGCAGCATCCTACATGAATTTCTACTGGTGTTGCGGTAACTTCTTCGTTGTTGACTACGCGCCCGTCGTTTCGTTGTGTAACGCTGATTTGTAATTGTTTTGTGCTGTACCACAGCCCATCGCGATGAAGAAAGGGCGAGGCGCCGCTGCGTCCACCCTTTCTGCGCTGTGCACTGCAACCAAGAAAAACGCCGTGCTTGTGGCGCTGTTTCAAGACTCGACCTCTATTGGGGCGCGGGTCACCACGGTCGAGCGGCACGCCCTCAAGCGGCAGGTGAATGAGTCGATTTCATTATCCTTCTTTTTTGTTGGTGACATAGTCGTTTGTCTATATTTTGCGCGGCACGTTTTTCTCCATCGAATGCCTTCAAAATCGCACCACCAACAAAACTTGAAGTGGTGACAAATGTCTTTTTTGAAACAATGCTTGATCACCGCATGCCCAGATGGTTGAAGTGGCCACGCGCTATGGCATAGTGCGGGTGAAAGTGGCCTACCTCAACGGCCAAATCACCAACGCCAAACCTGAATTTGACGACTGCGCAAGCCTCGCTGCTGCAGCTGCGCCGTCGGTGACGCTCGGGGAAGTGCAGCGCGCAGCAGGCACGGCATTTTGGGCTCAGAACGATGCGTAAACGAGTTGCGATCATTCAAGCAAACATGGCAACGGCGAGACGCTACGCAAATCGATTTTCAAATTATACGTTTGGTTAAAGGCTCGCGAAATTGAAGGGCGCAGATGAAAACGAATTCTCAAGAACGAATGGGAGCACTACGTATCAAGGGCATTTAACTTACGTCGTAGGCGCGCCGTTTCTCCTGCCTTCTACGTTCTACTCATGTAGAGATCTAGAGGGACACTTCTCTGCTGTTTTCTTCTTGTGTTTCTATTTTTCCGTGCCTTACACGGCCATCGGCTCTTGCCCCGTTTGCCATTAATGGTTATAATTCTAATTTCAAACCGAGGTGGCTTAACTGGGTTGAAGAATGGAATATAGGTCTATTTTTGGCCTATGTAGAGCTCAGAAATGCTTAGGATTGTTATGGCTTTCCATCTAGTATAGACGTATAGTTGCTCTGTATACTGTATTCCTTCTCATGTGAAAACACCTCGTTCCAATTTTTGCTTTTGTTAGGAACTGAGGTCGGTCAAGACGGAGAACTTGAACTCAGATAATACAAACCCAAATGGCACAGAAGCCAGTGCTGCAGGCAGAAGTGTACGCGCATGCGATGCGCGCAAGTCAAAATCGTAAAAAAGGAAGTCGAACTAAAAAAGGAAGTGCGAAGTGCGAAGAGAGAAGGAACTTTAAGACGGAGATGGCTTAGTTGGTACGTATATATCTGCATCCAACGACACTGCAGCGGAAGTGGACAGAGCACAGATCTTGGCATGTGCTAATATGTATACGGATCATTGGAGCATGGTAGATTTAGGTGCGGATTGCGGATTGCCTGAGTGCCTGCCTGATTGCCTGAGTGAGGGACGAATGGTTGTACTTCATGTTGATATCTCATTAGAACAATCTCGTCGAGCACAGAGTAATCTTGTGAACTCGCTGAAGTCGCTGAACAATGCCGCGAAAATGAGAACGCTATAGCTAGAGACGATACTCTTGTAATTATATTATTGCATATCAAGCTATAGTAGTTCTTCATCTTTGCTAGCTAGGTTCGAGTTTCAAGCGTACACAATTTCAACGATATGGCGGAGGATGACTGGTTGGGCTTTCCCTTCATGCCGCCGAGTGAAGACAATGACGAAGAAGTGGTGCGGACCGTAGGAAAGAAGAATAAGAAGAAGGCGAAGAAAGCAAAACAACCGAAACCTCCTGAGCCACCGCCTTCTTCGAAGTCGAAAAAAGGCGCATTGGCTGGTTCGCAATCAACCTCCGGAGCCGGCCTAAGGGCTTGCTCAAGATCGAGCACCTCGAATGCCAAGGCAGATGGAGGTACACTTTCAGCGAAGTCGGGTGGTGGCGTTGTGGGTGGTCAATTCGCAGCTCTACTTAAATCAACCCCTATCAAAGAAACAAAGATAAAGAAGCGTAAGGCCTCTGATGCTCAGGACCCAAATCTAAGCAACAAAGGGAATGGCACGAAATCAGCTGCCACGAAGAAAGCCCCTGTTACGAGCGATAGTCGCAGCACGGATGGCCAGAGACCAGCGAAATTACCAAAGCCACCAACACCTAGCAACAACCAAGCATCTCTTCAGACTTCTTTGGCGCCACGAAGCGCTATTTTTCGAACAGTTTGGCTCAGCCAGCCAGCCAAGGTAGCGCGTGGTGCGGGTCGATTCCCTGGTGGCGCTGGCGTTGTTGAAGCAGCCGCTGCCTGTAGCGCGCGAAGCGACTTCGAATCTAGTGAAGCCAGCAACATTAGCGCGGATAATTTGAGCGCTTCAGCTTCGTCGGATGCGGCTTCATGGGTGGTGGTGGCGCTGAGTGCAGGTGAGCAACTGTGTGGACTAGGCTCGGTGTGCGTTACTTGCTTGCACGGCCGCCTCGACGTTTCTGGTCTGGTTCTCGATGGGCGAGACTACAGAAGCAATAGCGGCGACAGCAGCGCGACTAATCGTCACTCTACGGACGACGGGCGAGGCTGCACCGTGACTGTTCATGCTGCCGCTTGGCACGGCGCCGTCACGCTGAAGGCCCTGAGCAAATCTGATGCTAGAAGTAGCTATAATGATGTCATCGAGCCTGCAGGCGACAGTGGCATCGATGAAAATGGTAGATTTGCAAACGAAGGCGCGTGTTCGGCATCCGGGCTCTCGCATGAGTATCCCGTGCATGTGTTGCTAGAGACTTTGCCCGAGGGACCTGCACACAACCTTTTGACGTGCGCGGGTGATGGCCAAGATGCCACTCGACTAGCGCACGGAGGCGAAGTGCTCTCACGGCGCCGTTCGCTTGGACGGTCTGGCGCTGCCGACTCGAATTTTCAGCGCTCCACTACGGGAGCTGGCACCAATGAGGATTATACTGGCGACAGTGACGCGCCAGTGCACGCCACATCGAAGCTCGCACTGCCTGGCTGGTGCGTGCTGGCTGGAGAAGAAGACGAAGAAGAAGAAGGCACCGCTCAGGGGGACAACGCTACGGACTCCTCGTCGTCGACGTCGTGTAGCAACCATGCTGCTGTAGCAGCACAGGCTGCGCGTTCGACGCCAGTGTTGGCAGTGCCCTCGTCCTGGCTGAAGGCTGCTGACGCCGTGGTGCACGCGCATTTGAGGCATTTGAGCCAAACTGAAGCCTCGCTGCTTGGTGGAGACCGCCACCGTGGCAGCAACAGCACCATCAGCATAGAGGGCATGGATGATGCTCAAAGTTTGCCGGAAGCTCCAGTGGTGTGTTTGGTTGTCGGCGCGAAGGGAGTAGGGAAGTCGAGTGCTGTGCGGTACCTCGTGCATCGCCTCGTAAGCGCCCGCCGGGATTGGTTGCGTGCAATATTGCACCCACTTGAACAAGACATGCAGCAACAGGATTTGCCACCTCAACTCCTATCACGAGTACGAGCACAAGCAGCTGGTGCATGGCGCGCTACCAGCGTGTCGTTGCTAGACTTAGACGTGGGGCAGCCAGAGATGGCTCCACCTGGGCTCTTGTCGCTGCACACCCTCGACGCGCGTCTTGGAAGTCGTTGCGTGCACGGTGGCGGTGAAAGTGAACAAAAATCTGCTGATGATACTGAGGTGAACAGCGAACATACAGAGGGTAAAGAGCATGGCTTGTCTGAAGCAACTTTGCTCTTAGGCCCTCCTCACACTCACTTGGCTCCTTCGTGTGGCGGTGGCACCAGCCACGATACCATCAACAGTGGCCGCAGTGACAGCGGCAGTGGCGGTGGCAGCAGCTACGGCGACGGTCCTGGTGGCGGAGGTGCATACTTCTTTGGTGACGTCACTCCGCGACGAGACCCAGCCCTGTACCTTGCGCAAGTGGCCAGTCTAGCGGCCAGCCACCGCGCGCGCCTCAAACAAGGCCCTGTCTTTGCCGCGGCTGTACTGGCGGACCAGTCTTGCGATGCTGCTGCTTCTGCTGCTGGCAGCGGTAGCAGTGGAACAGAAGCAGCAGAATTGGTTGCAGCCCGTGCGCGTGCCACGCTTTTGGCTTGCGGGCTTCCTTTAGTAGCCAACGGCGATGGGTGGGTCAGCGGTTTAGGGAGCGGCGTGCTGGCAAGCTTGTTGCGTCTGGTGCGGCCTTCCCACGTGGTAGCCCTGCATGGGGTGGGGCGCAACAAACAGTTTACCCTTCCCACGCAGTCGAACGCGGCTCAAGACTTTCTTGGGCCTGATGCTGCTGCTCATCCTTCCACAGATCCTGACGCTATGCACGACAATGACGCGATGCTGACATCGGTTCCCCACGAAGATGCATACAGTGCTTTTGACAACGCGAGTGCTGTGGTTCAAGATGACAACGACGCAAATGCTGGGGCTGTTTCAGCACCTCCACTCTGGGTGCCGAGCCGAACTGTCCAACATAGCAGTTCCGGTGTAGATTCTTCATCTGCTGAAGTGGACAGCAGCGAAGCAGAAAGCAGCAACAAGGAAAAGAAAAGCAGTGGCACTAGCACCACAACCGGAGTGGATTGTTCGATTCACCGAAGCACCAATGGTGGCATGGTGTGGGGGGAAGTACATGTAGTAGACGCGTGGAATGCAGCCTTCACTGAAGCAGCTGCTGCCGCCCAAAAAGAGAGGACGACTTCAGGAAACAGCGACGAAAGCAACGATCTTGAGGGGTACGACGATAGCAGCAATGGAGATGGAGGGCAGGCTGGCACTGCAACGGTCGTTACTTCGCCGCCTAATGCTGTGGTTGCTCCGACCACTAGCGGCTCGTCCGCCGCTGACTTGCGATCTGTACGCACCGCGGCGTACTTTGCCCTGCTCTTCCAGCAACAGCACCACGCTTCACGCAGTACCCACGATGGTGGCAACGCAAACGCTCATCCATCCTCGACCTCGCACTCATTAGCCAGTGGCGTTGCGGTGCGCAATGGTGCTCTCTCCGACCCGAGTGGGAGCTTGGCACATGCGCTCGCGGAGGCAAGACCGTTACGTGCGCCCCTACAAGCCCTTGCGCTGTTAGCCCCTGGCGACTTACCAGGCGTGCCTGCGCTGGCTTCCACCACCGAAGTGCTGCACGCGTTCAACGGAGCCCTCGTAGCTCTCCTCGACCATCGTCCTCTGTCGACCGTGCAGGCAGACACACAGGGTAGTAGTTGCAGCGCTGCGCACAGTGGTGCATCTTCTGCGGTCGCAGGAGCATCGAGCAGTGAGGATCACTCGGGGGTGGGCGAAGAGCAGCTGGCGCCGGAGGATGGTGGGGGTTGGCTGCCGCCACCAGGGGCGCGTTGCGTGGGGCTTGGGATTGTCCGGTCCATCGATTTGGATCGTGGTGGTTGGGTGTACCTGTTGACCCCTGCGCCAGCATCGAGCCTTCGTCGCTGCGCTGCCCTGGCTCGTGCCCCCGTAGGTGCAGGGCCGGGGACGTCGCTGTCAGGTCTGCCGCCTCAGCTGTTGCTTGATCCGAAGGCGAGCGCCTTTCCGTACTTGTTTTGCGAGGCCTTGACGACGGGTGGCGGTGCCATCATGAAGTCGCGAAATAACTTGCTGCGGGGGGGGAATACTTGAAAGCAGTTTGGGAGTTTGGGAGGTGATTTGTTAAGAGCACAAAGTGGTGTTGTAGTTGCAGATGCGCGGGCTTAAAGAAAGAGCTCTTTCCGCCTTTGAAATAGTCCGCAGTCCTAAATTGCAAATCGATACTTCACTTTCAAAGGGCATCAAACATTTAAGTACAGGCAACTCAAGGAAAATAATACATGTCTGGAGCAAATTTGCTAGCGCAAAAGCAGCACATGTACTTCTCTTGGTGCCCCTGTGACTACTGTGCACTTGTTTTTCTTTGTCATTGGGAGAGTATTAACTAGACTAGACAGGACTAGACTAGACATAGACTACATGGGCTAGCGCGAAAGCAGCACATGTACTTATTGGTGCCTCTGTGACTACTGTGTGCTGTGTGCTTGTTTTTCTTTGTTATTGGGAGAGTATTAACTAGACTAGACTAAGCTTCACAAAACAGAGCGAAAACAGCTGCATCACACAGCACTCACATGTATATGTATATGCATATTATAATCATTCGGTTAAGAGGTTAGAGGATGAGGGTTCAACAAACAAGCCGCAACCCGGGAATGTTTGCGAGGAATACCAAAATTCCTTCATCCAAGAATGTATTCGACTGGCCAATGAGGTGGGCTTTGCAACTTCTTGCAACCCAATGCCGATTTTTTCTCTTGTTCGATGTTCGATTATTCTTCTTCGCGATGCTTTCACCGAAATATGCACGGCAGAAACTCTTGTGCTCTCGTGTAAGTGTGAACTTCTTGCAGGTTACTGAACGAGTTAGTGAGTCACGGCAAAAAAATCGTCTATTGAGTTGCCCCTTTGTGATAACGATTTATAAAAAAAGATGATTTGGACTCGAATATTTATTGCACTGGCATGTGCACTGGCTTATGCCACCGGGCTCGATATTCCCGGAAGCCAGAATGCTCTGAGCCGTCACTTCGCAAACCTGCACGCAACCGCTGCACACACACGTCGGGCGACGTCCATGCCGGCAGCAGCAGCTGCGCCAGTGCTCCACCTCAATTTGTCCTTATATTCTGATGCCAAGGAGGCTTCGTTATCCAGTTACGAGGTGGCGTTCCAAGCTCTGTTACACCACGAGACCATTGTTGCCGCGGCAGCCGGTGCCGATGCTCGTGTACCCCACGCGCTTTGCGGGCCTCAGCGAAAGGCGTCAGCTGCGCGCGCGGCTATCGCTAAGTATACGAACAGTGCAAACCGCGTCCCAGTGCTTTTCGCATCACGCTCCGATGACGTTGCTTGTTGGGGTGCGCGACTGTCGTTGGTCAACGCTACCGCCCTCCAGGATGCCATAGTTTTCTTCCACGTGGCACCAGTACCAGCGGCTGCCAAATTAACCCCTTACCTAGTACAGCTGAGCCACATGAGGGATTTCCTAACTCCGGCCGCTGGCGTATTCTCGGACACGCAGAGTAGGCGTGGCCTTGACGGGTTAACCGCTGTGCTGTATCGCGGCAGTAACAATTCTTCTGCCATGCTTGAAGAGTGGTCCAGACAAAAGTTCGGTATCGCTACTGAGAGCGCCCGCAATGTCCACTTTGGTTCCATGATGATCGACGGCCACTCGAGACCTTGGGCGGCTGTGCGTTCTGCTGTCGCCTCGATGGACTGCTCAGAACACGTACTCGCAGAGGGTGCCTTACACTCGCGTCGGGCGGTTCGGGTGTCTCTCGAAAGGCAAGGGACGAACTCGTCAGCGCAAGACAACTGCGCTCTGATGGTTTTGGCATTTTTATCCACTCAGCCGGAGGTGGAGTCTGTGGGGTTGGACCCGATCCACCAATCTCTCAGTGTAGTGACCGACCAGCCTTTGCCACCCGTTTTTGGTAAAAGAGAAGAATTGGACGCATTTGCTAGAAAGCTCCTCACCAACAATGCCGAGAATTTATTGGTGCCGAAAGGCACATCTTCGGCCGATGAGAGTCAACCACGCAAACTAAACGACATCGCTAAGACTGCCCTTCTCTCAGGAATTACTGGCTCGGCTCCATTGTGGGCCATCGGTGTAAACGGTACAGGGCAGATCGTTCAAGTATCTGACACAGGCTTCGACGATGCCTCGTGCTTTTTTCGGGACTATGGATCAGCAGCTTCTCTGACAGGAGCTTTCAACTCTGTTTATCAGGTGACGCGCTCTTTATGGAATAGCCCAGTCACAGACAAGACGAAAAGAAAGGTCGTGCAATATATTTCCGTGTCGCTTGGTGGAACTTACGAGTACGACTACTCGTCCGGGCATGGCACTCACTGCGCGGGTACTGTCGCAGGGAGTGTAGCCAGCTCAGATACAGATGCCGAGCTTGGGCAAAGAGCTGACTACTATTCCAACTGCGCGGACTACATCGCGAACTGTGACACGTGGTTTTGCTCAACCTGTGGATCGTATGCGGACAGATGCGACACTACTTGTGGGTTTGAGAACACGGATAGTGCGTCACAATATCAAGGAATGAGCCCCGGCGCCAAAATTATGGCGTACGACTTCGGGGATGGGTCGGGAAATCTCGACGTGCCTTCTAATATCGAACAATTGTACTCAGTTGCGCGAGACGCTGGTTCATTCATTTCTTCGAATTCATGGGGCGGTGGAGTTTATTATTATTCTTACCTCATTGACCTCGACGAGTTGCTTTACGACTACGACGATTTCCTGGTCCTCGCTGCTGCCGGCAATGCTGGTATAGTCATAAGAATGAGCTTTTTTCATAAACTACTTCAGGAAAATGCATGCTGTTTGAGTCTCTGTAAGTTCTGTAGTCTTTTAGCATCATTGCGTCCTCACTGTTTCTCCCTTCTTTTCACGTTCTTCAGGTTACGACTCCGGTGATGCTAGCGTGCTTGCCCCAGGGCTTTCGAAGAACACTCTTTGTGTGGGAGCTGCTGAGACTGACGAGGAGCCAAGCACCGTGGCTTACTTCTCCAGTCGAGGCCCTACGATGGACATGCGGATCAAACCTGATGTGATTGGCCCAGGTAATTGCTGTCTCAAGAACGCGTATCTGTGCATCACGCTCATTCATGATATTCATGCGCCCATGACTGTTGTCTGTATGGATCTCCCAGGTGACCCTATAGATTCTGCATCAGCCTCAGGCTCCGCAGGACTTGCAACATGTGCTACAGCCACTATGTCAGGGACCTCAATGGCCACGCCAGCGGTTGCCGGTGTGTCTGCGTTAGTGCGCCAGTTTTTGGTTGAAGGACGGCACAAGGTGTACTCCCCGTCCGCTTTCGCGGCTTCTCGATACAATATGTCGAGGCCGTCGTCGGCACTTTTAAAAGCTGTCCTAGTAGGATCGACGTTTCCACTTACTTACGGCTACAAATCTGGCACATACAGCAATCCTGTAACCTTATCCGACTTTTACGGAGCTACGAGCGCAGTTGCCGACAGCACGGCGTATGCGCTAGGTTCGACACGCCTGGACTTCACGCAAGGTTTCGGACATGTCCGAACATCGAATGTCTTTGACGTTACGGGTGGATTGGACACGTTCTTATACGAGGATGAGCTCTCCGAGTACAGCACTTGGATAATGTCGTACGAAGTCACGAATACAAGCACTGACGTGACTGTAACCCTTGTTTGGAACGACCCACCCGGAAGTCTTAGCTGTGGGTACACTGATGGAGGTTATAGTTCTACATGTTTAGTTCACGATCTCGACTTGACATTGTTCCAAAGCGGCAAGCAAATGTACTCCAACTTCGGGGCGGCAACTACTGGAAGTTACAGCAGTCAGTATGACACTGTGAACAACGTAGAAAAGATCACCCTTGAGGCAGACTCATTAATACAAGGCGAGATAATAGACGTGGAAGTTGTCACGAACGGGTTGTCATACGCGAATAAACAGAAATTTGCGGTCGTAATTACTGGAAACTTGAAGTCATCAACCCCGTCTCCAACAGTAACTCCGCCTTCGTCGATGAATCCAACTTCTCTTCCAGAGCCTGCACCAACGCAGCTGCCGATACCATCGCCAACTTCTCTTCCAGAGCCTGCACCAACGCAGCTGCCGATACCATCGCCAACATCTGTTCCAGTGCCTGCACCAACGCAGCTGCCGATACCATCGCCAACATCTGTTCCAGTGCCTGCACCAACGCAGCTGCCAATACCATCGCCAGCATCTGTTCCAGTGCCTGTACCATCTTTACTTCCAGCACCTGAACCTACAAATATGCCGAGTGCAGCGCTATCATCTCGGCTAGTGCCCGCGCCTACTCCTGTTCCGTTCCTTGCCTCCACTCCGCAACCGATTCCTCTTCCTACGGAGCTACCGAACCTGCCGCCTTCCACTCCGATTCTTCCTGTGCCAACACCGAACTCGCAGCCTGCACCAACTTCTTTCCCGTTTCCTATGCCCACGGAGCTGCCGAAACCGTCACCTTCCAATCCGCCTCATCCTGCACCAACTAATATTCCGCAGCCTGCACCGACGATAAAGCCAATTCCGTCGCCTACTCCTCTACCGTTGCCGGTACGAACAGAGCTGCCCGTACCTGCACCATCTGCAATCCCATTGCCTTTGCCTTCATTCGTACCGCTCCCTGTGCCATCAATTATTCCAAGTCCTCGGCCTAGCTATGATCCTTCTTCCAACCCTACGCATGTCCCAAGGCCTGCGCCATCGCCTCAACCGTCCTTGTCTCCTACTGTTGCTGACACGGTGAGCGCTGCTGTTTCCATGTCAATGACGACTTCAGTAGCCAGCCTAACCAGTTCGCAGGAAAACGCACTTCGGAGCACGATTGCGCGGACGCTTGGCTTGGACACAAAAAACATTAAAGACTTCGTCGTGACTGTATCAAGGCGGCGACGCAATCTTTTAACGAGTTACACTATGGCGACAACCTTTACAGTAGTCACTGAGTTGAGCAAGACAACCTCATCTTCGGCAGCAGACTTCTCGAGCACGATTGCGACAAACCTTGCTGACAACATTGCAACAAATATTGCGCAGGACACGAGCCTTGCGTCATCTATTTCAGGGGTCGACACCTCGACCATCAGTGTTGTTCCAGCGACGCGGCGTCCTTCGATGGTGCCCACGTCTGCTCCTACCTTAAAGCCACCATTTGTACATGCTGTTGAATCGACAGAAGACACAAAGTCGACGGCGAATTTTAATGCAGCCTTCATCGGTGGAATTGCAGGAGCGGTTTTCTTGATACCGGCCCTACTTTATTTGTACCGCATGACAATGGCTAGGCACGCGAAGAGTGCTGAAGTGAATAAGGCACTGCCAGAAAAGAAGCGAGTCAACCCGGTGACTGAGTTAATGCCTTTGCCGACGTCAAGTTTGGACAGGAATCCTGCGCCATCACAAGAAGGCTTCTACTCTCAAGGTGGCCAACTACGCGA
>Ga0307982_1004348_pt1 | contig 11209 bp, 8 predicted proteins | sample OrgLakmetagen989_FD_201847 | JGI IMG/M metagenome (GOLD analysis project Ga0307982, IMG submission 201847) | Saline water microbial communities from Organic Lake, Antarctica - #989 | ecosystem: Environmental > Aquatic > Non-marine Saline and Alkaline > Saline | place: Antarctica: Organic Lake... | reverse complement strand
GACCAAGTTGACGATCAGGTGGCCGAGTGGGACGTCATGAACTTCTTTTCGCTTCCTGAGGACCGGCGGAAGACCATCATCCAGAGCGTGCGGAAAAACTACAACGTCAACGCCATCTCCGAGCGCCAGTTACTTCAAAAAATGGACGAAGCCAAGGCCGCACGTGCCGCAGCTGCCCGTCAAGCCGAGATCACGAAGTGCGCGAAGCGGAACCTCAAGTACCTTGAGTTCGTCGACATCACCGCAATCTCCTCCACGGCCGCACTCGAAGCCCTTGCTGCGCAGCATACCGGCAGCCCCGCGGTACTGGCGGAAGCCCTTCGCCAGCAGATCCGCGTGCGCACCCACGTGTATGGCATCAAGGCAGGTCTGCCGCACATCAGCGCCAAGCCGGGCGCAACCGTGGAAGACGAGGCTGCGCGCCTGCACACTGCTTTTGCGGGCCTAGTCAAGTCAGCCCTGCCTGCAAGGCCCAACGCCCCTTTGCCCTACCCCATGAGAGACGCTGCTGTAGCGCCCTCGACCCTCGCTGTGCAGCTAGACATCAGCCACATGCGGGATATTTCGAATGCTTGGAAGGAGTTAGTTCCCTTGCTCAACGAGAATGGCGCTTTCAACGCGCCGAGAGCGAGCAAGGCGAAGCCGCGGGCGAAGAGCGCTCGAGGCCCCGCGGCTCCTACGGCTTTCAAGGCCCCCAAAGCACCTAAGCCACGAATGCCATCGGCTTCTGAACGGGCGCTCGAGGGAGTGGAGTTTGAGGAAGACGGCGTGGAGTGGACAGTGCTAAGTGTGCGCTGGTGCGCCGACTCGGGTGCCCTGGTCGTGTGGTATTACGACACCCTTGAGGCAGAAAAATGCGAAATTAGCGAAGAAGCCATGTTAGATGCAATAGAGAGCGACACTGCTTTTGACTGCCTTGAGTATTCCAGCGTTTCCGAGATCAAAAGTTGGATTTCTGGGCGGGCTTAAAGCGTTTTTGGTCCCGTGTAGTCCCGAAACCACGTGAAGGCATAGAGCTTTAAAAAAAAATTGGCCTAAAACACCGTCCCTCGGGACCTTTAGAGCCGTTTTTGGTCTTGTTTTTTTTATTTTTCCCTTTTCCAACCGCCCTAGATTAGTCCTAGCTAGCTAAATCCGAAAAAAAACACATTAAAAAATCCCGTTTTTTCGGTCCGGTGGGCCTATGTGTCGCCGCTATTTGGAATTATGATTGTGAACAGTGAACACGAACACGATTTGTCCGTGATGCTGCGATGAGTAATTTGGACTTAATGGATGTATACTAAACAGAAACCGTGCTGCTTGGTTTAAGGGCCCTCCTGTGACCCTGCAGATCTCTTATTACTGGACTCTGAGAGTGCTATCGAATAACGCGCACGTGAACTTGAGTTCACACGTAGAAAGCGAAAGTGGGAAATGCATTGTTATTGTTACTATTTTTCAAGGTGGTGTTCGTGTTGTGAAATTTCGGCGCTTTTCTCAAGTCGCGATATCCACCATAAATTTTTCCTCGTCATCGCCGTCGATGTCGCTGACGTCCCTTTTCAATTCCTCTTCGATCTCTTCCTCTTGTTCTTCCTCTTCGATCTCTTCCTCCTCCTCCTCCTCCTCTTCCTCCTCGTCACTTTGATTAGTTGTGAGTTCGTGTAACTCGGCGAGCAAGGAAAAGCGAAACAAGCGTCGGTTTCTGAAACATACGTACATGAGCATAAGAATGCGTCGAAGTACTTCGTAAGTTTGTAAAATAACGTTGCTGAGCGAAGGAAGAACATTGCTAGCTAGGGTCTGTAGTTAAGTTTTACTGAATTCGTGGTCGACAGATGACTATCTACTTGAGCACATTGATACCTCATGTGCTCAGCGGCCTTGATAGGGATTGTAGCCGCAGCAGTGGAATTTCCAACGAGCTCATCTAGAGCTTTAGCCTCCTCGGGAGAGAGCCTGAAGTTGTGAAAGCGTTAGCATTTCTTTACGACTAATATTCTTCAATGTTTGCTGGAACTTACTCATTGACAGCTTGGTTCAGAGTATCCTAAAGAGCACAAAAGAAAAGTGTATGATGCAGAGATGATAATCATAATACATTGAGGCTTTGAATTGCTTACTAGAACGCCGCGAATGTCATCGGAGGAGTCAACAAGGTGAGACATTTTCTGCTCGTTTTTGAAAAAAGTCTCAGTTTCGTCAAACGACACTTCTTTTCAGCTTCATATTAGGGCAAATGTATCCTTCTCAGCACGCAACCTGGAGTGCCTGGAGCCAGGGGAGCATAGCAGTACTGTAAGTACTAGGAAGAGGAAGTGGGTGCTCGTGTGCCATCACTGAAGAGTTGCAGAAGCAGTAGGTTGGCTTAACGTGGCTCTAGATTCAGATTCATTGCAGTCGAGGCTAGTTGCCACATAAATGTTGAAGCTAGACTTCGACGGTGTGCCGCAAGGGCCGGCGGCGGTCCAGTGGGCTGCAGATGGCAACTTGGCTGTGATGCTCGAGTCCAGGTAAACCTTTTGTGGTTTTTGATGTTCGTAGCACGCGTGCGTAGTTGTCTCAATGCAGAACTGGATTGATTTCTAATCATTTATAAATGACGCTGTAGTAGAATCCTCTCAAGCCAGCCTAGCTAGTCAACCTTAGCATCGCTATATTAGCAACTAGTTTCTTCACATATGATTTGGAATGGTCTCTTGTTGTTTTTCATTTCTTTTTCATTCTTTTTAAACCCAGCGTTGCTGTGCTTCGACCGAAGGGTGCACCCAATCCTGCCACCTCTTCCGCGGCACTTTCTTCCAGCACAGGGTCAAATGAGCCTCCCCCCTCCACGAGCGACTCCTCGTGGCGCAATCCTAGGGGCACACACGGCATTGGGTCGGCAGCCCTCTTAGCCCCACCGCTCTACCGCGTGTCTTTCACGCAAGGCTCCAGCGGCGGCAACAATCGCGGCGGCGCTAATGGTGACACGAACATCGACGGAAACAACGGCGACGGCGACATTGATTTAGACGGCACTGGTACTGGTGGTGGTAGCGAGTTTGAAAACAGCTACTGGAAAAGTGACGGCGCGCTTGGTGCTGTCGGCCCTGGTGGAGCAGGCCCGCTCCAGTGTGTGGCACGCGTGTTTGCTGCCGCCGAAGCAGCGGCATCCGCGGCTGCTGCTAGAACTTCAGCCATGACAGTTACCGGAGGAGGTAGGAATGGAGCACCGTGCATCGGGGGCATGGGCGACGACCGCCGCAGGGCCCGCAACGATTATGAGCGTAGTGGTGTTGACACGGCTAGGAGTAGCAGCACTACCACCACGAGCAGCACCACGAGCAGCAGGAACCATCAAATGCGGTTACCATCACCACAGCAACCAGTGTCGGAGCTGGGGCTTGCGCTGCGAACGATGGGGAAACGACCAGGCTTGCCAGGCGTACGATATTCGGCGCTGGAGGTAATGGTGGTGATGGTTGTGACAGGTTTGAGATCTTCTTCGGGTACTTTTCTTGCTATTCTTGTGTGCTTTTGTTCATTTTCAGCCATGCTCCTCTCGCTGCGCTTTATTGCAATTCAATTCTGCCTTCGGTGCCCATTCTCTGATTTTTTCCAACTCTTGTGTTGTCCCTCACTGCTTGTGGGATTTGTCTTTTCTATCCTCCCATTCTCTGACCTCATCTTCAGTGCATTACCTGGGCTCCGCCGGCGCTCCTGCCATCTTGTGGCAACAACAAGAGTAGTCGTGGTAGTGTCTTCTTGGGCGGTCCACAGAGCTTGCTGCTGACCTTGGATCGTGGCGGCGCTCTAGTGTTGCACGCAGCGCCGGAGGTGAAAAAGATAATGAGAAAAAGCTTGATTATGGAAGCGAAGTAGGAATGATGAGGTCGTCATCTGGGGAAGAGAATAAGAGGAATAGGAAAATTAAATTAGACGAGTAAAGAGTGGAAGTGAGCTATGAGCAAATAGGAAAATAGTGTAAGTAGAACTTAATAGGCCGAAATAAAATTTCCTGGTAGCCCTTTTGCAATGTAACTAAATTTCATTTCTTTCCATGTGTGTGTGTGAACGTTTGCGACGGCGGTGATGATGCTGATTGGTTGATAAGGACGACAACGAGTACCAGTGGCAAGTACTGGAAGCGCGAGCGCCTTTACCTTCGTTCCTATCACCACCACTGCCGACGACGACGCACACAGCTTCAGTTGCATCTAACAGTGGTAGCAGCAGCAGCAGCAGTAGTGCTGTTACTGTCAGTGGCAGCAGCGGCAGTGCCAGCAGCAGTAGCAGGAAAAGGGACCGTAATGCTTCAACCGCAGCTTCAACTTGGGTGAACCTTTCAGAGCTCTTGGCTGCACATGTGCTCGCTGCAGAGGATGCTTATCGTGAGGCTGCTCGTGTTGGTGCTAGCACTGGTGCTGCTGGGTTTAGCGCTGGCTCGTCTAATGCTGCTACTGCTAGTGCTGGTGCTACCGGGGCTGATGATGCCAGTGTTACTGGTGGTACTGGTGGTACGAGCACTGGTGGTGCTGGTGCTGATTCATCTGATGCTGATGGTACTAGCACTGCTGCTCCTGGTGTTAACGTAGGTACTAAGCGCAAGCACGAAGAAGGAAGCAGAGGTGCCGAGAAGGCTTCTGCTTACAGGGAAGGTCGGTGGTGGCGAAACTGCAGACTGAGCCATAAAATTCTCAGGGACTGCTTTACTGGAAAACGTTACTTCAAAGACAGCAGCAGTGGCAGCAACCTCACTTTGGTATGTATGATTTCAAGTAGGTAGTGCAAGGCAGTATACTATAGGGTATAGGTGCACTGAAATTGAAGGGAAGTAGGGGTTGGGTTGGGTGTTTGAGTAGTGAAAGGTGGTCAAAGTAGAGTAAGAGAAAGAGTTGAGGGAAGGCAAGAAGATGCTATCTCGCTTCTCTCTCACGCTCTCTTTGTCGCTCACTCTTTATGTCGCTTGTTTTTGTTTCTCTAATTTGGTACACGTCATCAGGATCGCCGCTGGGTCACCGACCAGATTGCCCTTACGTTTACGGTCGTGGCCTTTGCGCCGACACCCCTTCCTAACGGTGAGTGTACATGTACATGTTTTTGTATCATGCAGCCTTTTCTTTCAAGTTGAGAGCGGAAGTATACACATTTTTAACTTTAATGGCGGCTTAAGAATGTACACAAAAAGATGATTTTTGCAAGAGAAGTTATTCTTCATTCTTAAATCATCCGTTTCGATCTCCCCAATTTGTTTCTGTTACTTCATCTCTTCAAAACAAACGAACAATGATTAGGTGACCTCTTACTTGCAGTCGCCGGGCAGCGCTACCTTGCTCTCATAGCAATTTGCCCATCGACGCTGGAGCCTTCCACAACCGCACAAGCTGAGGAAGGAGAGGAAGATGGTTATGGTGTTAGTAGCAGTGCCCATCGCCGCTCTCGTATACAGGTAGAAGAAAGGTGGAAATTGCATTGAATTCAAATCAAATCGTCATCCTTCAATGCTGTATTTTTTTGTCTTCGCTTCTCTCGGAGAGCTGCTTTTCTCCAATTTTGTGTGCGTTGAATTGAGAGACTTCAAACCTAGAGCAGAAAGTAGAGTAACAAACTTCTTGCCTTTTTGATTTTCTGCCATTTTTTCTTAGTTGTCCTTGCGATTACCCTCACCAAAATCTGCCATTTTCTGTCCTTTTCTTTGTTTCAGTCATCTAGCAGAGCCGCCGCTGCGAAAGTGCTAGCGTTCCATCCTCATTTCGGCGATGCCCAATTTCAGCCTTCTGCTTCTCCTGCTTCCTCTACTACATCAAATACCAGTAAATCCGGCCATCCATTTCACCAACACCGCAAGCGTTGCCAACTCAGCACTCGCAGTGGTCCTTTGGGCGGTGCAACTTCTCTAGCGTGGGCGACACATCCTCCTAGCAACAATGCGCTGAGTAGCCATAAGGAAAAAGAAGAAAAAGGGGAGCAGATGTGGCTTACCGTGGGCTTTGCAGACGGGTCTGTTCGCGTGTATGACACTTTTGAGGCAGTGAATGAAGCCAGAGTGGGAAATGAAGTGGGAAAAGCAGATGGAGAAGTGAATAGTAGTGGAACAGAGAAGAATGAGAAGAGCAACGAGAACAGGGAGGATGATTTCAAAGCAGCGACGTCTCCGTCATTTCCTTCGCCATTCCCGCTAGTGGCTGTGCTGCACCACAACGATCAGGTTTTGATTCACTTGTCACTCATATAGCTTGAACTTGGAAACATGTGTACCTACAGGCTTCTTTTTTTTTAACATAGGTGTCGAAGTTTTATCTTTCACTCAATTTGATTCACCTTTTTCTTTTTTCTCGACACAGGTGCCAGTGCAGAGCTTAGCCACTTCGCCAACTTTCTTCAACTCTACCTCGTCACCATTGCAGAGCAGCAGCACCACGCGTGTAGGAGTAGTTGTTACTGCAGCGAAAGGCAGTGACTTGCATCGCTGGTGCTTGTACCCTCCTGGTGTTCCTTCTTCTTCTGAATATCCCACAAAAGACAAGTCTTTGGAGAAGACAGCTCATGCGAAAGATAGCCATCATGAAGAAGGAGAAGGGAGAATTGGAGAAGGAGGAAAAGAATGGGCAAAAAGCTTTGAATGGGTAGCTCTTGAGACAGTCGAAAACGCTCATGAAGTTGGAGTAAGTACCATACATCTGTTCTTGTAGTCGTTGCTGGTCTTGTTCTTGAATGTTTCTGACCTTTTGAGCAGGAAAATAGACGCCTTCATTTGTTACAAACTCATGATACAGCTAACTGCCACTTCTTGCACATTTTCGTGAACTAACCGTACTTCTCTCTCTTTTGTTCTTCATGTTTTCCTCGCAGGTCTCTCAGTTGGATGCGTCACCGCATTTTGCGCCCAGTTATCGAACTGCTGCTGCGGCTGCTCCTTCGACTAGCGGAGATGGTCATAATGGAATAAGAATAGGAGGAAGTCCAAGAGGACCAGCACCAGCACCAGCACCAGCCGTGGTGGCGTGTATATCTGCGGGTCTTGACGGAATTATTCGATCCTGGCCGCTTAGTGTGACGACGCCAGTGAATGATGATGAGACTGCTGCTGCTGCTGCTTCTACTGCTATCAATGCTGCTACTGCTAGAGACGTCTCTGCCAGCGCATTTGGGTTGACTCTCCAGCCGCTGCCGCCAGTGTTGATGCTAGGGACACCACAAGTGCTGCGGTTCAGTAGCAATAGTACTGCTCCTTCTGTGACTACAAGTTCAAACACGAAAGCGCGCGAGGAACGGATAGGTGGCGCGGCGGTAAGGAATTGAGATACAGAGAAAATAAAAGGCTTGAAAAATACGAAGGTACATCATGTACATGCATACAACTCGGAAAACCTTATCTCTCGTTGCGATGCTCTCCTTCTTCCTACAACTCCTCTCGAACTCGAAACCGCTTGAATAATGTGTGAACACTTCCACATATGTGTGTTTGTTTCTTTTTCTTACTCAGGTGAGTCCTTCTGGAGCTTTTCTGGCCTCGTTGATCATCGTACCGCCCGAGTTTTTCCGCACAGTAAGTGTAGGAAGAGCATCCCTATTTTGTATCTATCTCCCTCTTGCTCATTTTCAATAGCTCGTTGATTATGACTTATTTTACTTCTTTTTTTTGTGTAAACATTCTTCCTTTTGTTTGTTGTTCTTCAATTTGCTTTCCTTGATTGTTTTGTGTGTGTGTGTGTGTAACCGTATCTTAGTGTAGTTTTATGTCGTTTGCTGTACCATAACAGGCCGAAAACAACGCAAACAAAATGAAACTGCGAGTGCACGCGCGATTGGAAGTGCGATCTCTCTGCCTTGGCATGCACACTAGCATTGGTAGTGGCAGCAACGGCCAGATTAGCATTGCACCAGAAGTTGAGAAAGATGAGGAAAATTGGTACCGTCAGCGATCGTCTTTAACGAACGACTGGCTCTGGTAAATAGCACCATGCTTGTAAATTTATATATAATTTTCGTTAAATCTTCTCTTTGGTTGCATCTTCCTTTCTTTCTTCTTTCTCTGTATCAATTCACCACGATCACATTTCTTTTTGGGTTTCGGCATGTAACTTGGACGTGCATTCGTGTTGTAAACAAGGTGTCTGAATGATATGTGCCTCCTTGAACTCCTTCGCCTAGTCTTCCTCGTTTTTTCACTTTCGTCATCTTCTTCTTCCTCCTCTTTCTCATTGGCACGTAGGTGGGGAGCTGTCCAGCGCCCAGTGCCAACCACTGCCAACTGCCTAGACGCGCCGTCGCCTCAGCTGAAGCCCCACCATCACTGGTTCCCAACGCCGGGTCCCTGTTGCTGCTCTCTTGATGTACTAGGAGGCAAAGCAGCATCAAGTTCAACTTCTTTGTCGTCGTCTTCTTCTTCTTCTTTGCTAGACTTTCAGTCACAGTCCCTCAGCCGAAGTAGCAGTGGTGGTGGCAGCAGCAGCAGCCACATTGGCACTAGCAGCAACAACGCTACCGCCACTATCAATAAGCTCTGGCGCTGGCAACGGGAACACCTTTTCATGCATCAAGCCTTGTCCAATCACAAGGACTGGTGCTCTGACCGCTCATTAAGTGCTGCTTTATCAGAGGTAAGAACAAGGGGAGCTGTAGGCAGAGCAATGATACTACTTGTAGTAGGAGTATTCGCTTGAGGAGCAGGAGCTTAGTGATCTATACAGTTGGATAAACAAGGACAGCCGGAATAGAAGTAGCGACGAGAATATCCTCTGGTCTAATTTCCTCGTTCCTGTCTGTCTCATCTGCACAGCCACCGCTACAATCACCACCACAGCAGCAATCTGCAGTACTATTGCATTCCGACGCAGCAGCGCTCGTAGGATGGTCGATTGGTCTCAGATGGGCAGCATCAGCAGCGGAGTCATTTTTGGCTGCATTCACTGCCTACACTATAGCGGAGACTGCTGCTGCTGCGGAGACTGCTGCTGCACGTGCAACCTCGACACGTTTAATGTTAAGTCTTCCGCTGACTCCTTCAGAATTAAGCACCCTTCAACTCTTGTGCAAGTGCCTCGAACAGAATCCTCCTGCGGAACTGCGCACTGAGGAGAGCAATAGGATCCATGCAGACCGTGAAGGAGGAGGAGGACCGCAGCAGCAGCAGCAGCAGCAGCACGGGCCGTCCCTGTTTTGTGCACTATCTCCAAGCGAAGAAGTTCATCATCAGCAGCTAGCAAGCGCACTCCGAGCGCAGTTGCTAGCCGCTGTTCAGCGTGTAACTTATCATCATGATGACGAAAGTTGCCCTTTTTGTGCGGCACCTGTGCCATGGTCTTACTATTACCATCACACTCTCAGCAGCAGCATCAGCTGTGGCAGCATTAGCAGTAGCAACAGTGGCAGCACCAGCAGCACCAGCACCAGCACCAGCAGTACTAGCAGCAGTGCCAATGGCAGCAGTAATAAGCGCTTTTTGCCGTGGGGATACGGGATGTGCACGTCAGGACATCTGCTAGACCGTTGCGCGCGGCGCCTCACGTTGCTCAATCCTTTCGAAGGAGATGACGACGACGACGACGACGATGATGAAAGTGATCATGACGAGAACGACATGCAGGACGGGAGAGCTGACGAAGATGGAGTCGGCTTGAGCACCTACCAAGGCAAGGATACAGGGCGCCAAGGTGCTGCTACAACAGCTGCTGCACCACGGCCGTTGCGCCCTGAGTTGTGGCGCTGCGGCGCCTGCCAGCGCTCCACCCTTGCTTCACCCCTCCCTGTAGCGTCGGCTCTGCACACAGGAGGCGCAGCCACTGACACAACTTCCTCGCTCTCTTTGCCCAACCCTGCTGCTGCTTCTCCGTCTTCTTCGTCGTGGACACCTTTGGCGTGGCTGTCGACTGCTGCAGGCGCCTTCGCTGACAGCAGCAGCAGCAGCAGCAGCAGTGGAATGAACTGTAGAAGTGCGCACAGCAGCAGGAGTGAGAAAGGTAAAATTTTAAGAAATGCCGCTGCAGAGCGCACGTGTCTATTATGCTCGACGACTTGTATACTTGCTCCGATCTAGTAACTTTCCTCTCTTCTATAACCCCCTCTCTGAAGAGGAACGCAGTGCAGGATAAAAGAAGAATAAAGAAGGCGATTTGCCAGTCCACTTATTATGAAGACATGGCATGTCTTTGACTTTGGTGCTATAACTTCAATTAAAATTGATAGCAGGCGAGGGTCATAACATACAAAAGGGCGCTCGGCCAGGCGAGAGATTTTTAGTGGTTGTGATGTATAACATCCATGCTAGAGCTCTGTAAGTGGGTATTTCTTCGCAATCGATGAACATTTTGTTACGTAAGGACACTCAGCCCAGTCGGAATTGTTCAGAAATTTTCAACAACAAGCAGCTAGATGCTATTTGCTGATGTTTTTTTGCAATTTTGGAATATAACATAATCAATTTACGGTATAATCTAATTGGGGATTGGGGAGTAGAGATAGCGGTATAAACTATAAACTAAACAAATCAAATACATCGCAAAGTGGAAGTTCGGGATTGCAGTAAAATAGGCTCGATTAACGGCAATATAAATGTTTAACTTCGATAAGTACCGGTAGACAGAATGGGGTGTAATAGTGGAACTATGCAGGCCTTTTTGCTTACTCTGTGCTGAACGGCTGCTGAGCAAAACATCACTGATGAGTATGCCATGGTTTATCGTTCGCGATGGTTATCCACTCCATGGATTCTGATCTACGCGAAAAAATACTGTGATGTACGCTCAAGAATAGCTGTTGGACCAACTACATGTGCTGATACGCATGGCTCATGACCTAATTATGTGAACTTTGAAGCCATCGGGTTTTCTTGTTTCTTGAATCTAGGGGTTTCAGGTCATTAAAAAAAATCAATAATTGCTTGGAGTTGTGTCAGAGTTGTCCCGATGTGGCCGTCAACCGCACGAGATAAAATTGCTTGTAGTTTTGTCAGAGTTGTTCCGATGTGGCCGTGAACGGCTCGAGATATAGGCAATGTTTATTGTGATGGTGCCTTTCGAGCTAGGGCCCAGATCTTTTCCTCAGTAGTGTGCAGGCCAGGAAGAGGTCAGTGGTCACGATATGGCAAGTTGAATAACTTGAATTAGCTATATTTTCGTCTGTAAGTATGCGCTAGTGGTTTAGTGGTAAAATAAATGGTTGCCATCCGTTTGCCCCGGGTTCGATTCCCGGCTGGCGCACGCTAATTATTTTTGAAGACATTTTTCTTTTCAACGAATCGTAC
>Ga0307982_1004345_pt1 | contig 11211 bp, 13 predicted proteins | sample OrgLakmetagen989_FD_201847 | JGI IMG/M metagenome (GOLD analysis project Ga0307982, IMG submission 201847) | Saline water microbial communities from Organic Lake, Antarctica - #989 | ecosystem: Environmental > Aquatic > Non-marine Saline and Alkaline > Saline | place: Antarctica: Organic Lake... | reverse complement strand
GAAACACCACTGTGGCATATAGCAACAGAAAAATGTAACCTTCAGAACAAGTCTGACTGGGCTGAGTGTCCTTTTGCGTAATGCAATTGTAATCATTTTCTCTCGAGGTGTCCTTCAGCCGTCAGGCGTCAGGAGGTCTGGGAATGGAGTGAGTCAGCTGTCTCCACTTCGACCTGTCCTTGGCAATGGCGATCCACTCAACGAAATCCTTCGAAATGCTATTGGTCATTGTTGGGTTGAAGATGCTCACATTCATTATTAAACTGAATTAGTACCGGAGTTGCTAAGTAATGAACGCACTTCAAACCTCAAAGTAATGGTGGATAAAATAGTTATTAATTATTAGCAATATAGCTTACTGTCTTGTCCTTCTTTTCTTTGGATATCCGCCTACGTGAAGTTTAAATGTGTTAGGTCAGTCTTGAAGCCAAGTGGAAGTGTAGCCATGCCTACTTCTTTAGATCAAAAGCGAATGCTATGTCTTTTTCCAGAGACGAAATCCGCCTTTTCTTGGCATTGTGCAGAAAGGAGCCAGTTTCTAGGCGGTCGGAATTCTCGTACGCTTTGAGGTCATCAGTAGCAGACTCCAGGCCCTTCATGAGTGCTTCCAGCGACGCATCCCGAGAGGCCGACGCAGCGAGTATAGCTGCGGTGGATTGCTCCTCGGCTGCTTTGGTGTTAGCCTGGGCCATTTGGTGCATCAGCTTTGCTTGCGCAATGCCCAAGCGCTCCCTCAAGGAGTCATTCTCGGCCTCTTTCCTAGCACTACTACTACATGTAGTAGTATTAGTACTAGAAGCCGTGCCACTTGTAGCTGCAGCTGTTGCGGTACTTGTAGAGGCCGCCGTCGTATTCGAGCTCGACCCATTACTTGCGCTCGATTGCTGTCTCACGGCCTGATTTACAATTGGAATGTAATCGGAATGGGAGCTGCCTCCTGAGTCACTTAGCATCCGTGAACTCGCAGGCTCCACGTGGCTGTCCTCGTTCTCCGCGTGGGGCACTACATTAGTGAAGATTATAATAATTCAATCAATTTCCACAGTGTTTATAGAATGGTGAAATAAGTACAAAACAGCACGATCAGGTCATGCACTTTCTAGGAATGAGCTCGTACCGGGAGAAGTAGCGTGCTCAGTTGCTGGCAACGGCTCATCGGGTGGTGGATGGCCACTCAGCCAAGCCACTAATAATGGTAAATTCATGTTATTAGCAGATGCCGCTTTTAATCCACGCTCAACGGCCGCTGCCACGAGGTGCCTCTTTTGTGGGCAGTCTTTCTTTGGGCTCCAAGCTTTGATGTCTTGTGTGACCCATCCAGGCTTGATGCTCCTTGCTGCCTCAAGTCGCCTTTCTTCTTTCTCTACGGGGTCAAGTCGTTTTGGCATTTCTTGCTCTTCTCACTTGGCTGCAACGCCAGGTGTCGATGCACTTGATGCGCTTTATACTTTGTACAATAATAAAAAGACACGGAAGCTCGAGGCTACAACTGCTGCTGCTGCTAACTTATACGCTGCTGCTGCTGCTGCTGTTCATGGTCACAAGTGAAGCACCCCACCAGCAGGTAACTGCAGCGGCGCGGGTGAGCCGCGCCACGATCAACGAAAGTGTTTTTATAGCGAATTTCTAAATTCTGTACGCAAGCACTTTCGCTTGAAGTACTCGCGTGGCTACCCGAATATATTCGGCAAATTCCGGGAATGGAAAGTTGCTCGAACTCGAACTCGAACTAATACAAACCCAAATGACACAGAAGCCAATGCTCAGTCGATGCCCATCCATACATCCTTTATCTACTATAGGTACGTAGTACGTATTAGTACTCTAACCAACTTTATGAGTTCCACCGGATGACATTTGTTCTTCCTATGCCTCCTTCCGAGAACTGATCCTACAGGGTTCATGAGAGTAAAGATGAACATGGCATTACACAAAAGGACACTCAGCCCAGTCAGACTTGTTCTGGAGAATTCACCAAAACGCAGCTTTATGCTATTTGTTGTTGTTTCTTTGCAATTGGGGAGTATAATCTAATCTAATCTAATCTAAACTAATCTAAACTAATCTTCAGAACACAGAGCAGTACGGAACATATACAGAACAGTACTCCTCAGTAAAGCAGCCTCACACATACATCGGCAGAGGTCGTCTCGGAGTGTAAACACTTTCTTCCACTCGCCACCACCTTTTGACCATCGTCACCGATTCAGGTCCTATTTAAAATTTAAACCATCGAACTGTATACGTTCGTCTTTATGTTTTACTTCCTGATGGTATCCTGTGTCCTCCTTCAATGTCTTTGTTCCTCCTCCTTGTTGTTTGTTGATGGCAAAGTACCACACGTCATCGTCTCGAGGTATATGCAGCCACATTCCTCGCGCTCTACCTTTCTCACCTATTCTTCCAAGCAACTCAGTGCACACTTCGAACTTCCTCGCGGTATCCTCCTTACTCAACCTTCAAAGCTTTAAATTCTCCACTGCACACATCATCGTTGATTTCACCTACTGCTGCTGTGTGCTACGTAGGATATCGAACGATAGGGAGTGCCTATAGTAACGCAGTAACTGCAACGGCACGGGCCCGCAGCTACCGCGATCAACGAAGAATTCGGTACACTGTAGTAGATACGTAGACGCGTTATACAAGAACCAAGTGAACAAAAAACATTTGTGAATAGCGAAGTGATGAAAACCAATCACAGTGAACCTACAAGTGGAGGAATTCGATGAGTTCATCGCCATTGCCAAAGATCGGATTAGGTGAGGTTGGATTAGGCTGGGTTGGGTTAGATAAGAAGAGATTAGATATGATTAGATTAGTTTAGATTGAGTTGGATTAACATCAACAAATAGCACAAAGCTGTGTATTGATAAAACCTCCAGAACAAGTCTGGCTGGGCTGAGTGCCCTTTTGCATAATAGAATTATAATCTTTTGCTCTCATGGACCCTGAGAAATAATTTCTCTGGAGGAAACAGGTAAAGATTACGTATCTCTGAAGTTGGATATAAATTTGCCAGCAGCGACGGCATTCAACGACAAAAAATATACTTGTTGGATGTTTGAGCTCCAGAGCACCGCAGCTGTTTCTATTTGCTGGCTCAGCTCCCTCATATTTTTGACACAGGCCCGGAAGAACCGGAGTTGCAAGGATTTTTCGCGCCTCCCCCGAGGGGAGAACTGGTGTTAAGAACCTACACAGAGAAGAGCGCCATTTGGGCGGCATCAATAGGAATCCCCTGGCCCGGCTCGAAAGCCGTGCTCGTGGTTCATGTAGTTACCATACGAAGCATTTTCGTCGTATACTTCTCTCGCCCATCTCCCCATCTCTTCCCGAGATATTAGCCATTGAGCCATCATTATCAAATTAATGTCCGCCGCTTGAATGGCAGCCGAAGAAGGGCATGTAAGGTGCCCGTCAACTGACTATGTCACTATGTCTCCCGTAGCCCCGTAGTAGGCCTCCCGTAAGTTGTTACATACTGTAGATCCCGACGCCCCGACGGGTAAAACGTGCAGAATGTCCGTTTGACCCGCCGCGCCGCTTCTTGACGTCAGGCTGCTTACTTTCATGATCCGAAAAATGGTCCGAACATTGAACATGGCATATTTACCCCGTTGTGTATCGTAAAGCTGCCATGCGTAAGCGAACTAATCCCAGCACTTTGCTTCTCGCAAGCCTTTCCCTGGCTAATGTTTGGGGCTTCGCGGGCAGCAGCAGCTGGTCCTCGCCTCCTTTGGCGACGCAGAGCGATGCTCGACTGTTCCTGAAGCGGTCTGCGGATGGAGCCTGCCTGGTGCGCGGCGCCAATTTAACCTACGGCGATTGCGAAGCTGGTGCTACATGGCTTCTTCATGGCCACCCTGAGAAAGGCTGGGCTTTGCGAGGTGCAGAAACTACTAATGATCCCGACGCTTCGACCCGGAACCGTCATTCGCTCAGGAACGAACCGCAATGTCTCAGTGGGCACTGGAGGCAACTTAAGATGGGCCCTTGCGACGCCAAGCACCGCTGGCTGCTGAGGCCTTCTGCTGACACAGCAGGCGAATGGCATTTGGTGTGGAAGGTTCTCTTCAGCAACTTTGGGCAAAAAGCGCTGTGCGTGGGAGTCGCGCCGGGCCCTGGAGGGGTTCGCGGGTGGAGAAGCAGCGGAGATGAGACGCCGCATGGTGCTGAGAGACTTGGCCTCACCGAAGGCAACTGCACTGCATTCAAGGTGCTTTTATTCAATTATAATGGCTATGTCTAGGATGGGCAAGCTTGCACTTCTGCCCTGAAGTTCTCGCTTCTGTCAGTCCTCCACGTGGAATACTGAGCAATCGCCATTTGCTAACTCTAGCAATGAAAAAAGAATGGCAAAATTTTTCATCTCTTTGCAATTGCTCAAAAAACAATGCATTTCTATACTTGTTTGCCATGCGCTAGCGCACAGGGCGCATTCTGCTTTCGCGTGCAGTCACCTTCTCGTGTTGCCTTTGGTGGCCAGGTGCACGAACCAGGCAAACTGTCAGCAGGAGCCGCTGAAGGGGCCTCTTGGTGGCTCGCTGGCATACTTGCTTCCACGCCCACGGCTGTGCCTGGTGGATCTGCGCCGGGGGGCGCCTCCGCTGCGGCCTCGGGCAGGGACGGCAGCAGCAGCGAGGAGGGCTCTGCGTCGGCTGCTGAGCGGCCGTGGTGGCAGCACACCAAGAAGGCCGAGCAAACGGTGGTTGCGCAGCTGCGCCGCAAAGGCTCGCGCGCGCTCCAGGCCTTCGGCTTCCAACGCGGTCGCTCCTCCTCGTCGTCGTCGTCGTCGTACTTCTCGGGCTACGCGCGGGGCCCCGCCGTAACCTCCGGCCGGGGCCGGGCAGGCGGCGGCGCGGTGTCGGGGGGCGGTCGGCGGGCGGCGCCGAGGGGCAGTCCAGGCCTTTCTACGCGAGCTCACACGAGTCTTGCTGCTGCTAGTACTTCGACTTCTGCTGCCTCCACGAGTGGCAGCAGCAGTGACTATTCCTCTTCAGAAGCGTCGGTTGCAGCGGCGCTGGCGGGGCGCAGCAGCAGTAACGGCCGGAGCGGCCACTTGAGAAGTGGTGCTGCTCAAACCTTGTTGCGAGAGCCTCGAGTCTACACATCGTCGTCGTCGCGTGGAGGTGGTGAAGTATGGACCGACTCGCGCACTGGCCTAACGCTTCCCCTCGCCCTTGGGCCAAGCTTTGACTCTTCTGAGATTGACAGCGGCAGCAGCAGTAGAGACGGCAGCGGTAACGGGGAAGGCCAAGTCCTCCTCGGCGGGGGTGCATTCTCGAAGTGGGGCATGCCGGTGTACGTAGTAGGCTTGTACGCAGAAGCTGCCTCACCAGCGCTCGCGGCCTCCCTGGTCTACGCGCGCGCTACGAGTGGTACTGTGAACTCTGCCGCCTCAGAGGCTACAACTGGCCACCTCTCTCACGGCGCGGCCGCTGACACGAACAGGAGCGGCGAAGGGAGTGAAGGAAGCAGCAGAAGGAAGCGCGAGAGCGCAGAAGCTGCTTACAACAGCGACAGCAACTGCTCGGGCCACACTGCCGTGCCTTCTCCACAGGAGCCATCGCCATCCATGGGCGAAGGGCCTCATCCTCCTCCTCATCATGGGCCCGGCCAGGCTGGGCGCGCCTCGTGGCTCGCGTCATTGGACGCCGACACCTTGCGAAACGACCCCGCGTTTTACCTGGCGCTCACGGCCCCCGCGGCTTACGACCGCACCTTACTGTTGAAGCTCGCCATGTCGGTGAACCCCAGGCACTTGCAGTCGGCGATGATGGCGAGCTGGCTCATGCCCCCACACCACAAGCGCCGTATTTTGGCGGCCACTACATTAGGCTTCGGCGGCGGCGTCGACGACGGCTCCGCTGATTCCAGCGACAGCACTACCAGCAGCACTGGCAGCAGCAGCGGCAGCAGCGACGCCACTGCTTGCTGCGAGCGAGGCACGGAAATCGCCTTCACGTGGCGGGGGCGCACTGGGGCTTTGGAGCTGCGGGTCAACGGCCAGCTCTTGTACACCATGCGGGAAGAAGTGGCCTTGAAGGAAGCGTCAGCCATGCTGCGATCCTCTGGTGGGAGCAGCAGTTGGAGTAGCAGCACGAGCAGCCGTACGCACCCAAATGGAGGCAGCTTAGCGGTGGATTTCTTTGGGAGCAGCAGCGACAGCAGCAGTAGCGCTAGCAGCAGTAAGGTACCCCATTCGGCCGCTGCGATGGCGTTTGCAGCCCCCGCTTCGAATTTCGACGACCTCAAAGTGGAAATGGACACGGCTCTGAAAGTGACCGGCGCAGCAACTTCGATGACGAGCTTAGGTCATGGCAGCAGCACTAGTCGCAGCAGCGGCAGTGAAAGAGGCTCCTCTTCTTTTGCACACGCGCCTTTTGGCACGTCGTTACCGCGCGCGCTCATGTACCAGTACCTGGCCGCAGACGAGGTAATTGGCTCAACACTGTTGTTTGCCCCTCCCTCGTGCTTCCTTGTATGGTTCTCCTGGGTGCGAGGCAGCCATCTCTGTCAGAGCGTGAGCTCGTTTAATGACTCATCTGAGGGTTCCTTTTTCTCGTCAGTACAGCTCACCCTCGCTCTTTCTCTTGACCCCCTGTGTCGTTTCTATCACTTTTGCTTTCCTCGCAGTTGGTGCTCATTTCGCCGACGGCTCGCGACGGGTTCGCCAACCGTGCCGCTGTTGCCCTTGGTGGTGCCGCTGCTATGGCCCCTTTCGTGCAGAGCGCCCTGGCACAGGTGTGTGCATGCACGTTTGACATGCCGCTTACATTCATATATGTATACACAAATGTGTATTTTTAGGGATGATAACTCCATCTCACGCTTTCCTGTGGTTCTCCTTATGTGTATATACTTTTACAGGACGCGCGGATGTTGGCTGCTCTGGAGTTGCAGGCGCCTCGATCTACTGCCACCTCAACCAAGGCTGCTGCGCAAGTTGCTGTCGCTGGCAGCGCCGCCACAAGCCACGCCACTGCTACTCCGTCTCCTTCGGTAATCAAAGGCCACCGCCAGTCCAATCGAGCGGCTGCGCCTTCTACCACTCCTACGACGCCGCGACAATGGCTTAGTGCAGTCTCCTCGTTCGACGAGGCCTATGAACTGCCCCCGACCGCCGCCTCGGCGAAATTGGCGCAGCAGCAAAAGAAACGGAAGACACGCGCGGCTTCCAAGGAGGATGGTGATGACGACGAAGAGAAGGATGAGCCAACGTCGCTGGCCGGGCGCCTGTTAGCGAGGGCGAAAACGGCGTGGGCGATGCGTGCGCGCCGTCGAATGGGGATCATGGGAAGCAAAGGTGGTAGCAGCATAGACGGCACAAGCAACGAGAAGCTCAGCAGCCACAAGCGCAGGCACCGCAACGGTGGCAGCCAGAGCAGTCGCAGCGGCAGCAGCAGTAGCTCCAGCAGCAGCAGCACAGTCGACGACAGTGAAGAGTGGTGGGATGTGTTTTGTCGGTGGTGGGCGATGAGTGCACGAGTGTCCATCGTGGTCGCCTTGCTTTCGCTGGCAGCTCGTGCATTGGGGCGGCCGAGCCCTGTCTTGGTAGCGGGTGCGTGGACCGTGTCCTTGTTAGCCTTGGTAGAGCAGAGAATCCGCTCGCTAATGTATGGCAGCGCGGATGCCTCATCGTTGGGAGGTTCACATCTGTTGCGGCGCAAAAGCTCGGCCTCGTTCGATGGCCTGTTCTACAACAGCAAGTGCAGCCCGCGACACCGGGGCAGGAGCCGCGGCAGCGTGCGGGCCGCAGCCATGGCCGCGGCGCAACGTAACACTCTATCGCCGCCTCCGTTGGCCCTCTCGAAAAGCGCTGTTGCTCCAACGGCTTCAAGAAGAACACCGAAGGCAAATAAGCCGGCCGAGGGTGTGAATAGCGCTTTGAAAAGCGACAGCAACACTTCTAGCAAGGATGACCAAAGCAGATGGACGTGGCGTAGTTGGTATGAATGGGCCCAGGAACAGCTGTTGCTGGTGCCGCAACTCGTGTGGCCTATTAGCAGCAACGGCAGCAGCATCGGCTTGTACAACAACAACTCATGGCCTGCTGCGGCCGTACCCGCTGCCAAGCGCCTCCAGCAGTGGTGGCGGCGGGTGCGCCCCCCTTTCCTCTTGACAGGGCGGGTCAAGCGCCAAACGGCCCGGCTGGAGCGCCGCGCCAGCAGCCAAACCCCAACCCAGCGGCGGTCTCCTTCTTCGAGCCGAACGATGCGCCTGCAAAGCCCGACCTCGCCACCCAGCACGCCGCCGCAGTTGCTGTTGTCGTCATCATCCAAGCACGGTCCACGGAGTGCTTCTTCTGGCGGCAAGAGATCAGCCTTTGGTGTAAACAGCAGTCAATGTAGCCAGGAAGGTCCGAGTGGAAAGAGGAACAATCATCGCCCTGAGCACCCTCCAACCACCACGAATGCTAGCAAAAAAACAGAAAGAGGGCGAGGGCCAGCACCTCATTTAACTTCCACCTCTTCAGCAGCAGCAGCTACTGCGCCGCGCTCACGCTCGTCCTCTGCCGTGCGAGCGTTGGCAGCGCGTTTCAGCGGAGGAGGAAAAGGCAACGGAAGAGATGCAGGCGAGGAGTCAAGAAGAGGAAACAGGATCAGTGGCAGCGGCATGGTTATGTCATCGCCTGCTTCCAATTTAAGATTCGTGGGAGCAGAGAGCCGTACGAGCAGCAGCAGCAGCAGCAGCAGTTTATCTCCGCGGTCATTAGCCTCACCTTTCTTGCCGCCCCCTAAGGGTGGAGCAACAGCCCACAGCAGCAGAAGCAGTAGCGGTATCGATGGTTCGACGAAGCCTCTCGGGCCCACCAAACCGTTTATTCGGCCGAGGCCGCGTTCGGTGGAACCAGCAGGACCTCCGCCGCCGCCAGTGGCCAAGCTGCCGACCCACATAACTGAAGGCAGCAGCAGCAGCAGCAGAAGCAGCACTAGCACTAGCAGCGCCGATGAAATGAAGAATGCTTCGAGGAGTCCAGGAATGTACGGTATAAGGAAGACTACAACAGCCACAACTACAGCAGCAACAAGCATGACAGCTCAGCGCACGGCGCGCGCCTCTACGTCTGACGTGGGCAGTTCATCACTGTCGTCGTATGCAGCGTTTGTCGGGGCGTTCGCGAGTCGCAGCAGCGCGGGGCGGGCTTCCGGCTCGGGAAAAGAAAGTGATCCTTCAACCTTGACCAAGGTGCAACAACTCCGAACCTGTTCTGTCGTAGCAAATGCGTCATCTCCTCTCTTCAAGCAATCGCCCAAAACTTTGCCTTCGTCTTCGATTTCGCCTGGAAAGAGCGTTGCTTCTGCTTCGGGAAAGAAATCGAGCGATGGTCGCATCTCGCCTGCACCTACTCGAGGGCGCTCGAGGGTGCGAGGAGCGCCGCCGCCCTCGCCGCCGTTGCCTACCGACACCTACTCGCGTGAGGGCCGCAGCCGATGCCGTAACTCGTCGTCGCGCCCGCACCATTCGCAGCCTCTGGAGATGGGGGCATGCGGCGACAGCGGTGCTGGGGCATCGCCTCCTTCTCCTCCTCGGGCAAGAGGCACCTCTGCGAAACGTGCTGCTACGCCACCGTGAAGACTGGTACGCAGATCTGCAGCGCCCTTTGGTCTGCACTAATGATCTCTCCGTTTTTATGCGATGTACGTACGTTTGGACCTTACCCAATCTGGTTAATGACCCCGATTAGATTTAGATAAGATTATACTCCCCAGTTGCAAAGAAACAACAGCAAATAGCATAAAGCTGCGTTTTGATGAATCGTGAATCCTCCAGAACAAGTCTGACTGGGCTGATTGTCTTTTTGCGTCATGAAATGCCCATCTTTTCTCTTTTATTCTCATGAACCCTGTGCGATCAATTCTCGGAAAGAGGCATAGGTTTCGAGTACGTCCGCGATCTCCACTCCGGCCCATCCTCTGCTATAGCACGACATTCCTTGAAGTTAGCCGCTAGCCCTTTGCACTTCAGAGCCTTCTTTAATGTCCGACCCCGTGTCATCTCAGGGCATCCATCCGGCCCTGTGTGTTCTTTTACGCTAAACTGCTTGGTCGGAGATATGTTTCGTATGGTTTCAAATTTCCATGAATGCCTCTTCTGTGCACGTAGTGACGAGCGAGGAGGTGCACTTTGTCTTCATTGTTTAAGGTTGTGTCGTGTAAATTGACGCGTAGGTTGATCTTCGTGCAACTCTTCACCGGTACGCTCCAGGGTGGAGAAAGCCCGTTGGTGACGCAGTAAGGCTGACAGAGGAGCGATTCGACCAACCTTTTACGCTGGCTGCTGCCACCCTGCCAGAGGAGCCATTTGATCTAGCAACTTCACCCTGCCAAACAGGCCACTTCTCCAAGCTTCAATGGCTGCCATCACTGTTGCCAAAATGTATTCAAAAATGATGCGTCGCTATAACCATCGCACGTTACATGCCACATAATCTAGCTTCACCAATATTTGCTGTTACTGAGCCAAGTATATCATTCGGCCTTGCATCCTTACCGGCTGCTCCCATCATGCGAAGAGCCATTCAATCTATCTATTCCGATGGCTGCTGCCACCCGGCCAGAGAAAACATTGGGCACATCTTTTCCACAGGCTGCCACCCTGCCAAATGGGCCACTCATCCGAGCTTCACTGACTGCTGCCAACTCGCTGCGGGCATTATCATCCTTCAGTCCGCTTGCTGCTTGCGATGCCAGCGCCTGCGCGCAGAAGAAAGCGAGTAACGAATATCTAAGGCGTACATGAGTTGCTGAGAGCCTACTTTTGGCAATTTCTAGTCAAGCTGAATGTTTTGTTTGAGCACTGAGACCATGAGACTTTCCTGCATCTATGCGGGCTCCTCTTGACACTAACCAGCAGGCGGAATAAGCGCTGCGTGCTACCATTTTTGTATACGCACTGTATTTACAGGATCACCCCCCCTGGCCCCTGATTGGCCAGAGAAAGATTCACATGAAGAAATGGGCGTTAGGTGGCAGTGATGAAAGAAGTGTCGAGATTCGGTGATGAAGGAACCCTCGATTTCGAAGGGGGTACTGGAAAAAAAAAAAAAAAAGCGTCGTTGTTGTTGAGGAGAGTGCGAAGAAGGAGGAGAGGCTGGCTGATCTTGAAGTTTCGGTGCTAACGCGGATAAGGGATCAGTGCATACAAGCAAGATGCACAGTCGGCGGGTCAACCCCCTCTGTATACTACAGGGGGTGCCACATACTC
>Ga0307982_1004340_pt1 | contig 11218 bp, 5 predicted proteins | sample OrgLakmetagen989_FD_201847 | JGI IMG/M metagenome (GOLD analysis project Ga0307982, IMG submission 201847) | Saline water microbial communities from Organic Lake, Antarctica - #989 | ecosystem: Environmental > Aquatic > Non-marine Saline and Alkaline > Saline | place: Antarctica: Organic Lake... | reverse complement strand
GGGGGGTATGCTAAATCATGTGTACCGCTGCGAAATGCAAGGCAGCAGCTTTGTGCTCAAGGTTACCTCAGTCATGCTTGGCCCGGATCCAGCAAGTGAGCCAAGCTACCCATATGCAGCGCATTGCCGCTCAATCAATCTCAATATGCACAGCTTCGTTGCCTGTGGAGCGTGGTCGGCTGGAAGTTGATGCAATGCGATACGTTTCAACAGGTTCGGTGGAGCTCGTCATGCCGCACGCAATTTCTCTGCAATTCAGCAGACTTTGCCGCAGATTTCAAGAAAGCTGGCGCCATGCAACACACCCTTGCTATACCTAAGGTGTATTGGGATTCCTTTGACGCTTCAAACTGGGCTGCATGTTTGATGCACTTCGTGCCATCCGAGTACCAAATTGCTGAGGACCTGATCTTGAGCACAGTGCGCAGTGCACCAGCGGGAACACCTGCACTGGCTGCAGGTGAACAGGTGAACACCAAAGCACCTTCACTGGAATGCATCGGCCACTTCCATCGTGGCCTGCACTTGAGTGCTCCCCCCCTGGAGGCTGACACCGCGCAGCTGCAGGGCAGGTTCGCCAACACAGCAGTGCAGGCAGTGCGCTCAAAGCTCATGTTTGCAGCAGCCAAGGACCACATACTGCCACATGCCCTGCTCCTGTGGCCGAGATCGTTGGCTGCTGCTGTACCCTCTGCCCTGGAAATGGCAGCTGCCGCTGGGAGGCAGCTGGCAGAGCACCCAGGGATATGCCTCACCCACGGCGACAGCTGGATGCGCAGTTTCATGCTGGCGACAGGCACTACAGAGACTACTGAGAGACCACCTGGTTTCGCCATTGACTGGGAGTTCGTGCACTGGGGGCAGCCCCTGCAGGACTGGGCCCACGTGTACGCCCACGTGTGGATGCTGACTCATGGGGGAGAGGAGGGGGCGACTGCAGCGCCCTGGACCTCACAGCACATGCTGCACACTGATATTGGTGCTACTTTATGGTCCTCTTACTGCTCTGGGTATCTCCGTGACACGGAAATGGTGTCAGGGGGCAAGGGGGGGGCAACTGCCCCTGCAGCCTCCGGTGAAGGCAGCTTCTCCCAGGCAACAGGCCCGGCACAGGGCACCACTGGTGTGGAGCATGACGGCTCATTGTTGGACACGGCACAGTTGGCAGGTGCCTGGGTGGCATGCGAGCTGCTTACTCGTGCCGGCGGGCCGTTCGGTGCAGGATTCGTGTACCAGCCGGAGACCCCAGACGAGCGCACACAAACGCGTGCAAACGAGGCCTGTGTGTGTGCAGTGGCGCTGCTGATGAGTGCACAGCACCATGGGCGGGCTGCTCAGTGGACTGCTGAGCAAATGCTGGAGGGGGGGCAGCTTGAGCAGTGGGGGGGGCCTTTTGCGCAGCTTCAGTATGCAGATGCTGTGTACAGTCAACTGCAGGAGTGCTGTGTGAGAGAGCGCAGAAACCAGTGAGCGGTACTGTATAACCACGCTGCACTGCATGTGTACTTGGAGCAGCTCTGTGTCGAACCCCCCGGTGTAGCGGCATATAGGTGTAGCACGGCGCTATGGCTGCTGTGCCGCTGGTGGCCCTTGAACATGCTGACAGCAACCATTGGCTCATTCAGTGCTGCAGCAGCTGCTGTCCAAATTAATTGTGTGATTTTCACCCCTGCCTTAGTATCTGCAGTGCCAGGCATCCTATCGTGTGTCTGCTCAGTTTCTTTTGATTTGCGTTGTCTTGAAGCTCTCCAGAGAATCACTCCTCACCATCGTAAGACTACCACAAATGCAAAATGAGCTTGGCACAAATATTTTGATGAGCTCACGCAGTTAATCAGTCATGGGCAAAGGATCAAATGTTGGTAAGTTCCACATCGTTCAAACGCGGTGACCTGCGGAAAATGGTCAAGCTTTCTCTTGCTCGCAGCAAAATCGACAAAAGCTCGAGCTGACAAACTCAGACGCGAGAAAAAGCAGGTATGTAGTGCGACTTGTACATTAATAAAAATATATAGTAGCCTGTCACAGGGTGCCGGTGGTGGTGGCAGCGACGGCGTTGAGAAGCGAAAGGCCAGGCAAGGCCACCAGTGCAAGGCTTGCCTGCAGTCTTTCATGGTGACCCTCACACGAGCAGAACTCGAACAGCACTGGGAGAGTAAGCATTCGAAATTGAGCTTTGCACACTGCTTCCCCGATGTGTGATTGTGATGTAGAGTGCGCATCTTTGGGGCGTACAGCTTCGCTGCGCCCTGGCAATGGGTAGCTCTCATGAACTATCGTGAACCCCTCAGGCACTGCAGCTTGCTGACCAACACGAGTACGAATCAGGATGAATTATATACCATTACTAAGATGCACATACACAGCTCCAGATCGAAGCAGGTGCCAGCCGGCTCTCCACCCAGCCAAAGCTGGTTTTGACAAGCACAGCAGTCTGCCCATTCAAACACATCAGGCGTGCTTGGCCGGTGCATGTGGTGGGCGCGGGTCCAAGAAAGGAAGCACCTTGACGACAGCAAGGCACAGCCCTCCCCATGCCCAGTACAGCCCGCTGGACGCGTCCCTGCACCAGCGGTAGCGCTTCCTTCGCGAAACTGTCGCAGCATGTGACGCAATGCGTTTGCTAGTGGATGTAAACTCGTCTCGCTTCAATTGGCTGTATCGCAGCACTTCTTCGTGGGTGAATTGTATCGAATCGGCCTGCATGCGTGAGAGGAAATGTCGCGGTCTACTCCAGCCAAAAAAGCGCAGCACAAACCTTGACTTGCTGCACAACCGCTCTCTCAATCTCCTGAACGTGTGCATCAACATCTTCCTTCACGCGCTCTAGCAGTTCGTCGGCTCTGTGAACGAAGACTGCTGCATGTTACAATCCCTCCGACCTGCTCGCTGTGCCTCTCACTTATCGATCAACCCCTCCACCCCTGCCAGGTTTGCTTCAAGTTCCCGCTTCTTTTTTGTGAGTACTTCGATAGCTTTTGCTTGCTGCTGGAGCTGTACTTGCAGCGCTGCTTCGTCGGCAGCTGCCATACCACAAACAATGCCACCGGCAACAGCAACGCGGCAGCAGATGAATTGCTTGCTCAGGCAGCTCTTGAGGAAGGTACTGCCGCAAATGAGGCCGGCACTGTTGCTGGAGTTATATCGAAAGCAAAGTTGGTGGATACAGGAATCTCAACAGTCTAAGAAAAGTGACACCAATTGAATGCTTTTGACGGCGACCACCACCCCCCAAACCGAAAACCGAAGGCCCAGCAGCACCCCACATAGCGACAGAGATGTTCGGACAGATGCCTGCTTAACCAGCCAAACAGCATCCATCTCTTATATGCAGAGCATTTAAGCTGGTGGACGTTTGCGGTCCAGACTGCACAAAAATACATGCAAGCTTATGGTATTATGCAGACAATTCTCCAGGTACGCTGCTTGCCGCTCATATATCATAACAGCCCTTTCTCACATAAACATGTTTCGCAGAAGATACAAAGGGGGTTGCAAGGGGTTGCGGCTGTGACTCAGAAGCAAAATGTCGTGAAAAGTCAAGCTTTGAATGCGATCGTTCGAGAAGCTGAAGCCAAATCCGCACAGCCTCCTGCTGGCCAAGTCATGCCACTGCAGGGCATTCGACTTGCGGTCAAAGACAATTTCCTCGTGTACAATGAACAAGCTGGAAGTGCATCGAAGATTTTGGCTGGCGTCAAAATGCCAGTGTCCTCGGACATGGCTCAACGTGCTTTGACTCTGGCCGGCGCTGAGCTGGTGGGCTTCACCAACCAGGATGAATTCGGCATGGGGTCAAGCACCGCCTTCTCCGCATACGGCCCAGCATATAATCCGCACGGCCATCACTTGTCCCCGGGTGGCAGCTCCGGCGGCAGTGCGGCGGCGGTGGCCTGCGCGGACGCAGACCTCGCCCTGGGCTCCGACACCGGTGGCTCGGTGCGGCAGCCAGCCGCCTTCTGTGGCATTGTGGGCTTCAAACCATCCAGGGGCCTGCTTCCCCGCTGGGGCCTGACCTCCTATGCGTCCTCTCTGGATTCCCCCGGCCTGCTGACGCGCACAGTGGCGGATGCAGCATACGCAACGGATGCCTTGCGGGGTGCCAGCGCACATGACGCCACGTCCATGGCACACAGGAACAAAGCGTGCAACTCGGAACACCTGCTGCACGCTGCGTCTCACAGCCAGGTGCCACTTGCCCCCGTGGCGCCTGCAGTTGCCTGGGCTGCTCAGGGCAGCGCCGGGGGCAAGCACTGTGTCGCGCACGACAGCAATGCCGACACCGGCGCCCTCCTGTTCCATGATGCCCTGCGCGCCCGCTCCGAGGGGGGCGTCGCCCTGGACCTCACTGGCTGCCGCGTGGGCGTGTTGGCTGAGGCTTGGGTGCAGGAGCTGACGCCTGCCGCCGCGCGGACATGGGAGGGGGCCCTCACGGCGCTGCAGAGGGCGGGGGCGGAGCTGGTGCCGCTGTCCGTGCCGCTGTTCAAGTCAGCCCTGCCGGCGTATTACGTGCTGGCCCCTGCAGAAGCCAGCAGCAACTTGTCCCGCTACGATGGCCTGCGGTACGCTGGGGATGAGGAGCGACGACGCAGGGCAGCTGCAGGCGCCCCCGCCCAAGCGGACAACACTGAAGGGAAGCTCAGCAAGCTGCAGCGCCAAGCCATGGACAGCCGCAGCGCGGGATTTGGGGCAGAAGTGCAGCGCCGCATCATGGTGGGCAACTATGTTCTCAGTGCAAATGCGCGCAGTGCATACTTCGACTCAGCTGTGCAGGTGCGTTCAGCGCTTCTCAGGGCGATGACTGAAGCTCAAGCGGAACACCAGCTGGACGTGTTCGTGACTCCTACAAGCCCCACTTCAGCTTGGAGCCAACATGAGGAAGTGGACCCCGTGAGCGCTTTTTTGAATGACGTGTACACAGTTGTTCCCAGTCTGTGCGGCATGCCTGCCTGCTCTGTGCCAGTGCGCGGGGGAGAGGTGTCAGACGCAGGTGTAACACAGTCTGTGCAAGTGTTTGCGGCACACGGTTTGGATAAGCATGTGCTTGCTGTGGCAGCTGAGCTGGAGATGGACGCGCGGAGCTGAGAAACTGCTGTTTGAGCCTCGCAGCATGGCGCTCGCAAGGGCCCTTACTTGGTGACGGGTGCACAGAACGTGCGCCCAGAGAGGCAGGAGGACACAATTTTACAGTGCAAAGTGTTCTGACAGTTCATCACTTGTAACAGGACGAAGCAACGGTCTGCGTAGTGTGGTAAGAGGCACTTGACGCCTGAGTTGCCGAGTTTTCAAGCAACCTCCGACTGCCTCTCTGGATCGACCAAGCGCTGTAGTCTTCGGTTCCAACTCAAACCGGCCGACAGTCATCCCATAGTGTACCAATAGCACTTAGGTATGTCTTACTGAAATTGTACTTGCTGTTTGGCTGTGCTGTGGTATACACTTCTTGACAATTGGAGCCTTCAAATCTCGCCGACTGCCCGCCCAAGCTCTGGATTAGACCGGAAACTATGCGCGTACATCCAGTGTGAAACGAGTATGAGATGTTGTCGTGTGCTTTCTGTTGAGTGGTGCAGCCCAGTTGTGAGGGAATCAACCTGATGGACGCGCCATGTTCACCACAGCACTTGCTGCCGTTATGAGAGGAATCGCATGAAGCACAAACACGCGGCGGAGCCCCCACACACACATTTCATGATGCAGATTATTTATCAAGTCAACATGAGTAGTTCTAGCACCCCAAACACTTCAGCGCTGGCGGAAGTCACGCGAAATTTGTTGTCTTTGCCTGAATTTCAAACCAAAACTCAGGCGACAACCCATCTGCCCACCTTGCCATCGGCACTTGAAAGGTCACAACAAATCGCCAAGAGTGCTGAGAATATTCCTGTTGGGGCCACTTTGCCATCATCATTTCCGAGCCAACAGGCTCAGGTTGGAGCCCAGGGTCATCGGGCATCCTGGTCGGCGCACAGCACGCCTGTTGCTCGCAAGCGGCCACGTTCCCGCAGTACCGTCTCCGCTGCCTCCCCCTCTGTGGACTACGCGGCACTGAACGGCCTTGGAGCAGGCAGCCCCAAGTACGTCGCTGCCTGCTTTCCCGCCAACTCGCCCTGCGAAGATCGGCACTTCTTCGTGTACGACGCCGACAAGGACGCATCTGTGTTCGGTGTTCTGGATGGCCACGGCGGTGACGCATGCTCTGAGCACGCCGTGAATTTCCTGCCGGACGCTGTGCTGTCCTCTCTCAGTCGGGCAGGCGGCAAGGCCCAGTGCCGCACAGCCCTCACTGCCGCCCTGGCAGAATGCGAGGCAGCGTGGCTGGAGCACTTGAAACGCACTGCCTGCATGGGTCAAGAAACGGCACCGGCCATGTCCATCTGCGAGCAAGATGCTGTATGCCGGGATCTGGAAGCTCGAGCAGCAGCGGCTACAGCCCCTGGCAGACGGCCTCGGCTCCCGGCTGGCTACTGGTATCACCGTCTGGAGCAAAAGCAGGCACAGCGCCTGGCCAAATCGGGCGCCTGCGCCACCATTGGTATCATCAAAAATGGCTTTGTGGTGCTGGCGCACGTAGGCGATACCAGGGCTGTGCTTGCAACCCGCTGCGCTTCCCGTGCCCGCGCTAGCGTTAAGGCTAGCAGCAATCTGGTCCTGGTGCACCACACGGCAGAGAATGCGGCAGACGCATCCAAGTTCTGGGCACAGGATGATGCACCTGCTGATGCGCATGTGTTCAGCGAGGTTGCGCGGCACATGGCAGGTCGCAGCGACCACCTGCGACCGTCCGCGGCAGACAAGCTGCTTGCCCGAGGGAACTTACCCTGCGCTGCGTCAGGCACCGACCTCTGTGAGGAGCTGGGCATACATGCGGTAGCCTTGACAGAGGACCACACCCACAACAGCGAGCAGGAGCGCCTGGCCGTGCAGTTGCGGCAAACGCTGCGGCGTAAGCCTGCTGCCACAGCCTCGGGTGTTGTCGGCGCCGCCAGGCGACGCGCTGGCGATGTGGACGGCAAGCCCTTCCGGCGATCACAGCGAGAGCTGGACGCTGGCTTCGACGGGGGTCCACTGCGGGTGGCCGGCCTCGTCAGCATGACTCGCGCCCTGGGCGACGTGTACTTGAAGCACGTGGACTGGAGCACGCCGTACACCCGCTGTGCGCCGTACATCACCGCTGTGCCGCAGGTGACGTCGCACCCGCTGTCCGAAGCAGACGCCTTCCTGGTGTTGGGGTCGGACGGCATTTTTGACCGCCTGACCAACCAGGATGTCGTGGACGCGGCTGTGGCCTCCAGCCTGCCGGAGTGCCTGCACATGGGGGGAGTGCCCAGCGCTGGGAGCCAAGTCTCAACAGTGCCCATGCTGCACAGGGGCATGTCTGTGGGGGGGGTGAGCAGGGGGGGGTCCCTCCTCCCTGGTCACCCCTCGCTTCTGTCACAGCCCCTGGGGGGTAGAAGGGGGGGCAACAACAACAACCCTCACTCCCCAGCAGCACGGCCTCGCCCAAGCAAGCTTGCTCGCAGCAGTAGCGAACCTGCTGTCTCGCGCTCTGCAGCCCGGGTTTCCGGCGCAGGCGGCAGCTTCCCCCCCAGCAGCCTGGGTCAGCTGGCGCTGGGGGAGGGTCTGCCCAACGGCATTGGCCTCACCTCGGCTCACATGGGGAGGGGAGAGCTGACACCGCGGCCCGCTGACGATGACGTACACAGCATTGCCAGCTCATGGGTGAGCAACTTGGAGACCCGCCCCCCGCCCAGCGCTAGCCAGGTGCAGGGGGGTCGCCTCCTGGGCAACTCAGCATCTGATCGAATTTTGTTGGCGTCACTGCAAGCAGCAGCAAGCGTGACACGTCAACCCCTGCGACAGCTGCTATGGGGGGGCGCCTTCCAACGCCGCCGCGAGATCCATGACGACCTGACTGCGCTCGTGGTGCTGCTGCCCTCAGCACACGGGGCGCTACTGGAGGCAGCCAACCGCCCCCGACAACAGGGCACGCTGCAGCAGCGCAGCATTCGTGACTTTGTGCACACAGGGGTGTGCCCCGCGCCACTGCCCCCGGTTGCAGCAGCGGCAGCGGTTGGGGGCACTGGGAGCCGAAGGCGGCGTGGTGGCGCAGCCCAGGTGCAGCGGGCTCGCGAGATTGCAGATGCCATGCATATCCCTGCACAGGTGGTTGAGGGGGCTGACGACTCTGAGAAGCAGCGCGTGTAGCTCTGCAGCAGGGAGGGGGTGCAGGGGGGGGTGGGGGGTGCCGGTGGGACGGGTTCAGTTGCAACACTGCAGCACCTTATGTCAATAATCTGCCAGAAGATATTTATCATTCATTCCGTACATTGTAATGAAGCAGGCTGGATGAATTCAAGCCATGAGGGCACCAAGCTGCTGCATTCATTGTTTCACCAGCATCATATCCTCCGAATGAGTCCACCAGGGATTTCAAGTCAGTTACCTACCAGGTATAACTGGTATCGAGCAGACTTTTTTTTGTTGTGCACAATTGTTCTCGTGATCGTGCTGCTTCTTCACTGGGCTGTCATTGCACGTGCAATGAATTGGCAACTGTGGCGCAAGACGAGAGAGAGCCTCCTGCCACTCACACCTTTCCAGCGCTCGGCACCGGTGGTGGTCAACGGAATTCTTCACTGGCGAAGAATCTTTACAAGGGTAATTGTGCCTCTGCTTATTGTTTGGGTGGGCCTACTCGCCACCGCTGCGTCGCTGTACGGTGGTTGGCGCCTCGTCACGTACCCGAAGTTTCTTCTGCGCCACACCAAGGTCCTGTCCTCAGCAAAGCCTGGCTGTGATATTGCAAGCCTAGACACTTGTGATTTGGTGGGCCCCGACCGTGAAAATATTGTTGGGATCGTCACTTCAACCAGCCAGCATGCAGTGTTTGGGCAATTTGTCCAGCAGCCAATCTCCAATCTGCGGCGTGCGCTCAGGTCATTCAGGCGATCCAACCAAGATGCAGACATCTTCGTGCAAACAGACGACCCTGTGGTAGCGCTTGAATGTTCTGTGCATTTTGATGGGGTTTACGTGGTGCACTTGGGCGTCTGGTGGGTGCCTGACCTCGCCGGCAGCCGTTTGCTGTCTCCTGCTGTCTTCCGTTACATCGCCTTCAATCACGTGTTTGACACCCTGGGCATGCGAGCTATGTACGATTCGGTGCTGCTCACGGACTTCAGCGACATCATCTTCCAGTCTGACCCCTTCGCCATGGTGGCGGACGAGCAAGGTGACACCGCCCATGGCCTGCATGCCTTCCTCGAGCAGCGCAACACAGCGCTGGCATACCCCGACATCAACGCCCAGTGGATCGGACAGTGCTTCGGCAACGCCGCCGTGCACCGCGCATGGGGAGCACCTGTCTCATGCAGCGGCACATCAGTCGCCACCATCGACGCAGCGGTGCAGTACGCTGCACTGCAGAGCGACTTGGCGCGCTCCAGCCCCTGGTGCTCTCGGCACGGCAATGACCAGGGCATCCACAACTACATCCTGCACGAGGGGCTGGTGCACCCCACAGTGCTGCACAGCTTGGAGCAGGGCCCAGTCATGACGCTGGACCGTGTGGATCACTTGGTGTTTGATGCTGCCAGCGGTGCCTTGCTGAATGACGATGGTGTGGCGTATGCTGTGGTGCACCAGCTGCGTCGGTGTCAGCACTTTGTGAGTGGGGGGGGCGTGGTGCAGGAGGTGGGTGCCGATGGCGTGCAGCGGCCCAGCACGCGATGGGGCTGCGACACGCTGGAGGCAGGAGACGCCGTCGATTCGCCGTGAATATGATGCAGGAGGCGACAAGGAAGTGCCTTGCTTGGCGTCCTGAACCAGTCGAGACGCACCTGCTGCTGGTCGAGCGTTGCAGGGGAGCTGCTGCTGCAGCCCGTGCAAGTGGATGGATCGAGGGGGGATCGAACCCTGCAGAGTCTGTCCATCAGAGTTGACACTGTGCACATTACCATGATTACAAGGTCGCCGCGACTGTGTGCCGCCAACGAAGGCAGCCTGTGTGTCCACACTCGAGCGTCGCCGTAAAGCACCCCATGGGAAGTAGTGGTCAGGGGGTCCGTGCACTGCAAGATTGACGAAGAGTTGCACCACGTGCATGATTCGAAAGCCCATTAATGATTTGAACTCAAGCGACCTTTGCATGGGGAGCAATGCGCTCAGCTAGCATTCCTGTGCTGCCGGGTAAATTCCGCATTCTGATCTGCCGCTGTGGATCCAACGCCCAAGATGTTGCCGGGACAGGGCAGTCCCTACAACTGGTACCATCCAACTTATGTTTTGTTGTACCGCATCGTTGTGATAACTGTGCTGCTGCTACACTTGGTCGTCATTGGCCATGCATTGGGGCTCTGCAGGAGACGCGCAAATTCTGCGGCTTGGTGGAAGTCTGCTGTGACCCAGCTTTGCAGGACAGGCAAATCAGTGACTCGAGGAGGCCAACTGCACCATGCTGGCTGGAGAGACAATGCAGCCTTGGTGTTTGGCAAGGTACGGTGGCCACTCCTGCTGCTGTGGGTGGTACTGGGAGTTGCCGCAGCAGTGTGGGCTACGACGTGGGCGTCTATTGCTGCGCCAGACGCTCTGCTGCCAGACCTGACGCTTTACTCAACACAGCAGCCAGGTTGTGATTCGCTGGTACCAGCCACGTGCACTGTGCGCAAAAAAAGTCGGCCAGACATCGCACCCCGCTTCGCCACGGCTCGCTCTCGGCACGCCGTCCTCGGCATGTACGCCATCGCGCCCCCGCCAGCCCTGATGCGATTCGTGAGATCGCTGCGGCTGAGCAGCGACGCTGATGTGTATGTAGCCACTGATGGCGCGTCTGTGTCGCTGTACCTTCAGGCTCTCGAGGAGTTCAGCGGCGTCTTCCTCATGGAGATGCAGTACAGCAGCGCAACACAGTATACCATGAGCACGCTTTTTGCATCCAGCTCCTTGCGTTTTGTGGCGTACCATCATGCCCTGACGCAGTGGTCGCTCAGCAAGCAGTATGACGCTGTCATGTTCTCAGACATGACAGACGTGATTTTCCAGGGCGACCCCTTCGCCATGGTGGCAGATGGCGACGGGGGGACCCGCAAAGGCCTGCATGCCTTCCTCGAGCAGCGCAACACAGCGCTGGCATACCCCGACATCAACGCCCAGTGGATCGGACAGTGCTTCGGCAACGCCGCCGTGCACCGCGCATGGGGAGCACCTGTCTCATGCA
>Ga0307982_1004339_pt1 | contig 11218 bp, 11 predicted proteins | sample OrgLakmetagen989_FD_201847 | JGI IMG/M metagenome (GOLD analysis project Ga0307982, IMG submission 201847) | Saline water microbial communities from Organic Lake, Antarctica - #989 | ecosystem: Environmental > Aquatic > Non-marine Saline and Alkaline > Saline | place: Antarctica: Organic Lake... | reverse complement strand
TTGTACAGTTCTAACTTCACTCCCAGGCTCGGCACTCGCCACTGGCAGCCCAAGTGCAAGTTGTCTTCGGCAGAGGGACGAGTGGCGTCAGGTGGGGCCATGGGGTCGTCGTACCTAATATGATACGATGATGAAATAAAGTTGGAAAAGTGTAAGAATGACGCGTGGTAACGAAGGATTGAAGGTAATGTGTACACGGGGAAAGGAAAAAAAGTTGTCGGAAAGGAGACGAGGTATTAGGAAATGAAAAGGGAAATTCAGGCACACTTACGATGGCGCCAAGAGGTTTAAAAAGTCAATCAAATGGCCGTATAAATGTTGAGGAGGGCTCACAGTAGTGTTGCCACTGCTGCTGCTGCTACCACTGTTGCTACTGCGGCCCTTGTGCCCCAAGGTGCCGTGGTTGATGCTGTTCAGAGCATAGTCCACAGCGTCAATGCCTCGCTGCATGTTGAAGTCGCTCACGCGGTCTCGCAAGCGCGAGTTCTTGATGGGTTGGTTCATCACCACAAATCGGTGCGCTGTCGCGGAAGGGTGCAGCATGGAGAGCTCGGCGGCTGATAAACTTGCTCCTCTCGTTGAACCGGCAGGCTCAGCACTGCTTTTGCTGCTCGAGGTAGTCGAAGAGGAAGACGCGTGGTGGTGATGGTGCTGGTGGTGGCTCGAGCTCAAGCCTAAAGGACTACTCATCGACCCAAATAGCTCGCGCTGGCGTTGCTGTTGCCCGGAAGAGGCGGCGGCGTCAGGTGTTGATGATGACGACGATGATGACTCCACAATAATCCTTGGGTTTACGGGAGGCCAGTGCGAGGCGAGGGCGTGGTACGCTAGGGGCAAATCTTGCGACAAACACCGCGCAATGTCCGGGTTGGCCTAATGCGAACGCACAAGCAAGCAGAAAATATCAGGCAAATCAAAAGGGGAAGAAGGAAGGGTGGCATAAATAAGTAACAAGACTCGAACATCAAGTGAACATAAAAGTGCAAAGCTAGTGAAGCACGGTACTCAACGAATATTCTTCGTCTTCTTCTTCTCTTTCTTACCTTCACGTTGGAGGCCCCAACATTCGTCACGAAGATGACCCGGCGCCCACCAGGCGAGCTCACCCGGGCAGCAAGTGACGGGGATTCTAACAGGGTTTGAATCCAATCGACCTGAATGCACACAAGAAAGGGGTTTCGAAGGGAGAAAATCAAAACTACCACAAGAGATCGTGAAACGACGGCAATCTTGAGCAAAAGTTTGACAGGGCGACAAACGCAGATTCTTTAAAGATGATACTTCTGTCTCAGCAGCCACTGATGAGAGGCTGGCGGAATACTAACCACGTTAACGCAAGCGTTAATGAAACCGTAAGTTGCTTCAACGCCCTCTTCAACGGACCATCCTACAGTATCATGCATCAAAGGAATTGAAATGATGAGAAATTGGACAGAAATTCATGATTTTTTGGAAGTATCTTAACAAAAGCTAGAAAAGATGATTCAAATCGAACCGGGCAAAGTGCTCTTTCCCATGGATTCAAAATTGCGAAGGTTCGAGCCCATGTCTTTGTTGGAGGCTTTGAGAGTGTCGCGCCAGAACGGATACTCTTTGCTGGGTGGAGCCGCGGAATAATGCGCGAGGCCATACACTGCCCACGCACACAGGAGAAAGAGCGAAGAGTCAAATGACGGTGCAAATAGTGCGTCACTAGTGTATGAAAGTAGGCTCAGTTCGTGACTCGAAAGTCGATGCACGCTCACCAGGATCCACAATCGTAGGCATCTCTCGAAGAGTGCCATGCACAAAGGCGTGGAACACCTGCGGCGTATTTTCACAAAAGAATTAGCTTACTTGCTCAAATGCACACTTTTCGTGGCAAAATAGCTCAAAAGACATTCTTAAAGGCCAAGTGCGTGACTGTGAAGTTATGATCACGTCAAACGACGTGTGGAGTCGATCACCTGCCGCAGCATCGAGTCTCCTATGAACACTAGATGGGTGGAGCGGAGCCCCTCAAGTGCTTCGACGCCTGTGATGCCTGCGCTGCGACAGCCTGAAATCGCTGGGTCTGGCGCCCAGATTTGGTTAGGTTGGTGCCATTTTCCGCCTTTGAGGAGATGGCTGCCGTTGCGGCAGAGAGGCAGGCTAGATTGCGGCTCTCGTTTCGTCGGCTGCGAAGCAGGTTCAGCCAGCCCTAGCAGGCTCGATATAAGGGCGCATGCTAGGTAAGCCGGCCGATGGCCTGCTCTAGCCATTTCCCCACACGGTCCACCAGCGCTGCTTCACTGACTAAAATAAGAACTGTAAGAAAATGTAATGTTGTGGTGTTTCGAGTTTCGAGAAGGAGATGACGTGGGCGTCTGTCTAATATGGTATGAAATAGCTTAAAAGCTACATACAGATACGTTCTGAAAATGTGCTCATTTCAGCTCTCTTGAGCTCTCGGTGCTCGCTGCTTTACGCATATATTGCTGTAACTTGCTTACCTAACGAAGCCGTAGTCTGAGCTACTAGCTGGAACATTCTTTTAATCATTCTCACTACCTCGAAAGACCATAGTGATTGTTTTTTTGGGACTTCGAGGCACTTTAAGCTCAATAGGATCAGGAACTACATTAGCTACTAGTAGTGCAGTAATAAGGCGGCTTAGTGTACTTCGCTAAGATTCAGGACCCATCATGGCACATTCCGATGCAGCACTAAAGCCAGTGTTAGATTATCTTGCGCGTGCGAGTGTCAATAGTGGAGGAGATGACGGTGGAGCTATCGTGTCCATCCCTAAAACCGAAGCTGGAGCGAAGTTTGCTGCAATGAAGCGCAAGTTGCAGGGATCCGTCGCGAAGAAAAGTGGAAAACGCCCTAGCGCAGGCCATGGCAGTGAAAGTGGTAGCAGCAATACAATGAGCAGCGGAAGCAAAGGAGGGCCGGTGAGTTGGCAGATGATTGATAGGTGCTGTCGCTTACTCTTGCGCTTTTAATGTAGCGCACTCTTGTTGAACTATCAGAGGGACATTTTTGATAGATATTACGAGGACTTATAAAGACCTCAATGTTTGTGTATTGCTTTTATGCGTACATCTTCAGGTACGTGTAGTCAGCTCCTTCGGCAAAAACTCAGCCGGTGCTGTGGTGGTCTTTAAGCTTTCGCCTAGCACGAGCTCTGCCGCGGCTTCTGCACTGTTGTCGGAGCTTCAGAAGCGTCAACAAAATGACCGGAGCTCAATGGAGGGTCCCTTGGCAATGTGCTTGCTCGCAGATCATGACACGTTGAGTCAGGAATGGCGAAATGCTCTAGGAGCTCCTGCTGCGAGTGCACTACACAATACAGCTCCAGGATTCTCAGATCAAACCAGCAGCAATAGCGAGAATGGTGGCTTTTTCTACATCGTAGTCCCTCCTGCAGAAGTGTCGATAAAGGCCAACGCCAGTAACAGCAATGCACCAGCGCCGTCTCCTTCTCAACTGGTGTGGTATTGCGGGCTCTTCCATCAGGCGCGGCTGCGTGAAGGGGCTATGCGCGCAGTGATCGACAGCGCCGTCGCAGCAAAGCGCACCGGGAATGCTTTTTCCAAGCTCGCGAAGGATTGGGTTCGTTTAGAGGAGCTGGCCAGCACTTTGCAGGGTTGCAGCGGTGGGGCCTCGAGGCTGGAGCACTTGTTTGCGAAGACGCCGCTGGCAGTGCGCAGCCAACTTCAGCTCGACGCCACTGCTGCGTATTCGGTGACGGACCAAACCACGGCCGACGAAATCACGCAATACTGTTTGAAGTTGAGAGGAGTGAAGGAGGCCTTGTCGAGCGGCAGTGGGCTTGGCTGCGCGTGCGTGGACTTGACTGCCTGCATAGGCGGCAACTTGCTGTCGTTCGTGCAAGGCGGCTTCACCAGGGTGGTGGGCGTCGAAAGCGATGCTGCTCGGTTCGCTATGCTCAAACACAACGTGAAAGTCGTGGTGCCGTCGCACTTGACCTCGCGAGTAGATCTCATTTACGGCGACTCCACGGCGCTCTTGCATGAATCCAACGACAGCAGCAGCAGTGGCAGCAGTAACAGTCATGGAGTTCTCAACTCTTCAGCCGCTAATGCTGCTGCTGCCTCCTCTTCTTTGTCATCGAATGCATTGTGGATGCCGAAGCAACCCACCATATACTTTCTGGACCCTCCATGGGGCGGTTTGGACTACAAAGACCACGATCGTGTCTCCCTGTACTTGGGCACAGAAGACATTGCCAGCGTCTGTCTCAAGTGCCTCGCGTTGCCAGGCTGCTTACATGTAGTGCTCAAGGCTCCGTACAACGCTGACACCTCCGATCTTGTTGCGCTAACCGCCTCAAAGAGTGCTGCTGGTGCTCCTATGAACAGTAGTCCGGTTTTGCCCCCTCATCGCAGCGCGTGCGGTACCCAGTCCTTTAAAGTATTGCCCATGCAGACTTGGTCCCTGTCGAAAAAAGTGAAGTGCTTCGTGCTGAGCCGCGAGAATCTTCAAGATCGAGAAGAAAGCACAAGTACTGCTACGACCACCGTAGCAAGTAAAAAGAAGAAAAAGAAGAGCAATGATGCATCACATGCAGCAGCATTGTCTGGTGGCAACGCATTTGTCGCTGGAAAGGACGTTGAGCCGTCTACTAGTAGCATGGCTGAAGAGCTGGCGCAAATGGCATGTGAGGCTCAAAGTGTGACGAAAGCAAGCAAGAAGAAAAGGGCAAAAAAAGCAGGAAATGGCCATAGCAAAATTAGGCCGCTGGTACCTCCTGAAGTCATAGAAGAGCAGCCAGTATTGAAAAAGGCAAAATTGAATGACAAGGACGAGGGAAAGGACATAAGTGCATCAGCAATAGCTGAAGGCGGAGAGGACTTTCCGAGGAAAAGTAAGAAGAAGAAAAGAGAAAAGCATGAGCCGAGATGACCTCTCTGGCGCTGAACGTCTGAATGTTTAATTCAATATATATGTGCCCCTATTGAAATGTTTTGGCTCTCACTTACCCACTTGGCTTTTACTTAGGGTTCCTTACCTTAACTCGGGTCACAACTCAAATATTTCATGTGATTTGTGTTGGGTTCGAGTTCCTCCCTATACCCTAATACGTTATTATTGTATTTCTGGTTTTGAGATTTTTGTCTCGAGAATGAAGGTCGAAATAAGGGTCCCAATGGCGGTCCCAATGGCACCAATTGAATCCCACGAGGGGCGAGGGCCCTACTACGGGCTTAGCATAACGATATCGAAAGGGGGAATTATTTCTGGATGTCCCCGAGAGGAAGGGGGGGATGGCTAGATAAAGTGGATAATATAGCGGGGTGAATTTTTGGATAATATAGCGGGGTATTTTTGAGTCATAAGAGATAGTCCTTCGACTTGCTAATCACTATTGTCGTCGCTCCCATAATCAGCCAGCCCCAAAAGTGAACTACCATGCACCTTACTCCCAAAAGCTGCCTCTGTTGCATCTTCCTCGTTCTCTTCATTTGCCTTCTGTGCTATAGCAGCGTAGGAAGAAAACGACGGCATCGATGATGACGAAGTTGCAGAAGAAGAAGAAGAAGGAGAAGAAGGAGAAGAAAAGGCAGATGGTGGCTCATATGAGCCCGTAAAAGATGTTGCTGAAGGCAACGCGGACGTAGCTAGCGAAGTCGAAAAGGAGAAATTGGCCAGAGCAGCAGGTGCCGCATTGGCCACAGGTGAAGAATGAGTATTAGACGCAGCGCCAGGGAGAGCGTCTCCTGCGAACGAAGGACGAGGCGGCGTCGGTGGTCGCGCAGGCAAAGAATAAGAAGATGGAGAAGGTGGAGAAGAGGAAGAAGGCCGCACTTGAGCTAAGGATGCGTACGGGTTGAGAAGGGGCGCCGAAGAAGATGAAGAAGAAGGAAGGAGGCCAAAATGACTGCTGCTTCCTCTTGCAGGTGCGGCTTCTCGCTTGTCGCCAAATGTCGCCAGTAAAGATGCCGGCAATGCCACCGTCTTTAAGCCCCCTTTGTCTGGTTCATTCGTGGCTCGGCGCAACTACGAGTAGAGCAGAACAAGCCCCACAAAAATAGCATGCTTTTGTAAGCCATGATAGCTAGTGAAGTAGCACGAGTACAAGAAATGCACCAAAGACAGTCGCAGAGAGAAAGTTGAAAAGTACTGGTGCGCATTTTATTCTATTTCTGTATTTCATCGTCGTTGTCTTACCGTGGTCGTCGTCTCGAGCGTGGCGGCTTTGAATGGCCTCTTGCTTGAAGCCGTTTCTCCTCCTCCTCCTGACAACGAGCGCTTCGCTATGCTATCGCTACCTCTATTAGCAGTGCTGGTGCTGCTGCTGCTGCTACGGTACCGCCTGTCATCGTCGTCATCGTTGTCTTCTCTATATTCTTCTTCTTCAGCTGTCCCCATGAGAGGCGGAGGAGTGGCACCAGCATGTTGGGCGTTGGTGCTGGCTGCTTCTTCCCTAATGTAATCTTCGTCGAAATCCAAATCGAACTCGGCCCACATGAGACGCTCTTCAAACCTGAGAAAGAGAAAGAGAGAGAAAGATTGAGCAGGAAGCTCGACAAAAGCACAATGAAATTCACAAATATGCAAAGGAACAGAGACACGAGAGTGTATTCACACGCTCGAAATGGCCATCACTCCCTTGTTACCACTCGTGCATGCACTACATGTATTCTGCTTCTCCGTCGTCTTCGTACTTACCATCTTCCGTTCATGGCACTGACGCAGTCGGCCGCGCTCACCACTGAGCCAAAGACTACATGTACGGCGCCTTCACTGGCACTGGCTACCACTCGTGTCACGGGACCGAACCGGCTGCACTCGCACTGATGAAAGAAGAGAGAGAGCACAGAGTAAAACTAGAAGGCATTCAAAGTTAATTCTGCTTTTGAATACACGTCTTCAATATAAAAGGTCTTATGAAAGGTACGCTCTCCTATCCCCGAAACCAAAGTTCATCTCCTCCCTTCCTCTATCCTCTCTCTCTCGAGTTCTTCTCCTTACCGTAAAGTCTGACTCCATCTCCGCCAAATACGGTGGCCTCCCCCTTCGCGCTGCTTCGGCCTCCGTGTCCTCGAGCTCTTCTTTACATGTGAACGGAGCAAAGACGTTGCCGATCCAAATCGCTTTGCTAACTGACTTGGCTGCTTCACCAATGAGATCGTAGTCGGCCACCAATTGTTGCTGTTTTGGAGAGAAGCAAGTGAGAACAATAAGAATTAAAGAAAGAGAGAGAAAGGTCTAGAGGAAAAGAGAGGAGGGAAAAGGCATGTAGGTATTTCACGAAAGTGCGGACAGGATAAGGCCATTGACAATGCTCTCTTTCCGCTCACGCAGTAGTGAGTGGCCTCGTCGAGGCATTTGAGTTGATGCAATCATTGGTTCCTATGCTTTGGTTGGCTGAATGGCTGCTTCCCTATTCATTTGCTCTAATATGGCAATCGCACCTGCCAGGCCATGGGCATCCCGTGCAGCGCATCGATGCAATTCTTGGCCCCTTCTTTGGTGGCAAACCCTACTTTCACGACGCAAACGCTACCGTCCTCCACGCTCGCGGAGGCGTAGCGCACGTAGCCGAACTGGCAACACAAACTAATGTAGTATTTCTCGACGTCGGGAAACGCCGTAGGCGGACCCGCATCGTCGTCGTCTGCGTTTTGCACGTAGGGGTTCTTCGCTAAGCGCTTCGGGTTGAAGGCGTTCTTCAAGACTAGAGTGCGGCTTAAGATGGGCGTCACGACAGGCGGTGCTGGCGGAGCTTCAGCACCAGCACCATCGTTTCCATCGGTAACCAGGGCACGCAGTTCCGCTTCTCGCTCTTGTTCTGCCATCGCTGCAGCGGAATGTTCTCCAAGTAGTGTGGCAAAGGCCTACATTTTGCATGGAAAGGAGTAAAACATTGTAAGCGCCTGGGCGAGAAATGGAATGAACATTTGGCTTTAACATCAAAACCTAGCTCGAACAAAATACTTTTGCCAAGTATCTTGTGATACGCATCATGGTTGCACAAAAACACCTCCAGAGAAGCCCACGAAGGTCGTGTCATTGCCCGCCCGCGGCCTCTCGGCATTGGATGGCGCATACTGTTAGCCGTTGGATTTGGCTGCTTGCTGCCATTGCTACGAGGGCCAGCACTAGCACTAGCTAGGGCCTGCATTGGTGGCGGCATCGTCAAATGCTACTTTTGATTACGTTAGGTTTACGACCTGAATCATTTTGAGGCAAGTACGTTTCTCCTCAAGTATCTTATTTATGACACCACGACAGGAGAGTAAAGTCGAGTAGGTAATGTAATGAAAAATCTATGGGCGCAGCATGGAGGTTGAGATTGGTTAGGTGCTCTCGTGCTATTCACGCTCTGCACACGCTTGCATTTATCGTGCCTGCTTCTGAATTGCTTGTTGTTGTCGAGCCCCTCTAGATACTCTAGCACTAATGTTCTGTCTAGCTCTCTGAAAATAGCTAGATATCAGTCTGAAGCTAACGTAGACAGTCTGTAGCTAAGCTTCGCTACTATCTGCAGTGCTCCTATTCAGCTGCACTGCTGCAGTAGCTAGCTCCCCACTGATCCGCTGGCTGGTGCTGCGACTTTTGGATGATCGATTCTGTAAAATTCTGAGAATCAAAACCGTGTCAGAAAGAAGTGGAAGAGGGAAAATGCAGCTCTACTAAATATAATGCGTTCACCACAAGCCTTGAATCCTTGAAGCTAACAGTAAACTCGCCATCATTAAGTAGAGATGGCCGCTTGAAAGATAACTAATCGAGTTCCTCTGTAGCATTTCTACTGAAGGGTGCGAAGAAAGTTATAAAAAACTATCGAACTATCAGTACTAAGATATCATTAACTGCATTGGTGGCTCATTCGGGACTAGCCGTAAACGAAACGGTCGATTCGACCCAATTATGTCTACTGAACACCAGCAGCTAGCAGCTAGAACTAACGAGGAGGTCACATGTTTCGTGACAGTAGGCACTACGAAGTTTGACGCTTTGATAGAGACCATTGCTACTAACCAACGCGTGCATCAAGCACTGAAGAAACTCGGCATCACACGAGTGGTACTGCAGATAGGCAATGGTGCCATTGAGCCAGTGAGCGCTAGTTCAGGTTCAACTTCAGATTTATTGCCCATGGAATTCTTTCGCTTCAGCCCTTCAATCGAGAAACACATGGTGCGTTGAAGTTTACTTGTTGATATTATTGCGACGCATGTTTGATTTCGTCGGAGTAATTGAATTTCCTCTTTATGGACTCTAGTCATTCAAAACACTGACGTTTTCATGTCATAATTTTATCTCTTTTGCACTTAATGCTATCCTCTTATTCAAACTTCTCGTATTTCTTGAATACATTTGCACAACCATGATGCCCATCGTACCCACGACTATAGCGCGGAGCTCAGATGGTGGTGTCTCACGCTGGTGCTGGCAGCGTGATGGAAGCACTGCGGCTTCGCAAGCCGTTGCTCGTGGTCACGAATGATGCTCTCATGGACGCCCACCAATCCGAGCTCGGTAAGTGGGGTGCCCAAATATAGTACTGTATTGATGAAGTGAGCGGTGGGAACCAAAGCCCATCCCTTCGCATCCCTGCCTTCCTACTAGCAGTGATTTCTGAATTCCCCTTTTTCACCGTTGAGAACTATTCTTCTTGTGGGTTGGTCTTTGCCACCATCCTTATACTTCTTTTCTCCAATTTTCGGTTGCACATGTACTTTTTAGCGGAAGCCCTTGAAGCAAAAGGTCATTTGAGAAGTGCCACGCCAGCCACGCTTGCCACTGCCCTTGAAGCTTTTCCAAACCTCGGTTCTGTAGGAGACTCTGATTGTGGCAGCGATGGAAATGGATTTGTGCCTTACCCACAAACACAACCTGAGGCATTCGCGGCGCTGGTGGATGAGACCATGGGCTTTCCTCCGCTACCGCTGGCACCGAAATAAGTGTTTGCCTATTTTTTTTCTATGTCATTTGGATTTGAATTCGTTCGAAGTTAAGTTCGAGTCTTGAGCTGTTCCTATGGCCCCAAATAAGAGACCCAGCCCCCCCCCCCCTCCCCCCTCCCCCTCGGGAAGGGGGGCTCAGAAGGAATGATTACACAAGTCACAAGGCAAGTGGCAAGTGCGATGCCCATACAGAGGCACGATTAAAGGAAACGGATAACTGCGCCACCGACAGATATGCCCTCCCGTTATGATTTTCAGAACTACTCGCTACTCGTTACATAGGTTTTCTGATTGTCTGTGGAATACTCTTTTGGCCAAAGGCAGGCACAACGGAAACAGTTTATTCAGAGAACGCACCCCGGCAGCTGCAAGTATATTGAATGAAATATTGCTGACCGATCACCAGCCCCGGTTCTTTCCTGGGCCTCACGAAAGATTCGAAGCACGCGGAAAGACGAGGACAATTAGTGGCCGTAGCACATGATAGAAAACTCACGTTTTCAGTTTTCAGCTCCGCGTAGGGAGGGGCAGCTAGGCCACAGGTAGCCTGCTTGTATATTTGAAGAAACCGTCCCCTCTTATCTCTTATGATATACAGAGAGAGGAAAAAAAAGGGCGTGCATCAGATCGTAGATGAAGCAAATAAATTTCCCCTTACATCGAAGGCCGGTTTCTAAAAACTCGCTATTTGTTTTCTGTTTGCAGCTGCGTTTACCAGGCCCACTATCTGTTGATTTCAGGAAAGAAAATGTCGCCGGTGCTATTAAGGGCTCGTGTTGATGGCGAGGAAATCACCCAACAGAGAGGGCGATCCTGAATAACTCAACAGCTCTTACATCATTAACATTTTGAGGGACCGGGGGTCTCTTATCTGCCACTCTGAGGACGAAATGAAGGAGCTCGTTTCAGGGACACAAGTTCAGGTGCCCGCGCGATGCACGGCTTCGGAGCAATGCCTTTGCTGCGGAGCAGTAGCAGTAGGTTTCTTAACACCTCAGTGCGGGGCCTTGAGATGCCTGTGGATGAGTGCCCTTGTAGTGCCTGTGGTCCGCCTTGCGTTTTTGTTTACTGCAAATGTTCAAAAAAACTGTGCTACAGTACACAGCACTTTAGGTACAAAAAAAAACGACGACCACGAACGAACCACACGGCCGATTTTCCATATAATATACTGGATTTATGGCCCAGGGACCAGCCACGTGATCCATCCTTCGTTAGCAAGAAAGAGGACAGGCGATGCTGAGATCGGCTGGCGCCCGACGCCTGAGAAAAACATTGAGACGATGCCCTGCTGGGGCAAAAAAAATAGCCCAGAGAAT
>Ga0307982_1004335_pt1 | contig 11222 bp, 9 predicted proteins | sample OrgLakmetagen989_FD_201847 | JGI IMG/M metagenome (GOLD analysis project Ga0307982, IMG submission 201847) | Saline water microbial communities from Organic Lake, Antarctica - #989 | ecosystem: Environmental > Aquatic > Non-marine Saline and Alkaline > Saline | place: Antarctica: Organic Lake... | reverse complement strand
TTGACGCTTTGAGTGCGGCGGCAACGCTCACTGCGGTAGTTCACCGTCCTGCATACCCCCCCGTGTGGGGTCAATGGGCTGCGGACCTTGCTTGCAAGGAGACGCTGAAATGCATAACAGTCACAAAAGCAAAAGGGCCACAAAGTAAAGAAACGAAGTCGAAACAATCGGTCACTCTTTTTCTATCAAGCAAATTGGCTCCGATTCAGTGCGTTTGAAGCCTGGCTGCCACAAATCTGTGTCACATTTACCGCCAGAGAGAGTGTGACACCATGGCTGCAAGACAAGGCCGCAAGGCTCCCCCCAAAGCACAGGGCATGCATTGGTGTGAATATTGTAAAACATGGGTGCAACCGGATGCAAAGGTGGGCAATGTAGATACGAGCCTGCTCGGTACAAGAATCAAGCAGACTGCGCGCAGAGCATTTTCTTGCACGAGCAAGCTGGACGACATAAGCAGGCAGTCGCTCAAATTCTCATGGACAAACGGAAAGAGAAACAAGACAAAGAACATGAAGAGCGCCAGCTGCTGTCAACACTGAAGACGATTGAAACGGCAAGTACACTGCGCAAAGTGGCCGCGGCAGGTTGTGAAGGCCCTGATTGTGTTTACAGGAGGCAAGACAGCGCCAAGCAGCCGATAGTGTGGCGCTGTTTGCAGCTATCCCTCCACCACCTGCAGGTAGTCCCCCCTCCGAGGGAGCTGCTTTGGCTGCGCCGCCCCCGCCCCCCGGCCCCCCGCCCCCTGCCGCCTTCCCCCCCCCAGCCACCATGGCCATCCTGCAACGCTGGCTACTGCACTGCCAGCAGCCCACTCACGCAGCCAACCCATACATGTCTGGTGAAAACCCCAGCCACAGTGGCCCTGGCAGTTCTGTGGCGGCCAGCGCAGAGCTGCTGCCCATCCCTGCGGACAGGCTCGGCACGGTGCATGACATGGGCTCGCCAGCGGCGGCTTGGCTGAAAGAGGGAGAGTACAAAGTGAACGGCATTGTGTACATGGACGGCACCACTGCCCTGCAGGCTGGTGTGCTGGTGGTTGGCGTGGCCGTGCAAGTCATCCGCGAAAGCTCTACCGACGGTCAGGACACCTGGCAAGCAGGCATCCTACAAGCTGTGCAGGAGTTCCAAGTGCCACATACCGACCTCACCCTCACCAAGCTCATTGTGCAGTCGCCTCCTGAGTCCCGTTTGGGGGAGGCCTTCCCCCCCGAGGACGTGCGGGCGGTGCTGGGCCCAGAGGCGGAGGTGAAGGCGGCGAGGGAGCAGCCACAGCACCAACAAGTAGCAGGGGGCGAGGATGACATTTCCTCCGCAGCCGGGGCAGCATATTCAGCTGCTGAGGAGGGGGGGGTAGATTCGTTTTTCTCCGGGGACGGTTGGCAAACAGTGGAAGCAAGTGTGGTGGAAAGGGCCGCCGCAGCGGCACAAGAGGCTGCCACGCAATCCCACTTGCACAGCTTGACACAGTACGCAGCTGGCGATGAAAGTGCCGTGGCGCCCCCGTCATCTGCTGCCGAAGCAGCGCCTGCGGGGCGCACGCCCAGGGGGGCAGCTGATGAGGACCTGCATGCATATGGAGCCGTGGATGCCCTGGCGGCATTTAGCCCAATGGGGCAAAGCGCGTTGTACAAAGGTGTTCGTCTCCAGCAGGAGGCCGGTCCTCCCGCCCCCGCCCCCACGCCAGCAGACGCACACGGAGAGACGGTCGGCGCACAAGCTGTCTTCAAGAAGCGGGCAGTCGTCAGGCGAGGCAAGCGCAAACGCTCGTAGCCAATGGGCTGGTGTTGCTTTTCAGCTACGACGGAGCTCTTGAATTGATTCGCTGTCAAGGGGCTTAGTAAGGCACACGCTGAAAGACCCCCTCTTTCCTTGTGTGCTTGCGCTCATACGAGCGGGCGATTTAACCATTGAAAGCCTAGCTCAAGCAACAGAGAGCCAGAACAAAGCCATTGCACACGCTCCATTTGATGCGGGTGTGAGGTTTGGCTCCAGGGCCATCTGCTGGGCGCATTGCCCAGTTGCAATGCATATCAAACAGTCAATATGTGCTGAAAACCAGAACTAGGAACACGTCAAGCTCCTATTTGACTTGATAAACAAGGCAGACGTCAATGCTTGTAGACGCTGGCTGATCTGGCGTCTGTGAGCAAAATGTGTCATCGTTCGTAGGTGGGGCCCTCCACAGCGGTATTTATCAAGCTGGCAGCAGAAGGTGTCATCATTCGTCAAAGCTGCAAACATAAATTGCATAACACTTGTACATTTATGGTGGATAAGTAGACCTTTGCGTCAGTCAAACCATATTGCAATCCCAGCCTATGTCAATTGCTTGCTGGATTGGCAATTGATTTGAGTTTCGTGTGTGACGTGCGAGGAAGTATATTTCAACGCACCCGTCTGCGCGAGACAGAATACCGCACGAGAGGGAAAACAGCTGAAAGTATCTCACAGTACAGCCATAGAGTGGAACCTTCTGGCTGGCAGGTTTGCTTGACTGTTGAGCTACCGTATTGCGGCATTTGAACGCACCAACGACTTGAGACCCTCGCGGCGCAATGGTGAAGGCCAAACCACGCTACAAAGTTCAAGGAACAAAAGTGGTATGGTCATTCCTCTTGCTGTTGTGTTTCTCTCTTTGCTCTGCATCAAGCGATTGGAGCAGCCGCATCCAAAATTTCAGAACCTGGTTTGCACAAAATGGAGGCAGACTGCATCGCAATGTTCGCCTGGATCTCAGCACAGGGAGTGACGACTCTGTGCGCTCAGTTCGGTATGTCACAAAAGGTCGGATACAAAAAGGGCATCCTGTTGTAACCGTCCCAGACGCTCTTCTAATTCATGTTCCTGACGATTGGCCGCGTACTCTCTCGGCCAATCTAGAGGGCTTGTCTAAAATAGAAATGCTCTGTTTGTACCTCCTGCACCTCAGGGCCACAGGAGGAGATATGTGGGATCCTTACGTTGCAATGCTGCCAACCACTGCCGACGATTCGGCTTTGTGAGTACTGCGGCAGACACTAATACCGGCGTCCTTCAAGGCTACTATGTGCACAGGAACTTAAGCACAAAAGTCGTTGCCATTCTGAACACAACATCTTCTTGGAGAAGAATACAACATTATCAAGAAGCTAGTGCTGCATTTGAGCACAAAGTGCGCGACAGTGGGCTTCAGGTGCACTGGGCGCAACGACCAACAGATCTCCACTGGGCTTGGGTAACAGTACACTCACGGTCCATGAAAGTATTTATACCACGAAATCCAAACCATCCACTGCACGCCAAGCCCTTTCTTGCACCTGGTGCAGATTTTCTCAACCACGAGCCAGCTGTGCAAGTGGAGTGGCAGCTGCGCAAAGGCAAGTCAAACGAATCCATGCTTCACATCGCAACCCAGCAAGCCTACCCAAGAGCTGGCCTTGAAGTCTTCAATCAGTATGCTGTAAGTGTTTCCAAGTTCCAATCTTTATGAAGCAAATATGTGTCTTTGCAGGATCTTAGCAACTGCCAGCTGTTCAGCACGTTCGGCTTCACGGTGAAGCACAACCCTCATGACAGCATTCATGTCCACCTGCCAGCACCGCTGATGACACCCGAAACCACATCTCTGGTACCACTGCATGCTGGCCAAAATACCCACGCACTGATAGATGCAGCTAACGCTGCCCGCAGCTTTCTCCTCGTTTCAATGCGTTCATCGCTAGAAGCAGGCGCAGAGGGCGTAACGTCTCGTGGGGTAACAGCAGCCTTGATGAATTCAGCCCGGATCCTCAGCCTTGAAGAAAGGGATTTGACGGAGGTTGGATTGACGAACCTCCTTGCATTGAACTCCGGCTCGGCGGCAGGCAGCCCACCCTGGAGCGCCCACCGCATCGCCGAAAGCGGCGTTTCTGCCCTGCATGGTCAGGGGTTCTCCGCAAGATTCTCCCGGGTTGTAAAAACTTTCTTTGGCCGACATTCACATTTGGTTGCAGGGTCAAGCTCAGGCGGAGACATTCACACACAAGTTAGCAACCTTGCACTGCGCGAAGCTAGAGACCTGGTAGTGCCACCCAGGGTGGAGCTCGCAGCGTGCAATATGCTGCATGCAGCTCTGCACCAGCTACTAGCGAAACTAGCGGATCCCAAAAGCGAACAAGCGGCACAGCTTGTTCTGGAGTCGCTTGAGCGGTCTCAGCCGGGACTTCAACCCATGGAGGTGACAGCTTTCGACGAACCAGGCCAGACAGACTGGCACAGCAGCCACAGTGCCGCCCTCAGCACTGTGGAGGAGGTACTACGACTGCAAACGCGCGTCGCCACCCGCGTGCCAGGCGACCTGCAAGCTGCCCACGCCCTGCGGATACGCTTGGGGGAGGAAGCCATGCTGGTGCGCAGCATCCGCCAGCTGGAGGCAATCATACAGTCCGGCCTACTGCTCAAGGCACAGACACTATTTGAACCATTCGATGTGTCTGACGCACTCGGTGCTAAGCTCTGAGGGACACATCATCAACTGAGGACAGCATGCGAGATGCGCCACAGCGCGATGTAGTGATCATAATAAATTCGTGCCGGTGCCGCTCGCAGCGCAACCTCAGCCCCTCTACAGCAGCATTATAGTGCATGTTTATGCCTCAGCGCACCACCTGTTCTCCTCGCGGACTTGGGCCTCCTCCTCCTGTGAGCACGGCAGTCGTAAGGTATGCTTACGCCTGGCAAGCGCATGTTTCTTACCGGGGTGAAATCGTTGCGGATGTTGTACTCGATTCTGATCTCTTCGGGGGTCTTGCCCTTCAGGGTGGTTGCAACCTTGGCGCATGTCAGGTCTAGCAGGGGTTTGATGTCCAGGTAGTTGGCAGCCTGCGGAAAGAGCACAGAATGTGTGGGCAAGACGCCCGTCAATTGGGCTTGTTACGCACCAGAATCAGCTCAAAGAGCATGTCCTTCTCAACGCTGACAAAATTGACGTCCCACTCTGGCACTACCTCGGCCAGATTGTCTGTTTTGAGAGGCTGCAAAAACGACGGCGTGGTCGAGATCGACAGTGGAGGCACTTCGAGATACGCGCACCTTCTCGATATCAGGGAAGGGATTCGATGCATCAGCATGGTGAGTGCAAAACTGAATGACCTTTTCCAGAACAGCTGCTTTAACATCCATCAAAGGAACTTCTTCGTCAACTTCTGCAGAAACAAAGAATGCTCGGGCGCAAGTTTGGCTGCAGGAGCACAACGCGCACGCACCACCATCTTCAGTCATGGTCTCCACTAGCTTGCTCATGTTGGCAACTTTCAAAGGAACCTCAAACTTTGTCCCCTCCTGCAAAACCCCGGTGCTTTTGTTGCTGTGGGTTCAAGAGTACATAGCCAGCTTACCTGGGAGGACAGCGTTACGCTCTGTTCAGCCATGATTCTTGTTCACAGATGAATGAGGCACGACAATAAGAATAGTATGATAGAGAAATTACTTTAATGCCGCATGCTGAATCTGCAGTGGCACAGTGGCGTGCAGGTCTCGGCCTGGATCCTGACAGGGCCCAACAAAAAGTCACCCCAACTTCCCAGACCACGAGAGCTGGTCAGAGGTGCTGTCGGGCATTGCACATTCGGTAGTTGTGAATGTCAATGAGTCTTTTCATCGCCTACATCTCTGGCGTAAATATGTTAGCACCAAGATGAGTTGCCATCTGTCAGACACGATGCGCCAAGACAAAAACGAGGCAAGCTAAACAAACCAGGGAATCCCAACCTTCCAGCCTATCTCCTCTCGTATAGACCACACCACACGCCAGAATATATTCTCATTTGTTTGTGCAAACAGCTGGAAGGTTTGTGTTTGCAAACCCACACAGAGGCTGCAGCTTTTGAAAAAGTACCATTGAGCTTCACTGTGACTTCGTGAGTTTGGACTAGCCTCCCGGGATAAATTTACAGCGGCTCTCGACAGGGAAAAAGCTATGTCTCCAACATTGTGTGCTCTGCACGCTCCTCGAGGGATAAAATGGTAGAGTGGGCTCCCCCGCCAAAAGAAAATTCTCGTGTGGAGATTGTTTTGACTTTTGCTAGTACTTCAATACCCTGCGCCGCTTATACACTTGCAGCGTGCAGCATATCCAATAGCTCCCATAGGCTTCTGTACAGATAGATGGCCAGGTGCTTATCTTGCATCCACGAATCAGATGATTCAGCTCGGGTTTCGACCATGGACGACAGAAGCTGCAATTGAAAATCTGCAAACGTCGCGTAATCCTGTTTCAGCAATCCAGCTTTGGGGCGGATCTCAAGAGCTCCAGTGCCACCAAATCTGTGTTGTATAGCCGTCGCTAATACACGAGCCATGTCGTCTTCCCAATCGTCCGTTGCAAACATGGCTTGCTTTCGCTCGGCGCGGCTTTGTGCGAGACGACACACACACTCCATAAAGTCAGAGAAGGTGAGTTCCTCAACTGAGCTCTGCCTTCGAGATCGAGCCAGTTCGTCTGCGTGCGTGAGGGTGGAGCACACGAAGGCTGTGTTGGCCTCCACGGGGGTGAAGCGGCTGGGCCACACCGCCTCCAGCAGCCCGTGCAGCTGCCGCAGCGTCAGCACCGCCGTGCCGCGCTTCAGCTTCCCCTGTGCTTTCCGGGACGCGCTGGGGGTGGCTGCAGGCAGTATGGCGTCGCTCTCCCTGCAGCTGGCGTGTGCCCCAAACAGCCCCCGCAGCAGGGGCAGGTTGCGCTCCAGCACAATGTTCACGATCTCAGTGTACACCAGTGAGCGCCGCAGGCTATTGGACGCAATGTCGCTGGCCTTGGTAATGCGAAGCACCTGTCTGCTGTAGCACAGCAGGTCTTCCCCCAGAAACAGGTCCACCGATGTGACCTTGGCGCCCTCGTCCTTGGAGTGGGAGGGCACGCGCATGATGAGCGCCAAACGCACAATGGCCTCCACGAACTCGAAACGCACCATGAGGTGTCCCGGGTTATGAACATGCTTGGAGCCAGGGGCCTGCCACGTGGCAGCAATGAAGATGTTGTCCAGGTCTGCTTGCCGCAGGGTGCGCTGCACTGTGCTGCCATGTACCGCCCCCCCCCCCGCTGGCGGCAAGCTGGCAGCCGCATCCTGTGCATCAGTCCCAGTGCTAGCGCCTTGCCCTGACTTGTCCTCGGCCGCAATCACCGGCACCCCCAAGAAGGACGTCAGGTGCCGCCAGAAGTGCGACCAGTCCACGCTAGTCAAGCCGATGATGCCTGATTCAGGCCTCGCACTGATGCACAGCCGGTACAGCTCCCGGATCATGGGATAGCGCCTGGACACAAACTGCTGCACCGCAAAGCGCGTGCTGTCCTCTGGGAACAGCTTGGGGATTTTGGCCCGAGCCCAGTCCGCTACGAATGCCTCGTGCAGCAAATCAATGGAGTCAAGCAAGCCGCCAGACTCGCTTTCCAGCACTCGCGGTGCAAATAACCCCTGTGACGCGTCCCAAGACACAGCGGACCTATCTGGCTCGGACACCGCTGCCAGAATAGTGGCGTCCTCCTCGCCAGGCACCAATGCCCGCTCTTGTTCGGGCTCCTCTACCTTGAAGTTGAACCTGGTGGAGCGCACAAGGTCAATGGTGCTGGCACGCACCCACGCAGATTTGATGGCGGCTTCCCCAGCCACCAGGTCCGTCGCATTGCCGGATGTGACGGTATTCTCAATGCACAGGTCCCTCAGAGATGTGCACCACAGGGCGCCCAGCAGGATCTCCATGGTGGCTGCGTGCCCAAAGCGGTTGAAGCCCAGACTAGCGCTCTTGAGGCTTTTGCTGCGGGGCAGTGCAGCCGCAATGCAGCCTCCACACTTGTGCCCAAGACGGTTGTAGGACAGGTCTAAATGCACCAGCGACGTGCTTGTTGCCACGAAGGTCCCCAGTGTAGCTGCAAAGGCAGGGTCGTCTCCGATGTTGCAGTGTGCAGCCGCCAGCGATGCCATGGGGGCGTCGCTCTGCAGCAGCGCAGCAAACAGCGTCCCCAGGCCCACATGTGTCACGCGGGTGTGGCTGATATCCAGCACCTGCAGACTGCACGCATCGTACACAAGCGGCGTGTAGCTCAGCATCAGCTGCAGGGTGTGTGTCGCTGCAGCGCCTGGCTCAGCGTCTGATCCTTGCGCCGCCTTGTCCACTGCAGCTGGTGCTTCAGTGCTCACCGTACACACTGGGATGCTTTCTTCGCTGGGGGTGGAGACGATGTGCCCCAGCACCAGCTGCGCCAGGCTCACGCAGGACTTGTCAGACAGTGCATTGTGGCTCAAGTCCAGAGTGTGCAGTGCGGGGCTGCGCTCGTCATCCGGCTCAAACACTGAGCTTGACTTGTCCAGTATATCCACATTCTGCGACTGCTGCACCGCCTCCAGCGCTTGGGTAAACCTGCTGTGCTCGTCCTGTCCAGGGCGCACCGCTGGCACCTGCCCGCCAGCGGACAGCTGTACATGTGTGGCATGTTGAGCGGGGGCCGATGGCCTTGCAGCCGCAAATTTGGCGCCTGCTGCCTTCTTCGGCCGCTCCTCGTCTTCAATGAGCGACCGCGCAGAGCTGCCCTCCCCCCCTGGGCTGCCATGGCCAGCGAGCGGCAACCGGGGCAGAGCGCCCAAGCTCAAGGAGGACGGCAGTCCCCCGGAGCCGTCAAACATGTCGTCCACACCCAAGTCCGTGGCCAGCCCCCTGAACATGGTGGAGTGCGGCTGTGCATTGCGCTGCCGCAGAGACTGCGCCCCCCTGTGCAGCTGCTGGGGTGACATGGCCGCAATGCTGTTCCCCCCCGCCACCCCCCCGCGCACAGGCAGCACAAACGGCGCAGCGTGCAACGCACTGCTACACAGCGACGCCTCGGCGTGTTGTTGTGCAGCCATGCGCTCGCCCAGTCGCCAGGCTTGCACCACGTCAGTGACAGACAGGAGGGTGCACAGACTGGGAGATGTGCGCAGGGGGCGCGGGGAGCCCCCCCCTGCACCCCCTACCGCGGCCCAGAAGCCCTGCTCTTCAGCACGTAATGCATCGGAAGCGGCTTGAATGGTGGCAAGCATTTTCTCGCCAGGCGTGTCCGCTGCTGCCTCCACAGTTGGCAACTGTAGGTGCGAGGACGCTGCCAGTGCAGCCTGCTGTCTCCCCCCCCCACCAGGCGACCCCCCCGGGGCCAGACACAAAATCGCAGCACGAGCGAGCTGCATGAGGTTTTGCACAGGCATCGTTTCCCCCGCCAAGGGGTGCACCGGCACCAGCTTGCGCACCGCTGTGGCCAGGGCTGGGTGCCGTTGCTGCAGGGCAGGCAGGGCGGGCCACAGGCTATGCAGCGGGCGCGCCGCAACGCCTCCACTTGGCGCTGTGTTCACATGCATAGCGTTCGCCTCTAGCTTCGCACTCGCCCCCTCAGCTCTGCCTGGCAGCACACTCAGCGAGAGGCGTGGGAGCGCTTGAACAGCCACACGAAGATACCGCCCCGTAGCTGACGGCCTGCTAGTGGGGGATGTGGCGCCCTCTGCCCGTGTACGGGTCAAAGGGCATGACACAAACACAGGCCTGCGCCCCCCAGGGCCACGCCGCAGGGCCAGCGCGTCTCTCAGTGCAGCCACGTCGCTGTCCCGCAGCCCACAGGAACGCAAGCCCAAGCGCTGCACAGCCCGCAGAGCAGGCAACGCATGCAGCAGCTGCAGGGCGCACACATCATCCTGGAAGGTGGGCGTGCGTTCCATGTTCACAGCAAGCACGCCTGCCGCCACTGCCTCCACCCCCCGCAGCAGCAGTGCCAGTGATGCCGCCTCCATCTCCACGGCTGCAAAGTTGAAATCCAGCCCCTGCGGGCAGCCAGTGGCGTGGCTGTGCGGTATTGCCTTTAACGCCATACAAATCGCCTGTGCATGCTGCGTGCTGATGCGCTGGTGGCTGAGGTTCAGTGCCTGGGCGCCCCGCACAGGCGGCTGCCCCTGGGGGCACAGGGACATGGCGGGGGGGCTGGACTCAGCGAGCCCGGGGGACCATGCCGCCAGGGCTCGCACCACGGCACGCATGGGTTTGAGTGGGGGCACAGCACACCTGCAGGCGGTGATGTACCGCTGCAGGGGCTGCCCCCCCGGCGGCGACCGCATGTCCAGGGGGGACAGCAGGCTGCGAGCAAAGGCGCGGGAGGGGGAGGCGGGCGATGCAGATTGGGGCGTATCCGCCTTTAGTGCGCTCTTGGATTGCGGGGTGTGGTTCAGGGGGGACAGGGCACTGGGCGACTGGGCCTGCGGCGCGGGGGAGGGCCAGGCTGAGGTGGCCACGGACGGCCCCATGGCGGTGCTGCCAGCTGGTGCAGACAGGAAGGGTGCACTCCTGGCATGAGCCATGGATTTGTTGCTGCTGTACATACTGGGCGTTAGCTCTGTGAGGGGGCTGCCGTGCTCCTGGGAGGCACGCCACGCCTGCAGCGCCTCCGGCGTGAGTGGCTGCAGCGCAAAGCGACTTGCAGACAGGCTCTCCTGGGCCAAGAATAAATCGATATCCGCTGTTGGAAATGCAGCAGGCCTCAGCCCTGCAGTTGCCATTGGCTTTAGGCCCTGGTTGCTGCTCATTGCTGGCTTGGAGCCCACCGCTGTAGGAGGAGTTGCTCGCGACATGCCCACGGAGAAACTGCCACTGGCTTCCAAATGCTCGACGCAAACTAGCGACCCTATAAATGGGATGGAAAGTATTCTAACGATTGTTGGGGGGTATGTAGTCCCAATGCCTGAATGATCGCTGGCAAGAGTATTCAGTTGCAGCGGATCAGAGAGGCTTCGCTATTGCTTTGCTAGTATTCAAAAGAGTCCTGTGCTGCTCAAATGTACAATACAATACATTCTAGGGTATGCAAGCTTTGAAAATCATGTTGCAGAAGTGCCTCGGCTCTTTTGGCTGAAAGCTGCAGCCTGCTCTTGTCGTTGTGGGATCGGTGCTTGGAGATTCTCTGCCAGTTCAGGGGGGCTTGGGTGCACGAAGATGAATCAAAAACCGACGTGACTCGTGCAGGCGCGCTGGATGCATTTATGGTCACTTCAGATTCAACTGCTCCGTGGAGCTGTGCCGGTGCAGCTGGCGAGTGTAGCTCTGTGGGCCACACATGCAGCGCTGTGGTGTCGCTGAGGTACAGCTGCAGGCCCCCCTGGCTCAGCACCCGCCCCGGGGTGATGTCCCGCACCAGGCCAGCCTGCAGCAGGGAGTGGCCCATCTCCCGAATGGAGGCCTCAAAGGGTGTCCAGGGG
>Ga0307982_1004333_pt1 | contig 11224 bp, 6 predicted proteins | sample OrgLakmetagen989_FD_201847 | JGI IMG/M metagenome (GOLD analysis project Ga0307982, IMG submission 201847) | Saline water microbial communities from Organic Lake, Antarctica - #989 | ecosystem: Environmental > Aquatic > Non-marine Saline and Alkaline > Saline | place: Antarctica: Organic Lake... | reverse complement strand
GGGTGCACTTGCCTCGTGGCGGTGCAGAAATCTCCCTGTTTATGGTTGTGGTCGTCTGACTTGTGCTGCGGAGGGGTGAATGCGGCCCCCGCTGCCACAATGAGCCCTAAATGCCAAAACAACAACAGTTTCGAAACTGCTCTCAAGTTCTTTTCTGCTTTGCGTTAGAAGCAGCACTGTTTGTTGCTTTGTGCCAGCCGTGCCAGCTGTCAACCACAGATCATGAGCTCGGCTCAGCAGGCTCTGTTGCGAGGCATTCCTCAAGATGGCTTGTACACCGGGACGGTCACGCACAAGAGATACAGACCAAAGGAGCACGCGTTTCAGTACAACCTTTATATGGCCTTTCTTGACACTAAGGTGCGAGCATGCACCTGACCCTCAGCACGGCACACTTCGGCAGCCATTCCGCTCCGTCACATGCAGACATCAGCAGCTGCTTTGAATGGAATGTGGCCTCTAGCAGGATTTGACAGACGAGCCATCGCATCTCTCCTGCGCTCTGATCATGCCAAAAGTGAAGCCCTGGAGCTGTGTCTGGACGAAGCAGTAGGTGCAGCCCGCAGAAGTATGTCTAGGCCAAGCAATTTCCCCACGCCGTTTGCAGATTAGAATCGTCATCCAGCAGCAAAGTGGATGGCGCCCCACTGGCCCGGTGAAAATTCTTACTCACATGCGCTACTGGGGACACTGCTTCAATCCGGTGTCGTTTTACTTCGCATACGAGCATGTGGACGGCACACCGTTTGATGCTGCCAGCGACAAACCCTGTCAAGTTGCTGCAGTCGTCGCGGAAGTTTCCAACACCCCTTGGAATGAGATGCATCCATACGTGATGCACCCTGGTACAGCTAATATGACTGACCAGTCTCTGCCGCCTGTACATGGGGTTGCAAGTCAGCCAGCGGCAACCGCCAGCAGCAAGCCTGCTCGAAGCCGCTCCACAGAAAGGTCCAGAGCAAACGAACGGACGGCGCACCAGTATGAGACACATCCACAGCGACTTGTACGTTTTGATTTTCCCAAGGCGTTTCATGTATCTCCGTTTATGCCCATGGAGCAAATGTACAACTGGGCCTTCACGCCTCCTGGAAGGACACTCTGCATCACAGGACGAACACGGGACGAGCAAGGGCAAATGTTTTTGGCAACGTTTTATGCGGGGTGGTCCCCGCTCACTGCCAACAACCTGGCCTGGCACCTCGTTTGCATGCCCCTGATGACAATATTCACGGTGCTTGGCATCCTGTGGCAGGCCATTGTGGTGTGGTTCATGGGAATTCCGAGCTTCAGTCACCCACATGGACGACAATCTGCAGCCTCAAGATGGGTGCATGCCATATTGTGGCCAGTTGTCGGAATGGTGCAGTACTTGTTCCCGGGGACGCAGCGCGACTCAGCTGAGCAGCTCACCGAGGCCTTCACTTTGGAGACTACACAGTGATCAACTGAAAGTACTTGCATAGATTTCAACTGCCATGTTATGTTTCCTATTAGGTGGGCGTGGAAATGCATTCTGAATGACGGCAAGCGGTGAATGGACCACACAGGAGGGATACCACCAACTAGTCCTTGGTGCCATCCAGAAAGGCCAAGATGGACCCAGACGAGCTAGCGCGCGAGACACCGCCTTCACGGCCCTTGCTATTGCCGCGTGAGACACCCCCATCGCGGCTCTTGCTGCGCTTCTTGCTGGCCTTCGAGGCGGACCTCGACGAGGAGCGCTTGGACACCTTGTCAGGCACGGTGCCGTCCAGGAAGGATAGAACAGAGCCAGAGGAGTTGCTACGCTCAAATTTTTCTTCGCCGCGGCGGCTGCTCTTCTTTGCAACCTTGGCACTCTTGACACTCTTGGCACGTTTGGGCTTTGCACTGCGGGAGCGGCGGGTTTCTTCCTCCTCGGACGACGAGGCATCTGCTTCGGATTCGCTCTTCTCAATGGCGCCCTCGCGAATATTTGCCAACAAGACCTTCAGTTTACGGTCTGAAATTCCTTTCTTGCCCAGTACAATGACATCGTCGATCTCAGCTTCATCAATGTTTGCCTTCAGCTCTGAGTCCGTGGAGCGCGGAGTCATGGCGATAACTGGCACGTCCGAGAATGCACGCTTGGAGGCACGGATAGCTTCCACTACAGCAAATCCAGAGGCAGCGGCAGTCATACAGTTCACGACGACAAAATCATAGTAAGCCTTGCGAAGCGCACGTGATGCATCGGCAGGGTCTTCGATTGTCACAGAGCATCCAGCATTCTCCAAAGCAATCTGTGCGACCTCCTCTTCTTCGCTTGCATTGTCAACGAGCAGGACAGACAACCCCTTTGCCTTGTTCTTTGACTTTTTTCCAGAAGCTTTTGCCTTGCGGGGAGCAGCCATCTCCTCGTCACTAGACTCAGAACCACTTTCAGTGGATGAGTCAGAGTCAAGACCTTTGTCTGCATTACGCTCCAGTTGAGCTTGCACAAAGTTCCATCGAATGTACCAGGATAGCGCCGAGTATGCATTCTTTGCAATCAAATCTGCGATCGCATGACCAACAGCAGACACTTCGGCTGACATGACATTTGCCGGGCCTTCAGACCCAAGCAGAAATAATGTTGGGTAGACCAGCCAACAGGAGTAAAAGCAGTAACTCATGTACTTGATGTAAGGTTGGGCGGCTTCGTCCTCGATGGCGTCTTGGGCATAATTGAAAATGAAGTAGGTCATTGCGTAGAGCATAATTCCAAAGAGGCATCCAAGTATAAAAAGAATAATTTTAGTTGCCAGAATAGTAGTGAATGCACTGATGATTCCGCAAACAATCATCAGCTGGTCAATCACCAGCAACAGCATTGACTTCATAACGTCATAGCGGCCAGGTCCAGCAACGTTGGTCAACATAATCTGAACAGCACAAGGTGAAACGCTGTTGGCGAAGACGCGGCTTGTTTCTCACCAGTAAAACAGGACAGGTCACAAGCCAAGCTGCGAAGATTTATCAAGTTAAAGCACAAAAACAGCTACTCAGGAGACTACACTCACCACAGTAACGCAAAATTAGAACCTTGTTTCCAGCTGCAAATGACCAGAGTGAGTGGCGGAAAGTAGTATGAGTAGTTGCCACACAGCCAGCTGCGTAACTACACACCCTCGGTTGTCACAACTGCCCCCTCAGCATCCGAATCCGCCGCAAGAATGGAGTACGCAATGATCTCAGCAGCTGCAAAAGGCGAGGAGCAATTTGCTGGCAGAGCCGAGGGCAAGTTCACTTCATATAGCCTCACAAGCCATGTACAGCACCTCCCAATTACAGCGCTGCGCCTTGTACTGCAGAAAAAAAACTCTTTAGCGAAAAGTGTCTGACAATGGATATCGAGGGGTAACCATTGCAAAACGAGAGTGACGAAGTCAAAAACAAAACCAAGTGGTCGGAACTTCCTTCATTTCCACATAAAAGCTACATACCTGAAGCGTGTAGAATACAAGCTGTGCAGCTCTGCGTATGGAATGACATGAAAAATACTCCTCTATTATTTGTATAGATTCATTTGTGTGTGAGCCTGTCTTGCACTGAAACCAACACCCAGCAAAGTAAAAACGCTCCACATATCAAGGCAAGTTTGTTTAGTCTGCAAGCCTGAACAGCACGCAACAACTCACGATACAATAATCACAAGGATTTGCATGAGCTGTGCAAAGCCAAGAGCCATTTCGAAATGTAGTTTTCAAACAAAGCAAACAACAGTCAATTCTCGGGTTTGCTGGCCAAAATGCACATTGATCGGCAGATCAGTTGTGCCTACGAACAGGCACGGAACCAAAACTAGACAGGTTCACGTTTGCTTTAACAGTTGATTAAAGGTAGATGTCTTGTCGTGACATATTTTCCTAGTTGGGGGGTGCGTGCAGCCTTATGACCCAGTCAAATTCCGCAGCCAAGCACAGCATTGCCCCCGGCTCTCGACTATTTGTCCCAGGACTACCGCGTGCCATAGTATCTGCAGTGAATAGTTCATCTAGAACGAGAGCAAGCTTGTCGTCTGTGGGGTTCTGTTGCCCTTCGGCTGTCTCGCACATTCAAGCCCAATGCAGCACTGACCTCTCCCCTGAAGTCATGGTGAAGTTCTTCGTTCTGCTTCCAGGAGTGGCAACATAAATATTGTGGCATAGATCATTGATTGTGCTCACATGAGGTTGCGGACATCTTCTGGCGCTCATGTCAGTAGGCACTAGTTTGCACATTTTGGGTGCAGTTTTCCTGCCTATGGTGCATCTGTCAGAGCTGCAACGCCAGGCAGGGTTTTGCCTTCCAGCAGTTCCAAGCTAGCACCACCTCCTGTTGACACATGGGAGACCTTGTCTTCGCAACCAAAGTTTTTAGCAGCAGTCGCGGTGTCGCCGCCGCCTATGATGGTTGTTGCCCCGGCCTTGGTGACATCCACGACCGCATCCATGACCGCCTTGGTGCCCCCTGCAAACGGCTCCATCTCAAACACACCCATGGGCCCGTTCCACACGACAGTGCGCGCGTTGCTCACGACTGCTGCAAATGCCTTGGAGCTCTCGGGCCCCACATCAAGCCCCATCCAGCCGTCTGGTACGCCCTCTTCTTGGGTGACAGTCTTCACAGCAGCATCTGCAGCAAAGTTGTCCCCCGCCACAAAGTCAGTGGGCAAGTGGATTTTTACGCCCTTCTCCGCGGCCTCCTTCATGATGCCCTCCACGATCTTGGCACCCTCATCATCAAAAAGGGACTTCCCGATGTGCGTGCCGTCGATGACTTTCTTGAATGTGAACGCCATACCGCCACCGATGATCATCTCGTCCACAGTGTCCAGCAAGTTCCGGATGAGCTGGATCTTGTCTGCCACTTTTGCCCCCCCCAAGATGGCGACGAATGGGCGAGCAGGACAGCTCAGCGCGGCGTTGAAGTATTGCAGCTCCTTCTTCAACAAGAAACCACTCACTCGTACACTGGATGAAACGCCCACCATGCTGCTATGTGCCCTGTGGGCTGTGCCAAACGCGTCATTCACTGCGAGCAGGCCCAGGTGTGAGGCACAGCGGGTGCGAATCAAGCGTTGCGCAGCTCACCATACAGATCACCAAGCTTTGACAGGCTTCTCCGGAAGGCTGCAACATCGCTCTCGGATGCCTTCACTTTCTTTCCGTCGGCATCCACTCCCTTGCCTTCCTCTGCAGCGTGGAAACGCAGGTTCTCAAGGAGAATCACGCTGCCTGTAGCTGGATCAGCACAGGCTGCCTCCACTGCAGGGCCAACACAGTCATCCAAGAACTTGACTGGTTGCGATAAGTGTGCTTCAAGGACCTTGACCACTGGGGCAAGCGAGAACTTGGAGGATTTCTGGCCATCTGGCCGGCCCAAGTGGGACATCAGCACAACACTCTGTAGCAACGATTGCATATGGGTGGTGTAGGTCACAGACAAGAAATCTACACACCTTGGCTCCTTGATCCAGAGCATACTTGATGGTTGGGATCGCTGCATCGATCCTCTGGGTGTTGGTGATCGCTCCAGTCTGTGTAAATGGTGCGGTAATTGATTGGCGTGGTGGCGCAAAATAGAATCTCACCTGCTTGTCCTGGGGAACGTTGAAGTCAACCCGGATTAAGACGCGCTGCTGAGAAATTGGTACGCTATCAATGGACAGTTTATTCAATGCCCTGGCAGCTGTACCAGCCGCAGACTTTGCTGCTGCAGCCATTGAGTGCAAAGTATTATGTGACGAGCAGCAAGGGTGAGTGCCGTTGCATTGGCGAAGCTAATTTGAGCCCTGGAAAAAAGTATAACATGCTTTATTGCCACACGAAACATAATTTTACGTTGGTGTCAGCTCATTGTGGCCAGACCGTGCTTTTGCCCCCCTTCTCTGCTGATTGCACGAGGGTCTGGGGAGAACTATTCTCCTCCTTCCTCAAAGGGATACATCCAACTGCACAGCCTCAAGAAGCTACCTAGTTAAACAAGCAGAACTTTGCTATATCCTGCTACACACATGTCGCGCACTCCTGCCGCTGGGCAAGGCGGCTGGGCAGCCCCAAAAGTTATCAAAACTGCGTCTCTAGTAGTGGGCGCTTTGTTTGCAATCTGTGCAGCATCGGCATTTGTCGCCCTGGAACCAGTAGCCAGTCAGCAACACAGCTTCGAGTCGAGTGCCTCCCTGTGCTCCTCAGGTGTTGTGCCTGAAAATGTCGTGAAATTACTGTCCCAGCAGCAAGGAGTCGCCTTCTCCCAGTGCGCTTGCGCAGAGCAAACAGTCAACAATACAGAAGTGTCGCTGGTATTTCAAACACCATCTACACGTACATTTTACGTGTTGAGCTGGTTTGTGAACTCAAAACGGACTGAAAAGGATACCCAATTGGCAATCGAGCTGTCATTCGAGAGTGTGGACACTTCCAGGAATGGCTCCCTCTATCGTAGCAGCCCAGCTTCGTTTCAGGCCTCGTGCAATGCCATTTCAGGATCACACGCAGTCATAAACGATTTAGTTTCGTCATCAGCTACCGTCGCAATCGCGCTGCCAGGGGTGCCTCACTCTGAAACTGGTTTGTCCGCTGGTGCATGGCTGTGCGAAGCCACATCGCAGGCCACCCCTCTCGACGACTCAGCCTTGTCCCTGTGGGACGCCCTTGAGGCTCCGGCATGTGTCACGCACCGCCGTGTCTTGGACGTGCTTGTGGATGCCGGCACTCTTGCTGTGTCTCTGCTGGGCACGTACCTTTCCGTAGTGAAACGCGAACACACGACCTTGAAGCGCTCTCGGGCGGCGCGCACTGCCCGCGCCCAAGCCATCGACCGCGGTACATCTCGCTACGTGCGGGCCGTGGGGCAGCTCCGCAGCAAGCCTGCGCTTCTCTTCGCGCTGGCCATGCTGCTGGGGAACACTGTGTTGGGGGGACTCACCTTTGGCAAGCTGCTGCTGCTCCCCGGGGCGTGTGCGCCCGCCTCGCACACCGCCCAGTGGAATGAGTGGATCAGTATTGGTAGCTCATCAGCACTGCTCACCCCCCTGGTGGGCATTGGGCTTGGGCTGGCCGCCCTGCCAGCCCACTTTAACGACGGGGACCTGCTGTCCAAGGCGTCGGGGGCGGTGGGGGGGGGGCTGGCGGGCGTGGTGGGCATCATGCTGCTGCCCCACCTCGTCATGGGCGCTGTGCTGTTTGTGGGCATTTGGCTGTTCAATGCCCTGCTCCTGCTGCTTGGCCTGCTGCTACTCACGGCGCTCATTGCTGCACTGGCGGTGGCGCTGCGAGCTGCATGGCAGACTTGCCGCCGCAGGAAAGCGGCCTTGCAGCCACCTGCGCAGAACACCAACACGAACACTTCCCGCCACAACGCTACCGCAGAGGGGGGCCTGCCGCTGTGGGCGCTGTTCCAACGCATCCTCCTGGGGCTCACCACCATGAGCCTGCTGGTGTGGGTGGCCGCGCTGCCGCAGATGGCAGCAGTCGTGCTGCGCTTCGGAGCTGAGGACAGCCTGTGCACCGACACTGGCGGCAGCATCAGCGCCGCATATGAGGAAGCATTCCCCTGGGATTACGCAGAGGAGGTGTTCCCAGAAGCGCCCTTCGACCAGCTGTTCTCAGTGAATGTTGGACTGGCTGCGGTGTTCATGACACTGTCTCAGAACTCACACACTGTGGTGGCCGTGTCTGTCGCCATATTCATTGCAGTGGTCGCGTGCTGGGCACGGCGCAAGGGGGGTGCTGGTGCCACGGAGGGGGGGGGAGATGCCGCCTCCCCTTCCGTGGACGAGGAGGCGCCTTCCATCCAGCCTGCAGCCACCCAGCCCGTGTTAGTGGAGGATGTTCTATTGCAGTCACGGGATGAAGGCACAGTCACTGCACCGGAGCTGCCTCCTGCTGACAAAGATGAAGGCGCAGTAAGTGACGGCAGTGGTGACGAGGCAGCTGCTCCTGACGGCGAGGGCGAGGGCAGTGGTGAAGAGGCAGCTGCTCCCGACGGCGAGGGCGACGGCAGTGGTGACGAGGCAGCTGCTCCTGACGGCGAGGGCGACGGCAGTGGTGAAGAGGCAGCTGCTCCCGACGGCGAGGGCGACGGCAGTGGTGACGAGGCAGCTGCTCCTGACGGCGAGGGCGAGGGCGACGGCAGTGGTGACGAGGCAGCTGCTCCTGACGGCGAGGGCGACGGCAGTGGTGACGAGGCAGCTGCTCCTGACGGCGAGGGCGACGGCAGTGGTGACGAGGCAGCTGCGCGTGAGTAGGCATCACAGCAGCATCGCAGCTATACGGGCCGCCACGTCACAGGGCAGCTGGCCTAGTACTTGCATCGCCTGATCGTGATCAATGCCCAACTTGCACCGACAACTACCCGCCCTTCCTAGGCCGGTGCTGCCTCCTGCAGCTGCGGCTGCCCCTGCCTGCGCTGTGCCCATTTCTGCATGACATGCCGCCGTCGCCAACAGCGCCGCATGCCCCCAGCCGCGCACTGCTAGTGCGAGGGGGATGAAACCAGCCCCCTCTGCAGCTGCAAGGGGGGTGCACCCGAACTCGCGCACTTGCCGGTCTGCTTTGTGCAATTCCCACCCAGTGCCCCCACTGCCCCAGCTGGGGTGGGACACTGGGCTGTTGGGGGGGGCATGAGGCACAGTAGCGCTGCCATCGCTGTGCTGGCTTACGCTGGACGCCGTGTCACTGTCAGAGCAGTCCACAGTGCCAGCGGCAGAAGCTGCGCCTGCGTCGCTCAGTTGTCGGCCGCGCCGGTGCTGTGTCTGGGGCCCTCGCTGATTGAAGCTGCCCCAACACGAGGTGCTGGTAGACTGATCTGCACTGTGCGCAATACCTGCAGTGCTGAACGCACGGGGGGGCTTGTCTGCCGCCCCTGCTGGCGCCGCCACTCCCGCCCTGGTGCGCAGTAGCAGCAGCGGCCAGCCCCCGGCACGCAGCAGGGACCAAGCCATGCGAGCGTTGCCTCGGCGCATGGCCCAGTGCAGAGCGCTGCTGTGGTCTGCCCCCGTGCGCAAGCTGAACGGATTTGCTCCGTACTGCAGCATGGCTGCAACCAACGTTGCATTTCCCCACTGCGCCGCACTGAGCAGAGCTGTGCTGCCGCCGTGATCGCGACTTTCAAGCATGGCAGAGATTGGCAGGGCCATGCTTTCATTCTCAAGTGTCATTTTGGCGCACGTGGCCAGCACAGCGTGCACCGTGTGCAGATGGCTGGAGGAGTATCCGTGGGACACGGCCAGCTGCAGTGCTGTGTTTCCCATCTGCAGCAAAGTAGTGACTCGCTACAACGGACACGGCACCTTTGTTATACGTACAGCATTAACTGCTGCTGCATTTGCTCCGTTTTCCAGCAGCAGGATGCACACAGCTGCGTGCCCGCCCGCCGCAGCAAGGTGCAGCGGTGTCGCCCGCGACATCTGCATGGTCGACAGCGGTACAGAAGCTTGGCCTGCTGGCTACCAGCGCGAGGGAAAGCGCAGAAACTTACACCGCTCTCCATTATGTGCACTGTGCTTGGATTGGCCTGGATGCAGTGGCGGACAAGGGTGGCGTCACCAGTGCGACATGCTTGACAGAGCGCCCTCTGAATTGCCTGTGCCGGCCCGCCTGCCGCTCCAGCGTGCACAGCACCTCGTGATTGGTGTACATATAGACCTGACGATGGCACCAGTGTGTCCCCTGTGGCAGCCAGGCTTGGACAGCCTCTGGTGGGCTCGACGGCGATTGCACCTCTCTGCATCAGCCGCGACAGCTGGTCATGGTGCATTGAGACAGGAAACTGCAACAAAAGCCAAAGTTCAACCATCGTTTTGTAAAGGTGTGCATTAGTTTTGTTGGGCACTCACGTTTTGAGGCTGGGAGTCATCTGTCGCACGTTCGACCTGGCAGGGCTGCGTCAGGCCACTGGTCGACATGGCATCACCTGATTCTTTTGCAGAGTTCATGCCGAAAATTGGAGGCACTACAAAGCGAGATAAACATAAAAGCCTCTGTACTTCAATCAGTTGACTCAAGAATGGATTGTCACGGCAAATCATGGGCGTCTACCTGCCTTCTTGCCTGGCCTGCAGGCAGGTTGAAGAGGGGTCATGCTGCGAGTGTCTTGAGACACAAGCAGCACCTCGATACCTCCAGCGTATACAACATTCCTTGTTCAGTGACCAATAACACTCACGCTGCTCAGCTTGCCCTGGTGACGATGTTGCCGATCATGCTCCGCAGCTTGTCGTCGTTCTTGGCGATGCTGGCTCGCACTGCGGTCAGCTTGCGCTCCATTTCTCTGCAGGCCTCCTCTGCCTGCAGCAGCTTCTTGCACTGGGGCTGCAAGGCGTCCCGTGTGTCCCGTGCCTGTCTGGCGATGCCGTCAGCGTGCCGCTTGCGCTCGGCTCGCCACTGGCCCAGCTCCAGCTTCATCTCATCCACGTCGCTCTGCACGTAATCCATGCTCTTCCCCAGGGGATTTGTGCTCTGCACCAGGCGCTGGATGGCTTGACGCAGCTCCTGCACATCAGCTGGCCCGAAGGCCCCTTCACCCCCTTTGCGCTTGATGCGCCCAAAGCGAATGCCCTCCTCCTCCCCCCCGTCGCCCTCCTTGCCGCCACCACCTTCGCCCATTTCACCAAGAATCTCACGCGTGAGCTTGCCAGCCCCCCCCTTGGGACCGGAAGCACCCCCCCCGAATAAGTTCTCGGACCCTCCCTCTTCCACCTCGTCGTCCGAGTCCGGTTCATTACCGCCTTCCACCATGAGGCCTTTGGGAGCAGCTCCAGGGGCAGCATCCACACGCCCCCCCGCAGGCGGCATGGCCCCTGCACCCCCTTGACGAGCCCCCTGAGCACTATCGCCCCGCGCCTTGGGGGGGCGTCGGCGGGCGGTCTGGGGGCGTGCAGAGCGCAGGCCCGAGTCACCGTCACCTCCTGCATCGCCGCTGGGAAAGTCGCTGCCTTCAGCAAAGGGGGCATTCTCGTCACCCCCCTCTGGGGCCTTTCCACCCCCCCCTGCCCAAGGCTCCTCGGCAGCAGCCATGGCTTGAGCCGGTGCAGGGGCAGGGGCGGGTGCTGGTGCTGGCGCCTGAGCCAGTGCAGGGGCACTTGATGCAGAGGCAGACTCCTGTGGGTATGACGTGGCTTGACGCTGCCCAGCATGCACCTTTGTAACTGCAGCAGCACCGTTCCCTCGCTGAGCCGCCACTCCCAGCAGCTGCAGCAGCACATTGGTGGCCGGCGCCTCCTTGCCTGCCATGACGGCAG
>Ga0307982_1004332_pt1 | contig 11225 bp, 11 predicted proteins | sample OrgLakmetagen989_FD_201847 | JGI IMG/M metagenome (GOLD analysis project Ga0307982, IMG submission 201847) | Saline water microbial communities from Organic Lake, Antarctica - #989 | ecosystem: Environmental > Aquatic > Non-marine Saline and Alkaline > Saline | place: Antarctica: Organic Lake... | reverse complement strand
GCTGGACGTTTCAGTTTGGATGAAGCATCGAGCTGTAAGGTTTGCCCGAAAGGAAAGTACAGCTCTGCAGGCGCTCAGGCTTGTGTTTCATGTGCAGTAGGATTTGCTGCCGCTGAGGCTGGCTCTACGCAATGTGCTGCATGTGCTGCTGGTTCTTACGCGCCGACGGTTGCATCGTTGAATTGTACGTTGTGCGCTCCGGGAACTTCCCAAGGTGCAACGGGACAAGGCACGTGTACGGCTTGTAGTCCTGGCACGTATAGTCAGTATAGTGGAGAAGCATCTTGCACCAGCTGCCCTGGTGTAAGTTTCAGTTATGAAGAAGCTATGTCGTGCACTAGTTGTTTGAAAGACTATTTTTCGTCTAGTGAGAGCTGCTTGGAATGCCCTCCTGGTACCACTTGCGACAAAAATGGGAAGTCCACCTTGAATGCTCTCTCAATTCAGCCAGGCTGGTGGCGTATCTCAGAGGAAACCGACAAAGTTCGTCGGTGTAAGCATGGACCACTGGCTTGCCGAGGAGGGCTCAATTTTAGTGGAGGTTACTGTGAAGACGGGTATAAAGGCGTGCTTTGCGCCGTGTGCTCGGACGACTACTTCTTTGACCCTAAAATATCCCGATGCTCAAGATGCGACGATTTGAAAAGTCCTGGAGAGTTGTGGCTCACCTCACCTCCATTGATATTCTTAAGTATTATGATCGTTACGTTTCTCGTTCTCGTCATACGAATAAGTATCGCTGCGGATTTGGACGAAATCAACGAGCGCAGAAAGCAAAGCTTGCGCTTCGAACAGCTTGTGGAGAGGCTTGCTGGTCTCTTGAGTATTTTTCGCGATCTCGCGTCACATTTTAAAGGAGGAAAAGTGAAACTGAAGGCTTTAACGTCATTCTTACAAATTGCTCAAAGCATCGGGGTACGTGTCACGAGTGAAATCACTTGCAAATCACTTTGTGTTGTCCCAGCTAAATTTCTGATTTGTTGTATGATTTGTTCTGCCATTCGTCTGCCATTAGTTAAATTGCGGAGTCTCATTTCCTGGCTTATTCGAAGTCATTCTCGGCCCCATCAATATTCTCAACCTGAACGTGTTGCCCTCACTTGGACTCGCGTGCCGCATCAAAAATTTCGACTACGTGAATACTTTGACATTTATCACGCTTGGGCCTATTGCCTTCGCAGCTTTTCTCTTCTTACTCCACGGTCTAGAAATACTTTTTCGAAATTCCAAAGCAAGGAAACTTCAGAAACGCCTGGAAACTATTTACCCTATACCGGAGGACCGCGTGCATGCATTTTCCAAGGATGAAACAGCAATCATCCAGCGGACGTTCGCTTTTCTTGATAAAAACTCAACTGGATTCGTGGATAGTACTTTATGGTCCAATTCAGGAAAAGAAGAAACGCCGGATCTATCATTCAACGATTATATGTACTTGATCCAGCAGTCTCGTCAAGGAGGCGGCGAAATAAAATTCATGGAATTCAATGAAGCTGCTGAAGCGAAAGCAAATCCTCGTCAAGGAGACTCCATGTTTTTCTTCTTGTTGCTATTTTCGTTTGTCATACTCATTGGCACTTCGAGCACCGTATTTGAATACTTCCAATGCGCTAGTTTTGAAGAAGTTGAGCCAGTTGTGAGCTATCTCATTCGCGATTACTCTTTGGATTGCTCAAGCCCGCGGTATAGAGCCTACTTGTCTTATGCAGTGGTGATGCTTCTCATATATCCAATCGGGTAAGCACTACGTTTGTATTTTTGTGATTGTCATCGTCGACCATTTTCAATCGAATATTCGATCATGCCTTCTTTGCGTGTGCATTCAGGATTCCGTTAACGTACTTCGTTCTCTTGAAGAAACACCAGGAACTCATTTCGAGCCCTTCGGCAATGGAGGAAGAGGATGCTTTAGGAAATCCGACTATTGGACATATCGTGTTCTTAGTCGAAGCATACCAGGTATGCGAACGTCTTCTAAATAAACAGTGCCTTGATAATAAAGAGGTCCTCTGATGTAATCTAAGCCTTGCTTCCCGTTGTGCACGTGTTCAGCCCAAATATTGGTGGTTTGAAGTTGTCGAATGTTTTCGTCGATTACTCTTGGCATCCGTCATTGGAATTGCGTCGGAGGACTCGGCTCTGGCTCCTGTCATAGGTTTCCTACTATGCCTTGTATTTCTACATGTGTTCAGTAAGCGACCATTCAAGCAAGATGACGATAGTTCGCTGGGCATCGTTTTGACATACTCCTTGGCTTTCATATTCCTCAGTGCACTTCTCATCAAAGTAAATGCGCAGCCTCAGGGTGATTTGGAGGACCAACTTTTTGGTATCCTTTTAGTGCTTCTCCTGATAGTAGGGCCTGGAATTATCATTTTGGATATTGTTTGGTCCTTCCTATCAAGCCGCATTCAGAAACTTAATGAGCGACGAAGACAAAGAGCTCTCAAGGAAGGCATTGAAGTACACAAAGCAGTACGTAAGAATTCGTTTGTGCAAGGCATGGGATCACTTCGGGACTCTACCGTGATACAATACGGCGCTGATGGCGATTGCAAGGAGTCAACGGATGATAATTCTCAAATATCTGAAGCGCACGGAAAGATACAACGAAGCTTGCCTGATCCTTTTGAGCTGATTGATACTAATGGAGACGGTGAACGCTTAAAAGATGAAGTCATTGCGGCTGCCGAGCATCTCAAAATGACACCAAAGGAAGCAGCAAGCTTTTTTGATACTGTGGATGTGAACAGTCATAGAACAATTCATAGAGATCAATTAACTGCCGCATCTACTGTCAAGAATGTAGCTGAAAGTTGTGTTGCTGGAGCAGAGAATGTGTTTTCGTTTCGTGACTTTTCGAGTCAGAGCTCCATTGGAGCATCAAAAAGTAAAGCGCTTGATTCTCTTTTTGAAGTCATTGATCTCGACGGCGACGGTGAATTGATCAAATCCGAGGTTGTTGCTTCAGCGGGGCTCTTGGGTTTGACAGAAGAAGAAGCGGCCAGTCTCTTTGAGGACATGGACGAGAACGGGAGTGGGAAACTGACTCGCGATCAATTCAGCGCAAATAAATTCACAGATAAAGTCTCCGTGGACATCAGTACTTTTGCTGAAAGTATTGCCAGTTCGTTGAAGTCTCCGTCATTGGCAGTGGTCAGTCATAGTGGCGAAGCTTATGTAGAAAGGAGAGAGAGCAAAGTCAGCGCAGAGATGTTTGATGAGATGTTCGATTTCGTCGACGAAGAAATGCAAGGCTCATCTCGGGTGCAAGCAGGAAATTCGTCGGTATCATCGACTGTACCTTCAGTGAAATCAGCCATGAATGCGAAGCCGTCTGTTGATTTGACACTCGTAGAGTTGTTTACCAAGATTGACCTGAATGGTGACGGTGTGCTCGATCGTTCCGAAGTAGTAGCAGCTGCATATTTACTAGGAATGAGTGCAGAAGAGGCTGGCAATCTCTTCGATAGGATGGATGTTGATGGAGGTGGCACTTTGACTCGGTCCACGTTTGGTGCGACAGACTTTATAGAGAATGTTTCTATGCAGCAGAGTAATCTGGCAAGCGATCTTTCAAGTTATCTAGTTCCTTCAACACTCAGAAGTAGTGTATTGGCCAGAAAGAAAGCTGATCAGTTTTCAACCATGGAAAAGAATTCAGCTTTAGAGGATGAAGGCGGCTTTCTAAGAAGCAGTGCAGATATGAAACGCATCGCAAAAGCACCATCATCGACCCAAGAAGATTCATCGTCCCGCGATAAATCCAATGGCGTCAATAATATTGGTACATCAATTTGATCGCAAATTTCTCACTATGCTTCAATCGATTCTGCGCTGTATAACTATGTTGTAACTTTAATCCTAAGTTTTACTTCACTTGATTCAAGAAGATTAGCCTAGTTAATTCAATACACCCCAAATGGCCCCCTGTGGTTTTGGCGATGCCCTGCCATGGCCCTCTCCAATCGGAGGGCCATGGTGACTTGCGGGGTGACCTCCATCATGAACGGGCGATAAAATTTCTTCATGTCTATGTAAAGAGTGGTCTACGGCCGCCGTCTTTCGCACTCCAATCCACATTACCGCCATATCTCCGTATTCCCTTCTTCAAAAGCGTGTCCGGTCTGAGCGGGGTTCGCGGGTGCTGACGGTGACTTTCCCGTCACCCGCGCAGCCACTGAACTTATGCATGGTTTTCGAGGAACAAAATCCATTACGATTTCCCCTGCTTTGTGGCTTCTTTCATTTCATTGTTTATCCTAGCTAGTGGGCTTAGGCTCGCAGCTCCTCGGTGAGTGAAAATACCGGTGGAGTGGGTATGGCCTTGGACAAGGAGGAGAGGAATTCGGTTCAGGATATGGGTGAAACCCCTCACCAAATTCAGATACATGTGAGTCTGAGTATGAACACAATAGAATCTTTGTTCGACATATTGCTAAGTACGGCTTTTGGAGCGAAGATGCAGCCACTGGTGTTAATTGGCCTGTGATCATTCGTGTTCGCACAGCTTACAGCATTGCAGCCACGTGATCCATACTTCGTTAGCAAGAAAAAGGACATGCGATGCTCAGATCGGCTGGTGTCCGGCACCTGAGAAAAAACATTAAGACAATGCCAAGCTGGGGCAAAAAAGCCCGGAGAAATGTCTCGTGGACCTGAGACGTGACACACGAACGAACTTTCAGTCCCGCCGACTTGTTCGGAGAGAAGACGCCAGTTGGAGCCTGAATTGGCCTTCTGAAGCAAATTTGCAAGCGCATAAGCAGCACGAGTATGCTCTACTGGTGCCTCTGCGACTACTGTGTACTTGTTTTTCTATGTTATTGGGAGAGCTTTAACTAGACTAGACTACAAAAAATCATCCCCAGTACAATACAGTAGCAGAAAATGTGTTACCTTGAGAACAAGTCTGACTGGGCTGAGTGCTCTTTTTCCATCGAGCAATTGTGGCCATATACCTTCGAAATTTCATCAGCCACCAGGCAACAGGCATTAGGAGGTCTGAAGTTTGAGATTGGAATAAGTCTGCTGTCTCCACTTCGTTCTATTCTTCGCAATGGCAATCCACTCCCTAAATTCCTTGGAAATGCCTTTACTGGCGAATGCACTCTCAGGCGCCCTACCCCACGTCATCTGTGGGCAACCGACGACCGGCCGAGAATGCGCTACCCAGCTTCTCAACAACTGCCGTAGTGCCCGGCTCATGGGCATACGAGCAACGTGGCCTGCTTAACGAAGAATCCGATAGTGATAGTAGCCGCTCGTTGCCATTAAGCTCCATACGACAAAACAGTGGCAGCGAGGAAGACAACGCATGTGGCGTTGGCTATGATCCACCTGGTGATGCCTGTCTGGATTTGAATTTGGGGTTCCTTACTTCTTTTCCCTCAGGCTTTGATCCCGACGAATTCTTGTTGGGCGGGTCTATTGGAACCTTCTTTATGTCCCCTCTTTGCGGCTCTCAAAGCCGCTGTGAGAGTTCCCTTCTTAGGGGTGCTTTGGGTACACACTCGTTGATTTCCTTTGTCCACGTCTTCTTAATCCCGGCCCTTTGGGGCCAGCTGTGTCAAGAAGTCCCGAGGTGGTGATGTGGTGGCGATAGGATAAGTCCCGAGGTCCACGCGACTCAATGAGCGAGCACACCGGTTATGTAAATTCCTGGTAAATTCCAAAGGCGCTTGATTAAACTATAAACATTTGCGCAAGAAGGACCAAGCTTCATAGCCGAAGAGTGAAGTAGGCAAGACAAGGGCCCTGTCTACTTCACCGGTTAGTTCCTCAGAAAAGCATTGAGTTTCCGTGATCCGAAAATGTTTAATTCATATGTGCCATATATGCAGCTCCACGATGGGTTCTAAAATGACAACACCTCAATTATATGGAATCAAACATCAGTTCAAATTAATGGGGACGCGGGAGTGGAATCGCCATTAGAGGCAGCCTGCCAGATTTCATTCAACTAATGGGTCCAAATTCACGCCAAGGAAAGACAAACAAACCAGAAAACAAGGCCACAGGCCGATTGCGAATGCCCAAGGCAAGCATGAATCAGAGGACCGGCAAGTACTTCTGCGCTACCGTGGCTGCCAGTGCGGAGTTTCCACTGGCTTTGTAGACCAAACTCAAATTGTGCGCTGCTTCGGCGGCCACCGACGAGGCCGCTGCCGTCTCAGCAGTGAGTTCCGGCAAGGCCACTGCTGCTGCTGCGCTGCCACCATCAGCAGGAGGTGCATCTCGATGCACAAGCAAAGAGCTTCTAGCTGCTATCGCTTGCGCTGAGGTGTCAGCTGCTGATGTGCGATGGTCATAGGTGGTGTTTGGTTGGTTGGCTGCGGCTTCATCTTTTTGTTTCTTTTCAGCGCGACAAAGTGCTTTAATGAGCGGTTGAACTCGATGATCTTCCAGAGCCAGCGTCTTCTCGTACCTGTTTAAGGAAGGCAAAGATCCAGTAGAAGACAGATTGGCACGTAAGTCATTGTTGTCGATCATGATCATTTCCAAATTATATGCAACAACACAGGTCTGTAGCATGCGCCATTTTCTTAGGACCCACACTCCTCTCAAAGTCTCACCATTGCACAGCGAGAAAGCCCAAACTCAATTGATGCATGGCGCGGCCAAGGTTGTATGTTGCTTCTTGTTCTAGCAGCGCCCGTGCGCACTGCACTTGCACGCTTTCCTCGTCATTTCTGCCGTCTTCATCTTTGTCGCCGTCGACTGCATCCTCAAGACTTCTGCCCTCGACCCTGTCACCCTGAGAATCTAGCTTTTCCTCCTCTTGAGAGGGTGACGTCCTCTTCTTTCTCTTCTTCTTGAGAGGTTGCACGGGCGTCTGTGGCGGTGGCAGCAGGTAGCCGCAGCGAGCGCGAGTGTATTCCGAGAGTAAAGCAAGTGCCGCGACGATCACCGAGTGCCTGAAACAGGAAGTGACGCGAACCACAAAGAACAAGATGCAGATTAAAAAGATTAAAATATTTTCCTATGACAACACCTTAGTTTTTCTTTTATACTTGCTCAAAATATATCGCGAGTGAGGGTTTTGTGAGTGTGAGCTGGTGTGTGCGCGTATGCATTCGTGCACTAATGTAATATTTATACCGGTCTTGGATGCGGCGGTTCATCGAAGCCCGCAACACCACCGTGCCTGCGCACAGAGGCAAGAGTGGCTCGGGGAACTCAACGACTTCCGTACTCCTTGTTGCTCCTACTCCTGCTGCTCCTTGCTCATCTTGCCCACCACCACTGCTAGCACTAGTGCTCGTGCTAGTGCTCGTGCTCGTGATCCCGTAGCGGCGGCGCTGGGTGCGCACATGTAAGAGTTTGGCATTGCGCAATGCCACCAAGTAGTTTTGCAAGGCCGTGGGGTACAAGTTTTGCGCCACTTGGGTGTGGCCAATCAGCAGAGGGGGCAGCACCGCCGCGGGGTGACGACCGTTGAGGCGTCGCAGCAAGCGAGGCAAGTCTACGCGCTGCTGCAAAGAAGTGGACAGGAGCGACCGCGTAGGGAGGGCTTCTATTGTAGCCATTGTCGCTGTAGCTGCAGGCGCTGCTGTAGCTGTTGCTGTTGTAGTGGTGTTGTTGGTGAAAAGTGCACCCTCCGTGCTTGTTCGCATGGTTGCAGCATTGCTGCTGCTACTGCCACCGCTGCTGCTGCTTCCACTAGCACTGCTGCTAATGCTGCTGTCCTCTTGGTTGGCTTCGCCGTCATTTTCAACACTACTGCTGGCCGTCGCCGCTGCTTCTTGTTGTTGCAGCGCAGTGACGGAGCTTTTGATCAAATGGCCGTGGGAACTGAGCTGTAGGGTGGAGGCGGCTTGCGGAGCAGTGGAAACAGCCACGTCGCGCACGGCCGCCTCCACCTAGTGAGAACAGTAGAGGCGAAGAGTAGAAGTAAAAGTAGCAATGAAATAACGATCAGAGAAGAAAGTCAATGTAAACGGATGGATATTGAGGAAAGCTGAATTCTACCGCGTAAACATAGAGATGCGCGTTTCTTTCAGAGTCTCGAATAAAGAAACCAAGTCCAGGAGAATGGAAAAAAACAGTACAAGGTGAATATGTACCGCCGACTGCAGTGTAGCGACAAACGCATTGGCCACGTCTCGACTCTCCGGAAAGGCTACTACAGCGGAGAAAGCACCTGCAATAGACGCGCTGTCGTTGTCGCCGCCGCTCCCTAATGTAGTATATAAACAAGGTCGAATGGTGGTAACAAGCAGAGCATGCAGCAGGCATCAACAGTAGTGCAGAACGAAATGTGAATAAGCCGTTGATTCAACAACAACATGCATATTTAGTCTTGGCTCTCTCTTCACCACGGGCAAGGGCGAGGGCTCTAGCATAGGATTTGATGGCAGCCGCACTCGCAATGGAAGTGCCGGACGAGCTGATGAACCCGGGGCGAGCGCGCCGTCCTTTCACTTCGATGAGGTCGATTGGTTCTGGCGGTGGTCGTGGTGCTGCTGCTGCCGTGACGGATGTACCAGCCGCGCCTTCGCTGGTGTTCGTATTGGCGGCAATCGCACTGCCAACGCCAGTATAACCTGCTCCACCAGCACCAGCAGTAGCGCCAGAAGCATGCATCGGTGCCAAGAATTCACTTGGGCTAGTCTCGCTGGCGCCCAAGGCTCGAAACGCTCCTTCCCGCCGCTTCATTATGAGCCCTGGCTCGCCCCCAACACCAGAGTGCATGCCGCCCTCTCTCCAAAAGTCGGCGGCTGCATTCGACGCTCGCGTAGCGGCGCGGTGCTTGTGCAAAGGGTTCTGGTCGGCCACCCACCTTCCTGCGACTCCACTGGGCAGCGGAGGCAAGCGCGTCAACTGCAGCAATTGACTTATGGCCGTGCCTGCGGCTGCAGCCGCGCGTTGCGCTGACGCGGGTGTCCTGGGAGTGGGCAACGCAGCAGTCGTAGCTGCAGCCACTGTGGGTGAGGCACCAGTGCCATCATTACCAGGTAGATTCGTATAATGACTGCGTCGAAACAGCACTGCTTGCTGGCCGAGTGGCATCGACAGCAGTTTGGCTCGCACGTCTTCGTAAGGCCATTGCTCTACATGTAGCCACTGGGTGTTTTCGTCTGCTGCTACTGCTGTTGCTTCGTCTTCATCGCCATGTGATGAAGAGGAGTCTACTTCCATCGACGAGGTGCTGCTAGTAGAAAAAGCAGCGATGACGTCACCCAATAACACGCCTTGCTCTTCGAGGGGGTGTCGAAAAGGGGTGACGGTAGAGGCCTCCATGGATTCCTCGTCACCGGTTTGCTGTTCTAGTTGTGGAGGCTCTCGAAAGCGGGTAATGCACAGACCCGTCGCCACTTCTTCTCCTGCTTTACATTCACCCTCCCCTGTAGACGATGACGACGCAGCCACTGGCCCGACTCCCAGCAAGAGGCCCGAGGCACCTTTCACGACGGTAGCTTCGTAAAAGTCTCCAGCTTGGGCCGTTTTTGCAGTCTTGACCAGAGAAGGATCTTCTACAGTCGTCGGAGCTGCAGCAGCCTCATTGGTTGAACTAGAACTGACGTCATTAACAGCACCAGCACCAGTAATGTTCTCGTTGACGGCAGCATCTGCGACATCGCGCAGCTTTTCGTCCAGCAAAGTAGCATACGTGGCTCGCAGCTGAAGGGCAGTGGCCGTAACAATCTAGGAGCACATAGTGCATGCATGGCACACGAGAAAGAAGAGTGTTGAATAGAATCACACAGGCAGATACAAGAAAACGTGAACAAAAAGGATGAGTTCCATGAAATAACAATGATCAATAATGATGGTGCCAAGCTGCTTATAGGACAAACAGAATGAACAACCGGCAAATTTGAAAGGTGCCACACGCACCCGCAAGCGCACGCGGCAGCTTTCGGTGTTGCTCACTAAATGCTCGATCACTTCTAGCAACGCTTCCCCTGAGCGCAGCACCGCCTCCCGCCACACCGCCACTGCCATGGCGACGGTGGCTTCATCATTGGATGCACCAGCTTCATTCTCTTCAGGTGCAGCGTGAGCACTAGCAACAGCACCACCACCACCATTGGTAGTAGGCTGCACCTTCGCCTTGCTAGGGGGGCCATGGTTCAAGACGACCGCGAGGGCGACGGCCGCAGCAGAAAAGAGGGTGGCCAAGTCATCTCCGCTGCCTGCACCGATGTCCACCTGCATGGCAAACAGGAAGACTCAAACGATAAATCATGCTCCTTGTTTCTTTCGTTTACCTTCCTCTCTATTTTTCCACTGTCGCCGATTACCTGTCATTCGACACACAAGCTATCATGCTCGTACACGGAAAAGAACAAACAAACAAAAATCGTGCACACGTCAAGGCGCGAACCTCTAATCGAGCCGACGACTCCCGCTTCGCAGAAGGCGGAGCAAGGGTGGCCGCACCAGCGGCGCCGTCATTGTTCATATGAGCATTGAGCACGCCCACCGCGACAGCTGCATCGAGATCAGCGCCAATGGCCGCTGCTTTGCGGGCAGCAGGAGCGAGGGAAGCCGGATCGGGCCACCAATCGGCATCGCCGAGCGCGTGGACCTGTTAAGATTGGGACGGGGGGGGGTGACGGTAATAACGAGAATAAGATAAATGTCGAGAAGAAGAAATGCAATCAAGATCAGGAAAAGAAGTATAGTGAACACGGTAGATGGTTCAATTAAAAAAATAGAAAGCAGTCATGTGAAACGGCTAGTATAGGTATCGGATATGGACACGGGTGCAAGAAAGGTATGCCTCAAAACACAAATGCAAGAACAAGCGAATAAATAGGGCTTTGAGCAACACTCTATTATAGTACTTCCTTTTTTCACGCACCAGCCCCACGAAGCCACCGGTGGCCTGAACCAAAGTGCGGCTGTGCTTGGCCATCGCTTCGGCAGCTGCTGCCCGGCGCCTCTGCTGCTCGCGCTCCGCCTCTTCACTGCTGCCTTGAGGTAGCAAAGGTGGACTCCATAGGGACGCAGCAGGCGATGGAAAAGGCGCCAATGCCGCTGGCACCCAATTTGAGAGGGCTGCGCCAACGGAAGTAGCGATTCGCCCGCCGAGAGTTCGCCCCTTCTTTCGTGCACCTCCTTCTGCTGATGCATCGTCTTGGCTATCGTCGTCATTATCGTCGTCATCGTTATTGGCTGTTTTCACATTAGCAGTGCTACTACTACTACTGCTGCTCTGGGAGGCATCCTCTGCGTTCGATTGAGAATGGTCTTGAGCGAGAAGAGCTCTGGTGGCC
>Ga0307982_1004330_pt1 | contig 11228 bp, 12 predicted proteins | sample OrgLakmetagen989_FD_201847 | JGI IMG/M metagenome (GOLD analysis project Ga0307982, IMG submission 201847) | Saline water microbial communities from Organic Lake, Antarctica - #989 | ecosystem: Environmental > Aquatic > Non-marine Saline and Alkaline > Saline | place: Antarctica: Organic Lake... | reverse complement strand
GCTGCCGCTCCTGGCGACTGAGCTCTGGAGTGCCCGGGACAGATCGGTGGGTTGTCGTAGCATTGGGAGCACTGTCCATTGATGGCTCTGCATGGGCGGGGGGGCTGCCGGCTGCGCCGGAGGGCACTGGTGTGGACACTGACGTGGCGGTGGTGGCGGCAGGAGACATGGCTGGCAGTGTGGGCGTTGAGCTGTGCACCTGTCGACCGTGGTAAGCCGTACTGCTCGAGTGGGAGGCACCAGCCGAGGCTGCCACTGCAGCCCCCTGGCGCTGCCGAGGGGGGGGGCGCAGGCCGCCAGGTTGCGACAAGCTGTCCCCCACTGCCACTGCCCCCGACAGGCGCTGTGCCGCAGCGTACTCCTCGCCTGCGCCCGTCACAGAGGCAGAGACATGCTGCAGGGCAGCGGACTCCTCGGTAGCCTGTGTCGCCAGCACGTGCTGCTGCAGTGTGGCGCTGTTCAGGTGCAGGTGAGGGGTGCCCCGTGCCGCGCCCTCCACCGGCATGTGGCGGGAGGCTGCCGCCACAGCAGCTGCTGCCATGGCGTTGTGGTTCATGGTGGGTGCAGGACCATGCTGAGGCAGGTGCCCTGCAGGCGCCGCCATGCGGTAGTACCGCATGGCCCCCTGCTTGGCACTGTTGCTGGACAAGCTGCTACCTGAGGGGTGGGAGGTGGCCACACCTGCTGCAGCCCCACCGGCTGCCACCTGCTCGTTGGCGGGGCCCGTGGATGGCCCAGCGGAGTCCGTTGACGGTGCAGGGAACGGCACCTCTCCCACAGCAGCCTGGCCGGAGGGCAGAGTGCCCATGCTGCCGGGAGGCGGCATGCCTGACGGCGCTGTCGTAGTGCCGGGAGGTGACAGCACAGGCGACTGCCGCGCCCCGCCGCTGCCTTGGGCGCCCCCGATTTCCCCAGGGGCCACCATGACGGACGCGCTGTCCCCAGCGGCGCCGTCCATGCTGTGCCCAGCCAAACCCAGTGTGCCCCCCCCGGTCTTCCCTGCAGCTGCATGTGGCGCAAATGCACTGCTGCTGGCCACATCAGGCATGGAGGTGGGCAGCTGCACAATGCCGCCTGCCCGGTGGGACACCCCCCCTCCACCCCCACGCATGGCCATGCTGCCATTGGTGCGCATGATTGGCGGAGCAGAACTGGCCTCGGGCGTCAGCGCATCGCTGCCGTTGCCATACATGGCCGACACCACTGACAGGGCTTGCTCCACCGCAGCTCGCACAATGTCAGTGCGGCCTGTGGCGCCCAGCGCTCGGGCCACAGCCTCAGCTGCTATGGCGGCAGCTGCGCGAGCCATGGCTGCAGATTGTCCCGCGCCTACTCCTGACGCAGCGCCGCTTGTCTGTGATGCAGCTTGGGGAACCGTCACGCCTGCAGGCGGCACGGACCCCCCCCCGCTGTTCACGGACTGCGCAGTGCCCCCCCCCCCATGCGGCACCGTTTGTGCCTGTAACATGGTCTGCGTCTGTGCCATGGCGGCTGCCAGCTGCTGCACCTGTGCTGCCAGCGCACCAATGCTGCCGGAGCCACTGCTGGTTGGCATGGGGTGCTGATGGGAGCCCCCCAGCCCCCCCGACACGGGGGCTGGCGTGGTGGTGGTCACAATGCCACCGGCACCTGCTGTGGTTGCGCCATGCATGTTGATAATGGGCATGCCCGTGGATGTGGCCAGGGGGGCAGTCACGCCCCCCCCCCTGCTGTGCAGGGAAAAGCGTCCCCCGCCCCCCCCAGCAGCAGTGGGCATGTGCAAGGGCTGCGTGCCCCCAAGAGCAGGAGGGGGCATGCCGCCATGCACCGCTGGCGGGACATTCTGCGCCGGCAGCACGGAGGAGTTGGGCGTGCGGCTGCCCAGAGACGCCAGTGCCTCGGCGATGTCGTGTGTGTCTTGGTCCAGACCGCGGCCGCCGCTGCCTGCAGCGAATGCGCGGTCAGCAGGACCGTCCATGGCACTGCTGTGCGCTGGCAAGGGCATGCTGACGCCTGTGGAGGCATAGCTGTGCCCCCTGGCGACGTGGGGGCCGCTGGTCCCCAGGTTGCTGGGCCCGGCCGCGGGGGAGTGCCAATGCCCGCCCCCAATGGAATGCAGGGATGGTGGCCCCACCAGGGAATCAGGCATGGCCATGCCATCCGAAAATGCGCCCGCCATTTCACGAGAGGCATATGCCTGGGTGTGACCCCCCCCATGCCCTGCTGGCAGCACGGAGGCAAGGGGCCCCCCAGCCACCACAGGGGCAGGCGGGGCAGCTGCGGCAGGGTATGGCACAGACACAGCATTATACCGAGCCTGCGCCAGGGCAGATGCTTGAGCATGCGCCATGGCGTGTCCATCCGCCTGCAGTGCCGCGCTGTGGTGGGAGGCTGCTTGGATGTGCGCCCGCAGCTGGGCAACGGCGGCAGCAGACTCAGCGGTGGCTGCACGCTTGGGGGGGGCCTCAAGCAAGCTGGGCAGGATGCTTGCCCCGCGCTTGGTCCCGCCAAGCGCCGTGTGGGGAGACAGTGCGCTTGACCCAGGCGGCACAGCTGTGTCCAGGGGGGGGCCGTTGGGGGTCTCTGTGATGCTGTCCACACCCTCATCAAGAGGAGTGGGGGGGCGCTCGTCACCCAAAGCTGCGAAGTGTGGAAGACTGTGCAACGCAAGGCTTCGCACCAGGCACCCGTGCTGCACGTACCCTCGAGGATCTGCACAGCTGTGCCATTGGTTTTGCGCACAATCTTGTTCAGAGCATCAGCACGACCGCGCACAAAGTAACGGTGTGAATAACATGCTGTGCGTCTACTGCGCTGAGTTACACCAGCCATGTCGCTTTCAGCTGCGGTCAGCTTGTGGAAAGCTGCGCAAAACTGTGTGAAGCCACGCCATTGAAAAGAGATTGACAGCATGTTTACATACCATAGAAGGAAAGCTGGCGCGCAAATGAAGCGAAGTTGTTATGAGCAAAGTACGTAGGCAGTACTTTATCTGCCAGCGCCTTGGTGTCCTGCAGGGAGGCGTGAGTATATGCTTGATGTGCTCAGGTTTGCGGAATATGAAGGTGACGACATGGTGCGCAAGCGACCTACACGAATGACAAACGAGCGGCCATCCGCAGTCCAATCAATGAGCCCATCCGCTTTGCTTGTTACCATGTCGTATAGCGACTGCACAAATGCAGCCACGGTCAATTGCATGGTCGAAGCCATGAAGCCTCCAGCCCTGAGACTGCGAGGTGCTGGCGCTGGGTTGTTGCAAATATGACGGCTCAGCCTCTACGTAAGTGTTGTGACTTGACAAGGCAGTATCATGGCAGAATATATATGGTGCCCCGATTTCCTGTCCTGACATGCAGTGTCCTCTGCTTCACCCTGGTTTGTCGGGGGGGGGCGGCTTGGCATTGCCTGCTGACCCTGCGCTCGTCGGCTTGCAATCAGGCACCCTGCAACCCCCATGGCAGCTGCAAAGCAACTGCCGAGCCATGCTCATGTAACAACCACACATATAGCTGCAATGCCAGCGGGCACGCTGCTGGGAGCGCCATGAAAGCCTCGATGTGCACACATGTACAGCAGCATTGCAGAACTGCATTCAAACACAGCACTAGGCTGATGCCTGTAATGAAAGAGTCATGATCACACAGCATAACTGCCAGGCTCAGCGCACAGGCGCAGTGCCTGCAGTGTGTGTGGCTGCACCGCCAGAGGCAACGCTTTGCTCACAATGCGAGGACAGGCAGGGCTGCCCAGCTGTGAAGCGTACGCTCCTATCCTGGCTTGGACTGCCTTCATTGTATTTATTCAAGTTCATAGATGTTCAAATACATAACAAGGTTAACACGGGTGTGGCGAGTCTGCCCTGGGTACCGGTACGACGGGTGGTCAGGGGGCCGTCCAGCCTCCTGGCCACACTGGCTGCTTTCCCCCGGGGCCGTTGTGGCTAGTGACTACGCCAGCCCAAGGCAACACAACTCAAGAAAAAGAAACGCGCGCGCAAGTGTGTGGACCTGATTCCTGGCTGTGAATGGCTCTGCCCGCTACGCCAAGACCCCGCTGGGGGACACCTGTGCCGTGAGGCGCATGCCCCCCCCCCTGTCCTGGGATCACGAGAGCATTTTGTCATCGTCAAGGGCCGTACGCGAAAGTAATGGCAATTGGTTCTTTGGGTGACCCTCCACAGACGGCACCCCAAGAACCACCACCACCACCACCACCACCACTAAACCGCCACCTCTGTCAAGGAAACCCATTCCTATCGCAAAGAGGCATTTCCAGCAAGCAACATTGAGCGCAGCATCGTATGCGAGAACCACCAAAGAACCTTTTTGTGCAGTCAAAACCCATTCAGATGGGGAAAATACCGCACATAACCCCCGTAACACATGCGCCGCCTTGTGGGTACAAGAGACTGGGGAGCCCTGAAATAACACAGACTCGGGCCCCCCAGCCCTTGGCTCGTATAAGATGCCAAGGCCCCAAGATGACGGACTTGGGGGGCCGACTCAAACCAATCTAGCAAGTCAGAAATTTTCTCCCGGGAACTGCCCGGGCGCTGTAATAGTTCGGCCGTAGCTTCCTATTCTTTACATTGCCAAGAATCAAATGGCTCACACAAGGCTGTTGTGCACAGCAACGATGGCCCCCACGAGCGAGCATACACGCCATCACTCGCTTCAGAATTATCTGCAACATTTTTGAGGCAGGCAAACCCGACAACCCAAGAGAAGCCGCCGGCAGCAGCCGAGTTATGGGTATGGGACAACGATAACTCGGGGCGTATGCAGGTCTCTCGGCATGCAGTTGCGACAATTTGGAAGGTCTATGATCAAATAGGCGCTAGCTTCTCAAGGCAGACCAATTTCCGTTGTTTGTGTCTCACTTATCCCATAAGGGACCATCAAAGATGGCATCAAAAATTAACTTCAGTAAAATTGTTCACGCAGAATTGCTGCATGTGCCTCAGAGGCGCTGTTGGCATGAGACCATTGCAGACATCCCCTAAGCCCGCAAGCAAGTTACTACCGGTACCGGTACACATGCTGCACCGGACTGCACTTCCACCTGCCTGCAGCACAATTGCTACAACTCATACCAAACGTGGGTGATCAGGCAAAACTTTAAAGGGAAGCACTCCTGGTTCGCTGCCGCGTCACGACTCGCCCTCCGGCTTGCGACTGCTGGTTTACGGGCCTCCAAAGCTAAGTGAACCCCCGTTGTTACCTCCCAATTCTCAGGGGGGTACCCTTCGTACACTTGCATGACAAGAAATGGCAATAAAATTTGAGGTGCGCTTTTTCCTGCGCACCTCTCCTCCACCACCGGGGGGTGGGTGGGTGGGATCAAACTTTCGCACTCTCCCCTCTGGAGTGTGCTGAGCTGGACTCTTGTTCTGTTCTTCACAAATCTACTCAGGCTGTGCCTCCTTCCAGGCGCCCCGCCCCCTTCTCGTACTTGTCCGGTGTAGGGGCCTCAATCTCTAAGCCCATGGGCCTCTGCTGCAGTCTCGACAAGGTTGCATTGGTCAAGTCAGTGAAACCGTGCCCAAATCCATATCAAACGATGTTAAACGGCAACCAGTCCGCCCTATGCCACAAGGCAAGGCATTTGTGCAAGTGGCGTGGAAGGAGCCGTTGGACGGCAGTGTGTATGGCAGTGTGTGCCTGTCTTGTTGTAATAGTATCCGGTGTGCTGCTGGTTATGTTTCGCAACAGCGGTCGCCTGGCCTGGAGACATTCAGCGAGTTCGAGCGAGAGGCCAACCTTTTCCCCCTCGCACCAGAGTGTCGTGAAGTTCCAGAGCACCGAGCAGCTTCTGCAGCTGATTATCAAGCCGACTGCCGCAGTGTTCCAACGGCAGCTGTGAATCAAGATGTGCAGGTGCTGGTTCTCACGCACAAGCGCATCTCATCTGTCCAGCAGCGGTGCTGGTTCTACCTTCAAACCGTGCAGTGGACGCGTGGTATACTTGAGCTTGCCGTACAAGATGTACACGCAGGTCTGACAGGGCAGTGGGTGGGCTGTCACGGAGGAGCTTATCTGAGTGGTGCAGCGGTGCACGGCTGCCCAGCACTGCCAGCCGAGCGCAGGTTGTGGCCGTTCTGGAAGATGACATGCAGGTCAGGCTCCACTGGCTGCAGTTTGTGCTCGGTGCATACATGAGCTACAGGGACTCTGAGCAAATCGTTGCCTACGCACTTCAGCGCCCCCAAATCGATGCCATGCTTGGGGGACGCCTGCACTTGCAGCGGTATGTGGGAAGCACCGTCGTGGCACAGCGCCTGCTCGGCACCTGGGGCTTCAACGTGAAGATGAATGTGTGGGAATCGTTTGTGCAGTGGCAGACCACCGCCAGCCGCACACGGTACACCCCTGCTGTGCCGGGCATCGTCATGACCGAGTGGTACAAGAGCTTCGGGCGATCCAGCCGCGCGACCAGCATGTGGGAGATGTGGTGGCTGGACTTTGCATACCGGAACAACCTGCTCACACTGTTTGGCAACCCAGGGGGGAAGCTGGCGTGGGGGGCGAAATGGATGGAGGCTGGGGAGCACTACTCGGGGGAGGAGGAGGCAACAGCTGACTCATCCCCAGTGTCGCATGTGCGCCCAGAACAGGTACAGTTTCCGTGGCAGCCTGTAGTGCTGGATTGGACTGCCACAACAATGTTTGTAGATGTGCCTAGTGTGGATTGGACTGCCACACCAATGTTTGTAGATGTGCCTTTTGGTGCCAGCCCCAGTCTGGAGCAGGACAGTGTGCGCTCTGCAGTGTGCACTGCAGGCTGCTGCGGCTGTCGGCAAGCAGCAGGCTCATCTAGCTGTGGTCACCGTAGCCACCTAACCTGCTGCTCTCACCTGGCTGGACACACATGCATCGCCCTCCGAGCTGCATAGCACAGTGCTTGTCGTTGAGGACGTGGGTGCCCTGCAAGCCCTGCGCGACAGCCCCCTTGCCCGCAGCGTGGCCGTCCAGGGCCACGACTTGCAGGGCAATGCAGACACAGCCGCCCAATTCCGCTAGCTGAGCCATGTGGCTGCCACTGGCTTGAGCTTCACTGGGCGCCAGTGGGTCTGCCCATGTCGCCAAGCTGAGCGCAGGGAAGCAGCCGGCTGCAGGGGCCGCCTTCATCTCAAAGACAGTGCATGACGGAGTACCACTGCCTGAGATGGTTGTGCTGCCTGGGCCGGATGCCGTGGTGCAGCTGTGGGAGGCATCACTGGCATAGCTCCAGCCTTCGCTTCATTAGCGGCTACTAATCAAGGCAGGGGGGGCTGAGGAGCCACCATACAAGCCAGTAGAAATGGCTATGCGTGAGAAAATACATCTGGTGACACCCATGCCTACAACTCATCGTCTTCGATGTCCAGCTCGTCCCCCGAGTCGCCCTCCTCCTCGTCGGCGCGTCCCCCCGCCCGTGTCTTGCCCGCCCGCGCCAGGGAGGCGGCCAGTTTGTGCTGCATCAAGCGATGTCCAAGCACCCCCACACGTGTGTCCATCTCCCTGATCTCCGCACGCAGCTTGGAGAGCGCAGCCTTGATTTTCACCAGGGGCGATGTGTCTGTGATGGAGGCGCCACGGTCATCCAGGCTGCCAGTCAGCTCCTCAAGTTCATCACTGAGCAGAGCAAGCTCATTTGTGAGACTACCCACAGCATCTGATGCCTCTTTGTGCCTCTCAGTCACTGTGTCTTGTGCGTCCTGCACCGACTTGTACTCGTGTGCCAGGCTTTGGAAGGTGGTGTTGATGAAACGCTCCTTGGAGGAAACGCGCTCAACCATGCCCCCAACGTCTGCTGAAATCTTTTCCAGACTGCGGTATGTGTCTGGGAACACCTTGGCCAGAACATCCCTGTGCTTCCGTGTCGCTTCCAGATGCGTCCTCCACTCCCGGCCCGACAGCTGTGCCTTGAAGCGCAGCTTAGGCGCCACTCGCTCCACCTCTGCGCGCCATTTAGCAGGGGCAACGGCAGCCTTCATCACAGTGCGCATGCTGAGATCCACTGAGTCCTCCAGCTTGGAGTCTGTGGCGCTGCCCCGTGCTGCCTCGCTGAAGAGCACCTCCTCATCCTCCTCACCAGCGGACACATCGTCAGAAATGCCACCAGGGCCATCCAGACCAGATGCCACCTCAGCTGACATGTCCACTTCGCCCTCCTCCACAGCAGACTCTGCCACAAACTCCGCCCGCCGAAACACGAAATGCCGTGCAGAGAGGGCAGCGTCACACAGGTAGCTGAGAGTGCGACAGGCCGGCTCGCCGTGGGCTGCTCGTAGGGCTGTGGCTGGAAAATTCGGTTCCATGCCCATGCTGTTCAGTTCCAGGTGGATGGTTTGGGCCCTGTGCAGTTAGGGGAGCTGCAGCAGGGAGCAGTGCAGCAAGCGACACGCAGGGAGAACTCACGTTGTATTGGGATCATCAAACTGGCTGATTCCTGGATTCCGCCCAGAGAGTGTCAACAGCCATGCACACACATTCACAAACTGCTGGAATTGAAGCCTGCAAACCAAGGTCATTGGGGATTCATTTCAAGCTCCTCCTTCCGTTGCCGAGAATCACTCACCCTGGGTTTGATGCAGCTGCAACGAATGAGCCAGGGTTTAATGCCTGCACATCATTTGCCTCGCAATAGTCTGTTTCGTAGTTGAGAATACTGAGCTTGGCGAGAGATTCAGCCATCAGGGACAGGCTTTCGTCCTGCACACAAACAATGGTCAAGCTCATCTCAAGCCGCAAGCACGGTACCTCAAGCAGAATCAAAGCATGAACCTACAGCATGCTTAACTGCACGTCGTTGCTGTGCCTGTGGACCGCCATCAACGCCGCTGTCTACCTCAGCATCAGCCATCATGCAAGCTTGTGTTGTGGTGGCTGGCGTTACACAGGCGTTTTGCACGCGCTGCCCACTTCAAGTGAATGTTACTCGCAGCCCACACGAGAAGCAAACCGACTGGCACTTCAACACACTGGCTCTACGTTCTATAACAATATTTGCAGATTGGGAACTGATCATGTTTGGAGTGGCAAATGTGGTGGCCGTGTGTGGGCCCTCGTCAAAAGGCACATGTCGCAGCCCCCTCTATCATCTCAGCCGGTCAACGGACCAGCCCCCTGCGCTCTATAGCGCCAGGAGGCCAAACACGATGGACTACCACTATGAACGTATCGCTGTATGCACCTTCAAGCTGCACGGGATGTTTCCACGGCCGCTTGAGGTGGGTGGCGCTTGATACGGCAAACCCTTCAGTTCAAGCGCGATGGCAGTACATTTGGCAAGGAAGGCAGTGAACTCTACACTGAAGGAGCATCTAGGGCCTTGCTGGCCATGGTCTTTGCCTTCTGCTCGTAGGCTGTGATGCTCTCTGTCATGAGCTTGGCGCAGTCTGCGTCCTGGGGGCTGCCCACGTTGGGCGTGGCCAGCAGCTGGATGACGTGCTTGGCACGCTTGTCCACAGTCAAATCTGCTGCTTCAATGCCGTCCATGCACAGGTTGCCGTCATCTTGGCTGACGTTGGGGTGGTACAGCTTGCCGGTCTCAAACAGCATGGTTGGGCCCTCGAACGGGTACCGCGCAGGGAATGTGAGCTTCACTTTGAACATCTTGCCAGCATACGGGCATGGGCGTGTCTCGCCATCCACTGTGTATGTCTCCTGCAATCAGCGATGGGTTTCAGGCAGGCAATACATGAATGCTTTGCGAGGATTGGCGTGGTGGCCAAAACCCGTAGGAGAAAAAGTGTGCCTCAGAGACAGCTACATTGAAGCAAACTCACAGGACCATACACCCACAAATCCCACTTGAAGTTATCCTCGGAGTCGGGCTGCTCACAGTGCCCACCCTTGATCTTTGGCCAGCACTTGGTCTTCTCCTGAGAAACAGCGCGGAACTGCTGCAAAAAGGCTCATCAGCAGCCACACTCGCAAAACACACCTTTGCCAAACGCTGAAGGGCTTTGCTTCCGTCAGCCATTGTTATTTTATGTGTGAATGCTTGCTTGTCAGCTCTGTACAAAACACACACTTGTGCCAGATGACCACGCGATGTATTTGCGACTACGGCACTTCAGACTTACGGCAACAGCACAGGTGTTCGACTATCATGAGGCCAGGAGAATGGTTGCAGCTTTTGTTTGAAACCTAGGGTTGTGCGCTGTGCCACGGCAGCCTTGCTGGGCAGCGGCACCTGTGGAGGGGGTGTAAACATGCTGAGACCCCCTCCTCGTCGAGCGGTCTTGAGTCGGGATCGCTGGCTCTCCGCAGGCTGGCTGGAGCAGCAGGGTCGCCAGACATATCCAGCGCCGCGCCAAAGCCGTACAGAGAGGCGTCCGTGGCAATGATTTGGTCTACCCGCGTCGGGGCGCGCCTCATGTAGGGGGATGCACGGGCTCACTTCGCTGAGCAGGTGTCCGAGAGAAGGGACAGGAAGGGAGGTCTGGCGGTGAAGGTGCGGTGGGCCACCATCATGCGCCCATCCCGCTCCATGCGTCACCTCATCGGCAAGGCTGACTCAAAGCTGATGAGCGGGTCCCGCATGGGCTGCAGCCGCAGCCTGTCAGCACGGGCCAACCCACACAGGAACACATTGGGCACAGCATGCCAAATGTGTGGAGGCCATGAGGACACCGTGTCCCACATGCTCCAATGTGAGATGGTCAAGGGGGACCTGCGGGTCGAGGAGGCCTTTGACCAGCTCTTCTCGTCCATGGAGGGCAGGACCATGAAGAGCAGGGGGGATGCAGACGACGTCTTGGAGCTCACCGAGCTGGTCCAGTGGACTCGGAACACCCACCAAGGCAGCAATGCCCACAAAGTCCTGCTGGGAAACTGCGACCTGCGGTGTGTCCCGAGCAACATGCGCCGCATGTACATGCAGATGCAGCTCGACCCGCGCCTTCATAATCTGTGGCTGCAAGGTTGTGTGGGGGTGCTGCGGGCTGCATGGGCCTGCCACGACGCCAAGGTGGCAGACCTACTGCAAGCTGCCGCAGCAGGTGGGGAGCCAGAACAAGACGACCAAGGGGAACAGGAGGACCAACCAGAACAAAACAACAAGAACAGCCAGCAGGTGGTGCGGAATTTGGTGTCAGGCTTCTGCAGCATCGTGCCAAACCGAGCCCATGGCCAGAGCATTTTGGCATCGACAAGGGCCGAACCGTCGGCAACCCCAAGAAGGGGTGGGTGGGCAGGGCAATTGCTAAACTCATAACAAACTTGAGTGACTAAAAGAGGACCTCAAGGGAAAGTGCTGAC
>Ga0307982_1004327_pt1 | contig 11235 bp, 4 predicted proteins | sample OrgLakmetagen989_FD_201847 | JGI IMG/M metagenome (GOLD analysis project Ga0307982, IMG submission 201847) | Saline water microbial communities from Organic Lake, Antarctica - #989 | ecosystem: Environmental > Aquatic > Non-marine Saline and Alkaline > Saline | place: Antarctica: Organic Lake... | reverse complement strand
CCGCCACGCCATCCACCGGCATCAGCCCTGACAGCACCCCGTCCTCGTCTGGTACCGCGACTGCTTCGGCATCTGTGTCTGGCACCCCTGCCGGTACGCCTGCTGCCACTGGTAGCCCCAGCGGCACCGCCACGGCAACGGTGACTGCATCATCAAGCAACTCTGTAGTTGCTGCTGTGGCAACGCCATCAGGCAGCAGCACTGCATCAGCTTCAGTTAGTGCCACCGGGGCTTCCACGCCTACTGCTACTGGGGCTTCCACGCCTACTGCTACTGGGGCTTCTACGCCTACTGCTACTGGGGCTACCACGCCTACTGCTACTGGGGCTTCCACGCCTGCTGCTACTGGGGCTACCACGCCTACTGCTACTGGGGCTTCCACGCCTGCTGCTACTGGGGCTTCCACGCCTACTGCTACTGGGGCTTCCACGCCTGCTGCCACCGTGTCTCCCACGCAGTCACTGGGCGCCACCCCGGAGCCAACCAAGAGCACCACGCCCAGCGCGTCGCCCTCTCGAAGCTCATCGCCCTCCGTCACCCCAACGCGCTCTCCCAGCCCCTCAGGCACCTCCATCCCATCTGCATCGCCCACGGGATCTGCCACCGGCACTCCTAGCGTGACCGCGACGCCATCAGCCTCCCGTGCACCTGTGGCTGCAGATGCGCCTCCCGCACTGGTGCAGGCTGTCTTCTCGGCTGCCGGGGACTCCATCGCACTGCTCATGTCTCATGACACCAACCGCCCCGGCACTACCGACTGCGCGTCGCTGCTGACGACCGCTGCTGGCCTGGGCAGTGGCGCCCTGTGCCGCTGGACGTCTGCTCGGGAGTTCACCGTGTTCCTGGGGACCGCTGCTACTGTTGCCCCTGGCGACAGCATCGCTGTGCAGGGCGGCTTGATCGTGCGCGCCGCACCGCTGAGCTCACCCGCCGCTGCCCAGCAGTCTGTGGCTGTGCAAGCGCCCTTCCCAGCTGTGGTACCGTCTGTGAAGCTGTCCGTGCCTGGTGCTCTGGGTGCCTGTGACAACCTGCGTCTGGACATCAGTGGTTCCGCTGGATCTGGTGGGCGTGACTGGACTCAGGTGTCGTGGAGTGTGTCCAGCCGCAACCCCACTGCGGCGAGCTCCTTGTCTGCGCTGAATGCGCGCTTGTCTGGCGTCACTGCCTTGACGACGACGCTGCCCCGTGGCCTGCTCACTGATGGCGTCACTTACCAGTTTACCGCCAGCCTCAGCAACTACTTCGGGGCCACCGGACAGGCCTCCGCAGATGTGGTGACGTCTGGGCTGAATCTGCCCACCCTGTCTGTGCTGGGTGGCAGCGATCGCTCTGTGAACCGCCAGTCCGTGACACCCATCTCTGCTCGTGCCTCTGCCCGTGGCTGCGACCCCAGGGTGGCCGTGCCCTTGACCTACTCCTTCGCTGTGCAGACTGGTGCCATCACCCTGGCCCGCACTGATGAGCGCAGTGTGAGCATCGCTGCCGGCAGCATGTTTCCTGGTGTGACGTATGCGGTGACGGTGACCGTGCAGGTGGTGGGCCAGCCCACCCTGACGACATCCACTACAGTCACGCTGCAGGTGCAGTCTGAGCCGCTGAGCGCTGTGATTGCTGGCGGCGACCGCTTGGTGAGTCCTGTAAGTGACCTGGTGCTGGATGCGTCAGCGTCCATCGACCCCAACAATGACGCGCTTGTGACGGGGGGGCCATCCAGGGCTGTCGCCAAGTCGTATGCGTGGACATGTGCCGTTGCATCTGGCAGCTGTGCATCCCTGGCTACCTTGCTGACTGGCACCAATGGCACCATCCCATCTGCGCAGCTGTCTGCGTTTGCTGGCCAGACCCTGACCTTTAGTGTGGCGTTTACCGCTGGATCACTCACCGCCACCACGGCTGTGAGTATCCAGGTGGCCTCTGTAGCAGTGCCATCCGTCGGCATTGCTGCCCCAGCGGCGGGCCGTGTGGTGGTGCTGAATGGCGCCACTGTGTACAAGGTGAACCCATCTGCTCGTGTGGCCCTGACTGGGTCGACCGATACGCCATCAGGCACTGCACGCTGGGCCCTGCGGCAGACCGACGGTAGCTACAGCGCCGCTGCAGCTGCTGCTTTGTTCTCCACGCCCGCCACCCAGACCAGCGTGGTAGTGCGTGCAGGCGCGCTGACTGCTGGCCTCTCATACCAGCTGCGCTTGACTGTGCAGGGCACCCTGCCCACTGCTTTGGGCGCTGCCACAGTGACACTGCTGGCCAACACGCCGCCTCGTTTGGGCAGCGTGCAGACCTCTGCCGCCAACGGCACTGAGCTGAACTCCACCATCACTGTGTCTGCACAGCGCTGGATCGATGATGCTGCCGACCTGCCCCTGACATACCAGTTCTTCGTGTCCAGTGCCGGCGCGACGCCCACTACACAGCAGCTGGCCCAGCGCAGCTTCGGCTCCCCCCTGGGCAGTGCCAGTCTGTCCAGCTCTGCAAATGTGCTTGTGCCGTCCTCCAGCCACCCCAATGGTAGAGTGACCATTGTGGTGTACATCTCTGACAGTGCTGGTGCCACTTCCTCTGCTGTGACCAGCATCGTGTCCCTGTCTGCACTGGCTGCCGATGCATCTGCTGCCGACGTGCAGAACTTCGTGGACAATAGCGCCAGTCTGGTGGCCGCCTCGCTTGGCGACGGCGACACTGAGGGCGCCCTGTCAGTGGTGTCCTCCCTGGGCAGCGTGATGAACTCCGCTTCTGGCAGCGGGGCTGTTGATGCGGCTGTGCAGCAGCGCCGCATCGCCCTGCGTACACAGCTAACCAACTCTGTGAGCGCAGCCCTGACAGCTGGCAACGGCACTGCATCTCAGGCCAGCCAGCAGGCTGCCTTGGGCGCAGTGGGCTCTCTCACCAGCGCCCCTACCGAGGTGTCCGACGCCATGCGCACTGCTGTGCTGAATATCCTGGATGCGGTGCTGGGCACATTTGGCAACTCCCGCCGTCTTGCGACTGGGTCTGTGGAGCCCCTGAGCATCGCCACCGCTGAGCAGAGTGTGGATGTGCTGCGTAACCTGCTTGACTCCGATGCCGCTGGCAGCACTGGTGCCCGTGCCCTGCAAGCCCGCAGTAGCACTTCCGATGACGTGCTGTCCAAGCTGCTGATCATCCACGCCCGCGTGGTGGCAGATGCACAGCCCAATGAGGCTGCTGTGGCACTGACATCTGGACTGGACGAGCTTGTGGGTACTGCCGCGTGCGTGCCCACTGCAACCAGCACTGTGGCCATGCAGTCGCAAGTGCTGCAGTGCAGCACTGGCATCACCCAGCAGGGCACTGATGAGATTGGCACCGCTGTGAGTACTGTGGAGACCTGCAACTCTGGCGATGCTGCTTTCTTTGGTGCTGGTGGAGCTGCCAGCACCCCTGCCACTGTGCGGTCGCCCTCGGTGGCCATCACGGCTGATGCAAGCGCTGCTGTGTGCGGCAGCCCCGTGTCTGTGCAGCTGCTGGCACTGACCCGCCCCCTTGCGGCTGCTGCCTCAGCGCAGGGCGCCATCTCCGCTAGCACCTTGGGCCTGTCTGCTGACTCTGGTGTGACTGTTTCGTCTGTGGGCAGCGGCTTCAACGGCCCCACTGTGCATGTGGCTGCCACCTCTGGGAACGCCCGCGTCAGCCTGGCCGCTGCCACTGTGACTGTGACCCTGCCTTTGACGGTGAAGCCTGCTGTGCCTGCCTCGGCTGTGCTGGTGCTCCGAGCGGAGAATGCCACCACTGCCTCCCGCCGTGTGGCTGTGGCTGCACAGGACGCTGGCGCCGCTGCCGGGAACTACTCTGTGACCTGCCCCACTGACACCGCTGCGTACACCAGCGGCGCTGCTGTGGTGACTGTGACCTGCCCCGCCGGTGACCACAGCGTGAGCTGCGCTGCTGCTGAAGCTGGGGGCACCAAGTTCGGCGCCTGCCCCGTGGATGCTTTCACTGCCGCTTGTCTGTCGTACGACACTGCTGCGTCATCGTGGAGCGATGCCTTGTGCACTGTGACTGAAGTGAGCAATGACTACGTCACCTGCGAGTGCAGCGATACTGGTGCCTTCTCGCCTGCTTTTGCCACCGTGACCCGTGGCGCGACGACGAACTTCGAGGCTGCTGCAGACGGAGGTGGAGGCGCTGCTGATGATGACGATGATGACAGCTTTGGTGCTGGCCCCATTGTGGCTGTGACGCTGCTTTTCCTGGCTGTAGTACTTGTGGGTGGAGTGTGGCTGTCTCGCCGATCCAAGGCCCAGGCCGCCAGGCGCGAGCGTGCCAACCGTCAGCGTGTGTTGGTGACAGGCGCTGGGGCACAGCGCGTGGATGCAGACGATGCAGCTGCCACTGCTGCAGCACAGCAGTCTGTGGCCAGCTACCGTGCGTAGAGTGCGGATCTATGTGTACTGTGAAGTGTGGCTTGTGTGATTTAATTTAGGCAAGCTTAGAGTTATTACACCTTCATCGCTGCCTTCACCCCCGCTGCTGAGTGCTTGCAGTAATTTATGTTGACATGAGGCTGGCTGCAAGACTTGCAGCAAATGTTCAAGCTGCTGCGCTGCCGACTGCGGGAGCGATGTCTGGCAGCCGGGGCCGTGGCTATTTCTTGCGGCCGCTTCGAGGGCTTTTTTTGCTGCCTTTGCCACCACGGGCACTGTCGTGTTGCTCGTACTCGGCGTGGTCTGCTGCGGGTGCAGTACCAGTGTGCGCGATGGTGACTTCGCCCACGGCCTTGCCCGACGCCAGAGCAGGCTTGGGCATGGGGGTGTCCACAGACACAAGCAGCCGCACATCCTCCACGCCCTCAGGCTGTGTGAATGCAAACTGTAGAGCCTTCCAGCGCACGTAGAATGCCTGGCTGGTGTGCTCGGTGACCCGCTCTAGCATATATACCGGCAGGAGGAGCTGCTCGCCCGGTCCAACTGCTGCCGCCAGGAGGGCATTCTTGAAAAACTCGAACGACGCCTCACGTGAAGGCCAGATTTCTGAATTGGCAGCTTGCTTTAAGATGTCCAGTGCGCATCTGATAACGATTGCTGTCTGTTGCGGCTGTAATGCTTGCTCCTCGCACCAGTTCAACAGCACAAACATTTCGTCAACAAGTATGGCAGAGCGTTCAGACTCAGAGGTGTCCGCAAGCAACATAGTGCTCATAGCGCGGTATTGGCTGTCAGGGCTTTCATCTTCTGTCAAATTTTGGCGGTAAAGGCTGTCAATCTGTTCAACAGAGGGGGCAGACGGCCAAACAAAAACCGCACCTCCCTGCGATGGCCCGCCTGTCGCAGCAGCCCCTACTTCAGGCAATGCAGATGACATGATTCCCTTGACGGTTAAATTGCGATATGCTTCCTCTCTAAAAAAGATGGCCCGATGAATCAAATGCCATCCAAGGTTGGTGAGACCTAGTTCAGTCCCTGCGATTTCTGGCCTTCGGCTGGCGAGGGGCCTATTCTATCCAACCAAACTCTGTCACTTGGGCGGTGTACACGCATAAAACAGGGCCATTTCTGGGTAACACCCGTTTGATCTAACCATCACCCACCACTGGATTTTCAGACCCTATTTGATCTAATCACGGGTGAACTAGACCTGTGGTGCAACTTTGGTCGTGTCGCATAACTCCACACCCCCCCCTGCGCCACCCCCACGAGACGGTGGGCGGGGCTCACACATATGAGCAACATGTTCATAACAATGCATTTTGGTGCTCTTTGGCGCAGAACTCCCCCAGGCTGCAGCCGGCTTTGGTCAGTACCAGTTCTCGCTTGTCGATCAGCCCATGTGGCCCTCAATGAGGTCTTGTTCATTTTGTAGCAGCCACACAGCTTACTACAACAGCTCAGCGATGAGCCTACAGATAGTTGTGCCTTTGCCGGGTACAAGCAGGGTGCCTACCAACGTACCCCCTGCCTGTTTACAAGCAAAGAGGGCTTGCTTCTGCACGATTTGAGCTGAGGGGATGGCGACATAGTGCCACATGACAGCCGCAAGGTCCCGCACCGTGATTGCGTCCAGTGTGTTCACATATTCGTGCACAGTGAGACCCTCAGGGGTCACACACGGGGCAGGGGCCGGCTTCCCTTCCACCAGCACCTGCTGCTGAGAAGCCTTGCTCGCCTGGGCCTTGGCACTGGCAGCACCTGCCCGCGAGGCACTGTCAAAGCTTGAGTACTGTGACATGAGTGCAGCTACGTCCACTGGCTTGGGCAGCTGTGGCTTCTCGCTCTTGCTTTCTGTGGCGCCATTTCCAGCTTCATTCCTGGCCCTTGCGGCTTCTGCAACCTCAGCGGCGGCGGCTGCCCGCTGCTGGATCACTTCTGCATTATACTGCACTAAAGCAGCCTCCAACGCGAGTTCGTCGCCCCGCACAAGCAGCGCATTCGTAGCAACAACGAAGCGAGAAATCGTGCCAACCAAAATGTGCGACGCCGCTGGGATGACAGAAGCAAATCCTGAAACAACACCCATGCGAACTGCAGCAAGCGGGCGGGCAAAGGTAAAGCTATACAGTGCGCTGGCTTCATTTGCAGCAATCATCCCCTCAGCGCTCAGATCTGGGGAGAAATTTAGTACCTCAAAGCGGGAAGCTGCCCTTGCGGAAACTGAACTCACCATGTAAGAGATATCTGCCGGCTGCCGTAGCTGGTAGAGTCAAGGGGTGACACATTCCCTCCAACAGATTGATCAAAGATCCGGCAGTGAGTGCGTAGATAACTCCATCATGAATCCCCTTCAACACTTTTGGCTGCAGGACAACATCACGAACCGCAGCGAAGCTCGGAGCTTGCTTGTTTTCATCTGCCTCGCGCATGACATCACCAACAGGCTGAAGAAGTGCCAACAAGCCTTCAGATATACTGGTTGTTAGCCATGCCTTCGGCTTCACGCTCCCATCTAGCGCGAACTTGAGCTTGCGTGGTGCCTGCGCAGGCCGCAGGGACACATAGTCTGCCCAAGGATCCATCACCTACTCCCTGTCAATAAGTGTATGAACCAGTAATCATGCAGCAGCCCAAGAAGCGCAATGTTGACTGCAAGACGCTCCACTCAACTTTTTGTGCAGTGTACGAACTGCATCGCCGGCTCCAAATGTATGGCATCTATGGCACAAACAGAGGTCTTGCACCCTCAACACGGGGGTCCCCGCTCAAACTAGGGCTACACTCGAAGCGGCGCATGTTCCGACAAAAAATAAGGCACATTCAACCAACCATACTTCTGCTCTGTGCAGGGTATATTCTCGGGGAGAAACCTGGGCAAGCATTGCAGAATCAATCCTGATAGGGAGCTAGGTCATCTTGAGCTGTCCTCTTACAAAATGGACGACTGTGTCGAGAGCCTACCACCTTGCAAGGTGCTTGCAAGCAGATGCTCTTCAGCAGCGCATCGTGGTCAAGCTGCTTTTGCAGCCGACTTTCTTGATGGTAAGTTGGCAGTGCGCAACGGGAAGACACTGTGAAACTGCAAAATTCTCCATTTTCCGCAGCTCTGCTGGCGACACCTTTGGATACTTCGTAAGCCGCCACAACCATGCATTTCTGGTAATTGAATGACACCTTGACAATATTGTTGCAGGGCTGCACACTTGAGCATGCTTGACGCTGAGCTGACCACGCTGCCGGGACAGACATCTCAATTCACGTCACAATGCCGGTCCTTTGAGCAGCAGATGCTTGACCCGATCCAAGGAAGCCTACAAGATGCCTTGTCTTTCGAGGGCTTGTGGGCTTCTTCTCCTTCGATCGACACATTGCGCGCACCTGTGGGCCTGGCTACATACCATCTCAGCTGTGCCCATGCTCATCCGGCGTCGATTATCGCAACAGGCCCCATCCCCCCTGCCAGCAGGAGCAAGCAAGTCTTGAGCCCTGCAGCAGCAGAACTCGTGGCAGTCTTTTCTGGAAACGAAGCAACGTCGCAGTTCTCCCGTCCTGCCACTGCAATGGGCGGGGAGGGGGGGGTGCGCAGGGGAGGCGCTGGGGCCCCTGGTCTTGGCTCTCGCTCAGCGTACACGACAGGCGGCGACAGCGCTCAGCCTTTCATAGCGCCTCAAAGTAACACGCTTGTTGGTGGGGACGGTTCTCCTCTTGAGCAAGGTACTGCTGCAGCGATCGCCAGGCAGAGTGGTGCGGTGGCCCTTCGTTCGCTGTTGACTGGCTCCACACTGCACACCTCGCTTCCCGAAACAGGGGCTGGGCTGAGCCAAGCTGATGTACAAAGCGTGGGTGCTGTGACCAAGCGCCCTGCAGGGGCTGTTTTCCAGGCAGCATTGCTGAGTAGCGGCATGTCGCAAGCTGTCGCAGCGACGTTGACTCGCATCGCAGCCGCTACGTGCAGCCCCATGGAACCCAGCACCATTGAGGAAGCAAATACAGGGTCTGAGTATGCATCTGCAGTGGCTGTGCGCGAAATGGACACGTTTGCATCTGGCCACAACCCCTCAGGCCTGCTCAAGGGGGTAGCTGCCCCGCAGGGTTCCGATGCAGCGCGCTCCGCAGAAGCAGCGACACTATCTGCGCGGGCCGCACGCCAGCGCGAGGATATATCTGCTAAGCAAGCCTCAGCTCAGGCGGAAGCTGATGCACTTGCAGCTGCCCACGGCTTGGGTGGTGCCGCGAGGAGCAAGCGTGGTGCAGGGGGGGGGGAGCAGGAAGCCACCGAGCGAGGAAGAGGCATTGTGCAAGATGCCATGCGCATGCATAGTAGCAGCAGCTTGTCCCTAGGGCTCTCCATGCCCGTGGGTAATCTTCGTATCGGGCTGGGCACTCAGCTTGCCGGCGAAGTAGAGGGGGCCGACATGCTATGGGCAGTGAGCGACGAAGACGTGTTTGCGGAAACCAGCACGGTGCCAGTGACTGCATCGCCCACTGTTAACAGCAGTGTTGCTACTTCAGGCACCCATGCGGCATCGCCGCCTTTGGTACCAGGTAGCATGCTTGCCGGGGGGCACATTGCTCTCGACGGGGGCGCCTTAGCCATGACTGGTGAAAGCGATGACACCCTATCAAACTTGCTGCAAGGTGATACTCTGGACAGCGAGCTTGCAGCCAGCTTGGCGCAGAAAGAAGCCGTTGACGTGCGGGTGATCACAGACCCGGCGGCCCGCGCAGCCGCCATCGACTCCCAGCCGGGCTTGGAGACACACTGGGCCATCACACGGCGCATGACTGCTGCAGAGCTCAATGCTGCTGAAGCAGGGCGAACACCAGCCCTACGGTTTCCCTTCCAGCTGGATGCGTTTCAGCGTGAAGCTGTGCACCACATCCATGAGGGAGAGAATGTGTTTGTCGCTGCTCACACCTCAGCCGGCAAAACGGTGTGTGCTGAGTACGCCATTGCACACTGCGCGGCGCATAACACGCGCTGTGTGTACACCTCTCCCATCAAGGCACTGTCCAATCAGAAGTTCCGCGATTTCCAGGCCAAGTTTGAAGACGTTGGCCTCATCACAGGCGACGTCAGCATCAACCCCGAGGCGTCCTGCTTGATCATGACCACCGAGATTCTGCGTTCCATGCTGTACAAAGGTGCTGATATTGTGCGTGACATCGAGTTTGTCATTTTTGACGAAGTGCACTACGTGAATGACGCCGAGCGAGGGGTAGTCTGGGAAGAGGTCATCATCATGCTCCCTCCCCACGTGGGCATGGTGTTTCTCTCCGCCACCACTCCAAATACGGTGGAGTTTTCTGAGTGGATCGGGCGCACCAAGGGCAGGAGGGTGTATGTGGTGTCTACCCACACCCGTCCCGTTCCGCTGCGGCACCACATTTATGCAGAGGGAGAGCTGTTTCATGTGCTGGACTCGAGAGAAGTCACTGCACAGGCTCCAAGGGACACCAGTCGCGGGGCTGGCAGCACTGCGCTTTCGGCAGCGGAAGTGCGTCGAGTCAGTCCCGCCGGCGAGCGTGCCATGGCCGATGGGCACCGAGCTGTGAAAGCCCACTTCGAGTCTAAGGTGACAGTCAAAACTGCAGGCCATGCTACAAAGTCCATGCAGCGTGCTGTGGCAGCAGCTACAGGGTCTGCTCGTGCTGGGCGGGGTGGCCGCTCCTCGCAGCAACCAGGAACAAAGGCGTTCCGCAAGACCAAGACTCCGCGCGGTGGCGAGAAGACTGGTTGGCTCAAAATGGCCAAAATGCTGGACAAGCAGGAGCTGACCCCTGCAGTGGTGTTCAGCTTCTCCAAGAAGAAGTGCGAACAAGTGGCTTACTCCTTGCTGTCCCTGGACCTCACATCTTCAGCAGAAAAGCACGCCATCCACTCATTCTGCGATGCCTCCATCAACCGCCTGCAGGGCACAGACCGGCAGCTTCCCCAAGTGCTGGCGCTGCGGCAGCTGCTGGCAGTGGGCGTGGGGGTGCACCATGGTGGCCTGCTGCCCATCTTAAAAGAAATGGTGGAGATCCTGTTCGGCCGGGGCTTGGTGAAGGTGCTGTTTGCGACTGAGACATTCGCCATGGGGGTGAACATGCCAGCGCGCTGTGTCGTCTTCCACTCCGTGCGAAAGCATGACGGCGTGGCCTTCCGCAGCCTACTGCCAGGGGAGTATACCCAAATGGCAGGGCGAGCAGGTCGCCGCGGCCTGGACGAGCATGGCACGGTGGCCATTGCGTGCTGGGGCGAGGATGAGCTGCCTGAGCTGCTCACCATGCGCACACTGCTGACTGGCGTGGCCACCCCGCTGTCCTCCCAGTTCCGTCTGCGGTACAACATGCTGCTGGCGCTGCTGCGGGTAGAGGACATGTCTGTGGAGGACATGATGAAACGAAGCTTCTCGGAGTTCTCCACGCAGCGCATGCTGGCAGGAAAGGACTTTCCTGGGCTCATGGCCCGAGGGCGCAGTCGCCTGCGAGTGCTGCAAAGTGCCCTGCCAGCTCTGTGCTGCAAGGGAGGCAGTGGCAGCGGCAGCGCCGCCTTCGACGCTGAAGCTGTCATGTCTCTACAGCGCCAGCTGGCCAGCATGACGTCGTTCCACCGTCGTATGCTGCAGTGGATCAGCGAGCATTTCGAGGCAGGCAGCCCCGAAATGCGTGCCACGTTGGCTCCCGGCCGTATTTGCCTGGTGCAGTGGAGCCTCCGGGAGCTGTGGGTGCAGCACTTTGGATCAGAGGCAAAATGCCCGTGGGGCGACGATGCAGTGACACTTCCAGCACTTGTGATGGGTCCCAATCGTGTGGATGGTCGCTGCGACACGGGTCCTGGGGAGCAGGACGGCGCATTCGTGCGTGG
>Ga0307982_1004324_pt1 | contig 11238 bp, 10 predicted proteins | sample OrgLakmetagen989_FD_201847 | JGI IMG/M metagenome (GOLD analysis project Ga0307982, IMG submission 201847) | Saline water microbial communities from Organic Lake, Antarctica - #989 | ecosystem: Environmental > Aquatic > Non-marine Saline and Alkaline > Saline | place: Antarctica: Organic Lake... | reverse complement strand
GCGGCGCCAGCTGCCGACGGTTCTGCTGCCGCAGCAGGAGCAGTAGCAGCCCCAGGCGAAGGCAAAACGAGCAAGAACAAGGCGAAGAAGGGGAACCAGAGCGGCAAGGACGCTGGCGGCACATCTCCTGCTCCACTGGCGGAAGGCCAATTGGCAGTCACGCGCGAGTCGGCTCAAGGCCTCAAGACCACCATCACTCTGCCACCGCCTGCTCCAAAAGCCGGGGAAGACGGCGGTGCTACTACTGCTGCTGCTGTCGCTGCTGAGAACGCGCCAACTGCGAACAAGAAGAAGAAAAAGAGCGGCAACAACAAGGGGGAGAAGAAAGGGGGCAAGGGCGGCGGCGAAGCGGCGCCTGCAGCCACTGAAGCGAAAGCACCAGAGCCAGCGGAGTCCAAGGAGCTGCCTGCAGCACCAGATGCAGCACCGCCTGCAGCTCAAGCACCAGCCGTGGCAGCCGCAGAAGTTACAGACGCAGATGCTGCGTCTCCTGCTGCAGAAACAGGTGCCGCCACAGACACTGCTCCTGCCACGGACGTAGCACCAGCCGCAGTCTCGGACTCAGCGCCGCCAGCGGCCGAAGAAACAGAAACTAAAGCGGATGCTGATGCTGCTGTTCCGGCAAGCGTGCCAGAAGAGGCTCCAGCTCCTGCCGTTGTGCCACAGGATGACGCGCCAAAAGAGGAAGAAGACAAAGCTACAAGTGAAGCTGCTGCACCGAGCCTTGTATCGGCCGAGTCCGTTGAAGTCGCGGCCGAATCCGACAGCGCAGCCCCGGCAGCTACTCCTGGTGCTGCACCTGGCGACGCCACCGACCCTGCACCGAAGCCAGAAGAGGCTCAAGAAAGTGCCATAGAAGGCGTTGCTAGCGCTGAAGTAACTGAGTAATTATGAACTATGCTACATTTTGCTACAAGTCCACGGAATGGTCATTCGAGCAGCGGCATTTGGAAACTTCCGGTTGGCAGTTGAAGAAAGGCCTTGAGATAGGATTCAACGTATTTGTAAGGGGGTTGCCATCCGCATTTGGCTCAATAGCTTCGTAGCACACATAATAAGTGTAAATGTAAGCGAAGTCCGCGTTCCGCGTTTGTGCCTGGAAATTTGCATTTGCGATATTGATTTTAGTATGCCATGCCTAATATTCCTGACTAACGGCCTTAAGAGCTATACGGCACAATGGGCTAAGGGAGGGCCCGTATCACAGGGAAATGCGAAATGGCGAACTCGTAGCTCGTACACCAATTAAATGGCGAACTCGCACACCAATTAAATGGAGAACAGCAAACTCCACTATACCCTTTAGCGACTGAGCAATGGCTTCGATGAAAATCCCTAGAAGACCACCAAGGAAAGCTTCAATGAAATGCATAGTCGCCACCTCAGTATGCCTCTCATTTGGAAAAAAGACAACCATTCCTCGACTTTCAAATCAACTGGTCAGTCCATCATCACCTGAGCAGCATAAGCCAACTCATCTTCGTGCCCATGGTCAAAAGCACGTGTAGCTCGTCTTTCTCCAGCGTGTAGCTCGTTTCATCTGCATCCACTTCCTGAAAGAGCGTCCCGTTGAGCACTTCCTTGCCGCAAATGGTGATCTTAAGAGTTTGCTTGGTGCACACTACTTGCACGTCTTTTTTAGTAGCACCCTCAGGCAAAGGACACTTCACTGTGATCTGTTGGCAACAAGTAGGCAGTCAAATTGCAGCTTATATCAGTTCGTAAAAGAGTATGTTGAAACAAACCTAGCGCTACCAAGGGTTTTGTTGGATGAGAACGCACCTCATCTTCTGCGACAGTCCAGGTGTAGCCTTCCTTTTGAGCAACCTCTACACGCGCAGCATTGATGCTTTCCACGGATGGCAATCCTGCGCCCGATGGAAGACTAGCCATGATGAAGGGATTATGGTGAAGTCTCTGACGAGCAGGTCCAGTCTTATTCACTGATGAGGCAGCCTCTATAGGCGAGCAATCGAGCACGCGAGCGAAACAAAAATTGTTCGGCCAGCTTCATCTCGTCATCAAATCATCATAAGCTTCGAGCTACAGTATCATTTACGACCTAATATATACACGAGAAAGTACTCGAACTTTCATTTCTTGGCTGGCTTCATTTTGAAATGTTGGCCGCCGCGTTGCTGCAGGCCCCTACTGCTTCGAAGAATTAGGATATTGAGGGACCATGGACGATATAAGATGTGGCACGAGCTACGAGAAAAATAGTATTTCAAAGCTACTGTTGGAACTGAAGAAGGTTTGTCTCATAAACTCCTTCCAGAGAAAGTTATATATTTTGGCATTCCAGCAAGCACGTCACATGTTTGAATTTACGTGCATCTAGCTTTGCGCCATTCGGGGAGGCTGCAATGACTTTCCTATCACAAATTAGCTTTAGTGTGTCATATCAGCTGCTAATCCGTGCATTTTGTTATGATCATACATGTCTTATTTCTACAGAGCATGGTAGGCGTTCCCCGAGGCGCTTTGGGATCTCGACCAGTGCTTTCGGAGCTGGCTGGTGTGTACGGGGTGTTGTTGCACGGTGCCCCCGATGGCGACGCTTTGGCGCAATTACCCGTCGAACCACTCCAAGTTTATCGTGGCGGTGATGCTTCGATCGAGGATATTGATACGGTGGTTGTTGGTGGTCGTGGGGCTAGTAGGACTGGGATAGTGCACGCAACTGACCCAATAGCTGACGGCTTCACAGCTCGTGCGTTTACCCTGCGCACTCAGGGCTTAAGTGACCAAGCCGATGCGCTCGAGGTGCGTGAATTGACTATTGTCTATGCATCTAGGACTGCCGCCTTTTTTTGTGGCTTCGGCTCTGAGCATAATATTTGGCGTGTTGGCGCTATCTTTCCAACATAAGAATGGTCGAATGCGATTCGCTTGCGACAGCGACCTCTCTTTCGTTTAAAGCGCGTGCAATCTATCGCTTATTCCTCTTACGCGTGTATACATTATGAACCTTGACAGGCACTAGTTGAACATGTTGCGTCGGTTCCGAGCCCTGCTATGACCGACGCGCTCACTGTGCTCTTGGCATTGTCCGATACTGATGGTAATGATGGCCATGCGAGTGCGGTGAATCGCGACCCCTTGCCGCTTGGCCGTGCAGCGCGAGCGGTGCTAGCACAGCAGCGTGCTCGAAACCAGACAGGTGGTAGAAACAACTTCGGCGCGGCTGCTGCTGCGGATGTGGCCCTGCCCGCCCAGCCCGAACGTTTCTTTGCCAATTCTTTCCTGTTGCACCGGAGCGTGAACGCTGACCTATTGGAGCACCGTAGCCATTTTGGGGACAGCCACCGCAGTAGGTACAGCACCGGTAGGGCTGGTGTTGGAACTGTCAGCGACAATGCAGGGCAGGTCAACGATCAGGTCGGAAACAGCAGTGGCAGCAGCAGCAGCAGTGGTGATCCTTGCAGTCACCATGACCACAAGGCAAGCACTTTGGCCCCGCTGCCATTGCCACCCAGTTTGACTTCTGGCACCAGCGCGTTTGGGATGTTCCCAAACCACATGTTCGAATCGGGCCTGGGGAACATTGGAGCGCCACCTTTGCCACCGCCGCAGTCTCATTTCGAGTCGTCTACAGTGGACGGCAGCGTGATAGACGAACACGAGGAATTGAACGACGATCACCACAGAGGCAATGCATTTGATGACGATCAAACCAGAGATGACAGCAATGGTAGCGACGGCAGCAGAGACCACCTCGAGGATGATATGGACCTTCGGTCAGAACGGGCTGGATCTTCATTGCACGGCAGAAGCGAGCGCCAGCCCATCGAAGATGACAGGCGTTACACTACTAGTGGATCGACGTCTATGCCTGGGGCTTCGCACCATCAACCTTCTTACCAGGGCATTGGTATCGACGGTGGCAGCAGCAGTCAGCGAACCAGGAGGACGGATGGTTTTGAAAGCGGGAATGGGCACGGAAGAGCCAGCAGCGGTGGGGGTATCTTTGGCAGTGCAGGGGAGGGGCTGGATTTGAATCTTTTCGCAGCGCTTCCCGGGGCCGGCTTGTCGAGTGTTTTGACGTCAGGCCACCGCAACGAACCCGCGAACCTTGCGCCACCGCCGCCGCCACCTCGTCACCAAGCCAATGCTGTGGCTGTGCCTGCGAGCGAAGGAGGCAGCCTGGTGGGAAGAAACTCTGAGTTTGCACCTTCCGCCACCGTGGAGGAAAACGCGGCCAGCCTTGCGCCCGTGTCGGATTTGTTTGGAGCGCTGCACCATAGGCCAGTCTCCATGGCCACGCACGCGTTTCGGCATTTGGACGTGGAGCTGGCGCTCCCGGAGCTGCCAGAACCCCCCTTTCTGGGGTTTCACGAGCTCGACAATAACAACGACGATGAAGCAGGTAATGCCCGTAACAGTGGCAACTACGATGGTGAAGGAGGAGGAGATGGAGGCGAAGGAGGAGGCCCTCCATCTCACGGGGCTTCAGAGAACAACCATGACGAGCGAAGCGTCGACAGCTGGGGTGTTTATCGCGATGCTTTAGGTACTCCTGGCTCGACCTTCTCGAACCAATTTTCAAGCTTTGCGCGTCCAGCGTCGTTAACGGCCCGCGCCCTCGCTCATCATACGGCTCGGTCAGGGAGCAGGTCAAGGAGCTATTCCTCTTCGCATTTGATTGGCGCTAACAGTAACAAACAAGAAGAAGGAGAGAAGAAAGGGTTCTTATCAGACACTCGGTCGGAAGTCAGCCGTGGATCGATCAAGTCGCAGGCCCTCTCTGCAGCGGCGTCTCAAAGTGCTCGTCGCCAAGAAGCCGCTTTCCTGCACCGAGGTTTTGCGGTGCCCGCGAGCGGTTGGGACCGCGCCCTTGCTCGTGCCACTGCTACTGCTTCTGCCACTGTGAACGGAGCCTGCCCGTCGGAATCGTCGCACGTGTCGGCTTTTTCGGGAGGCATCGGCATCGCCGGCGGAGGAGGAGCTAGTGTGATGGATGGTGGCGGTGCTACTGGTATTGGTGGTTGTGGCGGCAGGAATTATCCCCAGGAAGCACCCGCGCTTGCGCCGCCACCTCTCGTGTCGCAAGCGGGTCTGGAAGCTTTTGAAACCTGTTACCGCGCTTTCGCTGACCATTCCCTTGCAGCGCCGCCTCAGGTTGGAAAAGAATGATGCATGAATCAATTTCTCAAGATTCTGTGCTTATCTGTTCAATCTCACTGGAATTCTCTGTTCACCTCAGATTATTCCGATTTCTTTTCTTGCTCGTTCGCTCAGGTGTTGCCTGCAGCGACTGTTGCTGGATTAGCTATGCAAGCACTTACGGGAACTCCGTCGCCGCCTTTTCTCGACTTTCAGCCTGCGCTCATTCCGTCGATTAGCCAGAGCAACTCTAGCAGTCACGGTGAAAGAGGAGAAGGCAGCAGCGAGTGGACGTGCAACAATTGGCGGCTGGAGGTTAGGATGCGTAGCTTGTCTGAGTATCTTGTTGGTTTCTGCCATTTTGGTACGCTTTACAGCTTCTCGTGCACTAACGTTCTTGCCCGTATGTAATTTAAAAATTTGAGTGTCCTTGTTGTTCGTCTTACTCTCATGTCTTCACTCTTCTTCTTCCATCAACAGGTGGCCCCCACTGCGGCGGTGGGCTGTCGTTTCGCTGGTTGCTCAGCGTTAGCAACCAAGAACGCTCTGCGTGAGTTTGCGCTCGCAGGCACAGCGGCGCATCGGGTTGGTTGCTTCGTGCGGTGCTTTGCGCTGTCCAATGCTGACTTGAACACTCATGCCGGGAGCAACAATACCAGCGCTAGCAGCCATAGCAGCAACAACGGTCAGATTATTGCGGCGGTGGCGGCAGCTGCCGGCACTTTGCTGGAAGGGTACCGAATGGAAATATTGGCGTTGGCCGAGGCGTGGCAGTTGAAGAAGGAGTCCAAAGTGCCACTCCAACCGTCGAAATCCAACCAGGAAGCGGAGCCAAGAGGCACCGCTTCAGCGGCTCATGCTGCCTCTCCCACTGCGAGGGTGCCCAATTCCCTTGCTGCCATGCTCACTGCGACCCGTTCGTTGCGGCGAGGAATGATTCGCCTGGCGCAGGTAACAGTGGTTGGTTCCTGGTGTAGACTTCTGCATTTTTTTTGCTCATTTACGAGTGCAAATCTGATCAAGTTTTTGAGTCCGTGGACGAGCTGACGTGCACGTCGATTGTTACAAGCATATGTTTGTCTGGCACACTCCTAGTGTTTTTTTCTTCGAACTCTTTTTCTGCTTCTTAATTTTCCTACCACTATCTCGTTTTTTTTCAGCTTCTCGGTTGTGGGGCTCATTTGCAAGCACCTCTCAGTGCTGCTGGTGCTAGTGCAAGTGCTTCAAATAGCAACATCCCGGCACAATCGCAACGCGGTGGATCAGTAGGAACTGCAGCCGCCGCTACTGCGCCGACTCCGTCGTCGGCCTTGCTTTCGTCGTCGTCGTCGTTGTCGGTAGAATTACGGGTTGCAGGGCCCACAGCGGTAGAATTACGGGTTATTTTCCAGCACTTTCCGCGCGGCCCTACGCTTTTGTCGTACCTTTACAGCCAAGCCGCTCTAGAACACGATAACGACAGCGACCATGCTTGTTTCAACACTGCCACTACTGCTGCTACTGTTGGTGCTGATGCTGGTGTTGGTGCTGGTTCTGGTGCTAGTGTTGGCAGTGGTAATGCAGCAGGGAAACTTGCGACATCGCTCTTTGTCGCGGGCCTCAAGCCTTACTTAGCGCTGTGCTCAAAATGGCTCTTTGCGTCAGAGCCACTGAGTTACAATCAGGTTTTGGTCTTTTGAAAGTCTATATGCTTGTTTACCATTGATTCGATGCAATTGCTTGCTGTTTCCTTTATGTTGGTGGTTCCTTGTAATTCGTCCTTGTTCTCACTGTACTCATCTGTGTCCGTGTCTAGGACGAAGCTGGAGAGTTCCCCCTCTCTGAAGTGGTGTCCGTTTTCGGCGGCTTATCTCCTGAGGCATTAGGGAGCGCTGATGACGGCGGGAGTCAATTCTTTCAACGCACTTTTGTCGGTCGCACAATGTCGCGACTGGCGAGCAACCCACGACTGCCAGAAGCAGCAGCAGCAGCAGCATCATCGTCTGATCCTACGCTGTTGCCTTTAACCAAGATTTCGATCGCTGGAGAACCTAATCGCCACCACAATAGCAGCAATAGATCTAAAGAATTAGCAGCAGACAATGCGCTCACTCAGTTGCTGCCGTCCTTTTTACGCCATCATACTGCTGGCTTGGCTCTTCTCCGTACTGGAATGGTGAGGAATAGCATATCGGTGGTCAAGACGCTGCAGTAGCAATGCATTGATTTGATTCGCAAGCTGTTTGACCGATCTGTACTCGTTTTAGTATCATTTCCTCATCACAAGTGCCTATGACTCTCCTGTTCTTTTCCCTGGTACCTTAATGAACCAAATTTGCCCTTCTTTAGGTTTTACGCCTCGTGCTCGCTGCGAACTCTTCCCACGATGGCCTCCTTCCGCCTTCATTTGCCACCAACCCACAACGCCACCTACACGGGCGACACTTGAGTGGCAATCATCATGCTCAGTTAGCTCTTGACCTTAGCCCGTTTACGCGTGCATCTTCACGTGTGCTCTGTCGCGCTATCAATCTCCAAGTAGCAAACACCCAACAAGCCCATGTAGCACAGCGCCGAGCGGTGAATAACGCAGCGGCAGCGATGATCATTCAGCAAAAACGAGCTGCCAAGCTTCGAGTTGCCAAGCGTGAAGCGCAGAGGCTTGAAGAGGAAATGGCTGCTTCGAAAGCTCGTCGCGCGAAACAAGAGGTGATGCTAGACTTTTTCAAAATTTCCATGTCGATTGCAACGTTAATGCAATTGTACTAATGCGAGGGCATATAAATACGCTTCCGTCACCTCGACTCTCTTCCCGCCCTCAATTGTATCAATGCAGGCCCATCGGGCAACCCTCGAAGCTCACTTGGCAGACACTAAGAAGCGGCGCGCTGATGCGGCAGCGGAAGCGCAAAAAGCAGAAGTGGCGGCGCAAGAGGCGACGGCCGCTCGACGCGCGGCTTTGGAGTCGGAAGCTCTGGAAGCTCTCTTGGACAAGTGCGTTCTCTCACTTAGTGCACTATTTCGCAAGTTCTTTTTCTTTACTTCGTACGTGTCAAAGCGTATTAAGGCGTGTTATATATTACTTTCTCTTCTTTCTTTTTTCTTGGTGTCAGGTACTCGGTGCTCGAGAAAGGCGCAGAAGCCCGCTTACAGCACGCCAAACGGTTGTTGAAACAGTTGGATGACGACGCAACGCGCACTCTGGACGCCAAAGCTGCTGCTGATCGCGCTCTTTCTAGTTTGCCAGACAGTGGCACGACTGCGACGAACAGCAGTGGAGTCAGTGACATCGCGCGCCGCCATGCTCGTTTAACGGCTCGATTGGCGATGGCGTCTTCCATCGGTGGAGGCGCCCGCACGGAAGCCGATGCGTACGCAACCCTGGTGCAAGAGCAGCGGCAGAAGCGCCGCCTTCGTTCTGGCAATGGCGGTGGTTTGCGTATGCCTGGTGGGAACAGCACTGCTACGGCCACTTTATTAGCTCCTGGTGGCGCTCTAGGTGCACCTGATGCTTCGGTGGGCTCGCAAATCAATCAACGCACTGGGCAAGCAGGAGTTGGCAGACATGACGTGGGCGGCACAGCTGACGGTGCACGGCAAGCGATGTATGGTTATCGAGTTGGCGACTCGAAGCTTCAAGAGCATGCGTCTTCGGTCAAAGTGTCCGGCAATGGCATGGGAGGAGGTTCTGCCGAGATTGGGAAGGTTATGTACGGCTATGACGACGATGAGAATCGCCGTGTGCACTCTGAATCTACAGTGAAGGTGATCGGGAATGGCATGGGCGGTGGTGGAAAGAATGCACAGAGAGCAATGTATGGAAATGGGAATGGCAACGAGGATGAGGACCCTGTCAAATCCCAAGCGTCCGTCAAGGTTGCAGGCAATGGCATGGGAGGAAGTGGCATTGTTGATCATGCCCGACAGGCACTGTATGGATACCAGGAGGGCGACGAAAGAGTCCACGAAGATTCGTCTGTGAAAGTCCTAGGTAATGGCATGGGTGGAGGGTCAGAGGGTATTCACAAGGTGTTGTATGGATATGACGACGATGAAGAACGCGTTCGAGCTGCGCCTTCTGTGAAAGTAGCAGGTGATGGTGCTGAGGGTGGTGGAGACGGTGCTAGAATTGCGATGTACGGAAATGCAGACGGCAGTGAAGAAAGTTATGCTAAGTCTCAAGCATCCATCAAGGTTGCAGGCAATGGCATGGGAGGGAGTGGCACTGTTGATCATGCCCGACGGGCACTGTATGGATACCAGGAAGGCGACGAAAGAGTTCATGGAGATTCGTCTGTGAAAGTCCTCGGCAATGGTATGGGTGGAGGGTCAGAGGGTATTCACAAGGCGTTGTATGGATACGACGACGGCGAAGGTCGAGAGAAAGTGAAGGCATCGACGCTTTCCGTGAAAATTTCGGCCAAAGGTCTTGGTGGTGGCGAGTCCACTAGCGTAGACCGGCATGCAGCCTCCGTCAAAGTGCGCGGCGACGGCATGGGTGGCAAGAAACGTGACCAAAACGGAGTTGCGGACCACCAGGATATCTTTCACGGCAATCAAGACGGCCAGGGCATCAAATTCAAGCCCTCGGTCAAAGTATCAGGCCGCGGCGTGGGCAGTGATGGCGCTTCTGCGGCGAAGTCGCTCTACGGCCAACAGGACACAACTCAGCAGTACGCACCTGGTTGGGTCGATGACGAAAAGGATTATGGCGTTGTGAGTGAAGGTGGCGATCTACATGGAAACCGCCGCTCAAACCATTTCTTTTCGGCTGAATTTACAGCTCCTGCTGCCAATGGCATGAGGAAGGTATCATCTACAGGGCAATCTTTTTTGCCTTGGGGTCTCCCGCAATCAGGCAACCATACGTCGACGCTACCAGATAAGGAAGGCTCATTACCGCAGCAAGGAGCATCTTTTTTGGACGCCCAATGGGCCAATGCGCTCGGCAGTTGTCGCCGCCAACCCTCGTTTGCCGCCGCAGTGCAAAGCTTGCTTGGTGTATCATCTGCTACAGCAGAGGAGGAAGGTGCTTCCTTGAAGAAATCGAACAGGAACAATGGTCAAGACCCAGCACAGTTCGTGAACTCTGAGCGCTCGCCACCGCTGCAGCTCTTGGTTGAAGAGTGTGTGTTCGAGCCCATCTTGCATGCCGCTGCAGCGGCTGATCGGGCAGCGGTCGCACTTATGCTTCGAGGTAAAGGAAGCAATAGAAATCACAGTGCATTGCTCAGTGCATTCAACAGTAGCAGCAGCAGCAGTGATGCCCAAATCGAAAGAGGCGCAATTCTGGGCAAGCATTTGGGCGCTTTGCACACGTTGATGCTAGCAGGCCAAGGCAGCGGGTCCACGTTTTTTGAATTAGCAGACCGATTGCTGGAGCGCTTCGGTGAGAATTGAATTTCTTCTTCGTTGCATTCTTCCTTGTGTCCATGCTAGTGTCTGCCCTCTGTCTTTGTGTATGTTCTTAAACATTGCTGTCATGCTAGTACTTTCCATGCGTCAACTTAACTATATTCAGAGCATTCCATTGCACTGTGAATGCATTTTCTTCTTGCTCTCTGCTCATTCTATTCTAGGCGACGTGTCACGTTCTGAACTCCTGTTCTTCAAGCAATCGCTACCCAGCCCTGTGCTGCCTCCCGCTACGGCAGCTACGGCTGCCGCTGCTGCTGCCGTCGCTGCCTCCCAAGCGCGACAAGCTCGACACGCTAAAGCTACAGCTGCTGCGGCTGCTATTTCTACTACTGCTGATCTCTCTCGTAGTATTAACGCTGTAAGTGGCAACAATTATGGCGACGAATCTTCAATGCGGTCCGACGATTTTGTGGGGCGCGTGCTAACGTCACTGCTCGTGGAAGCGGCGCAAGCGAATCATCTGGGCCTCGACTCAAGAAAAGGAGGAGCAGAAGTTGTCGTTGGTGATGTGGAGAATGGCCCTGACTCAGCTGCGGTTTTTACAGCGAATGTAGACGGTAGCAGAAGTTGCATGGACAGTGCCTCGTTGAAACGTTATGCCTTTGTGCCTTCAGAAATGGTGCCATCGTCAGTCAGTGCTGCCACCGCTACTACTACCACTACTCTGCTGGGTGACGTGCTCACCAAGGCCCTGCCTGGCTTATTAGGCCAAGCGCAATCTCTGCGCTGCCGGTA
>Ga0307982_1004320_pt1 | contig 11243 bp, 8 predicted proteins | sample OrgLakmetagen989_FD_201847 | JGI IMG/M metagenome (GOLD analysis project Ga0307982, IMG submission 201847) | Saline water microbial communities from Organic Lake, Antarctica - #989 | ecosystem: Environmental > Aquatic > Non-marine Saline and Alkaline > Saline | place: Antarctica: Organic Lake... | reverse complement strand
TTTTTCACTAAGTATAGCAGCGTTATCTAATACTGTATTGAACTCACTAAAATCGAATTCGTCTGCGTCTCCTGCCGCGTTTCCTTGTCCTTCCTCTTTAACTTTTTTCAAGCGTGCTCTTTCTGCTTTTATATCTTTTTGAATTTGTGCAGCCTTTTCGATTTCTCTCCCAAGCCCATCAAAATCAAATTCGTAATTTCCTAAGTCTTCATCTCCTGCGTCATATAAGTCCCTCATTTCTCGGTCTAATATAGATTGAGTTATTTTATCTTGTCGCTCTTGGCTTTCTTTTTGTAATTTCTTAAATGCCCCTTCCATTTCTTTATATATACTTGGGAAACCTTGCTTTATTTCGTTCATTCCATCTATTGACACTTCTTTAACTACATTATATTTTACGGGCATTATTTCTGTGGCTTCTGCTTTAATAATTTCATTGTATTGAACTTTAAAAGAAGCTTCTCGTGCTTGGTCTGTTAGTCCCAAAGTTTCTATTAAAGACTGGATAATTAAGAACATTTTATAAAGTAGTTCTTGGTTTCCTAGTTGTGCCAGGTTCTTAGCATAAATTTGAATATCGGAGGCTGCTTTTTTCTTTGTTTTCTTTATGTCATTGTAAAACTCGATAAAATAATTACTGTTATCTTCCATTCTTGTGAGATATCCATTTAATACCTCTTCTAGTATCTCACTATACCGATTTAAATCAATACGTTTTAAATTTGTTCCATATAAGCGTAAATTTCCTAAAGCCTGTCTTATATCTTGTTGTTTAATGGGTTGGTTTGAATATTCACCATTTACCACATCAATAAAGAACAATTCTAAAGAACTTTTAGCAGTTTGGAAATTATCGTCGCTTGTGTCTGGTAAATTACTGCCTAAACTTGCGCCTAATTCAATGTTTTCATTATTTAACATACTTTTGGCTGTTTTACTATATAATTTATTTCCGTCATTATGTGCATTTCCTCCACCTGTTAGGCTTTTTGGTAAGAACATATTAGGGGTTGTGTTAATGTAAGGATTACTATTATTTGGTAAAACGTGGTAGCCGTTTGTTTCTGAAAAATATCTTACATATGGGCTTTTATTGTTTAGTTTCTTCATTTCTTCGGTATTTTTAATATTTTCCCTGGCAACATTTAAAAGTGTTTGGTTTCTTAAGTCATAAAAAGACATTGACATTATATATATAAATAGAGTTAGATTATTTATTTATATATGTTCTTATATTAAATTGTTTTGTTTAATGTATTTAGAGGCTTCGGGCAAAGTCATCCCATTCTCACGCATTAATTTTCTTACCATATCATTTCGTCTTATTTGTTTTTCTGACTGTTTTCTTTTGGTTTTTGGTTTATTCATCTTTCCTCCTGTGGCTTGTGCCATTCCTTCAAATGCTAAAGGAATTAATAAGGCTTCTGGTCCTATGGCAGCAGCAGCAATAGGGGCTACTACTTTTGAGATATTGGCAGCGGGACGCATTACCATATTAAAACCTTTCTTAAAATCATTCCAGAATTTACTACCACCACTTAAGCCTTCTTTTTTCATAATACTGTCTGCATATTTTTTCCCCATATTGTAGTATTTCTTGGTATCACCGCCTAGACTGTTAGACACCTCTTTTAATGCTTTGGTTGTTTTTGGTAATATTTTCTTTCCTAGTTTAATTAATTGTGTTATATCTTGTTTAGAGACTTGTTTTTTTATTTCGTTTCCATGTTGTAGTAAGTCGTTTAGGGTTAATTCTTTTATTTCACTTACAGACATACCACCAGATAAAAAACCTGCTGCTAGATAATGGTCATTTTGTGGTCCTGTTGTGTATTTTCCTATATTTTTAGGCATCTTTGAAGAGCCACCAACGACACGAGAAAGAGCAGACTGCCCACCTTTCATATTTCTCAATGCTTCCATAACTTCCGAGTTATTCATATATACATTAACCTAGATAATATTTTTTAGGCTTAGATATATTTTTTAGCCTTAATATTCACAAATGTTTTAAGCCTGGTTTGTATTTCTTTTATGGTGCTTTGTATTTTACTAGGTTCGCTTATTGCCTTCTTAATATCTTTAATTATATCTGCTCCTTCCTTCTTAAAACTATCTTCTTTATACACATTTGACAGCCTATAAATAAATTGGTTCATCATATTAATTATCTTATCAGTTGGTAAATCGTCCCCTATTTCATACAAAGATAATATAACATCAATATCATTTTTAACTGAGTTTATTAAGCCTAAGTCTCCATTAAATATATTTAGTAAGTCATTCATTTGTTTCCCAGTTGTTTTCCTCTTGTCTCCCTTTTCAAATTTGTAATTATACTTCAATATGGAAAAGTTCCTTTTAAGTGCTTTGTAATATTCTCCCTCAAATAATAAAGCCTCAATATTCTCTTTTATCTGCTCATTTATCTTCACCTGATAATTATTTATTCTCTTATTCTTCTCGTCTCTTATGTCATATATAGCAGTTATTTCCGTAAATTTGTTATTAATAAAAGCCACAATATCTAATTTAAACATAGCATTAGATTTAATAGCGTCTTCTATTGTTATTTTATACTCTCCTATCTTCTTATAACCCTGTAATATTTCTTTAGAAGACCACCTTAAAACCTGAAACCTAAACAACTTAAGCATTAAATTATATTCTGCTTCTGTTGGGTTATCAGATAAAAAGGGCTTTAGTTCATTATACTCTTTAGCGGTTATTATCTTCATTTGTTTTATTTCCTTGAGTTTTGTTAAAGACTTGTTTTTATCATACCCTATAATTTTACCATTCTTAAAATATATCTTATTGTTTAATACTTCCAATTCAGGAATTTCCCCTATTTTGCAGTCTGTAATATATATATTTTTAGTCCTTGTTATGTCATAAACATTATCTTGGAATTCGTTAGCCAGTTTCTTTATATCATTTGTTTTAACAGTTTCAAATAAGTCAATATCAGACGGATATTTAAAAGCCTTCATAGCCATAGAGCCCATAACATTAACATTTTCAACATTAAACGAAACTAATTTTATAGCCTCTTCTGCTTGAATACCATAATTTAAGGGAAACTCTTTTTTATCCATTATCCCGCTTCCTGTTATTCTGTTCCACATTGCCCCGAGTCTTGTAGTTAGTCGTGCTGTTGTTGCCAAGTATGGGGTTTTATCTTCTAATACTTTATACATTTGTGTTAAGTCTTGATAAATAAAATTATTTGCTGTGTCTGTTAATAAATTATTTGCTTTTAATATTGACTGTATGAAGTTTTGGCAGTTATTCTTAAAAGCGTCGTAGTCGTAATATCTTCTATCTCCCATATATGAGCGTGTTTTATTCATTAAGTCATTTAATTTTATGTCTTGTTGATAATTGTTAAGTTCTAAAGTCTCAGATAATTCACTATAACCCTTTTTATAATTTGTTGATATATTTACCTCTGCCAACTTCTCTATAATAATTCTTTTCCCATTTACATTAACTATAATTCCTAAGTGGAACATTTTATCGAATCCATGTTGTTCCATTAACTCTTTAAATAAACCATATGAAAGCACATTTATCACAGATATAAGCATTTTTTGGACTGGTGTTTTTACTACCGTAATATCTGCTATTATTTGTTCCCCGTAATTATTCAAAGTGTTTCGGGTTTCATTTGTGTAGGTTTCTCTATATCCTAGAGTTTTGTCTAATACAAAGTCAGCCGCTGCCACTTTGGCACGTGTTTTAAATTTAATAATGCTTTTGGCTTTCTTAGTCATTGACTTGAAGATATCAAATAAACCACCTCCTCTTAATTCATCTTCCTTATTCAAAATTATCATTAAATCGTTTTTAGTGGCACTTGTTGGCGGGTAAGTTCCATATACCTGCTTAAAGAATTCCCTTAATTGTTTCTTGGTAAAGTTCATTATATAAACACATAAAATAAATATAACCTGTTGATATATTTAATTTAATTTAGTTTCCTGGTAATTGTTTCTTTAGTTTCTTCATTCGTTCTAAGTCTTTGGCTTCTTCTATCATAACATCGCCTTCCGCTCTTAGTTTTGATAATACAGCCTTTAATTCTTTATAAATCTCTTCTATTCTGCTTAATTCTTGTTTGTTTGGGTGTTTTGTTATGTCTATAATTGGGAAATCGTCTTTTTTGTATTCATTTAGTTCCACGTTTTTCTTATGTTTGTTTGTTTTCAAATGGTTGGCATATCCTACTTTACTCACATCACATTGACAAGCAGAGCATTTCACTTTTTCTAATAAGTTTTTAATTAGTTTATTTTTGTGTTTGGCATAGTAAGCCTTACGATAAGCCACCATATCAGCAGTCTTTTTCACTTTAGGGGCAGTTTGTGGGGTAGGTGTTTTTGTTTGTTTGGTATTTTTGTCAGAGGACATATATATATTATACTATAGATAATATATTTTTGTTTAAGTTAAAATAAGTTTAAAATTAAAAATTCCTAGAGTATTTTTAATTTTTCCTAGAGTTTTTTTAAATTTCTTTAATGACGTGTGAAACTTCACATTTATTAAAGTATTTATCCTGCTTCAATTCTCCTATTTTATCTCCTAGTTTAGGCTTATCGTGTTCTCCTACAATTGTAAAGCCGTCAGTATTAAGATAAATAAGTTTATCTCCAAATGGTTCTACCATACAAGATATTAAAGCCCGTGCCTTTGAAGTTAAGAAACAACCTAGCCGAGCATAGTCATAAACAAAAGGCTTATTTATGTCTTGGTATGTTATCAATAGGCTTCCACTTTTCATTGGTGTTATTTCGTGAATATTTCCATAAGCACTAGCACGCTCGCTCGTAGATTTAAAAGTTTGCGTGTTCTTCTGCATTAAAGCACCCCATAAGATATTTATCACTTTCTTTAAAGCAGTTTTTGCCTTGACATCTTTCATATATTTCCCCACATAATCAAAATATGGTTTAAACATCACAGCCCCTGATACTGTTTTATTTCCTTTATATAGTAATGCGTTGGCTTGTCCATCTTGTATAAGTTCAACATTAAGCCCTAATTGTAATGCTCTCTTTATATCAAAATGAGAATAATAATTATCACAATTAAACTTAAATATGTTTGTGTGTTTGTTGTTCTCAATATGTGCCCTATATATTCCATAGTTTAGTTTTTCTGGTAAGGTTGTTAATTGTAAAAATTCACCCTGTTTAATTGGTATTTTAAAACTGGCGCTTGTTAGTATATGTGTATATTGTTTATTCACATCATAACCAACACAATTCTCATAAGTTCCTTTTTTGGTATAACGAAGACCACCTTTAAAAGCCTTTTCGTGGAATAAACTTTCGGCGGGTGTTAATGGCTCTGGGTTTATACATTTTGAACAGTTATAAAATATTCTCAAAGCCTCTCCTTTAAAGGTTGGGTTCTTAAATAAGTTTATTTTTCCATTTGTTGCTTCTAAAATATCATTAGCATCTTCCATAAAAGTGTTATATTGTTCTTTTATGTCTGTTCCTGGTTTTGCCCTCATATACTTTATTTTGCTTGATTTGTGCTTTATTGTTGCCTCCCTAATTTGTATTATTTTATCAAGTGTTAAGGGTTCAGTTATTTCTTCTATTCCGTCGTATGTTGTTATAGTTAAATTCTTTGTTTTGTAATAAAATATTATTGTTTTCTTAATGTGAGAGACTGTTTTTAATAATTGTGTTGAATTGTGAGGAATTAAAGAATAATGTCCATCCTCTAGTTTCATATTAACAACTTTAGCATATGTTTTCGCACTTGTATAAGTATAATCTCCAACTAAATGAATATTAGCCTTTATTTTATCCTCTAGTTTTGGCAGTAATTTGTAGCATACTTTGTCCTCTTTATCTACACCTAAAAACTTTTTTAGCGTGTTGTCATACTTAAAATATGTTTGGTTTTTGATAGCATCACAAAGACAATTAAACAAACATGCATTTTTAGACTTTCCTGACGATGTTCCACCCTTTTTACTTTTCTTATTCCTTCTCATATATACAATTAACTGAAATATCCGGGGTTCGAATCTAAAGTCTACTTTATAAACCATACGGGGGTCTATTATCTTTAACTTACTTAAATCAGTTGTAAAACCTCCCAAATTACTTCGATATTGGTCCTGGTATAAAGCAGATATTTTATATTCGAAGTCTGTGTCCAGTTCTCCTTCAGGTGCCAATTCATTCTTTAAAAATTCCTGTGCTGTTTCAATTGGAAGCCCTATGGCATTACCTTTCGAATTACTGTTAAGAAAAACAAACATATGGCTTAAAAGTTTTGTGTTGTCTTTGAAAGTGTGTAGGCTTGTAAATTCATCATGTTCAACATCATTTAATTCTATCTTAGAACTCATTATATACTATACTAGAGATTTTATTTTTAAGTCAAATTAATTTTAAAACAATTCTATTAATTGTTTTAGAATAAACTTATAAAAATTCTTTCCCTAATATCATAATTGACTTTTTTGGGCATTTTACATTATTCGGGTTTCCCATAGTTTTAATTTCTTCCACACTCTTCACGCTCTGCTTTTTGTTTGCATTTGCTTTCTTTTGTGCTTTTTTGAAGCATTGGCTTTTATCATCTTCTTCTTCTGTCTGGTTATCATCTTCTTCCTCGCTTTCGCTTTCACTATCACTTTCATAAATAATTTCCTCTTTCTTTGGTTTAGTTTTCTTTTCTTTCTTTGGTTTGGTTTCTTTTTTCTCTTTCTTTGGTTTATCTTTCTTTTCCTTAAGTAATGCTTCTAATTCTTCAATTTTTGCTTTAAGTTTTTGGTTTTCTGATACGTGAGACTCACATATTTCAGTTAAGTTCTTTATTGTTTGTAAATAGATGTTATCCATATATATATATATCATACTAGAGATTTTATTTTTAAGTCAAAATAAATTTAAAACATTCCTAGAGATTTTTATTTATCCTCATATTTCTTCACAAAGTCATATAAGCCCTCCTCTTTTATTTTGGGTAATGTCTTCCATTCGTTATAAGTTTCGTCATAGTCTTCAAACTTAATAAGATATTCGTAAGTTCTCCCTTTCTTTCTTTTATCCACTATTCTCTCAACATTATAGCGTTCGTCATCCATAAATTTGGCTTCCATTTGCACAGGTTCTATATTATCAATTATTTGAAGTTGCTGACGGGTATAAGCCACTTTATTATTATCCCCTACTTGGTATAATATAGGCTGTAATGGTTCTAATATTATTTTAGTTATTGGTTCAGGTTCAACATTATAACGAATATCACCATTTCTAAACTTACTATCAACACGCTTTTTATATAAATTATCTGGATAGTTTTTTATGGTTCTTACCATTGTCCCCTCCTGCAGTATATCATTAAAACTATCTGGTAATATAGGCATACTCGTTTTAAATATGGTTGAAGTTGTTAAAGGTCTGTATGTTTCTTTTATGTGTTCATTGTATATTTCAATAACATCCTTTAAATATTTCTTCCAGCCTATTGTTTCTTTTGAGTTTTGTATTTCTTCCGCATTCATTCTTATAAACAAACCACGCCCTATTATTAAATTTACATATTCCACCAGGGCTTGTTGTCTGTGTCTGTTTGTCATACCTATTCTAACAGCCAACTTTTTACTTTTTGCCCATTTTGTAAATTCTCCTTTAAACTCAGTGCCATTATCAACATTAATAAACATCTTAGGAAGTGTTAATATTTTTCTACCATAAATTTTTTCAATTGCTTTAACCACCTCCCCAGATGAATGAGTTTTTAAAGCCTCAGCGTCTGCCAGTCTTGTATTCACATCAACAATAACTAAAGCATATTTATAACCTTTATCATTTGGCATATATAATATATCCATTTGATGGGTGACATTTGGAGTGAAAGCCCTTAGTTTTGGTCTCTGCTTTCCCTTCTCTTTTGGTGGAATACTCATAAGTTTTTTTACCTTTGGGTCTGTGTCTTTGTTCTTAATGAATTTGTCTATAAATTTGTCCGTTATTTTGTTATTAAAGTTCATTGTTATTATTCTGGTTGAGAAAATAATAATAATAAATTAGTTAGTCTAAAAAGTCAATTTCGTCGATATCTGTTGCTTTACTGAAATTTATTAAGGTTTCGTGATATTTTAGGTGTTTATCTGCCAGTTGGAAACTTATTGAAGTTTTTAATTCGCCTTGTTTCCTTGTTCTTTTATTTGATGATGTTATAACATCTCCAAAAACTGCTTTATAACAACTCTTTAAAACCTTCTGGATATTCTCTGGTTTTGTAAAGTCTATTGGGTTATTTACTCTTACGCGGAAAGCCTGAACATACTTTTTAAAGTAAATTGCGCTTTCTTCTTCGTTTAAACCATGTTCAACATTATAAGCCATGTTAAAATTTCGTTCATTCTTCACAACTTCATTTATTACCTTCATGCTATGCGCTTCTTCTGACGTTATCTTATTACATTTATTAAGCAAATCTCTCATAAAATGCATCTTACCGTCATTTGAAGATGCTATATTTACTGCAAAATCTCTTACCTGCTTTTTAATGTGTTCTTTTATTTCTTCTGATGTTGTCATATTGAAAAAGAACTTTCTTATATTAAAATGCTTTTGAAGTTTAAACGGGTCTATGAATAAGTCAGCATACTCTTTTAATTTATCTTCTGGGATGTTGAGATACTTATTAACACGGGGGACAAATTTAATAAAGTCCTTTAGTCTGTCTGCATGTATTTCCTTTTTTAGTTCTTTATCTTTTGCTTTATCTGTTTCAGGTTCTTTAAAGTATGCTTCTTTATCTTTAAAACCTCTTTGAAATAATAGTTTTTTGAACCAACAGAACTTATTAACGTTATAGCAGTCGTTCTTATATTCAATAACAGATAATAAATTTAAGTAAAAATCTTTGTTATCCTCCTTCATTAGTCCAAACTCTGATAAAGTTGAGGCATGAGTTTCTTTTAATGTGTCATGGCATTCCTTTAAAGATGAATACAATGGCTTCTTAAATTTCTTGTTTAAGAAGATGTATTTTAATTTGATAATGCTACGAGACCGCGCTATCTGTTGAAGCATTTGAGCGGGTGAAATTGTCTTATTATTAAATACGCAATACACATCACGGCATATTACAGAGTCTAAACCATAAATAATCTTTGGACTATATATTATTTTATAGTTGTCGTCTAAATTGACATAGTCTTTTAAACTGTCGGATGTTATCACAATTACTTTTTTATCATTCAGTTTCTTAAATAATTTGTCAGCCTCTTCTTTTGAATCACAGCATACCATAAACTTATCTTTAGTCTTCAATTCTGTAACTAAATCGTCCATTTGTTCAATTTCTTCCGACTCAATATCTTTATTATGTTTGTAAGTATTTTTGATAAAGACTATATCACGCCCACACTCACGCATAAAATTTATACAAATATCACTTATATCCGCATCTGTTCCTATTATTAATTTAGACTCTTTTATTATGTTCTTGAGTAAATTAAAAACCATGGTGCGGTGTTGTGATAATGTTGAAGAAGTAATTACGTGCTCGATAATGCTGTTTAATTCATCTAAGAAAATAACATATTTAGAAAAGTCTAGGCTTGAAAGTCTTGTAATGCTCTCCAATTGAACCACCACATTTTCACCAGTCTTAAAAGCCCCAGATGTATTTTTATAAAAGTTGCTTTTCAAACCGTGCCCCTTACTAAAAACTTTTTCATATTGTTCAGCACCTAGACTTACACGAGACACAATACTTACAAAATTACATTTAGAACTTTTTAAATATTTCGCCATGCTTGTAGTTTTACCTGTTCCTGTGTCAGACTTTACTATAATGCATAGTTTCTTGGTTATTTTTGAATCGCTGGTTATTGTTTCTTTTATTGTTGTTCCATCGTCTGAAGTTGTTGTTATTGTCTTTGTTGTTGTTGGTGTTCCACTATATTCTTTTAATATATCATTAAAAAACTCATAGCCTAATTTCTCCCTTGTTATTACTTTGTCAGGGTTAATTTTTTGCTCATCTGTATTCTTATGCATATAATAAACTTTGGGAATTTGAGTTAAGTCAGTTCCTGGCTTTATGTTCTCTGTCCAACTAGTTAAACCACTTTCTTTTTCAGTCTCTGGTTTCTTCTTCTCTCCTACCTGTTTCTTTTGTTTCAATAACTTCAATAGGAAAACCTCTAACTTATCAGGCATTTCAACAGGTTCAACATCATTAAGAACTTTATACTGTATCTTGTTTATAGAAGAATTAGGAGAAACTACATAACAACCATCATTTAAAATTTCTATATGTTGAGAGTTGTTTATTATTGATGGCAGAGACGAGTTATATTTAAAGTATAGTTGTAAGGTATTCCCTGCAGTTTTTACGCTAAAAGTTTTGAACTTCTTAATAATGCTGTTCATTGTGTTCCCATACTTACTTAAGAAGCCGTGCTTAACATCTACATAATTAAAGGCATCTATTTCTATAACTGTTAAATTATTGTCATGTTTGGGACCTTTGTTTATTGAATTACCTGTTAAAATTCCTGAGTTTGTTGCTTTGGTTTTGTTCCATATTACCCAGGTCTTTTTATTTGTCCATTTGCACCCAGTTGGGGGGGTTAATGCATTTGGAATTAAGGGAAATGATTGTAAGGCGTTCATTATATATATATATGTTTTATTTTTTAAGTCAAAAAAGTTTTAAACGTTTTAAAAAGTTCCTAGAGTTTTTTTAAAATATCTGTTCATTTTGGGGTTATTGTCATCTCCTCAAAGTTCTTATTTAGAAGTTGTAGAAGTTTAGAAGATGTAAAGTAAAGACTTCTCCTTAATTTTGTGTTGTTTATGCTTTCATCTACAAACACCTTTAAATGTTCTGTGTGCAACTTGTCTAACTGCTTCTTTAAAAGTTCTATAGTTTTAAGGCTATCGTATATCTTTGTTAGTTTAACAAGGTTCATATATTTAAGACTAGAGTTTATATTTATGCTGACATATTTTAGGGTATATATTTGGGGATATTTGGGGCAATTATTTGGGGGGTATTCTGGGGGTATTTTGGGATATTTTTGGGGGGGTATTTTGGGGATATTTTGGGGGGCAAAAAGATAAAAAGGGCGGCTTCGTTGGGTTCTTTAATTTTTTAACCGCTTTGTCTCTTGTATCATGCGGTTTCTCTCTTACGAAAGACCACTAATACCAGAACCCATACGAAACCTTTTAGGCTTCTCAGCACCC
>Ga0307982_1004319_pt1 | contig 11243 bp, 8 predicted proteins | sample OrgLakmetagen989_FD_201847 | JGI IMG/M metagenome (GOLD analysis project Ga0307982, IMG submission 201847) | Saline water microbial communities from Organic Lake, Antarctica - #989 | ecosystem: Environmental > Aquatic > Non-marine Saline and Alkaline > Saline | place: Antarctica: Organic Lake... | reverse complement strand
GCAGACCACGTGAAGTCGGGGATTGAGTTCAAGTACATCAACGGGCGAGACGCCAAGTTTGCGACGACGGTGATTACCAACTCCCTTTTCGTGGGGCGGATGCACGACGAAATTGACACGCCGGAGTCAGAGCAGTGCGCGGAGCTTGGCAATTGCCAAGGGCCCCTCCCGGTCGGCGACGACCAGCACGGGTGGTATTACCCCAACGTGGGCGACAAGGGCAACTTGTGGACGCACGCCATTCATTTGCCCGGGATTGGGTCCGAGGTGGAGGTGCACAACTCGAGTTTCCACAATTACCAAGGCGCGTTCTACGGCTGCGCGTGGTGCGTGGCCCACCGCGGCGGGTACGAAATGGAGTTTTGGAACGTGTCGTTCCACAACGTGGAGCACCTAGCGCACTTCAAGCACGGCGTGGGCGGCATCTTGATCGACGGGGACGGCTCTCTGTCGGGCCATCCCGGCGGGACTGTGGTGCCACCGACGGGCCAATGGCGGAACAACCCGAACTGCGTTCAAGAAATGGGGGTAAACGGAGTAACCCAGCGATGAATTTCAGTACCACTAGTCTCCATGAAAAAAAATAAAAACACCACTTTTGTCATTTCACAGCCACTGTTTTCGACGAGCTCTCAACTTCGTATCCTTAAGGCTGTTTGCTTCTTTTGCTTCTTCTTTGGTCAGGGCCGGTACACCAGCTGCGCGAGTATGGTGAGGCGAGTAAATGTGGCCATTGAAAGCTGGACCAGCCCTTGGTGGGACACCAATACCAAAAAGCTCTACCCGCTCCTGATCGCAGTCGATGTGACCAACGAGCACCTCGACGAAGCGTGGGACAAATGGAACCGCTACATGGACGAAACGCGCCTGTCGTGCATGAATGACGGCGCCTGTGGCCTGGAGCACGGCGCCACGCCCCTCGGCGCGCAAGCGTGCTTTGAGCAGGCGCCCAAGTTTCAGTATAGCTTTCTTGCAGCTGTGGGCCGACGTTACTTCGTTACTTGGGTGGTACGTGTTCGTGGTCGTTGTACTCAACCACGCCGCCCGCATATATTGACGTCTTCTCTTGAAATGATAAATTTGTTGGAATTCGAATCTACGTTTATGCCCATTTCAGTTCTTTGGATTTCGATTATTCCTCGAGATCACCTTTCTGCCCAGTTCTTCACGTTTTGAATTCATTCCAACCCAGGACCAAAATTACATTCGAGCTACCGCCGACGTGCGCATCAGTGTGACCAAAATGAAGCCCGACGAGCTTATATTGTTGCAGTTTTGCCAGAGGCCACCCCTGTACCCCCGGCTCCCACTTCGCGCGTCGGTAGCGCAGTCTTCAGTGGAGACGTGGGGCGAGCTTGACCCGGCCTTCGGAGCGTGGAGCCCCCCCGTGGTAAACTGGGAGGCATACATATGTGTGTGTATTTTTCACCTCGTTATTGTACTTGTTTTTCGCCATGTTCTGCATTCCTGAATTTGCAGGAGCTTGAAACATTGATTTATCTGAGTAACCACTTGTAGACGAGCATTTTTCCTTTTCTTATTGGCAGCTTCCTCAGTTCAGCCGACTCCTGTTTGCTTTCTGCAAGGTGCATCCTATTTTCGCCGTGCCGTACAAGGACCACTCTGGTGACGCCTTGGCAGACCCTTGCGCGTCGGGGGCTGTAGTCACCGAGTCCTACAGCGATTCTTGCGACCGGGGGGAATACATGTACACGGGCGGTTTTGCAGCTCCTGAGCTCGCAGTCGATCCCAACATCACGTTGCTGAGCGGCGGAGCAAGCGCCAGCAGCAGCGGAAGCCGCGGCCCTGCGCTGACGCTGGCCGCCACGGGCCGCACCAACAGCGGCGGGCAGTTGCACCCCAACTCTGGCTCAGTGCACTATGGCAGTAAGACGTACGCTGCGAATGACGCGCAGCCTTACATGTACAGTAACTTGTGCGTGGAACTGGACGCATTGCCGTCGCTGGCCGACGAAACAGGGGTAACCTTGTCGTGGGGCGAATGTGGCACTCGGTTTTCGAGCCAAAACGACCTGCAGCGGTTCAAATTTGGTTACGATTGGCTGGTAAGATTTTTTTTTACTCGCCAGCTTCCGGCGAAGTGCTGTCTTCTGTCTTGGTTTGTGCTTTGTCGTTTGAGTTCGGCCGTACATGTACTAGTATTATTCATGGCGCGCTAGTCACGATCAAATGAGTAGGTAGTCTTCCCTGTTGATTCCCCTATTGCTGTAATTGTGATATTCTTCTGTGTGTTTTACACCAACTCTTTCTTTTCTCATTTTTAGGGTAACTGGTACGATGAGGCCTCGTTTGGCAAGCAAGAGTTATGGGTGAATGCTTTGGAGCGCGATGAAGACGGCGTTACTCTCAGCACGAAGCCTGTGCACGAGCAGTCTCTCCGGATTACTCTGGCCTCAAGTCCATACTTTTGCTTAGACGCTTGCGCGCTCACTCTGAAGACTCCGTCAGCCTGCGCCGCAGCGTGGGGCGACGAGTACGCCGTGGAAGTGTCCTTTTGCGACCAAACGCGCGCGTCCCAAGAATGGTCGTTCGACGCGTCGTCGGGCGAAATCGTGAGCATGGGAGCGCGCGCTGCAGGGTTCGATCTGTGCTTGGGGTGGGCCTACGGGGTGGCGAAAGACGAACACGGGATAACGCTGCGCGCTTGCGGAAGTGGCAACTTTGCCTGGGACCGTAGTTTTTACGTGGAAACGACGGTGAGCACCTCCGTGCATGGCGCGTACTACTTTGACGCGTACCGCAACTGGAACACGCGCGGCGTGGTGCAGCCGATGAACGTTCACAACTTGTCGACTTCCAAAGAACTTTACAAGACCATCTCCTCGGTCGGCGCTGCGAAGTCCTACTTCGGTAATTTCTCATAATCTTTTTCTGTCTCTGTGCATGGCCTGGCGCACTAGTTGGTATGCTTTCTATGAAACAAGTTTTCAATTCACAAATCATCGTGCGTACATGTGAATGTTCTTTTGTTCGCAGACTACACGGTGTGGAACACGTCAGTGCTCAGCGTTGTCGTTGCAGGAAACAGTACTCTAGTGGTTGAAACCAATTCGTGCCCCGAAGAAGGTTGTCAAGGCCTTAAGCCGGACATTCTCACGGAGGCAACCTTCAAGTGGTCTGACAACGCATCTTGGGTAAGAGTGCTCGAAGCAGGGCACGTGCCTTCTTATTTGAATGCTCCAGAGACTGCTTTCCTTGTTGCGCAACCTATGCATCATTCAGCTTGGAGTTCCTCCCACGTTACATTTGAGAATGCCACAGAAGTAGATTTTGGCCACTCCTGCACTGTTAGATGCCTCAATAGATTCGCAAGTCTTTTCAGCTTTTCACTCACTCGCACTACCGTGTATTCGTCAACATGTTCCGGATTCTGAGCAGTTGGCGCTCAACGCATCAGTACCATGCCAACACGATCCAGCGGCTATGAACGGCAACCGCATGTGCTCCGAAGCCTATCCATGCGGCGACAACGGCTGCGCAGACGTGGTTATCGCTAAAGGCTGGACGGTACTCAATATTACTGTATCACTCACCACAATCCAAATATGCGGACAGGGATACAATGTGCTAGACATCCGCATCAACTTCAAATTTCTAGCACGCTGCTTCTATGTATATCCCTGTACCGCATGCTTTCGATTCTTGGGTAGGCACTTCAGTTGAAACTCATTGTTGCGGTTCTTTACCTGTCCGTCGTGGCGTCTTTCATTCAGGTCATTCTCGACGTTACAACGCCGTTCCTGAACACTTTGACTATTCGCGGCAGCTTGATCGTGCAGCATGACGCAGTCCACGCCATGGAACTTCACGCCAACCTCATCAACATCAAGGGCGGCAAACTGATCATTGGCAATTCAACGCACCCATTCGTGGGGCCTCTTTTTCAACTCATCTTGCACGGCGACATGTATTTCCACGGCAAGGAATGTACCAAACCGTACGACGAGTACGTCTCTGAATTTGGCTGTTGGAAGCAAATTATTGTGAACGGTGAACTGTCAGTCTTCGGGAAGCCTGTGGAGGTCGTTTCCCGCACGTTGATCCGCGATGCTGCTGCTGGCGACGAAGTGCTTCACCTGGACGGCAACCTCACTGGTTGGAAGATTGGCGATGAAGTGATTGTGTCTTCAACTGAAAGCGGGGGCGTGCCCGAGTACTTTACGGTAGGTGGCATTGTCAATGGTTCCATTTTGCACCTCCAATTGAGCAACGCGTCTCGCACGGGCTTGGGGGTTCTTGCCACCTCAAAAATTGGGACTACCGTGGAGATCGAAGATCAAGCCAACAATTTGCAAGCTACAATACTTGACGGCCGCGCTACCGTGTCGCTGCTGACCCGTAATGTCGAGATTCGTGGTGGCTATGACGCCAACTTCGACTACATTAGTGGTGTGGGGCCAGACTTGACCGACTACGGTGGCACGATTCGTTTGTGGGACGCGTGGCAAGAGGACAAAGACGGATGGTGAGCGAGTTGCGCCTGCTTCGTTCATGAACTCGAAAGTTGACTGCTCTTGTTGAGGTCCGTTGCAATCTTGTTTTCCTTGTCCCATGCCTCATGGTGCCTGTGCTTGGTTCTTTTTTTCTTTTTCGACTTCAATTGAAACAGGGATGACACCATGAGCGGCTACGAGCTCTTCGGAGTAAACTATTACCCTGCGGGCGAAATTACGGGTCTCTCGTACATGCGATTTCGCGCAATGGGCAAGCAGTGGAAGCAAGAGCCCCCTTTCCGGGAACCCCCTCTCGTCATGCTCGAGAAGTCATCGTCGTTGTCCTTAGTAGGCGTGGTCCTCACGGAACCGCTGACGGGCCAGTTGTGGACTTGCACCAAAATCACCGATGGTTACAAAGGTGCCTCCAAGGTTGAGTGCTCCACCGCAGCTGCGCACACGGTGGTAACTCGAAGCATTTTCGTGGGCACCTCGGTGCTCTTCAACTCAAGCGCTGGCGTTTCCACCGAGGTGTCCAACAACCTCTTTTTTGGGGGCGACGAGTGCCGAACAGCGTGCCCCACCACCAAAATGGTAACTTTCGCCGGGCTGGGCAACCTCACGGTGACACACAACAAAGTCTACGGAGGCTACGGTGGTTTCCGCATATTGGCACCCTGCTCCACTTTTTATTCTTGGGAGGACAATGTTGCCGCAGGCAACGCTGTAGGCTTCGATTTGGAAGACGAAGGCGCGTGTGGGTCGCTCTTTCTCGAAGGCTATCGCAACTCAGCAGGCGTCACTGCGAACATGCCAGAGGTAACGTTGTAGTATTTTATCTTTTGTTGTTTCTTACCAGTACTTCGTGAGTAGTTTTCTGTGAGGCTGCAATCAGATGGCTATCCTCACTCCCTTCATAGGCATGTTTAGTCGCTAATTGGGCTTGACGCACTCATAAACTTCCGTTCTCAATTTGTGTAGGTCGGCAATTTTTTGATGGTGGAGAACGGGTTAGCCATCACTGGTGGCAAGTGGATAACGTGGCCGGACGCAAAATCGAATTTGCCGGACGATAGGCTAGGAGCAGGGTGGAGCCTCGAGAAAGTGTACAACGGCACCATCGTTGGCCGTGCGCCTGAAGTGGCTGGTTCAGTGCGCTCACAGAGTTGCGAGCGATGGACCGGAGGCGGGGACCACCCGTGGCACATTGGCCACAAAATTGGTGGCGTCTTGACCGGCTTCCGGTTCTTCCGGGAATATGCCTACAGCGGGTTCGCGGCACAGGGGCCCTACGTGATAACCCAGGGCTCTGGGTACGACGACTTGAAAGTGCGTGAGTTGGAAAGCGGAGAGACTTCCACCATGCGTTACCTTCTTGAAAACCTCAAGTTTTATGGCTTCAGCGGCAAAGACAGCTGCGGCCGCTCGAACGTGGCGCTGAGTAACGAAATGGCGGGAGACGGCGAAGGCACTGCGCGCGCGCTCGGAGCGTCTTTTGGCAAAGCTACGTGTTACCCTGTAGAAGTGCGCGGCTGCTCGTTTCCCGCAACGCCTGACTACGCTCGCCTGCGCTTCAGCGATGGCCCAACAACAGCAGAAGTCCAATGGGCCCTTTGCACGGTCTTTGACCCGGACCATTCGATCATGGGCGGGTCAAGTTTCTTGGACGCTGGAGTTGAGACATACTTCTTGAAGTCCGCTCAGACACACGAGTGGCCTCCTGAAGTAGTACGAGATTGTCAGAATTGGGCCTACTCGGGATATGCCGACGATTACGATGGCCAGGGGACCTGCTTGTGGTGGCTCCGCAAATACGACAACGTGCGGTCAGCCATTACCAACCAAGAGTTGCGAGGGCAGGTTGAAGCTGGTTTGAGCGGGACCCAGTACCCTGACGCGAGTTGCGAAGAAATCTTCACTGCGGATGGGACTCCGTTGAACAACAACATCAAACTGTGCAAAAACCTGGAATACGTTATACTCAAGTCCTTCATCCCAGAAAAAGTTGTCAGCGGGTCAGAAGTTCTGTACGGGCCTGTCGGGTACATCAACATGTACGACGCGAACTATGGCTCGTCCATCTTCGCTGGAGACGGCGACACGAACGTCGACATTTACCGCGACTACACGGATCCTCGCGGCACGCAAATGCCTCCGATGACGGGGAAGGAGCCCAACAAGTATTCGCCAATCCTGAGCCGCTACACGCAGCCTTACCTGGCCAACCTGGTGAACCATGGCCACTACCGTATAGAATACACGGGGGACATCACCTTGTTCAATGACGACTTCTTGGAGTACCAGCTGGTGTCCCTGACTGACGCGCCGATCGTGAACGACGACTATGCTGTAGTGATTGACATCAAGTTCATGAAAGCCGTAAAACTGGCCTTCTACTACAATGGTGCCAAAGTGCCCGCGAGTCCGCGCCGCAACCAAGTCACTTTATCAGCTCCAGCAGGGACCAATTACCTTGACCCCGTGAGCAAAGTGGTCAGCTTTGTGGTGCGCGGCACTGCGAAGCCAGTGCGCATCAAACACTTGGACGTGGTGGCAGTGGGGCTTGGGGTCTCCGTCACCTTCAGCGAGTTTTTCACCGACAACTTCTTGGACCCCAATGCCATCGACAGCAGTTACAGCTCGATGGTACCGCCAACTTATGCGGCCAATTATGACCCCGACGGCGGCAGCATTGTCAAGTCGAACTCTTTCGTTAGAAATCTTGCTGCCGTTCTCAACATCAACCCTGCGCGCATCCGTGTGGTCAACGTGGTCCCAGGGAACCGGCGGCGCCGTCTCCGAGACCTCGCTGCGGAAGACCCCGGCAAGTGGCAACACGTTCTCGACTCAGGAAGTTTCGCACGGCGGGAATTGCTAGATAACGACGACGACGATGGGCTTGCCCTCGATTTCGAGCTCAGCGCCCTGGACTTGTGCGAGGATGTAGTGTGTGGCAGCCACGGAGACTGCAACGCTCAAGGGGCTTGTGTCTGCGATTTCGGATGGGCCGGCGACGGTTGTAACATTACTGTAGCTAATTGCACGTCAAGCAGTGCTGCGAGTTTATGCTCGAGCCCGAGGTCATCTGGTGAGCGCCGTCATCGCAGGTCTCTTTTGTCGCCGTCTGAATCCAATTCCACGGTTAGCAACGTTACCAACACCAGTCAGTCCACTTACCAAGAGCTCATGTCAAGAGCCGACGCCCTAGTAGTGGCGTCGAGCAGTGGCACTTTGGACACGGGCTACAAGGTCACGGAGCTTGCGCTGAGTTTGCCGGATGACGAGTGCGGGGTGCCTGGTGGTGACAGCTCTACTTGCGATGACGCTTGTGGCGTGATCAATGGCGACAACTCCACTTGTGCCGATGCTTGCGGTATGTTACCAGATACACACAAAATGACTGTTGCATTTCCTATGAATATTGTTTTTGAAACCCCAAGACCCCCAGGATTTCACGCTTTTTTTTTTTCTTTTTTTTTTCTATTTGGATCTCCACTGACAGGCGTGCCCAACGGGGACGGCACCAGCTGCGTGGCAGTGGCCAACAATTGGGCTGCCTGTGACCACGGCGCTACAAGCACTGGAATCATGAACGAGCGCCAGACAGTAGTGCTCACAGGCGCAATGAGCGGCACTTGGCAACTCTCGTACAACGGCGCTACCACGGCCAGTATGTCAGCGTTTGCTACTGATGACACCTTGTCAGCTGCTATCAACGTGCTTGATACTGTAGGCACTGCCATGGTCACCGCAAATGTGACTACTGCATCCAACAAAGCAACGGCTATAGTGGTGTATGTCGAATTCAGCCGCGAAACGGGCACCTACCCTTATCACCTGGGTGATTTGCCACTGCTAGAAGTGGTGACATCCTCGCTAACGGGTGTTTCCACGGCTACAGTATCGGAAACTTGCGCGGGGAGTGGGCGAAGAGGCTACACGTACGAAGAGCAAACGGTGTCTATCTCTTCCGCGGCCATTTCTGGAGCGACATTTCAGCTCATCATGAATGCAACCGGTGACTATGAGGGTGCTTTCGGAGTTACACCCGCTATTTCTGCCTCCGCAACAGCTGCCGAATTCTCTGCCGGCCTTGAGGGCATGGTCTGGTCGGGGCTTCAAGAAGGAGACACTTTTGAACTCTCCAACGAGTTTTTCGAAGTCTTCAAGCCTGATGCCAGTGCTGCCGTGTGGACGGTGCGCTTTCTCTTTGCTCCTGCGTCGGACGGCCTTTTGATCACAGAGCTCGGTGATGTGCCTCCACTTCAGCACTTCAACGCTAGTGCCGCGGCCGCAGCCGTGGTTGTCAACGAAGACATTCGCGGTGTGGTGCCGGAATCAGCCATGCCGGTGAGCGCTGTTGCAAACGCGGCCTCCACTGGCACTGAAGCTGTAGCCACCGCGAGTTCAGTGGAGACCACTGCTGCCGAAGTGGTTGAAGTGTCGCACGTTTGCGGTAACGGCTTGCGCACGACGGCCGAAGGCTGCGACGACGGCGACCTCATGGATGGCGACGGATGCTCCAGCAACTGCACTGTCGAGAGCGGCTTTGTGTGCTCCACGAAACTTAACCAGGTCTCCAGCTGCTACGTGCCCGAAACTCCTACCCTGTACTTCGAAGCGACGTCCTTTGGGCCTTTTGTTGAGGGCACCAGCGGAGTAGCGCGAGTGCGGCGCATGGGGTACAACGGCACAACGGTTACTGCGCGAATCCTATTGGCTGGGAGCACGGCGACAGCCTCGAAGAGCGAAAACGACGACTGCGCCACTACGGGCGACTTCAACAGTAGCCCCCAAACCATATCCATGGCCCCCGGAGTGGCATGGGTAGACGTGGCAGTGCCTATTTTCCGGGACTTCATCTGGGAGCAAGCTCTGAGTCCGACGGAAAAATTTGTGGTCATGTTAGCCTCGGCTAGTGGTGCGGACATCGATAGCGAGCGCGCGCAAGCTTTCGTGGAAATCACCGACGAGGACCCGTCGGCATTGGAGCTCGGGTGGTGCTTGACCGTGGAGCCAACGTTTGCGCCTACAGCTCGCCCCACGCACGTACCCACTCATGAACCCACCCGTGAGCCTACGCCTTATCCTAGTCGGCTCCCCACGGTTCTACCCACGCTCAGCCTGCCACCGACCAGTGTACCGTCTGCGAGCCCTACCATCACACCAGTGCCAACTCCAGGCGTGTCAGCTCCGACGGCACAGCCATTGCCATACCCAACGTCCCTACCCTCGAGCAAGCCCACGCATGGCCCCACTTACTCGCCCACTGCAGCGCCGTCAGAAGCGCCGACGCGCAGCCGCCCACCTTCGCCGTTGCCGTCAAGGCCGTCTCAAGAACCCACCGTGGCGCCGTCACTGCTCTGGATTGGTGTGAGCATCAAGGCATCCTCAGCTGCGGTTTTCAACGGTTTTGACTCCCCGTGGGCCTTCGATGACGACCAAAAACGTCTGTTCAAGACAGCTCTCGCGAATTCAATTGAATCCGTAGCCTCCGTTGACGACATCGAAGTCACGCAGGTTTCCCCGTACACGGACCTCCGCCGCCGCTTGGGTCTAAGAATGGGCGAGAATCAGCCTTCAGATGACCGAGCGCACCAAAGGAAGCTTACCCCGTTATCTCTTGAAGTAGCGTACACGCTGACTGTTACGGCGCAGGGGACCACGGATGGCGCCTCTGTAGCCTCCACCCTCGAAAGCGAGCTGACGAGTGCGTTTGATGATAGCAGCGGAAGCTCAAGCTTTGCTATTGCGCTTGCTCACGCTTCATCGGCCTTGAGCCTCAACACCACTGCAAGCTTGAATTCGGCACCCTCAATGGCGGCTGCAAGCGCTATGCAGGTGGTAGTAGTCCGCGCATCGAGCGCGACGCCGACTCTCCTTCCGACCGGAAAGCCTTCGCCGACACCCTCGGGGCTCCCTACCTTTTTGGAACATTCATCTGACGAGAGTGGCTTTTGGGGCCTTTCGAGCTTTGCACTGGTGCTGTTGCTTATTGCTGGCGTGACGGTGGTTGCACAAGCAAGCTGCGTCATTTATCGGCGATGGCAAGGCCAGCCGCAAGCGAAGTGCGAAGGTGACGCCTCCTTGGCCCCTCCTGCGAACACGGCCGAATGGGAAGCGGCAGCGAGTCGCCATTCAAGTTCAGCACCAGGCACAGAAATTTCGATAGCCCAGGCAGAAAAGCAGCGCATTGAGGCAAGCTTGCTTCAAGAGCGAGCTGCATTGAATACCTTGCGCGCTGAGCTGAACGGCCTGGAAAACCGCGCCGAGGCACGTCAACGAGGCATGCGTGCGGAAGAGGAGCTACCAGACCGCAAAATGGCCTGGAAGGAGCTGTCGCCAGTCGTAAAAGAACGTACAGAAGCGTCCAAAAAAGCATTGGTTCTTGCTGAGCGTGAGCAAGTATTGGCACTGCGCCGACGGGCGATGCTGGCTGCCACGGCTGTGGAACGCCTCGAAGCGGAGCATGTGAAATCGGAGGCAGCACTCGCTGAAGCGCAAGGCCTACCGCCTCCGACTGCTGAACTGCCGCAGCCTTTGTTGCCCTCTGACAAGCAGGTAAACATGCGCGGGCGGAAAGTGACTCCGCTCCCACCCCTCAAAAAGAAGCCGCCGAAGATGAAGAAACCTCCGAATCGCGCACAGGCCAAGTCGAACACCAGGTCTTATTCAGATGGGAGAATGGAGCTGAATGAGCAAGGCTCGCTTGAATCGTCACTCTAAATGGCGGAGTACTCACGAAGAGGAGGCAAACATCTGGGCGCATGAAGGAAACGCATTCGAAAG
>Ga0307982_1004316_pt1 | contig 11247 bp, 11 predicted proteins | sample OrgLakmetagen989_FD_201847 | JGI IMG/M metagenome (GOLD analysis project Ga0307982, IMG submission 201847) | Saline water microbial communities from Organic Lake, Antarctica - #989 | ecosystem: Environmental > Aquatic > Non-marine Saline and Alkaline > Saline | place: Antarctica: Organic Lake... | reverse complement strand
GGCGAAGCGACACGACCGTCCAGGCCGTGGTGTCGAGGTGGCCGCGAGGGCAGCGGTCGAGGGCCAGGCGCTCGGGCACCTTGGCCCCGCTGGCAATTTCGGCCTGAAACTGACGAGCGGCGTCCACCCCCGCCAGAGGCCGCCCGTCCGCCGCCATCTCCTGGACGTACGCGTCGTTGCCCCACCGCCGGCACCACGCCGGGGCTCGCCGCTCAATGGCGATGTGGGCGCGCTGGCACGCCAGCTGCAACAGGCGGTCTTCGCCGCCCCACCGCCATCGGTCGTTGACAAAGCCGTTGACGCGCGCAAAGTCGTCCGCCGTCATGCCCACCACGCCCCCAAGGCAGTGCGAGTGCCCGTACAGGTGCCGAGCCGCGCCCGGGCGGGCGGGAGGGTAGCGCACCAGGCCCGGGCCCGGCAGAACGTCCACGTCGTGAAAGTAGACCGTGTCCGCGCCCCGAGCCCCCGTCAGCTGAAAGCCAACGTTCTTGCACCAGCCGCGGTTAAAGGGCTGCGGGCCGTCGCTCTGCTCGCACACGAGCACGGGGCCGGCGTGCCTGGCCAGCAACGCCGGAAGCAGCGCCTGCAGCTGCGGCAGCCGCTGGCGAAAGGGCACAACGAGCCACGTTGCAGGCATTGGCGGATGGACGGCAGCAGCGACGACGCGATGCGAGAGTGACCTGAGCAAGGGGTCGCGCCATCCTCTTCCCCAACGTGCCTTGACGGGGCTTTGGGAGCCGGCGGTCCCCCGCCCAACAGGGGTTTGGAAATTCCCAAGTCTCAGGCCGGCGGCTCGCGCGCCGAGGGCTCATTATCAGGCCTCCCCCTGCACTCTTTCCCCCCGCTCTGTTATCACCGTCGTCCCGCCATGAAAGCCCAGGTTGCAGACAGTGCCACGCGGCCTCGTCCTTTGCACTGCAGGGCGCAGGTACACGCGCACCTTGGCACGGTGCTGCTGGGGTCGCCTGCCGGACCAATGCTGGCGACGCTGGTCGAGCCCTTCGCGACCAAAGGCGTGGCGGCGGTCGGATTTACAGCGCTCCTCCACGTTTTGTTCCTGGCGGGTGCCGGATGCCGTGCGACGTCTCGAGGCTGCGCTGCTACTCTGGTGTCCTGGTGCAAGCGGCGGCCGCTTTCTCTCGGGGTTATCAGTCTTCCCGTCCACCGAGGCTCGTCGCCCGTTTGGATCCCTCTAGAGGCGATGCAGGAGGTCGTCACGTTGGCGCTGGCGCGTTCCATGTCGAGGGTGGATCGCCAAGGGGGTTGCGTTCCGCTCGAGTACCCGCTGGCCAGCCGCCCTCACAACTTTGAGCTGGTCGTGGTGCACGACCTCTGGGCGGCGGCGGTGGAGGCCGACGCAGCGGGCCGTGGGTGCCGCGCTGCCGGCCTGGTGCATGCGCTGCATGGCTGCCTGATTGACGCGCTGGCCATGCTGCCCGACGGCACGCGCTCCGGCGACCTCAACCGGCTGGCGTTTGCGCGGGCCTGGTGGCTGCGGGTCACGGCGCTCACGCAGCCCGAGGCATGGCGAGCTGTCCAGCGGAGCGCCTCGTTCCTCCGGGTCAAGCGGATCGACCGCCTGGCAAAGCGAGGGTACCTCTCCTCCAACGGGCTGGCGGCTGCAATCACGAGATCCGTCGTCGCCCACGTCCTGGAAATGCAATGTGCCCAGCGCGCTCGGCTCTTGGCGTCCCTCCACACCTCGGAAACTCTGCTGCAGCGGCATTTGATAGCGCTGCGCCAAACGGCCATGGCGGCGGTCGACCGCTCGATCAACCCGGCCGCCACCGCCTTTTTCGACCAGTGGCAGCAGAGCCTCGACCATTGTGTTTGGCGACTGATGGTTCAGGAGGCCAACCTCAACCCGCTGCTCGTCGGAACCAGCCCAAGAGATGCGCTCGCCACCATCGTGGCGCTTGGATTTCAATATGGCATTCCAGACCACGCCATTCAGGTCCAAAGCCTGCAGCAAGAGGTCATGAACCTTCCGGCCGACGGCATGCAGTGGCCCGCGTTGGACCCCGACGCACTTTCGCCGGTGCTTGAGGGCATGACGGGGCTGCACATGGTAGCTGGGTTGATGGCGTTGCTTGTTCACCAGGGTGAAGACATGCCGTGATGCGAGTGGCGGTTTCGGTCCATCTGGCGGAACAAGGCTCTGGCTCGCTCAACACAGGCCAAGCGAAGCTTGCAGCTCGGACGGAAGCGAGCAAGTGAATGCTAATGTCAAGTCGAGGGGGGGTCATGGGTGCCAGACAGGGTGGTGGGTGCTTTACAATTTTGATAGCGACGCCAAGCGAGACCCGTGAATGAACGGCAGGCAAGACACATGGAGAAACAAGACTGACAAACAGGCTCTAGCTCTGGAGGTCACAGCCGACCCGGCTCGAGCTTGGGAGGTGGCGCCGCCAGTCCACTGCGGCCTCGGACCGTCGTGGGGTGCCAAGCGGCGGGCCGCGGCTCTGCCGCAACGCAACGTGCTCCAGGCCCGGTGGCAGGGCCATGCCAGGCGTAGAGGACCGAGCTGCCGGGGCCCTGCGAGAACGGCTTGGCGAGGCGGGCTCCTGTGGATGACCCGCTGGCTGGACTCGTGGTGGATGTTGGCCATCTGGCCAAGAGCAGCGCCACGACGCACCTTGCGGACGATCCAGCCGCGTCTGCCGAGGGCCCGCTTGCCCACACCCGCTGCCTGACGAGTCGCCACCTGGGCGCCTCGTGCCACCTGGGCGCCTCGTGCTCAGGCGCGGTATCAAGTCGGAAGGGAGCTGCTGACGAGCCGTTCCGACGCAGCGGGCAGCGCTGATGGCAGTGGGCATGGCCAGCAGCACCTCGTTGACGTAGTCGACTCGCCCCATCTTGCTCAGCCAGCTGATGGCCGTCTTGTACATGAGCTCGTCGTACTCCACCAGCGGATGCCAAGCCCGGAACTCGGCCATCAGCAAGTTGGCGTCGCGATCGTTGCCCAGCGCGTTCATGAACGAGGTCAACGGGGCCAGCGGAATGGCAATGCCCATGGCCGCCATCTTGCGCAACCAGAAGCGGCAGCGAGGCCCACGTTGCTGCGAGTGGTCACGCGCTTCCGCGGTGGAAGCCTCCTCTTCGCTTGCGATCGCCTGCAGGAGAATGCCAAACACCACGGCGTCCAGCTCAAAGTGCGCCATCTGCACCACGGACGAGCCGCCCGTGAGCCGGGCCATGAACTGCTCGGCCCGCAGCGACCCGTGCCGCGCAACGACGGCCTTGAGCATGTAGCCCAGCATGCACGGCGTAAAGGCCAGTCCATCGACGCGCTGCTCGTGCAGCCAGTCCGCAAACCCGTCCAGCTTGCCGCTAAAGGCGGTGACGAGCGCTGTGCAAGTGGCCTCGTCCGGGCGAACGTGGCGACCCAGCTGGACAAAGAGGTCGCGCGCCGACGTGACCTCTCCGACCTCGAGGTACGTCAGCATGGCCGCGTTGGTCGTCTGGCTGCACAGCTCCAGCCCGTAGGTCGGCAGAGTGGAAAACAGGCTCAGGCTTTCGCAGGGCTTGTTCTGCTCCAGGTAAAACTTCATGACGTACGCAATGGTCGTGCCGTCCAGCCGAGTCGTGGCGGGGTCGACGGCCTTGAAGAGGTCGATGCCCGTTTGGCAGTGAGGGCCAGCCTCCCGCAGCAGCAGGCCAAAGAGAGTGTTGAACGTCACGCGGTCGGCAAGTTGGTGGCCCTGAATGTCGGCGAAAAGCTGCAGGGCGTCTGCCAACCGCTTGCTCTTGCAGTAGAGGGCCAGGATGGTGTTGTAGCTCGTCCCGTTCGGCTGGACCAAGGGGTCCGCTTCCAGCGCTTGCAGCCACTTGGTCGCAGCCCGCGCGTTGTTGGCCTTGACGGCCGCGTGAATCAGCCCATTGTAGGTGTAAATGTCCGGCTTCAAGCCGTGGCAGCGCATGTTGGCAAGCACCTTCTCGACCTGATCCAGATGGCCAAGGCGAGCTTCGGCGGCGATGAGCTTGTTGCACGCCACGGTTGACGTCGCTCGGAGAACAGGGGTAGCCGCCTCTGACTGCTCAAGCTCGCGAAACTTGGCCTCCACGTGCTCGACCGCCTTGGCCAACCGCTGCTTTTGCTTCAACTTTTTCTGTTTGGCAACCGTCGGCGGTGAACACCGCCGAGCAGAGACCCCAAGACGCTGTTGAGGAACCGCCATTCTTCAGCTCACCGCAGCTGACCGAAGCGCAGACTCGGATGATGAACAAACGGACGAGTGGCAAAGATAAGCAGCCGGGATCGATCCCTGCATAACGCCAGCGTCAGCATGCCCAATGTGGCAACTCGACCATGGACTCGAGGCGCACTTACGCTGGATGACCTTGAAACGCGCTGCTTTGATGGGTCGACAGGTCTAGGCTTTGTGTAAATGAAGATGATCAATCTCAGCACAAGACCAAGAGTTGGGAAATGGACACGTCACTTTGGGTTTATCAGCGCGGATCATTATCAGCACAAGGCCAAGTCGGGACCGTGTCAACCTTGGTACCAAACACACATTCTTGACGGGACCGTCGGTCACAACTGCCATGCTAGATCGTGCCCCATTCGCCAAGCCCGGCTCATTTCGGGTTTCTTCTCTCGAGTCACCGCGCCCTCCAAGCCTTGGCGCCTGCTCCGGTTCTTTCGAGACATAAACCGCCACCACCACGACATGGGCCTGCTGGTGTGACGCTCATGGAACGGTCGCGTTGCCCTGGTGACGAGGCTCAAGCCACCGGCGTTGGGGTGCTTGGCCGACAGGCGATGGGCCAGGACGTGGGCCCGCGAAGCGTGAAAGTCCCGGGCCCTCTCCACATCCGTGCCGCCCATGGCCATGAAGCATTCGCGAATAGCAGGCCAGCCGTTGGCGACGTCCGAGTCTGATCCGCAGGTGGCTGGCGGGTCGCGATGCGCGTGCATGTAGTCGTAGGCGTTGTTGAGCAGTATGCGCTCCCATGAGATGCAATGGGAAACTTGAAGCGCAAACGTTGCCTTCCTGAGAGCAAAGTACAGGAGGACAACCGGCCGTCGACGCCGCGGGCCTTTCATGTAGCCCTTTTCAATCTTGAGCTTCATGCCACACTCCCGAGCGACTCTTGTCACTTTGGAACGTGTATTTTCGTCAAGAGTGCTATCTAACCTGTCTTGGACATCCTTGTGAAGGGCTCGCAGCGCACACAGCTCAAGCAAGCTGGGAACGATGGCCATGGCAAGCGACGGAGGAGGAGCGTCACTGGGAGCCTCGTCCAACTGCAGGGTCGCGCGACGAGCCTCAATGCGGAAACAACTCGTCAAAGTTGGGGGGATGACGTTGCAATGACGCCCGCGCACACAGCCCCAGCACGGTTTGACGGACCGTTCGGTCCAGCCATGTTTGCTGGGGAAGCAGGAGAGCGGATTGCTCTATTGATGAGAGCTCGGCGTCAAAGTCAAAGTTGTCCAAAGCCAGGCGGTTTTCCATGTCAGGGCAACTGTTTTCTGCAAACCATTGCGCCGCGGACACGAGCTCGTGTTGCACGGCCGACAGCTCGTTTTCCATGCTTTCGGTAAATGACGTCGTTCTTCGGGCGAGGCTCTTCAGCTTCAGCGGGAGTGTTGAAGGCGCGCCTCGGTGCGATCCTCGCTCAAAACAACCAACCAAAGCATGGACTCTACCACCGCCACATTGCACGCGTCCTTGTATGGGGTCGTGTCCAACGGGCAGTGCATGCGCATCATATGCCGCTCATTGGCTCGCCACTGGTTCGAGTGGTCGGAATTCGCGACACGGAGTTTGGTGGCCCTTCTTCACGTCATGACGCTTGTCTGCCCCTCTGAACTTTGGATCGAGACCCAGCAATGGCTCCCCAAGCTGGACCGGTCCTGGATTCGTCCAGCGTTCGGCGACCCGAGGTCGCCTATTTGTCACCTACCCACGCTGTGCCTTGAAGGCTCGGTTGCCGTTTTGACCGGCACGCAAGACGTTGAGGTCCTGCATGCGCTGCAAGGCGCTCTGCGAGGGGTGTTTGGAAAGCTAGGTTTGTGGTTTCAACTGGCCATCGTCAACAGGGTCAGGCACCAGCGAGACACGCTGAGGGTCAGTCGACGGTGGAAGCTTGGTACGAGCATGGCGGTATCGACGCGCATTCGCCAACAGCTTGTGACGACGACAGCGAGCGAGGTGCGATGAGCCACCAAGACCGTCATCTGGACGGCAATCAAGGCCCGTTCGAAGACCGGGCCGAGCTGCTTCGGCGAGTGATCTATCTCATGACTGCCGCAACCGGCCGGTTGCTTCCAAACCCGACCATTCAAACCTGGCAGGAAGTAGTGGCCATCAGCGCCCTGATGTCCGTGGCCTTTGGCAGCGACGGGTCTCTGACCAGCATGGCAGACCGAGGACTCTTACCTCGCAGCGTGGCCATCGCCATGCGCGCCGTGACCGAGCCCACCGACAGCGTGACCGCCCTTCATTTGAACGTTCTTCGGTGCCTGACATCGGTGGGGTCTTCCGTTCTGCTGCACGCCACCACCATGCGCCAACGGGTCAGCTTTCCTGCATGGCGAACGTGACCTGAACAACCTCGCGCGCGGCAGTGCCTTCAGTCTGACGATCCTTCTCTGACCAGTATGACGTCACGTTTCATGACATCGATATCCCCGTTGACTCGTGCAAAAAGAAGCAGTTTCAGGTATACCGACTTGCGATGTCAGCCGAGATCGATCGTTTAGCCTCTGCCGACGCCGAGCGCGTGCGCGCCCTGGTCAGCAATGCTGAGTGGTTGGCGACGTTTTTCAAATCCCACGCGCTCGACAGGTACGACCGTGTGGCAATGCACCTGGACGGCCTGCAGCAAACGCTGGCGCAACTCAATCGCGCGCGCTGGGTTCGAGCATTCCGCAACTGTTGCTTGGCTTCTGAAGGGGTCGGCCAAGGGTTTATGGCTCTCCAGCTAACGTCCTCCCAGTCCCCGTCCGCGCTGTCTACGTGGATTGCCATGCTGCGCACGATGGCCGCGCTCGTTGCAGACGCCAGCGAGGCTGATCGCCGGCTGGCTGAGCGACCCATCGCCGTCGAGCTGGCCCACGCATTGCGGCGTCGCCGGTACCCGGCGTGCAGGACTAGCCGCTGCGGTTGGCGGAGCGTGACTCAATCGCCCATGAGGCAGCCAACGTCATGTCGATCGCCATCCCCTGACTTGTGCGATGTTTCCATTGGGTCCGACGGCTCTTTGGGCTTGAGCAGTTTGGACGTCGCGTGGTGAGGTCAAACTTGCTGTGTTGAATTGAGTCAGCTTAGAGATCGATCTTGACCTTCCGCAATTTGCACAATCCCCAGGCCGATTCCCTCACGGCAAGATCTCTTGGATACCGATCGAGAGCGCAAAGGCGACTTTCTGAGGAGTGGTGGCGAGGGATTCAATCAGGGGGGATACGCCGAGCGTTGACTGCCATTCCATTCTGAAAAGGCCACGTCACGTACGATACATGTGCCCGACTTGCCTGAAGGTGGGTCATTTATCTTAAGGCTTTGCCATTTACCTTCGTTCGATCATTTCGACGCTCACCATTCGAGGTTACACTTTGCCTTATCTGATACCATGGCACGCACCAAGCAAACTGCCCGCAAGTCTATTGGTGGCAAAGCGCCTCGCAAGCAACTGGCGACGAAAGCAGCTCGCAAGAACGTGCCTGCCACGGGCGGCGTCAAGAAACCCCATCGCTTTCGTCCAGGTACAGTCGCTCTGCGCGAAATCCGGCGGTACCAAAAGTCGACCGAGCTGCTGATTCGCAAGCTACCCTTTCAACGCCTGATGCGCGAGCTCATTCAAGATTTCTCTCCCGGCGAAGGCTTTCGCGTGCAATCGGCGGCTGTGGGCGCCCTGCAGGAAGCGGCCGAGGCGTACTTGGTGGGGTTGTTTGAAGACGCCAACCTGTGCGCCATCCACGCCAAGCGAGTGACGATCATGCCCAAGGACATCCAGCTGGCGCGGCGCATTCGGGGCGAGCGCGTTTGAGACGAGGGTGTCCATGGTCATGTCTCAATGGGTTAGGTGTCTAACGTCGTTGGCCGGTTGGTGTTGTAGCTGGAATTACATGTATGTTGATTATTGGTTCCAACCAGGTGTACATCGTTCACCGGCATGCCATCTAAAAGCACAGCTGGTAGTGCCTCGGAAAGCTCCATTGCTTCGCAATCCTTGACGAATAGCTCACTCAGGAGAGCTACTCGCAACGCATTGGAGCATGCGCGGGCTCTGGTGTGAGCGCCGCACGACGCGATACCACCGGCTCAGAGTCAGCTGCTTTAGGCGTTGCGATCGAGCCTTGTTGCGGAACGTCTGCGGTCGACGGTAGCGCGATTTGGCGTGCTGAGGCGGGTCCTTTGCCGGTTGCAGTGGCGCGACTGCGCTAGGCGGGACAAACCGCTCGAGGGTCGCTTGGTACATCCGAGGCAAAGGCGGCGGGGCCTTGGGCCTTGAGGGCCGAGGGTACGCCGTGCTGCGTCCAGACTTGGGCAGAACAAGGCGTTGCTGCAAAAGCCGGCGACGAGCGCCGCCTGGCCCGGATGTGCAAGGCGCTCGTCGATACAGCAGCGGCGGTTGCATGTCAGGCTGCATTGGCATCATCAACCCAAGTCCTTGGCAAATGTCGCTGGGAAGCGAGTCTCAAGAAAACCTGGGAGCAAAGGGAGAGCCAAGCGTGGCCATGGCAAAGCTGGCCATCTTGACTCCACTCTCTCCCTTCCCCGGAAAGCCCAAGGGCTATGCAAGGGTCACTTCCCCCAGACGTCATGCCCACCCATCGAGTACAGTCAGAGTAAAGGATTTACCAACCCCCGTCTGGTCACATTACTTCTTGTACGCAGCGTTCCACCATGAGCGCTTTCCGCGACGACCACCACCGCGTCGTGCTGAAACAGCTTGTCGACTGCGTGGACAACCCAAGAGCCACGGAAACCGACCACCGGGGCTGCTGCGAAAGCTGTCAGGGCCTGCAGGAACGGCAGGGCGACGATTATGACGACCGTGACGACGAAACCGTTCGTGAGCAGGCGAGGATGGTCGTCGCGGCCTACGTCAGGGAGCACGGCGCTACCCAACCTGTGTGCACGGGCGCTGGCCGGGCGCTGGCCGATGCCATTGCTCAAGCGGAGGCCGAAGGCTGCGGCAGTGCCCTCGAGGAAGACGATATGGATGGCGACGGCACTCTGGTCGAGCGGGTGCTCGACTCGCTGCCGCACGGCTTTGCTCGGCGCTGGTTCTGCTCAGGCTTGGTGTACAACGGGGTCGCCTACCTTGTCAGCAGTCTTGAGGGCATGTACGCCGCCGTTGGGTACCTGCCGGAGCAGCACGCACGCATGATCGAGTACACACTGGTACACCCTTACGATCTCGAGTATAGCCTGGTTTCGTTGGTGCGGACTTACCTGAAGATGCGCCCTGGCGCTGCCGAACTCAACACGCAAGCTGTGGCGGCCATCGTCGATGGTCGCTTGCTCAATGGCACCTACGCTTCGACCTGGGCCAACGAAGATCGCGTCGATGTGCTGCTGTGGAAGCTGTTGGTGTCGCAGTCGGGGGACGGTGCCAAAATCCGCGTCGACGCGATGCGGGCGGCGTCGGAGAAGCACGCCAACGGTGGGGAAGTTCGTGACGACGAGGCCTGGCTGCGCTTGGTGAAGGAGGTGCTGGATTAGACGACGAGGCTAGATTGGCGGCGCGTGTGGCGACCGAAAGCCTTGGTCGTAAACAACAAGCTTGAAAGCATACAGAGGCAGCCTGCCACGCGGACGCTGTAAATTCAGAGCCAGAGAATAGACACGTGCGCTAATGCACAGAGCAAACGGAGTCGGCGACCGGCGAGCTAGCTCGGCCGCAAAGGCGGGGTCATGGCGTACCGCTGAGCCCCGCTGGTCAGGTCAATCGCTCGCACCACCCCTTCCAAGTTGTCAATCGTCTCAAGCATGAGGCGGCACACTCCAGCCCTGTCTTCGAAGAAGAGCCGTTTTGCGCTTTGGGCGCACAGCTTGACCGTGGCCACAAGGTGACTTGCAACCAACCCTCCAGTGCCATTGTCGGAAAAGAGCTTGGTTTGGCAGTACCAATCTCGACCTTTGGGGTCCTGGTAGAAGCAGTAAGCGATCGAAGGCTGCTGGCCTCCGAGAACAGCAGTAACTTGATCGTACCCAGGGACCAGCTCATGACATCGAATCCAGCCGACAAGGTCGGTAATGTTGGCGGGCTACAGACGCACGGCCGGTCAACAAGGGCGACCCAAACCACGAGGCGACCTGCCGACTTCTACGTACACCAGTGTATCCCGGAAGCTGGTACCGAACTTGGTTCAGCCGGTCCAGGATCCGTAGGCCCGTCGGGGCAACGCCCCGCCGCTGCGTGATGAGGGCCGCGGCTTGCTGCTGCTGGGCGTCGCGCGGGCCTGCTGAGATGGTGGCCTGAAACGTCTCGGCGGAATCCATTTGAACAAAGGTCAGCTTGAGGTGGCCGTACACGGGTGCACCGGTTTCGCCCCCTGCCTTGCAGGTGGTCGACAGAGGATGGCTCGTGGCTATTGCGCGAGGCTCAACCGCGGACCGCGCGCTGCGCAGGGATCGCGCCTTGCAGCCAATGCCTGCCACGGAAAAGCGTCACGGCAATGGGTGCAAAGCATCTCAGAGCCGGAGGAGTGGGGGTAGAAGGGCTTTATGAAGGTCAACCGCGCTCGTGCACCACAGAGGGAAGTGCCTGCGCCCCCAGGGCTGTTCGATTTGCAAGCAACCGGCGGCATGATTTCCGAGACGCTCCGCCTCGATTGTTGCTACAGGCGAGACAACACAAAGTCGATGTACTCTTGCCGGGCGGCCGCGTCCCCACCATCACCGCCTGCTTCATGTCGCCAGCCTTGACGAGGATCTCGATCAGACGGCGGAGAGAAAGAGAAGGGGAGGCCTGAACGCGGCGATTCGAGCATTGGACCCTCAGCGACGGGGCTGCCAGTCCGAACGGCGGCCGTGGACGGGCGACGCTGCGCCGGCCGGTACGAGGTGGGTGGTTCGAGGGGGGGGGCGTAACGGGCTCCCGCGGAAGCCGATCTTCGGTATGCCATTGTAGACTGGCAAGGTTTAAGCCAGGAGCGATCCATTCCAACAAATTCCCGGCCGGGCGCAAGGGGGTGACAGGTCGGGGGGCCCCCGAAGGTCCGTCTGGGAGACAGTGTTCTCCGCCCCCGTTTCAGCCAACTTCTGGCTCAAGGTACTTAAGAACATC
>Ga0307982_1004315_pt1 | contig 11248 bp, 10 predicted proteins | sample OrgLakmetagen989_FD_201847 | JGI IMG/M metagenome (GOLD analysis project Ga0307982, IMG submission 201847) | Saline water microbial communities from Organic Lake, Antarctica - #989 | ecosystem: Environmental > Aquatic > Non-marine Saline and Alkaline > Saline | place: Antarctica: Organic Lake... | reverse complement strand
TCCGGGGGGTCTACTTCTGATCTCTTCTCCGCTTATTCTTATAAATTATGTCATGCCGATTGCGGCTTGTTGATTGAAGATATTCTCTGGTAGTTGCGGATTTCGTTTCTCGGGTTTTCTTTATTTATTATTATTATGAATTAAGTTTTTAATTTTTAAAAAAAGATAAGATTCAAAAGTACTCAGTGCCCAGTTATAAATGAAAATGATAAATAACGCAAGATTACTTCTACACGCAAAATTCCCCTATGGCCAACTTCAGAAAGGGAACAGCCAGCAGCCAGTTTACCGACCAAAGACATGGCCACAAACATCGCGAAATGGGAGTCAAGGAGAGAGATGCGGGTTAGTTCAATCAACAGCGAAGAGCGAAGGCCGGCAGACGGGCACACTTTCCCAGCGCTATCACATCACAAACGCGCGACACTTAGATGAGCGCGGTCTGCGTGGAGCAGTATTCGTCGGTGTAGCCCTCGTAGCACGCGCAAACGCCGCTGGTGTAATCGCACGAGCCGCGGCCGGAGCACTCGATGTTCACCGCGTTGGCGGGCATGAAGTCGTTCAAGACGAGGCACTGCGAGCCGGGCTTGAAGTCCAGCGGGTGCTCGAGCTTAGGCTGGCAGCCCGCGTCGCAGTAAGCAGTTTTGCACTCCAGCGCATACTGGTTGCCGGTGGTCATCGCGCCGCTGAAGGTTATCTTGATCACCAGGTCCGTGTCGTACCAAGTGTAGTTGTAGGCGGGGTCAAAGGGGTAGTTCTGGTCGCCGGGGTAGTTCGACAGGTGAACTTTCTGGCCGCCGAGGCCGTAGTTGGTGGCGTTGTACTTGGACAGGTTACGGTACAGCACCACTTCAGCTTCTTCGATCACCTTGTTCGGCAAAGAGTTGAGGGCTTCTTCCACCGCCATTTCCGTCAAGTTGTACACGTTCAAAGTTTGCGTGGTGAACTCTTCGTTGAGAGTGGAGCGGAAAGTGAGCGCAAATTCGCCGTTGGTTTCGGTTTGGTTCGCGTCGCGTTCCATGTCTACCTTGTAGGCGTTGTCGTTGTACGCGGCGTTGTCGTGCTTGAAGCCATCGGTAGTGGGGTTGAACACGTTGGTGATCACCACCGCCTGCATCTCGGCGGTAGGCTCGGTGTTGGAGTACAACGCGTAGTTGCCCTTAGGGCACATGCGGCGCGAGCAGTCAATGTCGGTCCACTTGGCGTCGCACACGCAGGCTCGCGTCTTGTGGGCGTCCCAGAGCAGCGGGAACTCGAAGTCGTACTGGTCGCGGGTCGGGAGGTTGCCGATCCACTTGAAGTCGTCGCCCAAGTCGTTGCGGAGCTCCGCCAGGTACTCGCAGGTGCCGTGGCCGCTGCAGTCATTGGGGCAGGTGGTGCGGCGGCAACCCTTGCCGGTGTAGCCGTCGAAGCATGCGCATTCGCCGGTGGCGCGGTCGCACAGACCCCGTCCTGCGCATTCCGCCAGGGCGTGCGCCTTGTTTTCCGCAGAAGGCACGTCGACCCAGGCGATTTCGTACGCACACTTCATTTGCGAGCAGTCGCCGCCGCCGCCCATGCCGCGGCCGCCGTTGGCCTGCACGGTGTCAGCGCTCAGCCAATCCTGGTAGCAGGTGCAAATGTCGTCGTTACCGCACGACCCGTGGCCGGAGCAGCCGTTCTGCACAATGAGGGCAACAAAAGAACGTAAACAAAGGAGACCAAATGAGTTAGGGTGATTCATAGAAAAGGAGCACAAGCAATCATATTTGGCTGATGAGCGCGCGCGCATGTTTGAAAAAAAGGGGGAGGGGCGCACAACGTAAACGGTGGCGTTGGAATTGCCCGAGGGTCCGGGGTGAAAAAAAACACCCAAGCGCAACGCATTATACCACGGGCACAGCACAGCCATGCGAAGAGTCATGTGTTAATGATAATCTATGAATGTTGCGACACGAGGGGCGCGCGAAAGATGCGGGGTGCGTTGGGCGCACTGAGGCGTGGGGAACACTAAATCATGTGGGAGATGAGGTGGATCATCCTCGGAGACATGAATGCGCGCAGAGATTGCGCACACATGCGGAGCTATCAACAAACAAGATATGTTTAGTTCATTCTCACCGGGCAAGCGGCTTGCACACCCATGGCGAGTGCCGCGATGATGAGGGCGCGGAGCATATTTATCGTTGGTGGCTCAGCGTCTCTGCGTTTGATGGCGTTTGTCCGGTGCCGGTACTTTGGTTTTGGATCTCCAACGGATCATAATTGTTGGAATCGACCCGAAGCTGAATCAACCAATCAGAAGGAAGATCTCGATAAAAATCTACTGTGACTGTGATTGCATTGCAGAGCGTATCCGCAAATCGAATCACTCATGCATCCACCCACGAGATTAGCTAAGAGTAGAGTGCTGAGGGCTGAGGGCATAAGAGCTACATACTTTAAAGGAGCAAAAGGAGCGAAGTATTGTAGCTACAGACAAGAGAGAGTTCCCCAGCGCTTGCATTCATCATAAAATTCCCCGGGATCTTTCTCAGCCTTATTGCTTGTAGTCTAGTGCCTCGAGTTATATAACCAGTCGGGAAATGATTTGTACATGAGGTGTTTGATAGCGCATTAATCTTTCAATTCGTCACTTTAAATTGGTACAGGTATGTACGATTAAAGTATTTTGCAGTCTTAGCATAAACGCAATACGTAGAGTTGTTCTTCATGTGGCGACTAGAGAAGGTAATGTTGACGGCATGGGTCTACCTTCTAACGGTTGTTGTACATGTGCAGCCGAGCGAAGTAAACTATGCTGGACCACGGAATCCGATAGGAGCGTTCTTCCATGAGCCGTTTTGCCTCAACCTCTATAGTGCAGGAGCTGTCGACCAGCCACCCGTGGCCAAAGTTGCGTTTGATACTACCTTATCTATCGAAGGCGTTCAGCTTGATTTGGAAGCTGCGGAGAGAAGCGGCCGTTTCTCGCCTTTGAAACTTGGCTCGAAGGGAGGGGTACCGCTTCGGTTTCAAAACACAACCTGGCCGCCTCCACCGCCGTTTGGATCTTCAGCCGACCTGCGGCAAGCGTTATCCCGGTGTGTCAATGAACCAAAAGGGCTGTGTGCTCGTGGGCCTTCAGCGCGTCTCCTAGATCGACCAGTGTCTCACCAGGCGCTCGTAGCCAAAGCAAAGAAAGCGCGGCAGCATGAAGCATATAAGCGTGGCGAGTCCTGGCAGGTCAAAGAAGTAGTACATTTGAAAGCCACACGAATTATGTTAAGCGGTAGGCACACTCACCTCTTCTTTTTCTTTTTCTTCCATCTGTCTTGCCGCGCTTTCATCATTAATTTCAACGCGACTGTGCAGTTCTCAAATAGGTGTTCCACCGAACAAGCTTGTTTTCGGGCAATCCTGTGACCAATGCTTCTTTTTGGGTGTGCGGGGATTGTCTCTTGTTTTGCAGGGCTTGAACTCAGTGGAAGTAGACAAACTTAGCCACTTGGAGAGAGGATTAAATGTGCAAGCTTCGGTGCTGGTCGATGTTCGGCGTCGCGCCGTGTATGTTGTCAATCTCAAGGTACACTCCTTACAGTATAACATGCTTGCGGGTGTACCTATTTGCTTTTATTTTGTCAACATCAAAGCTGCGCTTTTTGATCCGCCATGTCTCAATTATGTTGAAGGCGGGGTGTTCCAGCATCAAAGAAATGTTCCGACGATCGGCAACTGCAAGGTCTGACGTCGTAGAGTTATGCAGAAGTGTAAGACCTGGTTTATCGAATGCATGCGTGGCATCGTGCGCCAGCAGCAAGTCTCAATCGGCCAATGGAAGCTTTTTGAGTAGAGGCTTTGAGAATGCGACAGGTATCTGCCTAGTTATACATGTGAATACACAGAGATAATCAAAGGAAGCATGATGATATTTCAGAGTTGCTGGCGAGTTCCATGGCCACTTCCTTGTTTGAATTCAACCTGGTTTATGAAAAGTTGTTCTCTTTTGACTTGTGTCTCTACGTCCTCAGACTCTGTTAGCTGGCATGCGCAGTTGCACACTACGCACCTTTCGCCCAAAGTATTGGAAGACTTCTTTTTCTTCTCGTTTGTGCGCAACCCCTTCGACCGTATCGTGTCAAGCTACTTCGAAGCCACAGTGCCATTGTTTAAAAAAGAGAAAGGGCAACAGCAACAAAGCCACCGCCAGTTGAGCAGGAATAAAATCGGCAGCCCTTTATCTGCTGGTCAAGAGAGTGCTAAAGAGAACTTCAAGCCTGACGATAAATTCTCGAAAGGAGAAAGGGAAAAGAACGCGAAACTACGCAGGAAAGCATCGCAGCAGCCGGGATTGGATGTTCTACTACTAGGAGGCGGCCCCAAGTGGTCTTCCAACGTTCATTTTCGAAGTCAAGTCCACCAACTGGCCGCCGCCACCATGCACGGTAAGTTTGAGCGAACTGGCAACAATTGGATAATGAAAAATTAACCGCTTAAGAGTTAGCGTATTTCTTTTTAAGTATATAGTCCTAAAGTATGCAATCTTTTGTTTGGTTGCAATCTTGCAAACTGCTTTTAAGATACCTCTCGTTTATCTGACAGATGCTGTCTTGACAGAGCTAAATCTTTGCAGACCTTGTCTTTCTATACCTCTCTTCTTCTGCTTCTGATACTAGGTCAGCGGGCACCTCTCGATTTTGTGGGCAACATTGACAACTTGATAAACGATTGGCAGCGGCTCCTACCAGCTCTTGATGCAGCGCACCTCTCGCCTTCCGCTCGACGTGAGCTTATTCTCGAGGAAGCTATCCAGTCCAACGGTGGACATGCTGGTGCGAGCGACGAGGCAAAAGGAACAGACGCGCAATTGGGCTTACGGGTGCGGCGCGGTCCTGCTCATCCGACAAAATTTGTGCCTGGATACCTTCCGTCAGCTCAACAACCGAGGTGGACTCTGGAAGATGTGCTCCTCGTGTGCCGGCGCTACCTTCAAGATTTGGCTTGCTTTGATTTCGCCGTACCCATGCTCTGTATTCAGTACGTTGACCTGATTTACGACGGTAGATTTGAAATTACACCGGGAAGCTGAGAGCTGAGGTCTATCTGGCTGCCCAAGAGCATAAACAGCCCTCATGGTTGCGAACGACTTGGAATTATTGCGAGTAGTACTGTACATGTATTTGTCTGTCTGCTGTAGTGCCTGGTCGTGTCTGTAAAGAGGAAAGAGGCGATTCTCTTCCTCGATTTGTCCACTGTTTCTGGTTTCTGGTTTCTGATATCCGATATAAGATTCCAGCCCACGAGCCACGAAGTATCCGCCCTAATCGCTAATCTGCTGATCCAAATCCAAAACCCCAGCCCTATTTAAATTCGTGACGTGATAATAGGTGCCAAATAAAAATACGCTAACAAGCCCCTTCATATTTTTGGAATAATGAGGCTGAATATACCAACTCCACGAATTTTCATTGCGCTGTGATTTAAAGTTTCGAAGTCTTGCCATAACCGCAAGTCCAAGAGATAGGGCACACTGGCACGAGGCTAAGTCTGTATTTAAACACTACATCTTCCGCCCTTTTCGGCGCTTCAGTTCTTTTTCAAGAGCTAGCTCTCGGATACGCAGCGCTGCTAATTCAGGATCCAAATCTTCTCTTGCGTCTGCATTGCGAGTTGGACCTCCTGCGTCGTCTCCGAGGGACATGGCCGTGCCAAAGCGACCTCCGTCGAAGCTGAGCCCACTTGAATTGTCACTTGCACCACCGTTGCTGCTACTAGGGCCGCTGGAACTACTGCTGCTGCTGCTGTCAGCTGGACCAGAGCGTTTAGAGTTGATTCCTTGACTCAGCGAAAGGTTATTTACACCACCAGTCAAGGAACCGTCGCCAACCAAGGTATCTTTGTCGGGTGATCCAGCCAAATTGCTTCCACTGCTGTCGAGCCCAAGATCGTCGCTCTTTTCACTGCCGATCCCGTGCCGCCGATTTTTGGGCGGTGAAGGCTTTAACGAGTCGTCATCTGCACTAAATCTGCTACCATCAGCGTGGTGACTGTGAATTGCGCTGTCCTCCTCGTCCTCACCATCGCGCGGGCGTGTCGTTGCAGGTGGAGAATGCACCTCGCTGTTTCCCATCTCTATCCCCGCCTTGGCAAGCGCTATGGCCGTGGCCGCTGCTGCCGCCGCTGCATCATGAGCATCTCCATGGCGATCTCGACTAGCTTCGGTGGTGGACATACCTAACATTCCTTTCGACAACCTCTCTTCTTCTGGCGAAGCAGCCGGCGAGGTCACTGAGAAGGATGCTAAAGCAAGCGACACACTACCTTCAGACGCGACCTCAGACGCATTATCGATACCACCACCATCACTGATACGAACTTCGTCCCAGCTTTTGCTGCTGCTGCTGTCTTGCACTCCACTGCTCATGTTTTTGGTTGGTGTCTCATGTGCTCCGTCAAGGCAATCTGATGGAGTTGCAGCAACGTTTGAGGCGTCGTTCGTAGAGCGCTCTCTCTTCGACGCAGCCGTTGGGCCTCGTAAAGGAGATAGACTCATCACTTCAAGTGCCTCCGCACTGCCAGCATCTACACTTTCTACCGCATCGTTTGCAGACAGGGCACTGCGAACGTAGTGCCCTCCATCACTGCATTCAGCATTCGCTTTAAGACCCAATGGTACAAGATCAGCGTCAGGCGATAAGTGAGCTGCAAACATAGGGAGCGCCCCGACACTTATACCACCCCTAATGAATCGACCTATCGAGAGCTGCGCCAAGCCAGCTATTGCTTCGTAACACACGTGGCTTTCGACATCATCACCAATGGCAAGGTCGTCGCTAAAGGGAGGCTCCCTAGCGAAGCTATTACTAGCGGGAGCAGAAGCAGACGAATTCGCTGCCGCTGCTGCTTTTGCCCAAGGAAGCTCACCTCCGGCATCTAATTGCCCTTGGTGAGGCACGGCGGAAAAGAGTGGCAGCGCGAGAGACTGCACCAGAGGTGGAGATTCTGCAACTGGTGAATCGGGCGGAGACGGAATTTCGGCCGCTAAGTCTTCTACCGGAGTTGACGAGTCTTCGAAAGTAGTAGTCTTTGTAGTTTCGTGTCCACTCAAGCCTTGCTGCATGAGACTCGCGTCATGCTCGCTCCCCGGGAAACTGCTGTTGCTACCATATGCATTGTGGTTGCTGCTGCTGCTGCTGCTGCCAAGATTGAGTGATTGCATCGCCTCGTCAGACGGCGGCACTTCATCTTCATGCATGGACGAAGCCGTAAGCCTCAAGGTTTCGCTGTGTTCTTCGAGGCTGATCTGCGATACTCCGTGCCGCACGTTCTCAACGTGGCCCGTGACTGGGCCAGCAAGTGCTGCAAATTCGGGGTACGCACTGTTGGTCACTGCATTAAAGGATGCATTGGAGCCAGCCCATGCTGCTGGCAGTCCTGCGCCCCAGTTCAAAGGCGAGAATGTTCCGGCACTGCCCAGGAGGCCAGCACTGCTGCTCCCGGCTCCGAAAGATAAAGCATGCATCTGTGGTGGCGGCGATGAAGCGTGCAAAACGGGCTTTGCAGCACCTGGTCCGGCTTCGTGTGCGCCAAGCAGGGCATCACAGTGTTTGAGAAGCATGGACGCCCGAACGTCGAGCTCCATAGACCCACGAACCGGGTCTTCGGGCAGCCTGGACACATCAGCCGTCCTATCTTCAGTCATGCCACTTGAGCGACCTCCAGCCTGAGCCACAGCATGTCCACGAGTAACACTGGCCGCATCACTTAAGTCAAGGCCACGGTCGCCGCCATCGGCAAAACCTTCAAGGAACCCCCCACCGCCGGGAAGTGCTCCCGCCAACGAATTCAGCGACGAAGCTACGGATGACGCTTGAAAACTTCGAGCGGAAGAGCTCTCAACACTACCATGTTCGCTGTCGTGGCTATCACTTACAAAGAATTCAGCTTCCTCATTGACATTATCCAGATACTTATCGTCTTCCTCTTCATCTTCCTCTTCCTCGTCATCGTCTGAGGCACCGTCAAAGTAGTTGTCGCGCTCCCGCTGCGGTGGCTGCTGTGCTCCTGGCGCACTTTCACTGGAGGCACCAATGCCCCGCTGCATTCTGGCTCGCAACGAAGCAAGCGAAGACGTAGGCTTTGCCTTGCAACTGCTATTGCTGCCACTCCCAAGCCCAGGCAATGCGCCAGGTGGTGCACCATTTTGGGTAGCTGAGCCGCCGCTACTGCCATCAAAGCTACCACCTTGGCTTGAACTCCCACTACAAGGACCCACTATGCTCCCGCTGTTCCACCAAAAGGCGTCGCGTGGAGCGAGTGCGCGCCGTTCGTGTGCTGGCGCTGGGTCTGCCGTCCTGAACCGCCGAATGTATTGCGCGAGTACTGCGCTAGAAGGCGGAGCGTTCATTGACGAACTGCTGTTACTGCTGCTGGTACTGCTGCTGGTGCTGCTGCTGCTACCAGGAACACTGCCTCTACTACTGCTTCTGTTGTTAGGCAGGGTCAGGCCAACGTCGACTTCGCCAACGTCTTCGGCGCCGTCCTTAAAGTCTTGGTTACTGTTGTCGACATATCCACCTCCGCCGCTGTTGACCTCACTGAGTGGGAATCGTGAGGCTGGCCCTCGTCTTGGCCGAACTGCTGCGACCTGCCCGCTGCTATCAACTACACCGCTGCTGCCACTCCGTTGATAGTCTCGCTGCCGCCGCGCAGTGGGTGCACTCCCTTTGGCTTCGAGCCTTGACCGGTGCGCTGGTGGGCTAAAGGCCACGATTTCGGGCTCGTCGCCCGCCGAACTGCGGTAGCGCTTGGAGTGTGATCCACCCGGAGATGCCATAATCCTCGGAGCTAATGGCGATTCTAGCGGAGCAGTTTCTACTCCAGGCAAGGTATCTGCCACCGGAACCGTTATAGGCGATGTTCCTCTTGGGGAGTCCTTATTTTCTAACGATTGAGGGGCTTGGGTGGGCGAGTTCATATCAAGGTGGAGTCCTTCTCGTGTAGTTTGAAGGAAACCAATACGCCCTCGTGCTTCTGGGAACTGCCCGGTGAACAGAATGTATAACTCTAATGTCACTATTCACTCGACGAGGGCGTCATTTCACTATTTCGAATAGCAGTGAAAAATGCACGAGAACATCAAAACGCAGAATATGGATGCCATAAAAAGATCCCTCAATCCTCCTGAACGGGGGTAAGTTTTCTCGTTTTCTCCGAGAGCTCAACATGATGTGTTCAAAAAATGCGTGCAATAGCGTTTAGAGGAAGAAGAGAAGCACTTTAGTTTAGACATCCTGGATGCTTGCATTTCTATACTAGCAGCTTTTACTTCAAGCGCGTAGAGTAGGTAGCAGAAGCTACACCCACCGTATTACACTAACACCGCAACTCTTCCACAGCACTCACAGCTGCGGTATCATTGTATATCGTCTCATTTTCAAAAAACAAGGCCTCGGGAGAAATGAGATTTAAGGCTCGCTTGGACAACTCGCACTTGCAGCATTTTCAAGGTAAATCAAATACGGGCTTACAACTATCTGTGCGTGTAATATAATTTACCCTACTGCGTTATCTTAGTTGCCCTAAACCCTCTACTCGTCCCAGGTGTTCTTTCGACTTTGGAAAAGATATGCACGAAATGCGTAGTACACCTGTCCGAGGTATTGCAGAGACACGACTACACGAGCTCAATTTAAACTGAAGCACTGCACTGCACTGTTAGATCACTTGCCACTGTGTTTTGTTCAGGATCACATCCGGTTCGCAGGGCTCAAAGACCAAAAATCAGAGGACGTCATGCCGTACTCCGACCTCAACCAGTCTGAGCTTTTCTTAGAATGGCGAATCGAGTCTGCGAGTGGCAACTGTATCTTGTTTGAACTCAGCCTGAAAAACTTCTTGGATGCGCTTGACTCAGCTAAGAAGGCGCCGCAGTGCCAGCTAAAGCTCACGAAACGGCACGGCCAGCCCGTTCTCTGCGTCGAGGTACCTTGATATGCAGAACAAAGCAGCCATTTCAAGTATTCATTAGTCGCTTTAGGATATCGGTGTGTGATACCTTTTAGATTTGCTCGCGTATTTGCTTTGAGTCTATTTTCCACTTACTCAAGTATTTAAAAATCACCTGTATTATGAAACGCATTTTTTGCTTCTTTGAAGTGGTGAGCACTTACCTTGAATCTCTTCTGTACAGACCCGCGCAATGGAAGTAGACGTGGTCCACGATATACCCATAGTAGTTATGCGCGCGTCAGAATACGAATATTACCGCCCCCCTGACGTGCCACCGCCTCAAGTGCAGCTTGAACTTCCCACTGCGAAAGGCTTCAAAAACGTCATTGACCGCCTGAAGAACTTGTCTCGAAGTGTGGTGCTGAGTGGAGACATGGCCGGCAGCTTAACGCTACGTGCTGACACGGAGGGAGTCACCATTCAAACCTTCTTCACAAACTTAACTCCGCGCTTTGAGTCCTTGGACGAAGACACGTGTGCTTCCAACAAGTGCAAATTGAAAGTGGATGCTAAGAAGATGGCCAACGTGTTGCACGCTTACACTTTCCTGCGGTTTCACTCCATTATCATGTGCATGATCCGCGACCATAGCTTAATTTTACATGTGCTGCTCGAACCAGCAGCCGCGGGCACGTTAACTTTTTACCTCCCGATCGTGCCTTTCGTGGAAGATGATGAGGAAGAGGACGACGGTGCAGGCGGAGTCGAGTACATGAATGAAAATTGAGAAGCTTCTGGATTGAATCAAAGCTGTCGACAAAAACCATGGCGTTGCCACAGGGCCCTTTCATCATAAATAGTGTACAGGCAGTATCTATACCACTGGACTTGCCCTTCACATCGGTTTGATTCTTTATGATGTGTCACCGTCCAGTTATGCTATATATACAAAGAAAATTCTTTAAGTAGTTATCCAGAACATAACTATGTCAATTAATAGAAATCAATCAAATCATAAGCAATATCCTTTATATAATATAGTATCATGGATATAATACACAATACATAACCAACTATAAGAACATAACCGAAACAACAAAGACAAACGAAACATAACCAAAACCAACGAAACATAACAGATACAACAAAGAGGCATAACCAAATCCCGCATAATCTCGCATAGACTCATAGGATACATAACCGAAACAACGAGGCATAACCAAATCCCGCATGATCTCGCATAGGGTCAAAGGATACACACACAAAATACGATAAGACTTTATTTTAGTTCATATGATTGAGAGGGACCGCAAGGGACCGCTAAGGGACCGCTCTGAAA
>Ga0307982_1004313_pt1 | contig 11252 bp, 12 predicted proteins | sample OrgLakmetagen989_FD_201847 | JGI IMG/M metagenome (GOLD analysis project Ga0307982, IMG submission 201847) | Saline water microbial communities from Organic Lake, Antarctica - #989 | ecosystem: Environmental > Aquatic > Non-marine Saline and Alkaline > Saline | place: Antarctica: Organic Lake... | reverse complement strand
CTGAACGAGACAAGCCTGAAGGGGGTCGCTGGGCGGTAGGACGAGGCTGGCTTGAAGGACGCGTGCTACCAGCGCAGTGGGAGCTTCCGGGGCTGAATAGTCACGCTCTGCTTTGGGACTTCGGATGAGCGCTAGCCTTTCCTGAATGAGTATCGGAGAAAGAAGTAAAGCAGACTTATTTATTTCAGAAGCTGTTGGAGGCTATTCATCGCGTCTCGGGACTTGTCGAGCAAGTGCTGCAAGCAGCTTCTCAGCACAACAACAGCCTGTGTTTTCTCGCCGGGGTAGCATCAGGGGTCCACGGTGCGGATGAACTAGGTAGCATGGGTTCGGCCAAGGTGCTGCTGGAGAATGGTATCGCCAGCAGTAATGAAAGGAGGCGCAGGGAAATCTCAAAGCGTGTTAGCCTGTTATAATAGATGCCGAGCATCCCTGCGAGGGAATTGGTTGGGTGGTACAACTTGAAAGGGACGCACACGATGTCGCGATATCATGCCCCGAAAATTGTATCAAAGCAAGTATTCATACCTTGGGATTCCATTCAAGCGTACCAAGAGCTGAGCATTGAAAAGCGCTAAAGTTTGTGCGCGCGCAGTCCAAAATAGCCGCGACCGTCGTGCTTTGGCCGATGTTCAAACACAAATTTCTCAATGAAAACAGAAGGAATTCTCGTTGGTATCTACCAGATGCCTAATCAATATTCAGCGGTCACGGCATGCTATTCAGATATAACCCCGCGTTTACGGCGGCGTGCGTCCCTCTCGATGTTCATTTCGCTAGAAACTCGCCATTTCGTGTGAGACTCGAAACTGTTTTTATTTTATTTTTTACTTTCTTGTTGTTTGGCCCGGTTTGTTTTTTCTACAAAACAAAGTTGAAAAAAGTTGGCCCCCAACTTCGCTGATCGTTTTGGCCAGTCCGGCAGGCCTACTCCTTTTACTCCCCTACTTGCTACTTCTACTTGTTGACGCCGGGTCTCTTGAAATCTCTAGATACAACGAATTGGCAGTAAAACTCCGAGATAACACTGGCTCCTCGCCTCTGTCATCTTTCACGCCAATGTGTTATATAACATATCCCATTCCCTATCTGTTGGGCCTTCCCCTCTCGTTTGCAGCAATTCACACCGCTAAGCCCACACCCGAAAGGTGCAGTCGCTGGAGGCGCTCACGAGTCGGCTGTCCTGTGGGTCCAGCGCCACTCCTTGCACTGCGTCTTCGTGGCCTCGCAACTCGCCCATCAACTGCTGGTCCACCTGTAGGAATGTGAATCGATGGAGATTGAAATGGATGAAAATCACGCAGAAAGATCTACAAAAGAAGAGTCAAAGGAGTCACCAGCCAAGGTTTCCAAGGTGCGAAAGATTTCAACTTTAGGAAGTAAAAAAAATGCAGCCTTTCGCACGCAAGCACGTAAAGATACACACAAGCACCAGAACGCACGCGCAAGCACTAGCTTACCGTGTTGAAAGTGCGAATGACGCCGTCGTCGGACGCGCAAATGAGGCGCTGGCCGCTGCGATCGAAGCAAATGGAATTGACGGGATGCTGGGACACTTCCACCTGGGAACCCCAAAGCAAGAAACGGAAAAAAAAAGGTCATAAAGAGCAAAAAGACAAAGGAAGAAGCGAGGCAACGAGAGTAAGGGATTTAAGCGTGTATGAAAAGAATCTCGCATTCTTGTGCCTCTTGTAAATGAGGCAAATGCCATTTCAAAAATATATACCGTGCCGATTTCGGCCACCATCCGAATGTCCCACAATTTAGCGACGCCATCTGCGTCCGCTGACACAATAGTGTCTCCTCGCACCTAAAATCATAGGTTTTCATACAAGAAATATGTGAAAGACTTGATGAGCGAGTCCAAAAAAAAAAGTGCACATATATCATAACTTACAATGTGATGCGCATCCGAAGGTATATACCAATGAAAAGAAGTAACGCGCTTCATTACAAAAAAGAATGGCGAGAGAAAAAAACTACACGCACACATATACCGTCAGCGCAATGGTGGAGACGGCGTTGAGGTGCCCGTAGAAGGTTTGCACGCAGAGGCCGGAGCGAGCGTCCCATAAGGACACGGTTTTGTCGCCGCTGCCCGTGCACACGTTGTTGGAGAACGGCTGCCACGCCACTGCGTTCACCGAGTCCACGTGGCCTCGGAAAGTCTGTTGGTTGGTTAAGGGAAGTGAGAGGGTGGGGATTACGCGACACAAGCATCAAGACAGACACAAATTGATCAAATTTCCTTTCTAGCTTCCTTCATCGCCACCGCTATTCATGCTTCCATTCGAATTCCATTGATTTCTTTCTATCGATCGTTCATGCACCTGGCGGCATCTCCCCGAGTTCAAGTCAAAGAGCCGCGCGGTGTGGTCCATGGAGCAAGACGCCACGAAGTCACCCGAGTAATGCGCGGCCACACCCCAGACGGCTTGAGTGTGGTCGCTCAGAGTCAACGCGCACGACGCAGACGCAAAGTCCCTGCGATGGTGTGGCATTGATATTGTGATGATGGTAACGAAGTATGAGATACATGAGAAATCCAGAGGAGCGCGAGAAGCAGAGCGCAAGACATAGAGGGCGAGAAACAGAGAATTCATCTAAGAGATGACAACAACAACAACAGCAACAATCAAACTCTCTTTTGGATGCGCTTACATGCGTACTCTTTTACTGTGTTTGATGTTACCAATGACTTAAATGGGTCCAGACACCATCATATGCTCACCAAACTTTTACGGTTTTGTCGCCGCTGCCAGTGATGAGGTGCGTACCGGCGGGGTGAAACGACACGCCCGACACCTGTATAAACACAAGGCAGCAAAGCGCCGTGGAAAAATAAATGAGGCAAAAACACACGTGATAGAGACTGCACACGCCAGAAAACACGACAAACACCTGCGTGAGCATAAAACAACAAAACACCGTTGAAAAATAAATGGGAACAACACAAGTGATAGATGCTGCACACGTCAGAAGACCACAACACACTTCACTCTCCTGTATATATACTTGTATTCCTTCTCCTGTTGTGTGCGTTTCTCAATCACTCGCACTCTCAATCCCTCTCCCTCAGCCAATCAAGGATAAGCTACCCTACCCAGTCGCGGTGGCCTTCGCCGCTCATTATCAGCTCGCAGTCCGGCACGCTCCACAATTTCCAGGTGCAGTCGTCGCTGACGGTGGCCAAGATGGGCTTGCGTGGATGGAAGGCCAGGCCACTCACGGAGTTATTGTGGCCACGGAAAGTCTATTTGGGGAGAAAGTGCGAGAGAAGTTAATGGATAAGGAGGAGAAATACTACGAGAGAATGCGTGTGCACTCCTCGTTTGCATTCCACAAATCAATGCCACAACTATCCAAGTCTGTGCGAGCGCGTGAATGTCCTCTTCTCATCCCATTCACTCCTTCCTTCCTATTTCACCCATCCACCCTCTACTAAAGAAACAACGTATTACCTTGCGCATTTGAAAGCGTTCTACAGGGGGTGGGTCGAAGTCGAGCGCCGCAAAAGGATTGGGGATGCCCTCGTCGGGCGGCAATTTCGAGTCGCGCCCCTGTAGGATTGCAACACCAAAGAGGTGGAGAAGATGAGGAAGGAAACTGATAATACACGCTTAGAATTGCGATGTGACCAAGACAAAATGAATGAGAGAGAGCTGACGCGTCAAACATCTCTCTTGCACTACTCCTATACCGGTTTGGGCTTTTTCGGCATGGGGTCAGGCGGCGGCGCAGGGGTGCTTTTGTCAGTGAGTTCCTTCACCGTAGCTTCCAGCGTGGCCACACGCGCCTTCATGCGGTCGCGCTCTAAGCGCATCAGCATCTTTTCTTTCATCGCCACGCCGTACTTGCGCTGGGGTATTTAGAAAAGATGAAACAGTGAGTCAAACATGAGGTAGCGTTTATGGAAACGAAAACGAATGATAGAAGAGTCGTTCTCAGTAAGTATGAAAAATGCATAATCTAGGCAGACATGCCTTTGTAATATTTCTTCTTCCAAAGAAAAATGTCACCTGAAGTTCCTGAATCGTCGGGTCGTACGACTCGAGGTGCTTGCGAAGTCGCTTCAAATCCACCGTGAGTTTTCCCTTTTCCTGAACTACTCGCTTGTGGTGCATCCGGTGGAAGTCCCGCTCTTTGCGAAATTTGTCCCAGGTGCTCTGCGCTTTCTGCGTGACTTCCTTCATCTTGGCCAACTGATGCCGCAAGCTCTCCACCTTGTGGGATTAAATGCGGTCCAATTGCCAATAGCCCGCGCCAAAAGAGATCATTTAGACAATTATTAGACCAACGATTCACAATCAAACGAGAGTTAAAAGGTCTTTCAATTGCAATTCGATGGCCCAAGGAGTGCTGGCAAACTCTCGATATTTACCTGGTCGTCCAGCTCTTGGTTCCGCAAGTAAATGTCCGGCACGGGCGCTGCGTAATTTTCACCGAGTTTGCCCTTTGCTTCGAGTTCGTACCTGTTCGCGCATGCAAGTAAAATCACTCGAAGGTGTTACACGAGTTTATCATGCAAGGTCGCTTTTTGGTACCAGGGTGCCTGCTCCATGCGAATCTAGCGTATCTAGTATTTGGTCCTAAACTAAAAAGCTGGATGATTGAAAAACAAAGGAGCATTTGAGAGCCCCCTTTTTACATGCGCGTACCACTCGGTATTGAAGCAGTCAAGAGTGCGCCGTAAGTCAGTTTTCACCAAAAAGTTGCGGATATAGTCGTCGACAACTGCTGGCCGCACCTATAAGTATATATGTATGCCATCGAGCAGGCAGTTGTGAGCTAATAACTATGCCTATGTACACCTTGAAAAATCATCTACATGAGCTACTCGAGCACTATTTTTTTTTAAGACTAGCAGCCTACACGTAAGTGAGCCCTGCGTATCAAGCGCAGCTCACCTGTGTCACTGCGCGTGGCTTAGCGCCCCCTCCGCTCGCACCCTCGCCGCCTGCTGCGGCGGTTTTGTCCGGTGAGAGCTGAACTGATGACAGAATGGCCGCCAAATCATCCTCATCCCCGTCGTCATCTTCGTCGTCGAGAAAGGCAGCGTCATCTACGGCTTTATATTCAAAATCTTCGTCTTCGTCGTCTGAGATTTCAACCTTCTCTAGAACCTCGAGCTATGAACAATGAAGTAGCACCATGGCAAATAAGAGACGAGACAATTCAGTCAACTTGGCTCCCGAGGATGAATTCTAAGAGTAAAACCTTGAAAGGGTCAACGATGACAATCCTAAGCTATTATACTCACATTTTCTTCTTCGCGTTGCATCTTGTTCAAGGCCTAGCCGTAGCCCAGGCACCCCAGCAGAACGTAACGACCGTCGTCAACGCGACAAGACAGACGACAAGACGCAAACTGGGAACAAAAATAGAGTAACCTAATATAGTAGCAAAAAGTTAAAATACACTCATCGTCTCGTCGTGATTTCATCTCCTCGTTGAGTGGAAAAAAATGGGGGTAAATCGGAGCCGCTCCACTTTCGAAGCTCTCTGATTGTGAAGCGCGACTAGCTTTTAATAATCTTAACAATGATTTCTAGTAGAAAAAATCGAATGCTAGTCGCACGTTGCATGGCAACTGATCATTATCTAGCAAATAGCTCACTCGAAACGTAATATTTCCGATTGATGACCTACAGGCAGCAGAGTCGAAAGGTGGTGGTGGCGGCGGTGGCAAGAAAATGACAGCGGCTGAGGAAGCTCGGGCAATGGCAGAGGAGGCCATGAACCAGGCTCGGATGTCAGATGCTGAGAAAGGTCGGAAGCCACCAGCTAGACCAAGCAGCGCTGAAGGAAAACCGAAGCCTGAAATTGACTGGTAGGCATTTAATTCCTTATGCTATGCCGGAAACCCCCAAATCATCGTTATCGACTTTGATCACCTTAGCATAATTAAAGGACTCACCCCAATAGTACAGAAAGCTCTCTCCCTCTCTCTTCCATTTTTAAAGCTCAATGAAGCTAAACACTGACTCCTTTTTGTAATAATTTGTTGAAGGGATGCCATTGAGAATCCTACGGAAAAGAAAAAAGAAGCTGTTGCTGCTGCCAAAAAGTCAGCGGCAGAGCGAGCAGCTGAGCGGGTAAAGACATTTCTAGTTGAATGCCTTAACAATTTTGAGGGCGCTGCTTTCACTTCCAAACGTGCATTCCAGTAATTTCGCGTGAAGCCTTGCTCCTCTTCTCTTCTCCTCATTTAATCTCATTTAATTTTGTCACATTTTGTCGCAGTATTTGACCACTTTCCACTTATAATTGCCATTATTTCTCGTGGGTGGCATGGAATACTAGGTGGGGGCACCTACGAAGATTACGTCGGTAGCGCAGCTCAATTTCAAGCACGAAAAAATCAAAGAAGTCGAGCTGTTTGAAGCGTCGCAGCGGCCGGGGAGCTCCGGCGGCGACGGCACCGACACTGCGCCTGAAGAGCCGAAAAAGAGCGTGATGGACGTGATTGAAAAGCATCAAACCGAAGAAAAAGCGTTCGAAGACGCCATCCACGCCGAAGAAGAGGCGGATGCAGAAGAAGCACGAGCAGAGCTCGAGCGCATCGCGGAAGAAGAAAGGCTAGCAGCGGAAGAGGCAGCGGCCGCCGCTGCTGCCGCAGCAGCCGAAGCGCAGCGTATCTTGGACGAAGAAGCAGCGATGCAGAAAGAACGAGAAGAAGCGGAAGCTCTGGCAGCGATGGATCCGTTGCACTTTGAGGTTTGTGCTTATGGATGCAGACATCTAGTAGTCGAAACAGTACTGCTGACATACTCGTAGTTGGCGTTGTGACTTCCAAAGTGTGTGGCAATTCGCTTTTCATTTCTTTCTTTTTCAAGTGTATTTTGTTTTTCTCAAGTTATTGTTCTCCTTACCTTGTAGGTCGAGTTTTTGAACGAGTTCAGCGAGGCCACTGGAGTTGGTCGTTGGGCTAAGAATGACGGGTGGGGTGACGTGGACGAAGCAACCGAGCGCTTCAACACCCCCACAGACGTGTCCAAATGGTTTGGCATTACATGTGCCAAAGGTGCCAGTGAGGAGGACGATGGGCCGACTGGCGCTAGAGGCGCTGCAAAGAAAAAGAAGAAGAGGAAAAAGAAGGGCCCGAAGAAGAGGGGACCAGCGCGAAACCTGTTCTTAGACATTAACAAACTGCAGGTCAACTCAATGAACTTCACCTTTATTTTTTCGCGCGATTGTTACGCATGCATAACTTCGTTGCTCTATCATTTCGTGTGATTACTCTTACCTTTTTAGCTTTTATGCCTGTTTCTATTTCATCACTTTTTAATGATGCAATGTTGCTGTTATGGCAGGGTCGCTTAGACCGCTTGGACGGGTGGCACCGCATTGCGAGCTTAGAAGTTTTGAGCTTGAGCCACAACAAATTGCAGGGCCCTCTGCCGACGGAAATTGTGCATCTGCCTTCCCTCAAAGTGCTCAACTTAGCCTGCAACAAATTTGACGGCGCGGTAAAAGCTATACTTTATTTTTATCAAAAATATATGCTCAAAGAAATAAATTCTGAATATTGCTTTCGTAGTTGTTCTGCTTCAAAAAAAAGGAATACGGCATGCGCACTTGAAGGAGTGATGATGTGGCATACTGTATCAGGTTTTACGAATGATTCACTTTTGTTGTTGGTTGCTTATGCTATTTGTTCTGTGCACTCTATGTCGTATTTTATTGTTGTTACATGTATTGTGTGTTGTGTGCAGGTGCCTGAAGAGTGGGGATCGTTGAAAAAGTTGACGCATTTGTGGCTCTTTGCGAATCAGCTCACGGGCCCTGCCTTACCGAGCAGCGTTGCAACAATCAGCGGTGCGACTGCCTTGGAGTCTCTCCGCCTCAGCCGAAACAAATTCACTGGCCAGGTACGATCAATAGTACAGTAGTTGCTTAGAGAATGGAGCTTATAAAGTATGGGGAGCGTGCATGGGCTAAATATGGGAAATTAAGTACTACGCAGAGGAATCATTGCAGTTGGCTTTTCAGTTTCCATGACATGACACTAAAAGCTGTCCTTGCTTCCACTCTTTCTTTTCTTTCGTACGTATGCACGTCTGTGCCATCCTCCTTTGCTTCGCCATTCATCAGTTGTCGAGCGGGCTAGGCTCATTGTCTCGTCTCGAAGAAATCGACCTTGAGCGCAACCAATTGAGCGGGAAGCTTCCCGACACCCTCACCAGATTAACGAGCTTGAAGAAATTGTGGTTGGCCGAAAACAACTTCAGGGGCCCCTTACCCGTCGACGTCCTGGAAGCTTTAACTTCTCTCAAGGTGATACACAACCTTAATACGTGGGATGCATACTGCAGCTTTACACAGCGTGCTCTTGCTTTGTAAATTCTAGTATTGTACTTATTTATTTATTTTTTCCTTTGAATTTCAAGAGAATATTTCATCAGTGGAGTATACTAATTGGGTACCATATGTGTGTTCTTCTAAACACTTATTTCAGGATTTACGTTTTTATGGCAACAAATTCGACCAATGGACTGCGAGTAGCGGTGCCACGATGCGCACTGTGAGCGTGCCGAAAAGCTTGGACGATTTCACGCCTCGTTGAGACCACTTTATTTGTACATTCCCTCAATTGCCTGTTTTTTTATTCTGTTAAATAGATCAACGTAGTTTGATGTTTTATGCGACCACGACCAGAAAGTGCCTACCAAGGATTTTTGTCCGTCCGTCCGTCCGTCCGTCACATCACAGACACAAAAAACCCTTGCGTGCTTGTTCTGACACGTTGTCACGTCACTCACATCAACCATGTTCTGACACCTTGTCACGTCATTGAAATCAACTACGTTGATCGTGGCGCGGCGGCGCGCGCGCCGCTGCATTCATGAAGGCCTTGTTTTATGCGATACTCTTTGCATAGATCTCAACACACAAGACAACCCCGAGTTTCCTTGCTATGATCCATAAGCCGAAAAGCCGCAGATACCCGCTACCCGCGAATTCTATAGCTATGTATCCCAAAACTAAATGGCGAAGAGTTTTGAAGCAATAGAATACAGCTGGGGTCTCTTCACTTTTCTGGTATTCATATCCAGCTCAAGCTCTAGCGATATTGCTGTTTTCCCTAAATCCTGTATCTGTTTCTGTATCTACTGTGCCTGTATCTGTTTCTGGTGTTGCAGTTGCAGTGCTACAGTCACAAGAACATAACACGCCCCAGTGGGGCTTAAATCCATTTGAGCTAATTTAAGCTAGGTCGATATTTAAGGGGACTTAAATTAAGCTTAATTAAGGGCTTAAATTAGGGCTTGATTTAAGGTCAAAACAAAGTCAAAATAAGCCCCTTAAATTGAGCTTAAATTTGAAACCCCCTCGGTACGGCGGGTCGAAGAGTTGAGAAGGGCCAGGGGCTTAAATTAAGCTTAATTAAGGGCTTAAATTAGGGCTTAATTTAAGGTCAAAATAAGGTCAAAATAAGCCCCTTAAATTGAGCTTAAATTTGAAACCCCCTCGGTACGGTGGGTCGAAGAGTTGAGAAGGGCCAGGGGCTTAAATTAAGCTTAATTAAGGGCTTAAATTAGGGCTTAATTTAAGGTCAAAATAAGGACAAAATAAGCCCCTTAAATTGAGCTTAAATTTGAAACCCCCTCGGTACGGTGGGTCGAAGAGTTGAGAAGGGCTGAACGTTTTCTTAATAGGTGCTTGACTGAGGGTCACAATAAGCTCAAAATATGAATGAGCAGCCAGGACTTTGAGACTGCTCCTTAGAACGGTTGGTCCACTCGAAGACGTCAGAGAACGTTGAAAATCAGCGATTATGCTTCCTGGTTCAATTTTAGTCGCTTGGCGCATGGCTCTAGCTCCTTCGTCGCCAGTTGGAGAAAAGGTGCACATGAAGGCGAGGGCTCCGGATATCATGGTGCGTATGGAATACTATTTGCATCTGCGACATTTTTCATTGCAATCGCCACTGAAATTGGAAAAAAGGTCGATGTAGCCTCCGCGCTCAACAATTTCTCATTCTAGATGCATAATCATGTTGTCCTTGGAATGAAGTGTTGAGATAATATGGTCTCGTGAGTTGTTAATGATGCACCAGCTAGAAGTGAGCAAAGTCGAATGGACATGTAAAAAAAATCAACGATAGGAAGGAAAGGTTCAAGTGGCATTTCATGAACGGTAATTGTATGGAAGTATAAAAAGTTTGGGGGAGCAGAAAAAAATCTATTGCGAATTGCGGTATCGTGAAGATTCATTGACTTCATATATCGTTCTGTAACACAACGTCATAAGGTCATTTGCTTCGTAGTGTAATATTCTGTTCATCCATAGGGAATGACAGAAAATGATACTAGATTGCGTTTGGTTCGAAGGAAGTTTGCCTTCTGTGGTGGTGTGTTAAACTAGCCAGGAGGATCTCCGTTTATCAAATCCAAAAAGATTTCTGAGGTATAAAAGAATCAAGGTCGTCTTATAGAGACAAAGCGGTTCACATAAGTATTGGAATTCATTAAGCTGCAATAATTCAAAGAACGAATAATAATCGTGAGGTAAAAAAGGATTCGATGTTTCTCACAGACTGTTGGAAGACTCCAGAGAGGAGTTGTGCAAGCTTACCTCAAAGAAACGAAGCTTCTCAGGGTTTGTACGAAAGGCACAAACCCTACAGAATTGCAGACTTCTACCTCTGTGATACTTCATTTCTGTCTGCAGAAATTCTTGGTCTGCAGAGGTAGGAGTCTTTCAATTTAAAAAATATTTCTTGTCGGAAGCTACCATGAACCAACCTTAAGGTATCATGTAATATGCACCATGATGGCCCACCTTTTACGCAATTATACACCCCTTATATCACTTGTGCACATATCTACGTAACCAGAGCGCTCAATCTGAATCGCGCACACCACTGGTATGCTGTGAAAATAGTCGTGGAAGTAAGCTACGAGAAAGAACACGAAGACAGTATATTTTGAGGATCACTTTCACTGAAAAAATCAACGTCAGTCTATACAAATTATAGCATTAGGGGTAGAAAGCTAAATGCCAAGTACCACACATTCATATCCAAGTAAACAATCACTTTCCTCGAATCTAGTTAGGGTTACTTCATAAGCTTTTTCTTAAGGGTAGGGACGAAGACCCTAACCTTTAAAAATGCCAGTGAATAACCCTAACCAAAGCCCCGGAGGAGCCCACGGCATGAGGAATAATGGTGCCGGTAACATGATGTGGAAACGTAATGGGTTAGGCTAGGGTATGCAGTTTGAAATTGGCCCTATTCTTATCATTAT
>Ga0307982_1004312_pt1 | contig 11254 bp, 11 predicted proteins | sample OrgLakmetagen989_FD_201847 | JGI IMG/M metagenome (GOLD analysis project Ga0307982, IMG submission 201847) | Saline water microbial communities from Organic Lake, Antarctica - #989 | ecosystem: Environmental > Aquatic > Non-marine Saline and Alkaline > Saline | place: Antarctica: Organic Lake... | reverse complement strand
GTAAAGGCTCCAATTTTCGCGATGTTATATAACTATTCGCGCCATTTTCGTATTTTTTGTCGGACCGTGCTCTTTTCGTGTGTCCAAAATATTACGGACGCTGTTGACATCATCATCATCATCATCTTCTTCTGTGATCTGTATCTTCTGTGATGGCGACGCGACGGGGCGACGGCGACCTTGACACTATTCCACTGAGCTCCTACCATTTACTGCGCGAGCAAACTGACGCGAGGAAATTATGCGAGCATCCTTTCGAAGCTTCAATATTTTTTCGCTCCGATGCAGGATAGAACAACGATGCTTTAGCGACAAAGCAGTTGTCTCTGGGATGCGCGCTGACTATGGTGCGAGCTCCCCACTATCGGAATCTAAGATCGGCCTTACACCCATGCCTTTGTTTGAGAAATGGTTCAAGGCTGCTGCAGCACACAAGGGAGTGATAGAGCCGAACGCAATGGCGCTAGCAACTGTCAACCCTGCAACGTTGCAGCCCTCGACACGAATCGTACTGCTCAAGGACTACGATGCCGAAGGTTTTACTTGGTTCACCAATTATACTTCACGCAAAGCTACAGAGCTTGAAGGCAATCCTCGCGCAGCACTTACTTTTTGGTGGCCCGCTTTAGAACGTCAGGTAACATCACGCCTTTTTCCCTGCATTATTGTGGCAATTTGGAGACCTAGCCTACGCTGCATTTCAAAAGACAGAGCGACACCTTTCCACAACTGTAAAATACTTGTGTGGTGTGATAGGTGCGTATAGAGGGGCAAGTCAGTAAAGTGTCTGCGGAAGAAACCGCTGATTATTTTCACTCGCGACCTCGAGGGTCCCAAATCGGCGCGTGGGCTAGTCGGCAGTCCAAAGTTGTGCTTAGTGCAGACGACCTCGCTGAGCGGGAAGTGGCTTTGCGAGCGAGGTTTGAAGGGCAGCCCGTGCCCGTGCCCGACTTTTGGGGCGGTTTTCGCCTCGTGCCAAACTACGTGGAGTTTTGGCAAGGCCGAACCAACCGTTTGCACGACCGGATTGCTTTCACAGCGAGCGGCGACGATGATAGCTGGACGAGAGAACGTCTGTGCCCATGATCCATCAGCCTGTCCTACTGCATTTGCCGAAGCGTTCAAAATCTAGCGAAGATCATTATTTCGTATGAGTGAAATTCCTCGGAATATACCTCGATGTTTCCTCTCTTTTTTTGACGCGGCTTAATCAAACGGTGGCGCTGAATGAAATCAAACTGGGTTTTACATGATACACATGTGGCAGAATGACCTACACAGGATCGTGAGCATTAAGCAAGCAGAAGAAGAAGAAGAAGAAGAAGAAGGCACCTGGGATATGCGGCCGCCCCTTCGCTGACTTGGTCTCCACTCTCGTTTTGCGATCTAAAGCGATTAATAGACTTCGTGGGCGGTTTTGTCCGCGTCACGTCTGTCGTCTGTCTCGTTTCTCGGCTAATCCGGCGATTATCATTCCCAAGTAAGAAGTAACGGAGTAACGGCGATCTAGATTTGCTAATAAACTCCGAAGGAGCATCGGAGGTTTCATAGCCCCCACCCCTACATGAATAATTTCGTGTACTCCTTACAAAGGAGATATATATCCGCAGTAGCCCCGCAATCCACCACAACGATCGCTCAGCGCTAGCTACATGCTACGTAGCTACTTAGACCCAGTTGCAATCTCAAGATCTGAAGTGCTCTGATTGGTGCAGACAACGCTTTTTCTTTATGAAATGCAGCATGGAGCAAAAAAGATACAGATCCCCAATTCCCCAAACATAGCACATAATTACGGAGCCCTTGCGCTGTCGTAGGTCGAAGGCAAGCAATCCTCGAAAGCTCAGCTGTGTACCGTGGAAACTCGAACCAACATTTATTAGTCATGGCAAAGCCAAGAGTCGCCCTCATATCTCCTCACTCTCTATCCAACTATGCCAAATGTCTAGCCGCGGGCTTTTCTGAATTGGAAGATCCGGTGCCGTCCTACGTTGTTTCGCCGGAGCTACTGCCATCGCCAGAGCCAAAAGGCGCTGAAACACTTGACGAGGCCTCCGTATCAATACCGCCTGAGTGGCGTGCATTCCTTGAATCGTCGTGCACTGATGTGGATGTATTGGTGGTGCAGTTGCACGGCGCTCACAGCGAAGTGCCGGTGTTGCTCGCAGCGTGGGACTATCTCTGCAGCACTCATGGGAGCGGCGACAACGATCTAGATGCAAAGCTAGACAAAGCGCCTAGCAGGCCATTGATTGTGCTTTTGCACCGCCCTGAAGAAATCATGGAAAGGCTTTCGCGAGGTCTCTACCCATCCCGGCTGCGCACCGTGCTCTTCTCGCCGAGCGTAGCTCTCGTGCTCCTAGGACCCGCCTCGCTACCATTATTTTCCACGCCAACTCATGCTCCACAAAGCAGCACTCAAGTGCAACGACCACCTATTGCAATTCCACACGGATTCTTCAATTGTTTACCTGCAATGGGGTCACTACTACCCAAATTCGCCGTATTAGATAGCAATCCTCGCGGTTCAAGCGGCGATGAAATAGCTGTGGTTGGGTCGATTACAACCTGGAGCGATATGCGATGGGTGAGTGATTTGATTTGCATGCACCGCACTATGCAAAAGCTTCAAGGTAAAGATAAGCAGGGTGCTGCAGGGAAGAAAGATGCGAGAACCCAAACTCTATTTGTGGCGGCAGGGACCTTTCGCCGTTACAAGCGGCCTGAAGATGGCGTCGTCGTCGACGAGCTCTCATGCCTGAAAGCCGCAAAGAATCTTAACTTTGCTTCAGGAGCTGTAGTATCATCAGAACTAGACGCAAAACCTGTAGCGCCTACTGGTTTAGAGGAAGCGAATATCGTAGAGATTGTGGAGGGTGCTGACATTGCAATCGCTTGCGCTCAAGGTGGGAGCGTACGAGATCAAGCTTCGTTGCGGCAGTGGCTATGGTTGCGGTGTGGGCGCGGAGCTCGCGTGTGTGTTGTTGTGTCTCCCGTGCCCAAGCCGCATGATAACCCAGCTGCAGAGTCTGGCACAGGGTTGGCAGCGGAACTGCTCAAGCATTTGATCGACTTCAACGTGCAACTTTACCGAGAGCTCTTGAAAGACTTTGCACCTAAGGTGAGGATTCGCAGAGGGTTCTTGGATTGATAAAAATCGAACTTGTATCAAACTTTCTGAAGACTTGGTGGCACCCTTCCTCATTCCTTTCTTGTCACCGCCACAACACTTCCATCAGTGTGCCAACAGAGCTGCAAGATGTTTTAGCTGTCTCTATTTCCTTCATTTACACTGTTCGGCCACACGCACACAGGTGGAATATAGTGGCACGCTGCACGAGGCTCCTGGCTCATCGGTGCCCATCGTCTTTGAAAGCCCTTCCATGACTGACGTAGCTTCGGAAGGGCTGGCCATGCTTTTCGTGCCCACGCCCCCTCGTTATGCGCCTCCACCTGCAGATAAAGAAGAAGCAGCTGGCGCGGCAAGTGCGGACGCTTCTGCTGAAAGCTCACGCCTAAGCAACAATACCAACAATGAGGAGGGCGCAGCTGCAACAGGACCTACTAGAAGTGCCTCACAGGAAGTGAACGGCTCGTTGCCATCGTCACCGTTGTTTTACTCTCCGGGCTATTACCCCAACTACGACCCGACCTGCGCAGAGGTGCTTCGCTTGCTTGGCGATCCCAAGGAATTTGAAGCTTTGCGCACAAGAAACGCTGAAGCCGGCCGTCGCCTGGGCTTTAAGCAAGTGGCAAGCCAGTATCGTACACTCGCGAATAGCCTCATGGGAGAGGATTTAATTTAGGTGCTAGAGATGCGTAGACCACGGACCTCGGGTCGGATGTGCCGCTATCAAATATTATTTGTTATTAGTAATTATTACATATCGCAACAAGCAGATAGGAATCTCCCTCAGCAAATAGCCAGAAAATTAAGCCACGATTATGGCAATGGGTATGGGGTATGGGCACAGGTAACGGCAATATGCGAGATTTTTGATTCTGACTTTTCTTGATGTTAGTCGGTCCAAGTAATCCCCTTTCTTATAACCGCATCGATGTGCGGTAAATTCAGGTAAATACTTATATATGCGTTCTTCCCGCGGCGGCGTCTCTGGATCTCAGAAGTAGCTCGTGAAATGTGAACTCGGTTTCTTGATTGGCTCACACGTCCGCACGCCCATGGACGACCTGCAGACCTCTCATTCTCGCTTCTAAACTTAAATTATCTTCCTCTTCGTCATCGTCTTCTTCCCTTATGAAGTTTCGGCGTTGTAGGCGGCCGCGCGAATTGCCGCAACCGAGCCCGCCAACCCGCTCACCACTTGCACCGCGCGCGCCATGCCGTTGTGCTTGCTGGACCGCATGGCTTCCGCCAGCTCCACCGCGCGCTGCCGCTCTTTGCTGCTGGCGTCCACCACCCGCGCCACGTGGGTCGCCATGGTGGACACCTTCAAGGCCCCACCCGGCAAAGGGGGGAGTGCGCAGCCAGCGGCAGCGGCGGCCCGCCCCCAAAACTCGGCTTCGGCCGAGTGCTCGTGGTTGTTGGCCACGGCGCCCCCGCTCAGCCGGAGCGTGATGCTGGGTGTGCCCGAGCGGCAAGCCGCTTGCACCGTCCAGGCGTCGCCGGCACTCACCACGCAGCAGCACTTGCGCATCACCACCATTTCCGCACCCAGAGGCAGCGCCAGCACGCTCAAGCACCGGTAGCCGTCCACCAAGTACTGGCCCGGCAAGCGGCAGCCCGTGGGCAGCACCACCACGCTGCGCACGTCGGCCAAGGTGAAAGCTTCCAGGCATTGCGCCAGGAGCGCGTTGCGGGTGGCCACGTCTTGCCATTGGTCCCCCACCAAGCCCAAGCTCACGAGCACTACAGGGGAGGTTAAGTCGGCATTGAAGAACGCGCGCACGTTGTCCGGCAGCACTTTGCTCCCCGGGTCTGCCTCTGGCAGAGGCCCTAAACCCCCACCCATGAGCCCGCACACATGCACGTGCGACGGCCACTCCGGGTCGCGCGGCAGCAGTTCGGGTTGGTACCCCAAAAGCACCGGTGCAGGCACGCCCCCACCGCTGCCAACGCCACTGCTGTTGCTGCTGCCATTGGCAGAGCCATTGGATTGGAGCAAGGCCAGAGGAGAGGCATTTGCGCCCGGACCGTAGGGCTCGAGGCCGCTGGCGGTACGGCATGCATTGACCGCGTCTCGGTACAGAAATCGCCAGGTGGACTCCTGCCAGATCGCCCATTGGCCCACGTTTGTCGGCTCCGCGCCCACAGCTGCTACGCCTCGGAATGCTTTGGGCGGTGGGAAGAGCGTGGAAGCGAAGAGCGGGTTTGCGTCGAGCACCGCAAACGGCAAAGCATACTCGTCGCAAATGCCAGCTAAGCAATACACTGCAGCCGGCGTAGCAAACACCACACAATCAGGAGACTCTTGGCGTTTACCAGAAGATCCTAGAGGATCAGCCACGAGGAGAGCTAAACCTTTAGCAAACCAGTCGCCCACAAGCTCGAACACAAAGTTGCTGAGAGCAGGTCCCACTTTTGCGGGGTCAGTTTTGACTGCTTCCAGTGCCTGGCCCGACGCCGTTGATTTGCGCGCCTGTTGCGGGTCCAGCCCACAGTCGGCGAACAGCAGGCCTTGCCCCAAGCTCTTCAACATCGATCGATGCTTGGCATGGCAAGCCACCGTTACGATGGTACCCTGCTTGGCTAACGCCGCGGCCAGTTCCAGGCAGGGCCGAAGCTCAGCCACGTTCGTAGCACCAGGGCACATGAAGGTGACCCGCAACCGGGCATGCCCCGCATTGGTGATAGTTCTTAAAGACATAGCTTAAGCTTCTTTCGCGTCACTCTTGTGGGCTGCTGAGCTTGCGAGAAGGCTAGGACTAGGACCGCTCTCGGTCCCAGGTCAGGGCTCAGAATGTGACTTGATCTTTCCTGTCCTGTAGCAAATATTGGCAACGAGCCAATCAACAACGGGTAATTTTGGCTGTGAAGTCGCGACCAAACCGTTAGATTTCGTTGGCTTTTTCGCACGCTCCGAAGACGGCTTTCCTTACTGCGCACTAATCTATCCTAGAAGCCAGGTGGCATCATTCTCATCATATGCGCCGGCAGGCCTTTTTGAGGCAGAGCAAAAGCTTGCAGCGGCGCGGTGAGAGCGAAGGCCGCACCGAGCCCACGCGGCAATGGGCAAATCCTCAAGCATCGACCACCGCTGCTGCTGCCGCACCCGGCGCCGAAAAGAACTCGGCAGCGCCATTTGTGCCAACATCGGGCGCCCTCGCTGCGCGGGACGAAGAAATTCACCGCTTGGTGGCTGAAAATTGCCGCCTAACGGATCTGCTCGAGCGCACGCGGGAGCAAAAAGGCCGCCTGCTGCAGCGCGCTACCGAAGCCAGCGGTGTGCAGCTCCGAGCGGAAGACGAAAACGCGCGGCTGCGAGAAGATGTTGAGCTGCTAGCAAGCGAAGGTGGTGAGGCGGTAAGTTTTGTTGGACTTAGGATTAATACAGGAAGGAATGATGGGATAAAAGGGGGCTGACGTTTACGGGTGCCGCTTCAAAGCATCCGCATGATATTGGATCTGCAGCGAATTCACACGTTCACGCCGCAAGAGCTAGCAATTTTACGCGTGCATTCTCCATATTTGGTCTCATGGGTCTATTTCCAATGCTGCCTCTTCTCTGCTATACGCTTCGCATAATATCATGGTGCTCTCTGCGCATGTGCCTTCGGTGGATTGATTCGAGTATAAGCCCTTTGGACTCCTTCCTGGCAGGTGAGCGAGTTGAGGCAAGCGCTCGAAGTCAAGACCCGCGAAATTGCACGCCTCCGCGAAGACAAAGCCCGCAGCGAGCAACGCTTGACTGACGCTGAAGAGCGTGCTGCGCGTGCGGAGACTCAGCTAGCGGCCCTGTCTGCGAAGGTATTGTTGAAGGAGTTCGTTTTGGCGTTCTAGTTTCCTTTTGGGATCAACGGCACTGACTATTGCTTGGTTAGTTCTTGTACCGCACCTCGCTCTCCACCTCGTATTTTTGCTAGTTCATACCTGGTGCCTAATTGTGCGCGCATGCACAAACTGGGCCGATGTGATGCCTTATCACATGTAAGGTCTACTTTTATAAAGCACGCCTTCCGCTTCCGTGAATACGATATTACAGTTGGCGCATTTTGAGCCTCATGCGGGTTCCAGCCTAAATCGTAGCTTGAATGGAAGTGGCAGTGGCAGCCGGGACCACAACCTCGTATCGAGTAGTTTTACCGGCAGCCGAGACCGAGGTCTCCTCCTCGAGCACCGAGGTGCGTCTGTGCCCATTCACGGCGGTGGCAGCAGCAGCCGGGGCGCTCCTAGCGATTCTGGTGACCCCTATGGTGGCGGTAACAGCAATAGTGGGAGTAGAAACAGAGGAGGGTACGGTGGCAGCAGCAGTGGCCTAGCAGAAGGCGCTTGGGAGCCGGCAGCCTATGCCGTAGATACGTCCACCTCGTCCTCGCGACGGTCGTCTGCCGCAGGCGGTGGCCGTGATGGCGGCGGCCGCAGTGCGCCTTCTTCTTCTGCAGCTGCTGCTGCTGCAGCTAGCCGCGAGCCTAGAGTAGTTCACGAGACGAAGCGGAGCAGCGCCAGCCTGCCGCGTCCTCCTCCTCCACAGCAAGCGGGGGAGCGGTTATCGAGCACACGCGGAAGTCGCGCGCCTTCGGAGCCGCAAGACTCGGGCAGCGACGGCGCGCCGGTAAGCATGCATTCGTTTACGTTTGTATGCGCGCTGCGAATTGCTATCACAATGTCACACAGCCTCTCTCTTGATTGTCGTGGTTACTATTGGAATTTTTTCCTTGTTTCCCTTGACGCGCGAGCTATATTACTAGCTCTATATCATCTATGCCTGACGTTGATCGTATTTTTGTCGCACCACATTCTACATGTCCTCGTCAACTGACGCGCAGGTGCGGCGCAACTTTCGCATGCTGTACGCGCCCGGCGAAGATGATCCGCGAAGCAACGACTCCCTCAGCGCTGCTAGGCCTTCGCTCTCACGCCCCGCTCCCGCTGCTACAAACATCAACCTCGACTATTCCTATTCTCACAGCAGCGGTGGACCTGCTGCCAACATGAATAGCGCATCTAGCGGTTCCAACCGGCCACAGCCACGTGCCATGCCTCAACCAGTGCTGTCTACAGCAGCGGCAGCAGCAGACGAGGCAGTTGTTGTGTCACCTCCACGCCGCCGTCGCGCTGCAGAGCACACCACTGCTACTGGCACGAGCACTCATGCATCTGCAAAATCGCCGCCGAATCCCCCTCCGCCTATACCGTCTCAGCAGCCGCCGCCGCCAGTGGAGAGCTCTACCGCCCAAGGAAGCAGCTTGCGCCGAGGCAGCAGCAGCAGTTCGCAACCAACGACGCTCGGGCGTGCGTCAGCCGCAGCTGCCGCAGCAGTGCGAGGGTTGCCCGCTGGCTGGCGCCGGAGTGCTCCTCCTGCTCCGCCTTCGACCACATCCTCCACGTCTTCGTCCTCGATGTCAGCTGCCGCCAGAGGCATGCCTCGTGCGCCCGCTACGAACGTGCCTACTCCGGGGGGCGTGTCAGTAACGCCAGCCGCGGCGTCGAGAAGTGGGGGAGCGACAACAAGCCTGCCGCGTGCTTCTAGTAGCGCTAGGAGCGCCAGTAGCAGCAGTACCAGCAGCAACCAGCACAGAAGTAGCCACAAGATCGACGAGAGTACTACCAAAGGAAGCAGCAAAAGCAGCAATGCGGCACCTCCAGTGCTATCGGTAGGCCCTACAGTGCTCCGTGCGAACCCTCGCCGGGTGAGTGAAAGCACTCCTCGAGGCAGCACAACTACTTCATCAACTGCTGCGAGTGGCCGCGGCACGAATAACCCGCTCTTTTCGTTTGGCGGTGGCGGCGGGGGAGAGGCTAGCAGCAGCGGTGGCGTGAGTGCTTGTGGAGTGCCTCGGCGCGCCTCAGCTTCAATGCCTCGCGGATGCACGGCTACGACAGTAACTCCATTGTCTTCGTCCATTGCCCAAATCAGCAGCACGCCATCGTTAACACGAAGTTCTGTATCAGCGACGCGAGGAAGTGTAGCTAGGTCATCGTCGTCATCGACTGGGGCAGCTGCAGATGTTGCAACCTCATCTGCTGCCGCTAGTAAGTCTACTCGAGCTCCTTCGAGTACCGCCGCTTCTGCTGAGCAGCCGCCTTCGATGCGACGTTCGATGGACCGCGCTTCTGCTGCAGCTGCTTCTCTCTTGCGCCGCGCACCGCCATCACTGAGACCTGGTGCGAGTGCAGCAGCCAAAGCAGAAGGAGCAGCAGGAGCAGCAGCAACTATGCCCTCGTCCACTTCTGGCGATGCTCCGCCCCGAGACCGCACCGCTCGTTCTGCTGCTGCTGCTGCGGCTGCGAGTGGAGCTGGCCTATTCACAGATGCTGGTACTACTGCTGCTGCTGTCAAAAGCCAGAACAGCAGCGCTACAGCCACGCCCGTGGGGACCCCTTCTCGAGACCGCGGCGAAAGGTCCGAGTCTCGCAAGAGGCCGCCGCCTGGCACCACGGCAAGCGGCGACAACGTCAACGCCTCGACTGCTTTGAGTGGCAGTGGCTGTGGGGATGCGCAAGGTCGCGTCGAGCTCAGTGCGCAGGTCCTGCGGCAGCTGCGAGAGTACCAATACGGTCTACAGGTAGCAGCCCAGCGCAGCCCCAAAACTGGCAGCAGCAGTGCCAACAGTAGCGGCGCGGGACATCTGATCTTCTGCGGCAGCGCGCGGGCGTGTGGCAACGGGCAAGCCAGCGAAGCTGCCCGTCAATTGTCTCAAGCTTTGGCCCTGTACGCTCTCAAAAACAACAGCGGCAGTGGCAATAGTGGCAGTGTTGGCAGTGGGTTTGAGCCCGGTCATGTAGTAGAGTTGCGCCTCGCTGACCTCCTGCCCCCACCCCCTGCCATCTCCTCCTCTGCCTCCTCTGCAAGCAGTGCTCCAGTGCACACGGGGAAAGTTGCTACAGCCGCTGCAGTCGCTGCGACCAAAGCTGCTCTCAGCAAAGCACGCGGGGGAGTGTTGCTGGTGTGCGACGCAGGTCGCGTTGCCGCCGCTAAGACCTCTGCCGCGAGCACCACCAAGGGAGGCCGAAGCGATGCGCAAGCGGCGGTGGCAGCAGAGCTGGAGCGCTGCATGGCGACAGGGACTGGGCAAGTGGTAGTGGCTCTGGCGGTCGCACCAGCGGAAATGCAGGCTTTCGTGGGCAGTGCCCGCGATTTGGCAGCGCAAGTGGAGCACGTGGTGCATTTTAACGATGCCTGAGGTAGAGACGAGGGGAAGCCTCTTGAGCATTAAAACGAGTATATAATTTCCACAAAGCCTATAATTCATAGTTAACACTAATAGGTCCATGTGTTAACCCGTGAATCGGCGTGGCATGCATACTTTTCGTCGGTTGTACTGTTTTAGTTTTAGCTCCAGATTTACACTTGTATCTTGCGTGTGGGGTCGCATGTCGTATGTCCGCCGCATGTGATTGTTGTTTCGGCTTTCGCGGCGTTTGTCTGCAGTCACTGTGGTCTGGTTTCTGGTTTGGTTTCGTTAAATTTCGGTGTGCCATGGCCATGGCCATGGCACCGTGACTCTGAGCCAGAAGGCAGGAGGAGGAGGAGTCAGACTTAGAATACAGGCACTTGATGCGAGTGCCAGGTGGTAAGTGTATAGTTGTTTAGCACTGGGCGTTAATCAATAATAAATAATAAGGTACATAAGTTTTTAGTTTCTACTTTTTAAGTACAGGTAAGTAGTGGAACTGTGCTGGTTATTTGTGATGACTTGAAATAGATCAACGAAGTTTGATGTTTCTGTCTTCGAGGTCAAAAAGTGGGTAGCAACGAATTTTGTCTGTCGGTTGTAGCGTCGGTTTTTTATCTGGGTACGGGTCTTATCTTATCACATGATGTGTTCTGATCTTAGTCGCTGAGCTAGCTACTGAATAGCTAGCTAGCTATCGTGTGGAGTATCTGTAGCGCCTCGAACGCTTCGCTATGGTTTGCGCATACTCTGCGAAGCTTTACATTCTCAACACAGCGCTTATGAGTGCTCGCGAAAGCAGCACATGTACTTTTTTTGGTGCCTCTGTGGCTACTGTGTGCTTGTTTTTCTTTGTTATTGGGAGAGTTTTAACTAGACTAGACTAGACACAGCGCTTCTGGGTACACATATTCTGTTCGGAGTCGCTGAGCTATAAGACCAAGGGAATCTTGTGTAG
>Ga0307982_1004310_pt1 | contig 11256 bp, 15 predicted proteins | sample OrgLakmetagen989_FD_201847 | JGI IMG/M metagenome (GOLD analysis project Ga0307982, IMG submission 201847) | Saline water microbial communities from Organic Lake, Antarctica - #989 | ecosystem: Environmental > Aquatic > Non-marine Saline and Alkaline > Saline | place: Antarctica: Organic Lake... | reverse complement strand
TTCTGCTTTATTGTCATTGGTCAATGCGCGCAATTCGGTCTCTAAGCGGTTGCTCCCATTGGCAGCCGTCTGTTGAATGTTTGGTTTCACGTATATTTTACGTATGTGTTGTGATGGCATGCACGAAAATGAGACGAAAAGAACAAACAGAATCAGCCTCTTCGATAACATTTTGAGATGCTCTCATTGTACGCTCGACTTAGAAGATGAAAGCAAAAAAAAAAAAAAGCAAAAAACAGACACAAAGTTCCCCGCATACCAGTTGCAATTTCTGCGCGCGTGCTTGCAGCCTAGCCAGAGCATACTGCCCGCCTGCCGCGTTCTTCAGGTCGCGCTTCAGCTGCAGGCGCTTCCTTTCCAGTTGAAACAGCAGGCACTTCGGGTGGTTCACGATCTTTTGGAGCTCCGTCATGCGCCGCAAGAGCTGAGAAGCGGACATTTCACTGCCAGCAGCACCTGAACAGGAATTTAAAAGTAAAGTAAGACGGAGACAAGAAGTCGCTACAATCAAGAATACATCGGTAGCGATATTGGAAAGAAAAGAAAGTGAGTATAATTGCCACAGTCAACATTCTTCTCACTGTAAATAAAATATAATCAAAAACGACTTTCTGTACCTCCATCGTGATCGTCGTCGTCCTCGTCGTCGTCGTACATCTGCTGCCCTCGCTCCAACACTCGCTTGTACCATCGCCGCTGCAACCCACTCAACGGCACCTGTTGGCACATGGCAGTAATAGCGAATGAGATGGCTTGATGATGAAACGACTCTCATGTGTTGTCAGGATTCCACAGAATTTGCATCTCCCACGCCCTTGGTTTGACACTAGATGATGCTTTACGTAAAAAAAAAATCGCTTGCAAATACAGTAACACACTTCCTAATACAGGATTGCTATCCCCGTTATCACCACCAATGCAGCACGTTACCTTCAGCACAAACTCGAGTTTGGGAGCTAAGCTCGACTCCACCGCCGACTTCAGTCTTCGCAGCATGAGAGACTCCAACAAACTGCGCGCTTGTTGCACGGTAGCCCGGTCCACCTGTTGAGATAAAAATGCATGCGAAATGCCTAAGTATGGAAGCATATCCTGCAGAATATGGGCAGTCATTCAATCGTCTAGATGCAATTTAAATGTATTATCATTTGAATGATTCATCTCTGAATCGTTTACCTCGCCAGTCTTGAGGTTCACAGCGGCATCAAAAATGTCTTTGGTATCTTTTACCGTAAACACCTATGGTAATGCAAAATTTGTTACAAGGAGGTAGTTAGTGAGACATGCACGAAATGCACTCTCGAAACTTTGCGCGTTCACTTCAATACACACGTTTCTTCAAACACTCGTATCCCCTCCCTAACTCACCGCCACAACTCTTGCACTAAGATGTACAGACACACAAATGAATGCACTTACCTTTGGCAGCAAGAAATGCAGCAGCGCAAACAGCTCATGCAAATTGTTTTGCAAGGGGGTGCCGGTCAAGAGCATGCGAAAAGGCGCTTGCACCCTCCCCAAGGCCAAGCTCAGAGTGGAGTCTTCTTTTTTCAACCGATGGCCCTCGTCGATGGTCAAAGTGTGCCACAGTTTTTGCTCCGTGAAAAACGCTTCTTCCGACAAGATGGTCTCGTAAGTGGTGAGGTACACGTCCACAGAGCCGTCGGAATCGGAGGAGATGACGCGCCACCGCTCCGCTGCCGACCCTTGCAGCCGCACGTACGTCATCTGGAATGTCAAATGGAGTGATTAGTGGGTGTAAACTCAATGACTGAAAAAAAAAAAAAAAATCGCTAGTAGGAAAACCGCAACGCAATGCAATCATAACCACGAAACACGGCGAATGCGTATACCTGTGGCGTGAAGCGTCGAAGTTCGTTGGCCCAGTTCTGCACCACTGCCAAAGGAGTCACCACAAGATGAGGACCTGGAAGGCCTGCATCCTTGAGAGCAGCCAGAAACGACAACGTTTGCAGGGTTTTGCCCAGACCCATCTCATCTCCTAAAATGCCTCCGACACCGGCACGGTACTGTTGCACCACAGCAATAGCAACACCATGTTTTTGACAGATTATATGAAGAAGAAACGATGACCAATGAATACATGCATGCGGCACAACTACGACATAGTGACACAACGACATTTCTTTACCTGCGACAGCATCCAGTTCACGCCATCGATTTGGTAAGGGCGCATTTCGGCTTGCACGAACGAAGCCCCTCCGGCACCGATCGCTGGTATCACGACAGACGATGCATTGCTCCCCATCACTGATCCTTTTGCCTTGCCAACCGGACCGCGCTTTCCTTTGCCTTTGCTCCTGCCATCATTTTCTTCGCCACTACCATCTACTGCTGCTACTGCTGACGTGGCTGCTGCTGCAGATGCGCCTGCTCTTGACGCACCCGCAGTGAGTAGTTTGAACAAGGCAGGTGGCACGAAAGGTTGCACTGCAGACGCGTTTTCGAGTAAGAAGGTTGCTGTAGCCCCTTTCAGCCTCTTGTGGCAGGCTCGCACTGCTTGCACTCGAGCGGCAGCAGCCGCTGCAGCCGTCGCAGAAGAAGACGCCGACGAAGAAGCCTTCTCTTCGTCGTCGAGGCAAACCATGCATCGCCACTTCTCGGTGTTTTCAGGATCAGCACGAGGATCGAGCGGCGCGCATTCGTGGTGGAAACGGCGCGGGCAGGTCGTGCAATCCAACTGTTACCAAAAAAAGAAATGCGTCAGCCACAATCAGTAGAGCATTAGAAGAAGTGCGATAGTACGTAACTGAGAAAAGATGAGAGGACGAAAAAGGGGGCAACAACTAGGAACGCTCTCATCTAACATGGATGTGACAAAAAAAAGAGAAAATGACATAAAAGATTACTTTCAAATCATGTGTATTTGATTCAAAACAGGGCTTGATCAGTTTGGTACTCACCATGGAGCCATAACCTTCGCTTTTGCCACGGCACATGTCACACCACTCGCGCCGCACCCCATTGGTAGCTTTCTTTGCGACGAAGTTCGCTAAGAATTGGTCCGACGCTTTGTCACTAGTGCTCTTTTTGCTTGCTTTACTCCTGCCACTACAAGCGCTATTGCTGCTGCTGCCTCGCATTTTGCCGTTTTCTTTACTACTAGCCCCCTTTGGAAGCTTCTTCTTCGCTACTCGACCATCACTGCTGCTGTTGTCGCTACTACAGATGATTATCGCTTCATGCTCATTTCTCGTATTTTTGTTATCGTCATTGATAGATTCAGTCCCCTCGATATCCGTGTCACCATTCTCGCGCTCAGTCTCTGGCGTAGAATCACTTTCAACGTCGTCAGTCGCATCTGAGTCCTCGTCTGACGAAGTGGTGTCGCCACTACGATTCCTTGCTGCGCCGTTGGTCTTCGTGGGGATACTGCGGCTCCCAGCACCTCGCCCGCGGCCACCATGCATGCCCTTGCCACCTCGACCGCGGCCTCCACCAATGCCTTGGTCGCCGTTTTGGGGTCCTTTCGGTGGTCGACCGCGCTTCTTAACTGGCTTAACATCATTATCTAGAGTTGAATTGCCAGATTCCGAGGCGTCACTTCTTCTCGCGAGTGTTTTGATCACCGTATTCGCAGCATCCTTGGGCGGCCTCCCGCGCCTTTTCACGATTCCATTAGAATCACCAAGAGTGGAACTACTGGTTTCCGAGGTAGTATCTTTTTCCACATTTGCAGTAACTGTTGTTGCATTCGCGGCATCTTTCGGCGGTCGGCCGCGCCTCTTCTTGACTGGCGTGACATCATCACCCAGTGCTGAGCTGCTAGATTCTGAAGTTTCACCTCCCATCGCATCAATAGGAGACTTAGGAGGTCGCCCGCGCCTTTTCTTGCCTGGATTTGTATAATCTGGTGCAGAATTGCTTGCTTCCGAGGTAGCACCTTTTTCCACATTTGCAGTAACTGTTGTTGCATTCGCGGCATCTTTAGGCGGTCGGCCGCGCCTCTTCTTGACTGGCGTGAGATCGTCACCTAGTGCTGAGCTGCTAGATTCTGAAGTTCCACTTTCCATCGCATCTATAGGAGACTTCGGTGGTCGCCCGCGTCTTTTCTTGATTGCACTAGAATCATCTACTAGATTCAAGCTACCGGTTTCCGAGGTAGCACCGGTCATACCTTTCACTTGAGCTTTTTGAGGCGGCATAACCATATCATCATCGTCGTCGTCATCGGATTCGGTAGCATCTTCTTCAATGGGCACTTGTGCTATATCAGTAGCGCGCGAACGGCGGCTGTTGCTCGTTCCACTGTTGCTGCCCTCAGTAGGGTGGCTACTGCTTTCATCGCCCTTGCTGTTTTCTGCTGATTGAGGAGCCAGCCGCTCAGCAGACACGTTTTTTTCTTTTCCGCCCAACACATATTTCACTTCATACATGTAGCGGCTACTGCCGCGGCCACTAGTGTCGCTGCTAGTGCCACTGCTGCTGCTTGTGCTAGGGTCGTGTACAACCACAATGCGCGCCAAGCCCCCTTCGAGACCGCAGCCGACGCCACTCGAGCGCGGCGCTACGGAGACAATGTCGCCGAGACCAAATGCAGCAGCTTCTGCCGCGGCGGTTGAAGGCTTGCACAACAAACTTTGTGATTCAAATTGCGCTGCCAGAGACTTCGACGGTTGAGTCTCTTTCCCGCCATTCGATGCCAACTCGGTTTGGGAAGCAGACTCAACATGTGCGACGGAATCAGTTGCTGCGCTCTGAGGCATTGAAAATCTCTCTGTGCTCATTCTAAATCGATTGTTATGATGTTGCTGTGGATGTATCTTTCTAAGCCTACGCGGGCATCCACAAATTTTGCCCGCGAATCGTTCAACCACGAGTGGTGACCGTCGCGTCGTCGGTTCGAATACCAGTCACCGCAAAATTCCAATCCCGAAATGACCCCGGATTTCCAGTCCAAGTTTTGAAGAAGTTTTGAATTCGGGCGATCGGGAAAACAGAAAACGACGTGCATAAAATTCCCGACGGAACAAGGAGGAAATCTGCGAGCGCGTTAGATCCGCTAAAAGGAACTGAGTTATAGTATTATATAAATCTGCCCATTTGCCGAATCGGACTTCCCCGTAAATACCCTGTTCCGAGAACGAAACGCGCACGTCTTATACAGGTCATTAAAAAAAATGAACATTCTTCAAATGGGAAGTGAAATATATGAAATAATTGGCAATTAAAATTTCCCGGTAAGGAAGCGCTTTTCTTTTTCGAGCACCCGGCACTCGGCCGTGAGATAACTTCAGATAAATTTCTTTTAGTCTAGTCTAATCTAGTTAATACTCCCCAAAAACAAAGAAATACCCCTGTACAATGCAGTAGCAGAAAAAGTGTAACCTTCAGAACAAGTCTGACTGGGCTGAGTGTCCTTGTTGCATAATATGCAATTGTGACCATATATTAGGACACCGCGCAACTCGAACTCGAACTCCAAACTTTTCGGGTAGAAGTGCACGCGCATGCGACCGCGCATTCATAAGATCTTTAACACTAATTCTTTGGAGGTGGCAGCTTTACTTTTTCTTTCCATTGCTTCCACTTGGGCGGATTGTTGTTAATGAACGCGTCCAAGCTACCGATCACCTGGGTATTGATGAAGCACATGCAGAGAAAAGGTGACGCCCCGATTCCAATTTTCAGGGGAAATGGGAAGGATAAGTGCGTGTTCCTTTTGAAAGTTCGAAGGCAGCAGAAACAAGTTTTTTTTTCATTGTGAATCCAACGGTGCGTCTGAAAATTCCTTTCTCACGTGCATCGAAAACAATCCTGCATTTGCGCAATAATATTTGCGTGCGCGAATGTGTGTGTGTGTGAGTGTTTTTTTTTTTCAATCTGGCGAGAGACTCATTTTTTTCAAGTACCTTGGCCACGCATTCGTCGAGCGCTTCGGAGCCGTCGAAGGACACGACGACGTCCGCTTGCGAGTATTTGGCCTGTGAGGTGAAGAGAGTTGCCGTAGTGGTTATCATAGAAGACAGTTCGATCGCCGCCGATAGGAGTCGCACACGTGAAAAGAAACGCAACCAAAGCATCGGCAAAGGAATCAAATAAGACTGGCATGCGAGCATTAACTCAAAAGGAAAACTTAAATCGTCGCAAAGGTATGCGTAGGCATTCCCGGAATTTGAGATGCTCCAGCTAAAACAAAGCAATGCGCATCATAAGGTTTTTTTTCTTTTTGAACCATGCTGCATACTCCAATTACGCGTGTAGTACCTGTCGCTCGGCGAGGAGGGCCTCGAGGCTTTCGCTCAGTTTCGCTTCGTTTACTCCGCCGGTTGCCTCGTCATACGCAGCCGCTAACAAAGGCCGGCTGCTGATGGCGTTTCCTCCAGGCGCTGCTGCTGTTCCAGCACCTTCATTGCTAGCACACTCGGTCTTCGCTTGAGCAGCTAGCCGTTTCGCGAGAATGGGCACCGGTACGTCCAGAAACACCACCAAACCACTACAAAAGGGTGAGAAAAAGGGAAAGAGGATGAAAGGGTTAAAAGTCGCAATTAGAGAAAAGAAAGACAGAGGATCTCTCTTGCACCGTACTTGATTGACAATAATTGAAAATATATCAGGTTTGCAAATTGAACGACAACCTCAGCTGGTCTCCTTGTATCACACAAACCATACACCCCAATAAAAGTACTGCAGTACATGTAGTACCTCTGCAAACGGCCCCAGTTTTCGTCTTTCTTCACAATCCCGCCCCCCGTGCCCACGACCATCCGCACGTACGCTTGCACTTGCGTCAACACCGCGGTTTCCACACTGCGAAATTGCTCTTCTCCGTCCTCTGCAAAAAGGGTCGAGCACGATTTGCCAGTCAGGTCCTCGATCACCTGTGCCATGGTGAACGAGGGAGAATCGAATACAGCACACCATTTCACAATACAAGGGGAAGATGAAGAAGAAGAAGAAGAAGAAGAAGAACGAGAAAAAAACGAAGGGGGGAAGTGACATGAACTCCTCAATTGGTGCGTGCACAGCCACAGGCATCCTGGCTGTGGGGTTTCAAGGCAGATAAGCTGGAAGAGAGGTGGCAAATGTGAGCTGGAAGAGAGGCGGAGGGAGGCATCAGTGTAGCACTGCTCACACAAAGGTAGCGAAAACGTTGGCAAATGTGAGCTAACACGGCCATGTCAAAGATTTTAGCCCTAGCTTGTCCCGTTATTGTGGCACTTTGAAGCTACTACTAGCAGAGTTCCTTACAAATAGTCACGACGCTAGCTGCTACTAGGAGAGCATGCAAAAAGTAGCTCTGAAAACGCACCGTATCAGTGTCGATATAAGTATAGCTGCCAAGGCTTTTTGCAAACAAGTTACCAACCTTTTGCGCAAGTACGACAGAAAAAAATAAATCTATCAGGTAAAACACGAGGATGTGTAGATAAAACGAGCTATCACTCCGATACTTGGTATTGCGCTCAGGGCGACACTCTAAACTAGAATATGCCCGAATCATAAACAGAGAAGAGTAATACCGTGCTTTTTCCGCTGCCCATCATGCCGACTAAGTACACGGAAACGCTGCTGAGCTTTTCCGAGAGGGCACGTCCTCGCGCACTGAGGTCTGGCGCGGTAGACATGGAGAGTTTCGTTGTCCGAGGACCTGAGACCCAACCTCCAGTCTGGTACCTAGGCTTCAGGAGGTCAAGTCGAGCTGGTGCAAATGCCTCTGACAAATATGGCGCCGCAAGAAGCACTGCGCACGCAGCTCTGAACATGCTCCACGCGCTTCCTCCTGAGATTTTAGGAGTAAGTTCAAGAAGAGTACTCAGGGGACTGACTCCAGCTCTTGACACGGTAAAGTTACCAACAACAACGTTTGATAACGACGGGAGGAAATTTCCTGCAGGGCTACAAAAACGAATTATAGACCAACCCTGTAGAGGACAACATTCGGTGTTTCCGCGTCCATCCGTCCGTCTATTTTGTTGTGTGTTTCTTCCTTTTCATGTAAGAATATGATATCAAGGGAGAGATACCCTTGATGATATGATGAGAACATTTGTTCTCAAGAAGCTTCGCAAAAAGCTGTACTTACCGCATGCTAGAATCGATCAAAAGATATTGAGTAGCAGTGTTGCCTTTCAGAAATCGTCTTTCAGACGGTCAAGAAGCTTGGTCGGCACGCTTGTCTAGTACCGGTCAGTTGCGTGACGTGAAAGATTGCATGAAAATTGAGAACATGATGGGTCCATCAGTCACGTCCTGTCGCTGGTTCTGTGCATCACCAAGTGTCAACTCAATTTCCCATGATGTTCTCAACCACCACCTCTCCTAGGCCGGTCTCGTGGCAGCTTGCTTTGAATCCGATCATCATTGCGTTTTGGGCTTGTGATTTCGTCATCGGCGTGTTGCTATGGCTGGCAAGTTTATTTATTGGAAATAACAATGTATCTTTTTATGCACTTCTTTGATTCTTGCAATGAATTAATCATTCAGCCTGATCACACGTGCGCTAACTTAGGTCTCGCTCGGCCCTATAAAATTGTTAGCGGATGCATTTCAAAATCATCGATCGTCAGAGAGAAGCTCAGACGGGTCGTTGGCTCGCCATCGCACTGGCGTTGCACGCCTCGCAACCAGCCCGAACTCCGACTGCGCAACTGTCGTGGAGTTGGTTCGACGAACTTGTGCAGAGCACGGCCCGCTAAAATCCATGGGTACCAGAGAATACCTTGGTTCGCATATTCCAGCTTTTGGCCGTGGCAAGAAACCCGTCAAAATTTTCGGGGAAACGTCGTGGAAATCCTACGATGATCTGGATACCAATGTTGTGGCGTTTGGTCGAGGCCTCCGTGCATTAGGCGCCGAGCCTTTGCCGTTGGACAAATCGCAAGCTTGCACGGAAAACTTCGAGCAGCTTTCGGGCTCACACTGCTGCGTGATTTACGAAGACACGTGTGCCGAATGGATGCTTGCAGCATTGGGGTGCATGACCAATTCGTTGCCGATTGCTACCAGTTACTCTACCCTGGGTTTGGAGGCCCTCGCCGAGGTCATCAACGATTGCCGGGCCCACGTGGTCGTGTGCAACTACAAAAACGTGGAGTACTTGACGACGCTGCTGCCCGTGTGCCCCAGTCTCAAGGTGATTGTCTACACGAGACACCACGTTGACCCGGCAGCTCCTTCCCTCAACGAAACCACTGGAAGTGGCCAAGGCGCAAATCAACAAGAACTGCAGCTTTCCGTTCTGAGCTTCAGCGACGTGATTGCTAAGGGCACTGCTGCCAATTTGCTGGAGTTGCCGCTCAAGTTTGACCCCACTCCAAGGCACCTGGCCGTGATCATGTACACGAGCGGGACCACGGGGAAGCCCAAAGGAGTGATGCTCTGCCACACTGCTCTAATGGCAGCCATTGCAGCATTTTGCGACTACTTTCGAAGTCTCCCGAACATGGCCTTTCCCAACGAGCGCTACCTGGGTTACCTGCCCCTGGCCCACATCCTGGAGTTTTGCTTCGAAATGGGGGTGTTGGTGCTGGGCGGCTCCATTGGGTACGCCGACCCAGCGACCCTCACCGGCAAGGGCGCGATTCGGAAGCTCCCCGACGGCCAGCCCAACCACAAGGACGAAGGCCCTTTTCCAGCAGGCGCTCTCCAGGAGTTTTTGCCAACGATCATGAGCGGCGTGCCCAAGATTTGGGACATGCTGAAAAAGAGCACCGAAGCTGAAATCGGTACGCTTTCAATCGCCTCTTCTGCCATGATAGAATCTCAAATCGTTGTAAAGTGGACACATTTGTTCGATGGATTTATCATTTACGTGATGTTTGATTTCACAGGGAAGGCACCAGCACCACTTCGCGCCCTGTTTTCAGCCGCGTTTGCGGGCCGCCACGTTGCACTTCTTCAGAAACGCCCTGCCCCACTGTGCTCGATGGTACTGGCCAAGACGCGCCGTGTCCTTGGGGGACAGCTCAAGTTGGGCATCTCGGGTGGAGGACCCTTGAACACGAACGTGCAACAATTTGTTCGCGTTGCTTTTCAAGTGGCTGTGGTCCAAGGCTATGGGCTGACGGAGACCTCTGCCTGCGGCACGGTGCAGGACCCTACGAAAATTGAGGTACGAGAGGCGGAAATTACTTATTTTATTTCGGCTCTTTTCCAAATTGCATAGTTCTTAGGCTCAGGTCGTTATAATTTTTCTTTTGCTTCCATCCATTTTCTTCTTGTACTTCCATCCAAAAACAGGGCAACGTGGTGGGCGCTCCCGTGTCTGCTGTCGAGATCTCTCTGAGGTCTTGCGTTGATGGCATGGGTGCTGCGCATGTACTTGACTCCGAGGGCAAGCCCTACCTCAACACGGACACGGTCCACCTTAAGAACATGCGCTGCCTTGGGCGCGGCGAAGTCTTGATTCGAGGTCCAGCAGTCGCATCGGGGTACTACATGAACGCGAAGCAGAGCTCAGAAGACTTTGACGAGGAAGGCTGGTTTCACACGGGCGACATCGGAGTGTGGACCGTGGACGGACAGCTCAAGATCGTGGACCGGCTCAAGAATCTGGTGAAGCTGAGAAGTGGCGAGTACGTGGCGATTGAGTCGATGGAGGCCACTTACGGTCAGTCAGAGTTTGTGAACGGTCTCAATGGAGGCATCATGTGTTGCGCAGACGAGGAAATGGATCGCCCGGTTGCCCTCGTCCAAGTGAACGGCGCCGAGCTGAAAAAATGGGCTGATACTGAAGGGGTTCAGTACGAAGACTTGGGTGACCTCTGCAAGAACAGAAAGGCCGTTGCGATGGTGACCAACCATCTGAACGAAATCGGTGACCAATTACTTCACTTGTTTTTATCTTTTTGCGGTACCTTTGTGTTATCTCGACAGATGATCTGTTATCTTATTTACTTTTGTTGGCACCACTGTAAACATTTCAGGCAAAGGGCGCCTTTCATGGAACGAGTTGCTATCGTCCGTAGCACTTCTACCCGGCACCGGTGACGAGATGCACACAGAAGGCAAAGAACGCCGTGCCCCAGGTGAAGAGGTCCTTTCATCGGTTGGAGTCACGAAGTTGGCGATTGGACCGGGCAGCCCCTGGACTGCTGATAATGGCATGCTTACAGCAAGGTCAGTTCACGGCATTTTTAATGAAACATTCCGAAGAGCCACCACTTTCTCGAGCCCACCCATTGCCACATCCAAAACCACCACGCCGTAGCTCCATACACCACGTACGCTTCATCTATGTACCCTTAATTTAATGCATTATGCTTCCTTATTCCTTCAAACATTGTCAATCTT
>Ga0307982_1004308_pt1 | contig 11258 bp, 8 predicted proteins | sample OrgLakmetagen989_FD_201847 | JGI IMG/M metagenome (GOLD analysis project Ga0307982, IMG submission 201847) | Saline water microbial communities from Organic Lake, Antarctica - #989 | ecosystem: Environmental > Aquatic > Non-marine Saline and Alkaline > Saline | place: Antarctica: Organic Lake... | reverse complement strand
CTGAGACATCTCAATCCGTTGAGAGCGTCTTCGTGGACACTGTGTGACGAGAAATGGCAATAAAATTTGAGGTGCGCTTTTCCAGCGCACCTCTCCACCACCACTTCTTCATCTCCATTTCTTACTGGAGTTGATTTCGCTAGAAAATACATTACATACACAGTCAAAATCTTCTGCTGCTTTTCATTATCATGGTGTGTGGCTGCATTGCATGTTGTGTCATTGAATAGTCCCGCAATCTTTCGTTGCATTCTCAAGAAATGGCTGGCGCTGAGGCGCCCGGGTTGGTGACCAATTGCCACATGCGCGCAGCTCTCATACTGCTTTATGCAGATCCTCTTGCCGTGAACCGAAACACAGAAACAATTTGATTGCATTCTTGCGCCATGGGGAAGGCATGTTCAAAAGCACGTAAGTGACTGTGCAGTGCGGTGATTTTTTCTTCCTCTGTTGTGAAGTGCTTTTGAGGTGTCGTGTGCTGCCACCAACGAGAACGAAAAGCAATGACACTACAAACACTAAATCGAACCATTCATCAAGCTTCTTGGTGGGTGGCGTGTGTACCGGGTCTCACTAATGCCCAGGTGGCTGCTCAGCAGCTCCTCAATCTGCTCAATGGCTCAATGCACCAGATTGAGTGTGGTCTCAGTTCAGTTGACCTGCCCCACGTCAGGTAATAGTGTCACCACGTATTGCTTGTGTGCTTGACCGTGGAAATTGTTTTCACTGCGTGCTTCAGTGTGTGTGAGCGGCAGCAAATTTTGGCGCTAGCCTGCAGGCGTGTTGATGTGAGCGGGCTGGGGGCACACTGCCAACATGAAGCATGCCATGCACAAAGAAGTGCGTGCATACAGCAAGTGTCCTCAGCAAGCTCCCCACCCAGTGTAGTGACCACTCTCAGCACGGCATGTATGGCGCGCATTCAACACCTGTGTGCTGCTCATTGCAGGAGAGCCAGGCCACTCGCCCATGGCGGATGACGACATGGCCACCCTGCAGCAAGGCGCCACTGCTGGAGATGTGCAGCGTATGTTTGACTTGGCCGTCGCCCTGTATGAAGGGAAGGGGTGTCCTCGAGATCGCCCTGCTGCCATCAAGTGGTGGCGGCGCGGCGCCGAAGCTGGACACGAGGGCTGCAAGGCACGGCTGGAGGAGGCCTTGGACGACGGCGAGAGCATGGCTGAGGATGGCACTGCAAGGCAAGAGGAGGGGGCAGTTACAGCCATTGCAAGTGACGGGGTGAGTGTGTCACTTGCAGCTGAGGAGGCCAGGGTGGCTGTTGCAGGCATTCCTGACGCGGACCTTGACACCGCATTCGCGAGGGCTTGCCGGGATGGGAAGCTGGCCATGATGCGTGAGCTGGTCAGCTTGACGGGAGATCGCCGTGTGAATGTGAGTGTAGAGGATGAGGAGGCATTCTGCATGGCATGCAAGTATGGCCACCTGGATGTGGTGCGTGAGCTGCTGGGTCTGACGGGGGACCACACTGTGGATGTGCACGCGAAGGAGGAGTACGCCTTCCGCGGAGCATGCCGGAATGGCCACCTGGGTGTGATGCGTGAGCTGCTGGGTCTGACGGGGGACCGCCGTGTGGATGTGCACGCGAGGGAGGAGGCCGCCTTCCGCTGGGCATGCTACAATGGCCACCTGGATGTGATGCGTGAGCTGCTGGTTCTGACGGGGGACCGCACTGTGGATGTGCACGCTGGACAGGAGGAGGCATTCATAGGTGCGTGTAAATTCGGCCACCTGGATGTGGTACGGCATCTGCTGGGCTTGAGCAGGGGCCGTCGCGTGGATGTGCACGCGAGGGAGGAGGAGGCTTTCCGCATAGCATGCGAGAATGGCCACCTGGGTGTGGTGCGTGAGCTGCTGAGTCTGACGGGGGACCGTCGCGTGGACGTGCACGCGGGCCAGGGGTGGGGCTTCAGGAGCGCATGCGAGTCTGGCCACCTGGATGTGATGCGTGAGCTGCTGGCGCTGAGTGGGGACCGCACCGTGGATGTACACGCCAGGATGGAGGAGGCCTTTCGCGATGCATGCCGCAACGGCCACCTGGATGTGGTACGTGAGCTGCTGGCGCTGACGGGGCACCGCCGCGTGGATGTGCACGCAGCAGATGAGGCTGTCTTCCGCGAGGCATGCCAGGCAGACAAGCTGGATGTGGTACGTGAGCTGCTGCTTCTGACTGGAGATCGCCTCATTTGCCCTCAGTCAGATGCGCTGCCTGCTGCTGGCTTGGAGATGCTGGCCAGCGGCCTGGGGGACCCCCACAGCCCCACCGTGGCAGCAGTCTGGCGAGGCATCTCATCGCCGGAGGGCATGATGTGCAATGCACAGGCTGGGCCGCAGACACGGGAGGCCGCTGCTACTGGATACCGTGTGTACAAGTGGGGTGTGCGGGGGGGGCTGCTGCTGCGCCGGCAGGGGGGCACCGGGGCTGCACAGGCATGATCAGTGGCACATGCCGGCAGGAGAGCACACCGGCTGTCTGCTCACATCGCAGTATATCTGTCTGATTGGCTGCTCCGTGTGATTCTCAGCTCGGCTTGACGGCAGTGTGCCTGTGTCGCCAGTCTGGGCGACAAGGCCACAGCATCGAGCAGTGTGCTGTGGCCTCTTGCTGCTCACCTCTTCGCTGGCCACAGCTCGTCGGTGGGAATCTCTGCAACAAACTGCTCGATGCTGCGCGATGGGTCGCCATCTGCTACTGTGTCGCGGCGAGCAGAGCTTCCACAGGGAGGCCTGCATCCTGACGGAAGTCAGAGGGGGGGGGGCATAATTGCTGAGCAGAGCAGCATCCCAAGCATCCTAGCAGTGTTTGTGCACGTGGTTCTACATTTGCCCGTGGATCTCAATGCAGCGAGACGCGCAGGGAGGTTGCCACGAGCACAGAGTATGGCCTAGCCTCGACGCAGTGGGACCACAAGGGGGGGTCTGAGACACAGTCCCTAATGCAGTTTGGACAGGGCACTGCTGTGCGAGCCCCGCTGCCCGCTGCCTCCGCCAATGCAGTGCCCTGCTCCTGCTGCAGGCTGCAGCTGTCGGCTGGCTGCAGCACAATGGCCCTCGCACAGTGCCCCACACAGCACCAGGATGGTTGTCGTGTCTGCGCAGCCCAGCTTGCGCGCAGTGCAGCTCCTGACTTGCTGTGGTGGGGCCCGCCGCTGCTGTGGCGCGGCATGTATGCTCTGGGAGTGATGAGTGCATAGCGAGGAGTCTGTCCCCTCGCCCACGTCATCATGCCGCTGCTGAGCAAAGCAACCTGAACCCATGGGCTGGACGGACGGTAGTTTGTAGGGGCAGTTGTCCGCGTCACCTGAGGGTGAGCAGGGGGGCTCGCGGCTGCACGGCGGGACGAGAGGGCCAAGAAAGTCAGGGGGTGCACTTTACCTCCAAGGCAATCTTGTTTTGTTTTTCATTGTGATGGTATGTGGATACATTGCATGCTTTGTCGTCAACTAGTCCCACAGTCTTGCGTCACTCCAATGTGAAGAATTGGCTGGCGTTGAGGCTCTCTCGTGTTGCCCAGCTGCCCCACATTCTGTCAGCTCTCTCATTGCTTTTTGCAGATACTATTGACTTGGACTGCAATATCTGTGCTGTATACTTGCAACATGGGCAAAGCGTCATCAAAAGCACGTGAGTGACTGTGCAGCCTGCGAAAACTTTCTTCCTCTGGTCCCAGTTGATCCAGCCTGCCCCACGCATCCAACGAAACAATCGGCGCCAAGTGTTGATTGTGCCATTGGGTGAATAGCTGTACATGCAAGTGCTTCGCTTCCTTGTACGACGAAACTTGCGCATGCAGCAAGTGTCCCTGTCCAGCGCAGTGCTCTCAGCATCACACGCATGTCGCTCATTCAACACTTTTGTGCTGCTCATTGCAGAAAGGCCAGGCCACTCGCCCACGGGAAATGATGACATGCCCACTCTGCGGAGTAGTGCTGCTGCTGCGGACGCGCAGCGCATGTTTGACTTGGCCGTCGCTCTGTATCACGGAGCGGAATTTCCTCCCAATCGCACCGCTGCCATTAAGTGGTGGCGGCGCGGCGCCGAAGTTGGACACGAGGGCTGCAAGGCACGGCTGGAGGAGGCCTTGGAAGGCGGCGGGGGCATGGCTGAGGATGGCACTGCGCCGCAGCGGCAGCAGGAGGAGGGGGCAGCCACAGCCATGGCCGCGACTGGCGACGGGGTGGGTGTGTCACCTGCAGCTGAGGAGGCCAGGGTGGCTGTTGCAGGCATTCCTGATGCGGGCCTTGACACCGCGTTCATGAATGCTTGCCGGGATGGGAGGCTGGCCATGATGCGTGAGCTGCTGGCCCTGACGGGGAACCGTCGCGTGAATGTGCACGTGAAGCACGAGGGGGCTTTCCGCGAGGCATGCCGGCACGGCCAGCTGGATGTGGTACGTGAGCTGCTGGGTCTGACGGGGGACCGCACTGTGGGTGTGCACGCGAAGGAGGAGTACGCCTTCCGCTGGGCATGTCAACTCGGCCACCTGGATGTGGTACGTGAGCTGCTGGGTCTGACGGGGGACCGCACTGTGGGTGTGCACGCGAAGGAGGATTGGGCGTTCCGCATGGCGTGTGAGAACGGCCACCTGGATGTGGTGCGTGAGCTGCTGGGTCTGACGGGGGACCGCACTGTGGATGTGCACGCGGAGGATGAGGACGCCTTCCGCGAGGCATGCCGGCAAGGCCACCTGGATGTAGTGCGTGAGCTGCTGGCGCTGACTGGGTACCGCCGCGTGGACGTGCACGCGTGGGGGGAGTACGCCTTCTGCATGGCATGTGAGAACGGCCACCTGGATGTGGTGCGTGAGCTGCTGGGTCTGACGGGGGACCACACTGTGGATGTGCACGCGCAGGAGGAGTACGCCTTCCGCTGGGCATGTCAACTCGGCCACCTGGATGTGGTGCGTGAGCTGCTGGGCCTGACTGGAGACCGCCGCGTGGATGTCCACGCGCAGGACGAGTACGCTTTCCGTGAGGCATGCAAAGAGGGCCACCTGGATGTGGTGCGTGAGCTGCTGGGTCTGATGGGGGACTGCCTCATGTATCCAAAGTCAGATGTGCTGCCTGCTGTTAGCTTGGCATTTCTGGCCAGCGGTCTGGGGGACCCCCACAGCCCCGCTGTGGCGGCCACCTGGCGAGCCATCTCATCGCCGGGGGGCATGATGTACGACTTCGATGTTGAAACTCTCACCCGTCAGTGTGTTGTTGATGGCTATCTTGTCCACCAGTGGCGCCGGCGGGGGGGGCTGGTGCTGCGCCGGCGGGGCCAGTAGCACCAGCGCCAGCCAAGGGGCTGAGTCACCATGATGGCTCCTGGTGCGAGGCAATTGAGCCAGCCGAGTACGCCTGTGGCCACTGCGAAGCTTCCGGAACAAGCGGCTAGCGCTCTGTATGTAGTTGGTGCAGCTGCCTGACCCCGACCAGCTGGCGGCAGGGGGGCCTGGGCCACCACCTGCCAACTCAAGGCCAGGCATTACCCTGCTGCGATCGGTTTCTTCGGTATGGGTCTGATTGATGGAGCAGGCCGGTGGGGCAGCCCTGCGCATGGAGCCTGAAGCAGCTCCAAGGGGGGCTGCCAATGTGGCTAGCCGGCAGCCACTTCACCCGACTGAAGGGTGCCTACGGGCGGCCTGCTGACCGATCGGTGCAGCGACAGTGTGCCGCCTGACTCAGTCGTCAATGAGCATGCCATACCAGGTTGTTTGCCCACGTGCCTCAATGAGCGCGAAGCTGACACCCTGGCTGCAATAACTTGCATGGGGGGGGCTCGTTCATAGGATGCTGGTTGAGCTCTCACACACATGACACACGACATCACAGGCAGGACAATCAGCAATGACCTAGTGTCCAGACTTTAAGCTGTGCTGCTGTGCTGCTGTGCTGCTGTGCTGCTGTGCTGCTTTTCGCCTGTGCTCGTGCGAGAGTTCGCAATCCCGTGAGAGCAATCCCGTGAGAGAGATCTGGCACTGCGGTAGTTGAGACGCAGTCTGCTCGCTATCCTTCCACTGCCCTGCTCGGGCAACCCTATCAAGTGGCACTGCAAGTCAAAGATTGATCTGGCAACTATCGTGGCCATGGAATCGACAGCAGAAGGTGTGTCGTAGACGCTAGGCAGCGAGAGACCAAAGTACACCATGTGCATGACATTTCTGGGGCAACGCTACTGATGTCAAGTGTGTGATTTTGTGTCGTGAGATGCTTTGCGTGCTGTTTTGCCGCTCAAGCTGCTGTTAGCTGTATCTTGAGAGCCGCCGTGTCTGGACAGTGTGCTGCAGCTGAAGTATAGCTGCCAGCTGGCAGGCGATGCTTGAGCGAGCGACCGGCTGAGCTCAACGACGCTAGCACGTCCTGAGCGCACGAGTCGGCATAGCGGATGTCCTCATATGCATCATGACACCTATCAAACCTGTTTGCTGCTCATCGCAGGAACGCCAAGCAACTCCGCCATGCAGCAGGGAAGCCACGTGGCCGCGGCCTCAGCGGTGCCGGTGCTGCCGATCCTGCCCAGCGCCATGGTCGCCAACACCCCTGCAGAGGATCTGCCAGCAGCTTTCGTGGGGGCATGCAAAACGGAAGACGTAGTGATGGTGTGTGAGCTGCTGGCCCTGGAGGGTGGCTGCCGTGTGGATGTGCACCGAGGCAGGAGTACGCCTTCCGGGGGGCATGCCAGGAGGGGTCACCTGGGTGTGGTGCTTGAGCTGCTGGCGTTGACTGGGACCGCCTCATATGTCTGAAGTCAGATGCGCTGCCTCCTGCTGGCTTGGCAATGCTGGCCAGCGGCCTGGGGGACCCCCACAGCCCCGCCGTGGCAGCAGCATGGCGAGCCATGTCATCACCGGGGGGCATGCTGTGCAATGCGGAGGCTGATGCAAAGACACGGAAGGCCGTTGCTGCTGGGTACCGTGTATACAGCTGGGGGTGGCGGGGGGGGCTGGTGCTGCGCCGGCCGGCGGCAATCGAGCTTCGCCGTCAGGGGGGCACCGGGGCTGCACAGGCATGATCAGCGGCACATGCCGGCAGGCTGTGATGAAGGTGTTCTCCTGCTGTGCGTGCACATCCACCCTGCAGTCGCCTTCGAGACCCAGCAGCTCGAGCACCACGCCCAAGTCCCCTCCTGTGCATGTAGCACCATCTAGTGCGTGCCGGCAGGGCGCAGCCCAGAGGCAAACACTACTGTGTTGCGGCCGGCAGGGCTTCCACGGTGGAAAGCCTGCGCCCTGACGGAAGTCGGTCAAGGGGGGGGGGGGCGTGTTCGCTGAGCAGAGCAGCATCCCAAGCATCCCAGCAGTGTTTCTACCGGTAGCTCTGCCCGTGAATCTCGACCACCCACCCACCCAGCGAGGGCCAAGCGCCAAGCGGCGGGCCCCAGGCAGACCGAGCCCGGCAGGGGCATGCCTCGCTACAGGTAACTGCGTCACCGAAGGCACTGCGGTGCTGAGGCCAGTGGCACAGTCCACGAAGGGCCATGCACGCCAGCGGGCCCCAAGCAGCAGGAGTGAGGGAGAGCTCGCCAGCAGCCAGACGCACGTAGATACAACCCAGGGTAGACAGGCCCACTTTGCCGAGGCCGCTGCAGGAGCTGAGGACGGCCTAGCCCCAGTGGGTAAGGCTGCAAAGGGGGGTCTGAGGTGCTTCCAAAAGGGGCCAGGCAGTAGGATTACTGCCCGGCGGGCAGCCCAGGAAAAGGGTCATGAAGTTTGGTGGATCAACACTCCACCTTGGAGGAATCCCAGCGGCGATACCGTGCCGCGAACAATTCATTCTGATTTCCAAGGGATAAGGCAGCGACACTGCGTCTGGTGCTCAGCAAGGGTCGTCGCCACGGCTTGGACCGAGGTGACCCCTTGCAGCGTCGCCGTAAGCTATGGAGGTGAAGCAGACGGCGAACTTATCAAAATAGGCTCCTTATGAAGGATGCAGGTGTTGACGAAAGGGCTTGAGATTGAAGTAGAGCTGCTCCAATCCCTTGCCGCTTACGCACACCTTATGGGGGCCTCACGCCTGCATCCTTCGGCCCATAGTCACAGGTCATCCTCACATTGGTCCGAAGGATGCAGGTAATCCTCACGCCTGCGTTGCCCACCGGGCAGCTGGCGACAAGTTGCCACATGCCTGCAAAGTCTCACATTGCCAGTGTATGCAGGTAATCCTATCCTTGACGACATTAGGTATGCTTCATATGGACAACATGGCCAACGCGTCATCAAAAGCAAGTGAGTGCCTGTGCAGCCTGCGAAAACTTTCTTCGTCGGATGTGAGTGTGCTGTTGAGGTGTCGTGCGCCGCTATCCGATGAGCAGCGAAAAGAAATTCAAGCTGTGCACCATACTGTGTCATTCAATCAGCTCCTCGGTGGTGTTAGGTGTGTGTAGCTGGGCCTTCTTACGGGCAAAGTGGCTGGTCAGCTGGTCAGCTGTCGCTGAAGCCGTTTTGGTGCTTCAGGTTGAGCATAGTCCCAATCAGTCACTTCAGCCTGCCCCACGCACCCAATCTACCTAGTGACACCTGGCGGGGGCAAAGTGGCTCTTGGTATAGGCGATTTGTACTGTGCTCGGTCGCCAACAGCAAATGCACCTCGCATAACGAAGTGTGTGAATGCATCGCGTGTCTTTGTCCAGCACGATGCTTACTCTCGGCACGGCACGCATGTCGCTCAAACAACACTTTTGTGCTATCCATTGCAGGGACGCCAGGCCACTCGCCCACGAGGGATGACGACATGCCCACTCTGCGGAGTGGTGCCGCTCCTGGAGATGTGCAGCGCATGTTTGACCTGGCAGTCGCCCTGTACCATGGCCACGGGTGCACTGCAAATCGCCCCGTTGCCCTCGAGTGGTGGCGGCGCGGCGCCCAAGCTGGACACAAGGGCTGCAAGGCACGGCTGGAGGAGGCCTTGGAAGGCGGCGGGGGCATGGCTGAGGATGGCACTGCGCCGCAGCGGCAGCAGCAGCAGGAGGAGGGGGCAGCCACAGCCGCGACTGGCGACGGGGTGGGTGTGTCACCTGCAGCTGAGGAGGCCAGGGTGGCTGTTGCAGGCATTCCTGATGCGGACCTTGACACCGCATTCGCGAGGGCTTGCCGGGATGGGAAGCTGGCCATGATGCGTGAGCTGCTGGCGCTGACGGGGCACCGCCGCGTGGATGTGCACGCGAAGGAGGATTGGGCGTTCCGCATGGCATGCGCCAATGGACAGATGCGTGTGGTGCTTGAGCTGCTGGGCCTGAGTGGAGACCGCCTCATATGTCTCAAGTGAGATATCGATGCGCTGCCTCCTGCTGGCTTGGAGATGCTGGCCAGCGGCCTGGGGGGCCCCCACAGCCCCACCGTGGCAGCAGCATGGCGAGCCATGTCATCACCGGGGGGCATGCTGTGTAATGTGGAAGCTGATCTGCAGAATCAGGAGGCCGTTGCTGCTGGGTACCGTGTGTACAAGTGGGGTCGGCGGCGGGGGCTGGTGCTGCGGCGGCGGGCACTTGACCTGCGCCGGCAAGGGGGCAAAGGGCCAGGGATAATGCTCCTGGCTTGAGCCCTCGGGTGCTCAGGCATGATGCAGTGACGGCCACAATTGTAGCTTGTGTGCTGCTTGTCCCCAGGCACTGCAGCAGCTGCTGCTGCTAAATGGTGCAGCGCCGTTTGAGGGCACTGCTGTTTGCTGGTGGCGGCCCATGAACGTATCAGCACAGGGGATGCATTGGTTATGCTGATGCCTTATGCCTTGATCATCGCAATGTCTTGTGTGCGGCCCGAAGCCGCCGCTGAGATCCATACAAAGTGGAGTGCTGGTCCGCAAGAATGCACAACCTGAGGCTGGGCTGCCCGCCGGGGAAGTATTCATGCTGCATGGCCTTAGGAGCGCACCTTACACCCCCTTGTGGTCCCACTCCGCCGGGGCTGAGCCGTCCTCTGCGCCCGTGGCGACCTGGGCGGCACGGCTGCCTGCTGCATGGAGTGTCAACTTAAGCCTGTACTCAAGCCTGTCAACCCTGGGTTACCTCTCTGTGCGTCTGGCTGCTGGCGAGCTCTCCCTCACTCCTGCTGCCTAGGGCCCGCTGGCTGGCGCGACCTGTATGACCCCTCGTTGATATCTCGCCGGGGTGGGTGGTCGAGATTCACGGGCAGAGCTACCGGTAGAAACACTGCTGGGATGCTTGGGATGCTGCTCTGCTCAGCGAACACGCCCCCCCCCCCCTTGACCGACTTCCGTCTGGGCGCAGGCTTTCCACCATGGAAGCTCTGCCGGCCGCAACACAGTAGTGTTTGCCTCTGGGCTGCGCCCTGCCGGCACACACTAGATGGTGTGTGTGTGTGAGCACGGGGGTGCCTGGGGGATGGTGTACCGCTCCATTCACCTTCATTAAGCCTGGAACCTACACTCGTCAAAGCAGCAGACCTCTAGGAGCTTGCTCGCTTGTCGAGAATGCAGAAGGGAGACTCGTGTGGTGTCTTAGTGCTTCGGCTGCATTGGCAGTGGTGGCAGTCGGATCACAGTGTTGTGGTCCATGCAGAAATAGACATAGAAATAGAAAATTAACAAGCCAAGCTTTTACACAAAACATTCAACAAAACCGGACACCACCAGTGTGTCATGCAGCGAGTGCAGCGAAGGGCTGCTCCACTGGCCAGCGCGCCTAGCCAGTGTTGCCGCCTGCAGGAGCTTGATAGTCGGAGTGGATTTCATGCAGCCGTGCTGACGCCCTTCATCTGTCAGGCCGCGGGTCTGGTCCCAGCCACGGCAGTGATGAGGCTGCCCCCACCAGTCAGGGAACCGTCAGCGACAGACGGGGAGTGAGTGTGCGCACCACGAGGCACGTTCCAACACTCTGACTCCCCGCTGTCAGCTTCCACTCGGCTCTGCAAACAGGTCTCCACGCCCACGAAGGCACGCTCCCAGGCACTGCTGCTCGGCCTCACTTGTGGCGTCCTGCTGACTGCCTGGGCGTCTTGCAGCCTGAGACAGGACGTGCCCCAGACACCACTAGCGACGGCTCAGACGCAGATGCAGCTGGCGACCATATGTCACCACATGTCGCCACTATTCCGCTGCCTGCACCCATGGCAGCGACCAGCTCATGGTGCCCGCGGCCACGCCTCCCCGAGGAGACAGACGTGCGCCAGACACCACTTGCGACGATGAAAACAGCAATGCTACATCAAGTCGCTAAAACATAGTCAGGTTGATTTGCCGTGGATCCATCCTGTTCTGTGCAGTTGATGTGCCGATGCGTCTTGCACGGACATCACC
>Ga0307982_1004306_pt1 | contig 11262 bp, 2 predicted proteins | sample OrgLakmetagen989_FD_201847 | JGI IMG/M metagenome (GOLD analysis project Ga0307982, IMG submission 201847) | Saline water microbial communities from Organic Lake, Antarctica - #989 | ecosystem: Environmental > Aquatic > Non-marine Saline and Alkaline > Saline | place: Antarctica: Organic Lake... | reverse complement strand
TTGTCGTAGTGCGAGAGGCCTTGGAGCGTCTTGAAGTCCACGATGTGATCAGCACCGTCTAGGGCACAGTCTACACCATTGCTCCCTGATAGATGGATGGCAATCAACACAAGATCTGGTATGATTTCTGGCTGTATAAAACAAAGAGTTCAAATAATTTTGCCACCCTGTAGGCGTCCATGAAGCGAGCAATAAAGCCGAAACGCCGAAACGTTAATTTTTCATTTATTATTAGTTGTGTTGTAAGAAGAGGCAAGAGGCACGAATACGAAGACTGCAGTTGGGGCCGCAATTTGTGGTCATTGTGCTCATTCCAGCGTTGAACACGACTACTATTCTAGCAGCATCGGTTCGGATTACTTTAGACTTCCCGTCGCGCCAAGAACTGAGAGGTGTGAGCTTAGGGTCGCCTCTCCAACTGTGCTCTATGATTTTTGGAGTCTAGCATGTGTGTTCAACGGTGTCTCGCTAGGCATTGACGGCGCTGGAGCTTCTCTTTCAAATTGAATTGACAGGGATGACTATCAAGGATGATTATAGTTCCTTGACATGCTTGGAGAGAGCGATGACTGAGTTCTACGGTCGGCATTTGTTTACTTTGGGGGGTGTTTTGACCTTACTCGCCTTTTCTTTTTGGCTCCACAGGTGAGCAAATATGCCGGTATCGGTCGCCTTCCGCATCATGCCCAAGCCAGGCGAAAAAGAAGGCTCGGGGCCAGACCCGTCGGATTTGATGGACAGTTTGAACAGCCAGGCGGAAGCCGGCGGGTTGGAAGTCGGCGGGGCCAAGTCGGAGGGCCTCACAGACAAAACCCCGGCCGACGAGCTGGCCAAAATCAAAGCCAACGACGAAGCGAGGTTGCGCAACGACGCCGCGCAGAAAGCTCGCTTGGAGGCCATGGAGCAAGAGCGCGACGCCATGCTGGAGCGGAGGCGGCAAAAGCTCAAGGCCAAGCAACGCGCGAGCACAGAGTCGCCGCCGTCGGTCGCTGAGATGGACAGAGTGCAGCCTGCACCTGCGGAGGCTGCTGCTGCTGCTGAGGCTGCGAGGAAAGCCGAATACGAGCAAGCCGAAGCGGACAAAGCTGCCGCTGCTGCTGCCGCGGAATCCCTCGGGCCGCGCCGTAGGCACAACAAGCCAGCAGCAGCGCACGAGGAAGCAGGAGATGCTGACGCAAAGAAGCAAGCAGCAGAGGCGGAAGCAAAGGCGATGGAAGAAGAAGCCGCAGCTGCTGCAGAGAAACCAGCGGGAAAAGAAAAGCCCGCCTCAACTAAAAGCAAGCGCCAGTTTTTCAAGAGCGCTGACGCACGCAAGTCGAAGGAAAGCGAAACCAGCAGTGGAGCTGCCACGGCTCCTCCTGCTCCTCCTCCAGAGGCGCCGGAGTCTCCTGAGAAAGCGCCCGGCGACACTGCCAGCTCCAGCAGGTCACGTGGCGCCTCTCGGCAAACCTCGCGCCAGTCGTCGAAGCTCCGCGGGTCGAAAGGCGCTTCTCCATCGACCGCCCGCCCGGCGCAGGCCAACCGCTACGAGCCGGAAACCACCCCCGGGGAGGGGGATGCCGCCATTACCACCCCCCGATCCTCTGCTGGTGGTGCTGGTGGCGCAGGGGGACCCGCAGAGCTTCTCGTGAAAGAACGCGTGAAGTTGTCGAACGGCAGCCTGGGCACTGTGGCATCGTCGAGCGGCGGCACTTACGTGGTGATTCTAGACGACGGCAAGAAAGTGAACAGCAAGCGGAAAGACCTCACCGCGACGAAGGAGAAAACCCCGCTGAAGGCGCTTTATCACTTCTTGACTCACTTCTTTCTCACCAAGGACAAGCGGAAAGAAGGGTGGGTGGAGAAGGACGAAGGCGGGCTGGTGACCAAGCGCGTGGCTTTGCAGAGCACCACTGCCAAGAAGGGCAGCGACCCCAAGGGCACGGTGATTGCGTTCCACCCCACTAACAACACCTACTTCGTGTGCTTGGACAACGGCGACGTGGTCTATGCCCGCAAGCGCAACTTGACGCCGGTCGACGACCACGACGCCATCCCGCCGGGCGCAGCCACTACTACTCGCAAGACCCCTCCCCCCTCCACGCGTGGGCGCAAGAAAACCCCGTCGCCGCGCACTGCGAGTGCGGACGACGCCCGCGGCAGCAGCAGTGGTGGCGTTGGCGGTCTGAAGAAGTCGCCGTCGCGGAGCAGCTCGGTGGACTCCTTCGCGTCGTCCGTGAGCCAACCCAGCACCCTCGACGCGGTGTTCAGCCGCACGCTGAGCCCCCCTCTGGGGTTGGAGTTCGTGGTCCCCAAGACCCCCAGAGCTTCGAGCAGCGGGAAAGCCACGGTGCAGAGCGTCAGCGGTGGCGCCGCCCAGGCTGACGGCGTGGTGAAAGCGGGCGACCAGCTCCTAGAAGTGGACGGCGCGGTGGTCCCCAACTTCAAAGCTCTACAGGGGGTGCTGCAGAAACTCACCCCGAACAAGGCCCACGTGTTCACCTTCATGCGCAAGTGCAGCCTCGACGAGTGGACGCGGCTCTCGGCTCTGTCCAAAGCCTCGGGCGCCGAGAAGAAGCGTCTGCAGACCTTGGACAAGGAAGCTACCAATCAACGCTCGTCAGGGGACAAGAAGTCTGCAAACTCCGACCGCGCCGCCATCCCTGAAGAACCAGCAGCTGCCGCCGCAGCAGCTGAAGGCGAGCAGCATTCCGTGGCGCACGCGACCGCTCAAGCCGATGCCGAAGCTCGCAAAGAGTTTGAAGCAGCTCACCCGGAACTGCACGCTCACGCGGCTTCCAAACTGAAAGAGGAACAGCAGGCTGCGACTGCTGCGGCAGCGCGGGAGCGCGCTCTCAAGGCCGAGTACGACGCATTGCACGCCAAGGCAGCGGCAGGCGCCCACACCCAAACCCCAGGAAAAGGAGAAGGCAGCAACCAAGGAGGCGCTCCGGTGATGACGAAGGAAGCGGCAGCCCAGGAGGTGAAAGAGGTGAAAAAACGAGCCGCTGAAGCGAAAGCGCAGGCAGAGGCAGCCCACGCCGCAGCTCTGGCCAAGGACAAAGCTGCCTCAGAAGCCCGCGAAAAAGAAGCGAAAGCTGCGAGGGAAGCGGCAGCCTTGGCGGAGAAGAAGCGGTTGGAAGACGAAAGCCGAGCCGCAGCCGCCGCGCTGAAGGCCGCGAAAGCCGCCGACATCGCCAAGTTGGAAGCGGAGGGCGCCGAAGCAGCCGCCATTGAGCAAGCGCAGCAGGCCGCCGCGGCAGAGAAGGCCCGCGTGGAGGCAGCAGCGAAAGCTCGTGCGGAAGCTAGTGCGCAGGCGGCGCTGGAACAGGAGAAAGCTGCTGCTTCTGCAGCGGAGGCGCTGGCGGCCAAGAAGAGGAAAGACTTGGAAGACGAGCACGCGGCCGAGCAGGCTCGCCTCGCAGCCGCGGCCGCAGCGGAGCTGGCAGCGGTGCAGGAAGCTCGGGCCGCCGAGGAGGCACGCGAGAAAGCAGCCCAGGAAAGGAAGAAAGCCGCGGATGCCTCGGCCGAATCTGCCGCAGCTGCCGCGGCTGCGGAGGCAGCAGCTCAAGCGGAACGCGATGCTGCCGCGGCCAAAGCGGCTGAAAAGAAGGCCATGGCCGAATTCCAAGCCAAACGACAGGCCTACGTGCGCAAGGAGGCCAAGAAACTGGCCACCGAAGGCGAAGAATCGTTGGCTTACGCGCGCGCGGCGACCGAGGCCCTGATGGAAGTGGCCACCATGCAAGCGCTGAAGGACGCAGCAACCAAGGCCCGCCTCGGGCTCGAACACCAGGAAGCCGAGGCAGTCGCTGCCAATGAGACTGACTTGGCTGCGCAGTTACACGCTGAGATCGTGTCGAACCGGTCTGAGGAAGAGAGCATTGTGGCGGACTTGGCAGCATTCCGAGCGCGCCCGGTCGACGGCACCATGGCGTATTCGATGGACGAAGAAGAAGAGCTGCTTGCGGAGTTTGTGGCCTTGAAGACCAAGCACAGGAAGGCGGCTACAGCCAGGGTGCGAGCGCATAGATTGCCCCCCAAGGAGGCTTCCATGGCGCAGGTGCGCGCCGAAGACAAGGCGCTGTTTGAGTTCGAGCAATGGCTCAACACCAAGAAGAAGAACGCAGAAGCCATTCTAGAGGCCAAGCGCAAGGAAGCGGAGTCCTTGCGGATTGCGGAAGACGAGGCGATGGCAGCACGAGCTCAAATGGCCCAGAAGCTGAAAGATGACCTGGCCAAGCAGAAACTCAGCAAGGAGCAGGCGCGGGTGGCAGCAGCAGCCGCTGAAGCCGCCGCCCATGCGGAATTCGAACGGGTGAAAGCAGCAGCGGCGGCCAGCCACGAGGAAGAAGTCCAACAAGCAGCTGCGGCAAAGGCAGCCAAGGCAGCCGAGGAGGCGAAAGCCCTTGCGGAGTTTGAAAAGATCAAAGCGGCGAAAATGGCGGCGGCCGAAGAGAAACTAGCCGCTGAAAGGGAGGCAGCCCAGCAACGCAAGGCCGCGGAAGCACGAGCCGCCGCGGAAATGCAGCGGCTGGAAGACGACAAAGCGAAGCATGCGGCTGCGCTGGTGGAGGCCAAGGAGTTGGCAGAAGCAGCAGCAGCGCAGCAGGAGAAGGAGGCGATGGAGAAGTTTGCGGCGGCCAAAGCGGCGGCTGCTGCTCAACAAGACAAAGCCGGTGGGAAGAAAAGCAAGACGAAGCCGTCGTTCTCAACCCCAAAGGTAGACGAGTCTGACCCTGAGGTGGCGGCGGAACTAGCGCGCGTGCGAGCGGCAGCAAAGGTCGAAACTGAGAGACAGTTGACCGTAGCTAAGACGGCGGTCGACCTGCGCACCAAGACCGGCGAGAAACTGGTGCACGAATACGCGAAGATTCGTGCACGCAAAGCTGCGGAGGTCGACCGAAAGGTCGCGAATGACGACGAGACCAAGAAGGCTCAAGCGGACGCGGCGGTGGAAGCCCAGAAGGAATTCGAGCAAATCAAAGCGATGAAGCTGGCAGAGGTGGAGAGGCAAGCACTGAAGGGCTCGAAACGCATCGCTGCCATCGCTGCGGTGGAGAAGGAAACCGCGCCCGAATTGCAACGTATTCAAGAGGAAAAGCAAGCAGCCTGCGTGTCGCGCCAAGGAGCTTCGCGCAAGGCCTCGATGATGCGGGTGCAAGCAGAAGAAGAAGCTTTGCAAGAATTTGAAGCCTTCAAGGAGTCCCAAGCCAAGATGCTAGAGAAGCAGCTAGCCTTCAACCAAGAGCAGGCCGCGGCGCGAGCAGCCGCTGAGGCCAAGGCCCAAGAGGAGTTCGCAGCCGAGACCGCCAAATTCAAGGAGCAGCAGGCAGAAAGCCAGAAGGCGGCGGCTTCGAGCAACGTCAGCAACAAAAAGAATGACGAGGAAGCAGCAGCAGCAGCTCCCAGCGCAGAAGACTTGCGCGCGGCTGAAGTTGAATTCGAAGCCCAACTCCGAGCTCAACAGGCCGCCAAGGAGGCGGAGATCGCGCGCAACCAAGCTTTGGATGCCGACGCCTTCGCAGCGCGCATCGCGGCTGAAGACCTGGCCCTGAAGGAGCGCGAAGAGAGCCGCGCGCGCCGCGAGGCCGAGATCGAAGCCAAGAACTTGCAGGACGACGCGGCGCGGGCTTACGCGCAGGAGACGGCCGAGCAGGAAGTGATGCGGGAGTTCGAGCGCGCAAAAGCCAACCACAGTGCAAGGGTAGAAGCAGCGATTGCCTTGGCCCGCAAAGAAGCCGATCTGAAGGCGCAAGCGGAGAAAGCAGCCCAGGCGGAAGTTGAGGCGTTGAAAGCGAAGAAAGCAGCGGCTGCGGCTCGGAAAGCGGCGGCGAAAAGCTCATCGTCTGCGACCAACGGTGATGGCACCGGCAGCAGCAGCAGCGAGGGCAAGTCGGCTGCTCAAGCGGCCAAGGCTGCCAAGGCCTGGGAGGACAAACTGCAGAAAGAGTTCGAAGAGATGAAAGCGGCCTCACAAGCCGTTGCTGCTGCCCGAATCGCGCTCGAAGCCACCGCGCACAACGAACGCGAAGCTGCGGAGAGTGAAGCGTTGGCCGAGTTCAACCGCCTGAAAGACGAAAAAGACCGCAAGATTGCCAAGAAGAAGCTGACCCTAGAGAAGGAGCGCGCTGCGCGCAAAGAAGCAGAAGACGAAGCGTTGCGCGCGTTTGAGCGCATCAGAGCGGAAAAGCTCGCAGCAGCGGCCGAGCGCGCGGCTCTGGCTGAGGCCAAGCACCAGGCGAGCGTGGAAGCCGACAGAGAGGCGGCAGCGGCCAATCGGCGCTTATTGTCGGAGCAGGAGGCGGCAGAGGCCAAAGCAGCAAAGGTGGCGGAGGCGGAGGCAGCAGTGCTCAAGACCAAGGCCCTGAGTGACGTGCAAAAGCTTGCCCGAGATGAAGTGGGCGCATGGGTGGAAGGCATGGAAGGCGAAGTGCACAAGGCGAAGCGAGCGCAGGCTGCTGCAGCTAGCCCCGACGAGCTTGAATTGCCGCTGGAGTTGGCCGAAGACAACTTCTTGGCGGAATTGGAAAGATTGCAGCCTTTCAAAGTGCGCGAGATGGGCAAAGCCTTCGACAGCCGCGCCGAAGTGCCGAAGGTGGGCAAAGAAGCATGCCGCGAGGCCGTGAAAACAGCGATTGAAGAAGCGCGGACCACCAAAGCCAAAGAAATCAAACACCGACGCAAAGCGGCGGCGAAAGCTAATGGCAGCGGTGGCGGTAGTTTGTCAAAAAAAAGTTCCTTTTCCAAAGAGAAGTCGTCGTCGACGTTGCGCATGCCTTTGGCGGCGAAAATGACCCTAAATTTGGATTTTGCCACCACCTGCGACACCCCAAAAGCTCAAAGTGCGTTCGAAGCCCATTTCTCCAGGGACGTCGCAGTGGTGTTGGGCATCAAGGCACCGCTGGTGAAGGTGATTGGGGTCGAAGCGGGCTCGGTGGTTGCGCACTTTGAGCTGTGGCCCGACCTCTCCGCGAAAGGAGGCTTGGGCGAAGGGGCGTTCGACATGTTGGTGCGCCTATGTGAAACCTTGAGCTCCTACGAAGCGACTGTGGCAGGCGGCAGCGTGGTAGGCAATCTAGTGGCTGCGGTGCCTTCAAAAGCAACCATGGCGCAGTTGCAGCAGTCTCCGGAAAAGGCCCTGGAGCTCTCTACGAAAGCATGCAAGATGCACGAGAAGACCCCCGAACAGTTAGCGAAAGCACGAGCGGCCGAGTACAAGAAGAAGAAGAAAGAAGAAGACGAGGCGGCTGCTGCCAAGAAGAAGGCCGAAGAGGAGGCCGAGCGCGCGGCCGAGGAAGCAGCGGCGAAGGAGAAGAAAGACAAAGCGGAGGCAGCTAGGGCCAGCAGCAAGGCCTATAGGGAGAAGCAAAGAGCAGCAGCAGCTGCGAAACGGAAGAGCGCGAACGAGGCTAAGAAAACACCAGAAACTGAGGCAGAGGCACCACCGGCATCGCAACAACCAACTGATGCGTCCGACCAGCCATCAGGCGCAGCTGTAGCGGTAGCGGCAGCGACCACGGTGGCAGACGCTGTCGGTGAAGGTGAAGATGCAGCGAAGAAAGAGAAGGCTGCTGCTGAGGCAAAGGCTGCTGAAGAGAAGGCAGCTGCCGAAGCAAAGGCTGCGGAAGATAAAGCAGCTGCTGAGGCAAAGGCTGCAGACGAGAAGGCTGCTGCCGAAGCAAAGGCTGCGGAAGATAAAGCAGCTGCTGAGGCAAAGGCTGCAGACGAGAAGGCAGCTGCCGAAGCAAAGGCTGCGGAAGAGAAAGCAGCGGCTGAGGCAAAGGCTGCAGACGAGAAGGTTGCTGCTGAGAAGAAGGCTGCGGAAGAGAAGGCTGCTGCTGAGGCAAAGGCTGCTGTTGAGAAGGCTGCTGCTGAGAAGGCAGCTGCCGAAGCAAAGGCTGCTGCTGAGAAGGCAGCTGCTGAGGCAAAAGCTGCTATTGAGAAGGCTGCTGCTGAGAAGAAGGCCGCAAAAGATAAGGCAGCAGCTGAGAAGAAGGCCGCGGAAGAGAAGGCAGCTGCTGAGAAGGTGGCCGCAGAAGAGAAGGCAGCTGCTGAGAAGATGGCCGCAGAAGAGAAGGCAGCAGCAGAAAAGGAGGCTGCAGAAGAGGCGGCTGAAAATGCGCGGATAGCTGCAGAAGAAGAAGCTGAAAAGGCGAGAGTGGCAGCAGCCAAGGCAGCAGCGGAAGCAGTAGCGGCCGCGCAAGAAAAGGCCGAAAAAGAGCGACAAGAGCTGGCCGCGAAGGTCGAGAAGGAACGTCAGGAGGCTGCTGCTAAGGTGCGCGCTTTTAAAGACGAGAAAACATTGCCACTATCGACCAATCTCCGCATGTTTAGTCTATTTCTTCTTTTTGGAAACAATTTTCATGTGAAGTAGCTAGCCTATTTGCCTTTGATTCACGCGCCTACGAACATGTCGTCTCCATACGGTCAACACTTTTTCCACACGCCACCTTAGTTCGTATCGTTCTCGCCTCATGCTCATCACTACGCCCTATTTTGAATCTGCAGGCGGCTGCGGACCAAAAGGCGATGGAGGAAGCAGCAGCGGCGCAACAGCTGGAGGTCGAGCGCAAGGCGGCTGCTGAGAAGGCGGCGATTGAGGCTGCAGCCAAGAAGGAGCTCGAGGACGCCATCGCAGCGGCTGCAGCACAGCAAAAAGCCGCTGACGAGAAAGCCAAGAAAGAGATGGCCGAGGCCGCGGAGAAGGCCGCGGCGGAACAGGCAAAGCTTGAAGCGGAGAAACGTGCCGCCATCGCGGCCGCAGAGGCGCTGGCCGAGCAGGCAAGAGCAGCTCGGGAAGAGGCCTTTCAGGCAGAACTCGCTGCCGAAGCGAAGAAGCACCAGGAGCAGGCCCGGTTGGCCGAGCAAGCAGCCGAAGAAAAGCTGGCTGCAGCGCTGCGCAAGGCCGAAGCAGAGAAGTTGCGCACGGCGGCCTTACACGAGGAAAGCTTGGAAGAGGCCAAGGAAGCCCAACGGATCGCGGATGCGGAAGCGAAAGTTGCAAGGGAAGCAGCAGCTTTAGCGGAGAAGAAGCGGTTGGAAGACGAAAGCCAAGCAGCAGCGGCCGCGCTGGAGGCCGCAAAAGCCGCCGACATCGCCAGGCTGGAAGCGGAGGGCGCGAGCGCGTCGGCGGTAAAGAAAGCAGCTAAAGAGTACGACACCAAGAAAGCGAGCACGCAAAAACAGAGCGTTGCGGCGGTGAAAGCCCACGACAAGGCCACAAAGGAAGCTGAGAAAAAGGCCGAGAAGGATGCCATTGCAGCAGCTGCGGCAGCCAAGAAAAAGGCCGAGGAGGAACACAAGGCCAAGCAAGCCGAGATTGAAGCAGCGCACAAGAAGGAGGCAGAGGCGGTCCGAGCCGAAGAAGAGGCGGCTTTGGCCGCGGCGAAGGAACAGCGCGAGAAAGAAGAGGCCGCTATTGAGTTGAAGCACAGCGAAGAAGGCCGAGCCGCTGCAGCGGCCGCGGCTGCTGCGGAGAAGGAGGCGGCCGAGCAGGCAGAAAAAGACCGACTCGCGCTGGAGGAGCAGTTCAAGGCCAAACAAGCGGAGATGGAGGCCGCAGCCGCCAAAGAGAAGAAAGAGCTGGAGGCCGCTCAAGCAGCGGAGAAGGAGCGACTCGAGAAGGAAGCAGCTCGGAAGCGCAAAGACGTGGAATTGGCCGAGCGGAAGGAGAAAGCCCGGTTGGACTTGGAGATTACCAAGCGTACCAACGAGCTGTACGCGCGGCAACAAGAAGACGAGGCCAAGCGCGCCTTTGAAGCGAAATTAGAGGCTGAGAGGTTAGAAGACGAGCGCAAAGAAGAAGTGGAGCGCCTCGCTGAGGAGGCAAAGGAAGCCAATGCTTTATTGGGCGAGAAAGAAAGGGAAGAAGCGGAGCAGAGGGCCAAAGCCCAAAGGAAAGCAGACGAGGAGCGCGCTGCGAAACACGCCAAGGAGCAAGAGCGATTAGCGGCCCTGGCAGCGGCAGAAGCGGAGAAGCTCGAAGCAGCGGCAGCCAAGGAGGCCAAGGAACGGGAAGCAAAACAAGAAGCAGAATTGGCCGCCATAGAGGCAGAGGCGGCAAAGGCGGTGGCGGCGGCCGAGTCGCACGCTGCGCGATTAGAGCAAGGGCAGCAGGGCTCGGCTTCATCATCGACGCGTGAACCGGCGGTGGACTACAAGTCAGCCGAGGCTGCGAGCATGGAAGCTTCGTCAAAGAAACACGCGGCGAAGAAGAAGGAAACCCAGGACAAAGCGAATGCGACCGTGAAGGAATTAGCCAAGCAGAAGTCGGCTGATCATGCAAAGGACAAGAGCTACGCCGCCAAGGAGAAAGCATCGACAGCGAATGCCAAAGCCAAGCATGCCGAGATTGCAAAGCAAAACAAGCAGGCCAAAGCGGACGAAGCCAAGGCTAAACAACAGCAAATTGCCGAAGAGCGCAAGGCGAAGGACACCAAAGAATGGAAGTACCAGACCGCGGAGAAGCAAGCGCGGGAAGACGCGAAGAACAAGTACCAGCAAAAGGTGGCCGAAGAAAAGAGCAACCAGGCGGTTCCTCTGACGCGGATGGAGTCGATTCCACCGGACGTGCCAGAGATTGACCATTCTCGAGAAAAAGAAGCGCCGACCAAAATCAAAGGCGACGCGGTGGTGCAATGGGAGGGGTTCGGGTACATTCAGTCGGACTGCGGCACGGTGCTGGCCATGAACTTTGAGAGCGACCACGCGCCCTTGCCTGTGCGCGCTATGAAGCTCGACAAGGACGGCGTGCCCGTCAAGGGGATGCTGTGGCGCATGAACCCCGACGGGAGTTTGCAGAACAAGTCCACGGGCCTGGTGCTGCAAATCAGCAACCACAAATCGGACCGGAAGGTGCTGGTGTGCTGCGACCATTACCTGCCCGGCGACGGGACCCAGCGGTGGTTCGCCACCGAAGACCGGGAAATCTTCAACGGGTCGAACAACTACATGTTGACCATTCGCAACGGGTCCAAGAAAGACCGGGGCGAAGTCTGGTGCAACAACAAAAAGTTTTGGCAGGGGATTACCAAGGCGCAGCGGTGGACGTTTGTGCCGTACTCGGGGGCGCCCAAATTACCGAGCTATAACATTCATGAGAAGCATCGCGCCCTTCTCGAAGGGGCCACTGTGCTCTAAGGAATCTCTTGCCCTGGTGTTTGGTATTTAGCATGCCCCTTCTAGCTTATAGATCGAGCTTTCAAACGTGCGGGCTTTGTTGGCTAAGCTCCTTAAGTTGAGTAAGAGATTGTTGAATATACGAGTTTCCCGTCACCCGCG
>Ga0307982_1004305_pt1 | contig 11263 bp, 4 predicted proteins | sample OrgLakmetagen989_FD_201847 | JGI IMG/M metagenome (GOLD analysis project Ga0307982, IMG submission 201847) | Saline water microbial communities from Organic Lake, Antarctica - #989 | ecosystem: Environmental > Aquatic > Non-marine Saline and Alkaline > Saline | place: Antarctica: Organic Lake... | reverse complement strand
TTCTGCTTTTGTGAAAAATAAATTCGACTCCGAGGTTCGCCCCCAAAAATCTCAGCGGAGTAGCGGATTACAGGCAGCCGGAAGGGAGATAGGGAAGTCGAAGCAAAAGCCGAAAGAGATGTGAGTTTCAGTAAATTATCGTCTCAGATATTTCGGATGATCACAACTATAAATAAATTATGGACGAGGCCATGGATTAGGGTAGTGGGCATGGATCAATAGCCCGCGCTGCGAGGAGCGCCTTTGTGCACGGGCAAGTCGAAAAACAAGAACTAGAAGCCCTTCAGATTCACAGGCAGAGAATCCATCAGCTTTTTTCAAACGTGATATCAATGTACGAATAGAGCAAAGGTTTGCACTAAAGGCAGTACTCGGCAACTGGCGGTTTTTTCTTAGCCCCCCCCCCCGAGGGGAGACTAGATTTAGTAACTAAAAAAAGGGCGCCATTTAGTAGGCCTTAGCAACGACCTCAGTGTCGGAACTCTTGCGAGCTCGGGGGTTTTGAGGGTGGTCCCGGGGTGCGAACTCTGGGCGGCTTTTTTTCTGAATACGTAACCGGGTTCTGAGTTCTGTGTGCCAGTTATGTGCCACCTGTAAGTCCAAAGTTCTCAAGGCACTCTTACACTTCACAATTGCTTGATGCCAAACCCATGTCCCTATATGCTGCTAGTTGATAGGAAGGTGCCAGTTCTATTAATAGACGGCAGGTACCAGCGTAACAGAACAAAGGGATCGAGGGATTACAGACGGGTATTTCAACCATTTGGATATATGGACCGTAGAAAATGGTAATTTCTGACAATGGACACTTATCAACGAAATGCATTTAAACTCGGGCTTCAATCATCAACCGCTTTACACAGCCTCAACGAACGGTGCGCCCGGTGCGTAAACTTTAGAACGGAAGAACGGAAGAACGCCAAATCACCATAGTCTTGGCTCAATCTACGATTAAAGTTTAAAGAGCACTGTAAATTCAATGATGTGTCCCGACAAAGGGCATTTCCCATTTCCCTAGCTCTAAAATAAAAAAACCAAAGTTAATCCTAATTAGTTTAAAGAAAAAAATAATTTTCGAAGGAATTTGCGCGCCCTGCCTTTACGAAATAATTAAAACCAATCAGGTGCCTTTACCCCTTACCCCAATAGGGACGCCACCGAGCCGCTCGTTGGGGCCGGTAAAGCCCGTAACGCCGTCTGTACCAGAGCCCAAAACGCCGGGATCTCCGCCGCGTCCGACGGAGCCGCTTTCACCACAGCGTTGGCCACCCGCGTGCTCGGCGTCAGCGTGCACTCGCACAGGAAGATGCCGCGTTCGCCGCTGGCCGGCTGCCGCTGCGCGTACAGAAAGAGCTTCACGCTGTCCGGCAGGTCCCCACTCGCCATGGTGAACACTTGGTGCTGCGCGAGGTGGGCGTCCACCACTTCGGCCGTGGCCGTGGCGCAGCCGGCGCCGCAACTAGTGCACTGTTTCGCGCTCGACCCATCAGGCGCCTCTGCCCACTCCGCCCACAGCTCCTGGAACCGCTCTCCAGAGAGGGTTATCGCAGGCGCGAGCGCTAAAGCCGACGTTCCTAGTGGCGGCACTGCTGGTGCTGGTGCAGGCGAGAGGCCGCCCAGAAGGTCCACGCCAGTGCCCAAGAGGTCTACAGGGGCCCCGTAAGGTGCTGCGCCTACATCTGAAAAGTTTGCTGCGTCTTCTTGTGGTGAATTTGATGCTGACTCCACCGCTGCCGCCGCCATTGCTGCGTCATTGCCGACTGGCGCACTACTAACCCCGCCATTGCTGCTGCCGCTGCTTCCACTACCCGACTCACGAGCGCGCTTGTCAGCCGCGATGAACGTCCGCTGAAGCTTCCCGTACACCACGCTCAACGTGTTGAATTCAGTGAAGAGCGCGTCTTGCACCTGCGACGACGTCGCTTCCGCAAACCCTTGCCCCTCGAGCCTCGACATGTCAGCGCGCTGGCTGCTCTGCGCCACCACCCGCTCGCACGCCTGGGCGTCCTGCTTCAGCAAACGGTAGTACAGCAAGGCGCGGTCCCGCACGTCTGGCTGCTTGGCGTCGCTGGTCGCCACGCTCAAGAGCTTGCCCAGCACGGGCTTCACTTCAGGGGGGCGCTTGAAGAACAACTTCACGGCACAGGTCAAGAGCGCAAGCTTCACGGCGGCGCTCGCTTCTTCCTCGTAGCCGTCCACCAACGGCTCCAACAAGTAAGGGGCCTCCGGCAGCTCGGTACCAAATTCCCCGAGGCTCCAGAGCAAGGCCGCTCTCGCCAGGGGCTCCTCCACTTCGCGGACTAAGCGCGGCAAGCGGGGCAGCAAACTGTGCCGCCGCGCAGGAAACTTGCGCAACAAGTCCTTCAGCACCAGCAAGCACTCGGCTTGCACGTAGCCGCCCTGGCTCAAGTCTAAGAGCTCTACGAGGCGGTCTACAGGCCCTTGCTCGAGCCCCGCTGGCAAGCGCGCTGCTACCTTCCCAATGGCGCGAATGGCGCGGCGAGCCAGCTCGGCGTCAACCTCCGAGACGTACTCCGCGAGCTCCTCGAGCACCGCAACCGCGTTGCCGGAATTCGTCAGCTCCGCCAGCAAGTCGACCTTCAGGTACTTGACGTGTAGCGGCTCGCTGTACTTGGTGAAGAATTGCTTGTAGTCGTCGTCGAAGATCCCCGGGCAGCGGTGGACCAGCAGCTGGGTGTGCTTCAGCACGCAGTACACCACTTCGCTCCCGCCTCCGCCCTGGCTCCCGCCCTGGCCCAGGAGCGTGAGCACCGGAGCCTTCACGCGCTCGAAGAGCTGGCGGTGCACATGGGGCATGGCTTGGGTCAAGTGCAGGAATGCTTTGATGGTCGCGAGCACCACTGCGCTGTTGGAGGTGCGCAGCACGGGGTCCAACAAGTTCATCACCGAAAACACTTCCTGCTCGTCGTAGGGCTCGTACCGGACGAGCAGCTCGAGCACGTGGTGCAGGCCCCATTCGTTGAAATCGTTGAGGCGACCCAGCAAATGGTGCACCAGCGGCTGGTTCAGCACGAGGCCACTGCCACTAGCTCCGTCTTTGCTGTTCATGAGCACTTCGTTCAAAACCATGATGCAGTTGGCCGACACGCCTCCGTCCGGGTCCTCAATCATAGCATAGAGCTGGTCGACTAGATTGGAGTCGTTTACCATGTCTGGCTGAAGGTTAAACAGCTTCAGAACGCCCATTACAGCAGTCTTGCGCACGTAAGCATTGGGGTCGGCGAGGGACTTGCGAATGGGGTCGACCATGTACTCAGACATGCTTGGCAACCGCAGGGAGCACAGCGACCGTAGCGCGAGGCCTCGCACCATAGGGTCAATGTCGTTGCAGTCACGGTGCAAGGTATTGACGCACATGAGCGCCATGTCCGGGTGCTCTTGGGCATACGAGGTTAGATACAAGTAGACCATTTTCTTCACGACCAAATCACGGCTCTCGACGCATAGCACCATTTCACTGAACAAGGGGCTCACGTCAATACCAAGGGTCATGTATGCGATCACACGCTTGATCACGTCTTGCTTTCGTTTTTGGTCCTTCTCAGTATTTACAGTCCTAAGGAGCAGGCGGAGTTCATTGACTTCTCCTTTCTTCGGATCCGTGAAGTAGGCCGGCTTGACTCCAGCCGCAGGCGTCGGCGACGATGGAGTCGCCATTGGTTGAATTATGCTGCGAAGGTCGAGCTTTCGCGCTTTAATGCTATAGTATTATATTCAGAGGACAACAGCACCTCAAGCTTACACAAACAAAGGCTCCCCAGTGCCCAAGCGTATAGATATGCCCAGAGCACAATCTGAGGGACGAAGAACGGAGAGAGGCGAGGAAGAGCAGGACACGAGGAATGCTGGCAGGTGTGGTTCACTAATATAAGATTTAAAATGAAAATACAAATTGTTTCCGCGGCAGACAAAAAGAAAGAAGCAGGCAAGCAGGCTAAGGCTTATTAGGCAGGCTTACCAAAGGGCGTTCCACTCCGAGCTGAACGAGTCGGTGCGATGAATGCACTCGTGATCTTCTCAGCTTTAAATTTATATATTTTGATTATCTAGCTAGGTAGGCGAATTTTAATGCCGGACACAAGTATACTTCATTGTAGCGGAGGGCCCCTTCTTACGTGCTCTACACGTGATTGCTGTCTGGTATGGGTACTTTCAGGTGACAGGTGCAACTTGCTACACGTAACCTTCTATTCGTAAGTCGCGAACGTGGTTACTATGAACGATAACCTGAAGGAACTCTTCGGCAGTGATAGCGACGAATCAGATAACGAACAGGCTCCAGGTACCATGCGCTTGGCTTCTGCGTAGTGTGTGCATGTCTGTGCTAATCATCCCATCCATACTCGTCGCCTTGTTCTTTGTTGTGTTTTACTAGCGGCTTCCGCAGTAGCTCCTCAACAGAAGCAATTTGATGTAGACGAGCTCTTCGGTTCCTCCGATGATGATTCCGATGAGGTGCATACGCAAAATATATAATTCCCTTATCCCCCAAACCACTTCTTCTCCGACTCAGTCTCGTGTGTGCTCCGTAGATCAAGACTGGCAGAATTTATGCTCTTGTCTGCTGCGCACTGCATTTTGATACAAATTGCGCTGCAATGATTCAGATAAATTGACCAAATAACTTTAGCTCTTTTTGTAGCATTTCTCACTTTCTCTCGCTTTTGTTCTTTCCTGTGCAGCCAAGTGCAAAAGCGCCTGCATCGCGTCTGAAAAAAGTCAAGCCAGCCAAGAAAGGTGCTCCCAAGAACAAAGAAGCCTCCAGCAAGCGCAGCCAGAAGTCGCCCAAGTCGAGCAAGAGCAGCGACGAGGCTCGCGCCAAAAAGCGCCCGCGTCCCGAGAAAGGGGGAAGCGGCAACAGTGATGGAGCGACCGCAACTGGGGACGGCGGCGCAGCCGACGGCCAGGACGCGTACGACAGCGGCGAAGAAGTGGTGGCCACGGCGGCAGACGACGCGTTCATCGACAGCGACGACGACTTGGGGGACCTGAAAGCGGAGTACGACGCGGAAAAGCAGTCGTTCCGGGACGAGCGCGCAAACGGCTTCGAGAGCGACGACGACGACGAAGACAGTGGCAAGAACAAGAAAAAGGGTAAAAGCGGCAGCAGCGAAGTGATCAGCAAGAAGTCCACTAATATGGTCGACAAGGCGATCTTGGCGAGCCGAAAACAACGGTATTTCTTTTGTCCCGTAATGTGCAGTTGAGTAAGATGTGTGTCGTGTTTGAAGGACAAGGCATTCGACCAGATGCTTACTTGTAGAACGAGTCTTTTCTGCAACTTGCCCATGATACCCTCATTTTGTCGACTCCACTTGCCTCTCCTATTGACATACTTTCACTACTTTCTTTGCGTCATTGAATTGTTACATACACGCGCGCGCGCATCATCATACCTGTAGGTCGTCGGAGATGTCGGACATGGACAAGCAGGCGGTGGTGTCGGCGCTGGTGGAGAAGATGGACGACGCGTGGCGCCAGGACTGCGCGCGCCTCACGGCCAACCCCCCACAACCGGCCCTCGCGAAGCTGGCCATGCTGGACTCCGTGGAAAAGGTGAAATCCTTGGACTTAGTCCTTTCAATTTTTGTTACAGTTTGTAATGTTTCTTCGTTTGCGTTGTTTCTTGAATCAGGTCATGTCGCAGCGGTCGTTGCACGACACCCTCCTCGACATGAACGCCCTCGAAGTGGTGCGCAACTGGCTGGCGCCTTTTCCCGCCGAAGACCTCTCTACAGGGAGAGAATTGCCGCTGGCCAAGCGCACGCTGCCCAACTTGACTCTGCGGGGCAAGCTGTACGCGTTGCTCAAGGCCATGCCCATCATGCCGGAGCACCTCAAAAACAGCGAGCGGGGCGGGGACGACACCCGCCCCGGCCTGGGCAAAGTCTCCCTGATGCTCCTCAAGCACCCGGGCGAAACCGCGGACAACAAGCGCATGCTGCAGTCCTTGCTGGAAGACTGGAGCCGGCGCATTTTCAAGCGCACCCACAACTACAAGCAGCTCAGCCACCACATCAGAGAAAGCGACCACGCGGGGTCTTCTTCGTCGTCGTCGTCGTCAGCTGCGCGGCGCCGCGCGCCTCCGGTGGGGATGAGCGAGGCGGACGACGATTTCTTGGGCGACGGCGACAAGGACGCGGGAGCAAGCGAGGCCGCCAGGACCCGTGTGCAGCTGCCGATTCGCGTCGGGTTCGACTTCAAGGTAGCGTTCTTGGTTATGGTTATGGCAGCAGTGGAGGACATGTCTGCAGAAGTTGGAAACAAAGCTCGTAGAAAAGACATTTGTGACGTTGTTTTTTGCGCCTTTCTCGTTTCTTTGTGTATGCGCGCGAAGTTCATTTTTATGCTAGAGCTTTGCCTTCCCTCAGGCTGCTTTTTGACTTTTACTTCACGCATGGAAAATATGCAGGTGCGTCCCGCTGCTCCGAAAGTGGAGGCTGCGAAGAAAGGCAAACAAATGGAGAAAAAGCAGCAGCTGGCGGTCAAGATGAAAGAGCAGCACAAACAGGTGATGCCGACGTGCGTGTACGCCAGCTGATTTCTTTTCATTTGTAGACAGGTTGACCGGGCATACAGAGCGAAAGAATTAAGGATCCTATTATTGCACCGTTCCTTCCTTCCGTCAGTGCTGTGTGTTCTCAATCTATTTTCTCACGTCTCCTCTTGCCAACCCATGGCAGGTGGCGACCGGAAGCCAGCGCGGAGTTGCGCCTCTGAAACGCGTGGACTATTGAGGGATAATAGCCCTGTAGCCAAGTGGGCGGCGTGAGCTCCTTCTTTCGCGTTTGGCGCCTAAGGAATTGTGACCTGAGTTTTCGAGCAGCGCATCAGCGCCATAGAGGATTCAACGTTTCAGAAGCATCGCAAGAGAGAAAAGATTTTCAAGAAGGCAGTACTAGGCGCCATGTGACATTTGAAATATGAGTAATGAGCAACGAGAGGAACGCCCCTAGGGCCGATGCCTTTTAAAAAAATAGTGCAGCACACCAATCCCTGAAGTTATAGATAAAACACTATGGACTAACGGGCATGGCCCTAGATGTATTCTACACGGAGATTTCAAGTGGCCATTAGGTAGCAATTCTAGCCTAGTCTAGTTAGTACTCCCCAAATACAAAGAAACACCCATGTACGATACAGTAGCAGGTAGCAGGAAAAGTGTATCCTTCAGCTTTCAGAACAAGTTTGACTGGGCTGAGTGACCTTTTTGCATAAAGCAATTTTGACCATATGCTCTCAAGTTGACCATCAGCCATCAGCCGTCAGACATCAGGAGGTTTTGGTTTGGAGTGAGTCTGCTGTCTCCACTTCGGCCTATCCTTCGTAATGGCAATCCACTCCTTAAATTCCGTAGAAATTCGTTTACTGGCGCAAGTGCAGTGGAACCCGATGTCCCTATCCCCTATCCCCTTTACCTCTCTGATACTACTTTATCACAACTAGAACAACTAGGAACCGCGAGGATTGGCATGCAGAATACTACGCACTGAATTCAATGGTTCCCCGCAGGCGTAGAAATTATTGCAACTGAGCGCTTCAATCAAACCACTGATAATTTTTATGTGCTTGGTGGCGGAGGAGGTATTGACAGGGCCAAATCTTCTCTTCGGCATTCGTATGAACACACGGAGTGCTTTCCACTTCGTATAACTTTGCCATTAGTACTTCGATGCATGGCTGAAGGAATATACGCACCTCTATTTGAAGGGCTTTTACAGAGCATTTCGTCTTTGTTGCAGATGAATGGTGCTGCATCAAAGCTTTTCTTGAACTCCGTGAAACGCTTTTTGAACAGCGTCGATGCATGCCTATAAAGGTCCATGTCCAGCGAATTTCGCGCTTCAATGGCCACGGCAGCATCCGTGGTCAAATTCAAAGGTTTAAAAGGGTTCAAATTGCACGAGCAAAAGCTTTCAAGCGGTATTCCAACTTGCCAGCTCATCAAGGCAACCGAGTCTGCGAAGCGTTCAGTGAGGCCAACGAAGTCCATGGAATCAAGTCTGGCTTTGGCCCGCTCTAGTACCAACCTTCCTCGTGCGTTGTCACGCAACGGTTCGCGCGAAAAAGCGGATGCCCTCTTATGCCCACGCATACTTGAATTATATACTGTACCTAATGCTGGCTGATGACCCACTCCTTGGTCTTCGCTCCCGCCCAACATCAATGTTTGGAGATTGAAGCCGTATTCTACATCTTCTTCGCGCCAAAGTGCGAAGGCTGAGGGTGTTAAACTTGGTTTGCCCACTTTGTACATCGCTGCCAGAGGGCTGCCTTGACGACATCGCAAGAAATTGCAAAACGGTTTGGTTTCCAGTTTCGAATACTTCGCAGCATTATAATTTTGATAAAAAGCTGAAAGGAACCTTGCAACGGGGTGTGCAATAAATGTTATGAACGGGCGGCAGCCACCTGCATATTTCACTGGAGCGCAATTTGAGCCCCGGGGCTTATACACATCTCCTTCGCACTGCATATATTTCATATAAAAGTCATAAGACTCGTGGTTCACGCCTTGGAACGAAGTAGCTGCGCTGTAGCTGGAAGGATTACATTGACAGTTCGGCGGCCTGTTTCGTTTGAGTGGTTGGAAAGTGCACGCGATACTTGAGCCTCCACCTTTAGGAATATGGAGAAACTGTACATCGATGCGATGCTTGCATGCGCACATAGCGCCTCTTCTCAATCCTGGCTGCTTGCAGCTGTCTACCTTGCTGCTTTTCGCGGCAGAAAAATAAGAATGCTCATCGATATTGCCAAAATCGTTGCTTCTAGTTGTACTTAACTGTGACAAATCATAATTATCAGCTTCACCAGTAGCTGTGACGTTAAGGTCGGATGTAGTTTTGCTAGGAAATCGTTTTACAGGTTTATCATTTTCGGCGAACTTTGGTGTCGCATCGGTATTCAACCGTTGCCATTTCGTGGCTATCACTCTACCGAAGATTTTGGGCTGCACAATTGAATGTGGATAATCTTGAACAAATGCGCCGAAGTGGTAAACGCCAACTCCAACGAGCAGAACCTTTAAGACTCGGCTACGGAACGGCCGCAGCATGCTGCAATCTAAAGAAGTTTGTGCCGAAACGTCATAATATCAGACTGTCAGCAATGATGCCTCGAGAGCAAGCTAGTTAGACTGGATTACCGGCATTTCAGCTGACAAGACTAACTGTATGCAGCCAGACAGTGCGCTCAGTGTGTTAGATGTGTCTCGCGTGCTTGCTTGCCAACTGCTAGCGCGTTATCCGCGTGTATTGCTGCAGCTGCTAATCTAATCCTAATAGATAATAGCTGCACTGTAGCAGGCTAGACCCAACAACCCGCGCACTTCAAGCTGGCTAAAGTCATGTATCTAGTGGGTAATCTCCCAGACTCACCAGACTTACTATCGGCTAGCGGCTAGCTAGCTAGCATGTGTGCTACTGTATCGTCAGATTGTATCCAGGGCTGGCAAAAACAGGAACAGGTGTTATTTTAAAGTTGAAAAAAACATGTTCGTAACACCTATTTTTTACCTGGGTGCTGAAAGAAACAGGTTCCCTATAGCACTTCAGCACCACAGTTGTGAGCTCGTTAACCTTATCTCAAGAGGGCTACCAGGGAAGCTTGGCCCCATTGGTATCTTGGCGGCGCGGGGGTGTTTAAAACACCTGTTTTTATCCAATTTGTCTCAAACAACGTTACAAACACTGTTTTTTATCTGGGTTGAAATGTTTATGCCAGCCCTGCTCAGGAAGCTATAACACATCAGTAATCAATTAGTCATCAATCAAGTCCATGCGTTGTTGTCCGGCGAAAGAGGAAATTCTGCTTTCTCCTCGGCCAATCAGAGCGAAGTGCGATTGACGAGTCGGCACAAAGCATTCACGCTGCTTTGTTCCCCGCTCTGCCGCTGCCCCTGCTCAGGTGTGTGCGCAGAGAGCGCCTAAGGAAGAAAACACTCAAGGCGCTGCCTGTTCACAGTGGAGAATAAAAGAAAAACGAGCTGACTAGGAGCGCATATTTCTTATTCGGGTTTTCTTGTAAGATGTGCTCGGACTTGCTAGGGGACCAAAAGGGCTAACGAGCAAGAGGCCTGCTGGCTACAGGGGAGAACCGCTGTATACTACATGTGAGACTTCCGCTTCTACCTAACTAACTACTACCTACTACCTAAGTTTGGGATTTAGGGGGCAAAGCATCGCTGTTGAGACTCGTTCAGAGGCTCGCCCCACCCGAAGGGCGTAAAAAAAAAAATGTAATCGAAGGTGAAGCCGTAGATCGCGCTGCGCAGAAGATGCCGTTCACGATGTCTGCTACTTGGCGTTTTTTGCATTTATGATAAAAGGAGAGATGCGAGTAGCCAGAAAGGCGGGGTATTCGACCCCCCTAATGTAGTGCGGAGAACACCAGCAGTCTGCTCGTTATTGCCCGTTGGCCACCTCCTCGAGGTACATGCATCACGGCGGTGATGGTTCTCGGAGGGTCGCTGCAGCTCCCAATTCGGCCGCTTCCCACCGCTGACTACTTGCTCGCATAGTGCACTCTGGCGCACTCAGCAACAAGGGCTGGCATAAACATTTCAACCCAGATAAAAAACAGTGTTTAAAACGTTGTTTGGGACGATTTCGATAAAAATAGATGTTTTAAACACCCCCGCGCCACCGAGTTACTAATGAGGCCAAGCTTCCCTGGTAGCCCTCTTGAGAGGAGGTTAACGAGCTCACAACCGCGGTGCTGAAGTGCTATAGTGAACCTGTTTCTTTCAGCACCCAGGTAAAAAACAGGTGTCACGAACATGCTTTTTTCAACTTTAAAAAAAACACCTGGTCCTGTTTTTGCCAGCCCTGACAGTAGCCAGCTAGACAGCTACTAGTAGCTAGGCATTCCTATTTATCGGAGCATCAAGCGATTTTTGCGCGAAGTGCTGCAAAATTGGCTTATCCCTAATATAGTGATGGATGAGTGATGAAGTGATGAATGATGAGTGTTGCTCAAAAATACACCATTTAGTATTTTGTACTTTTACGGGTGAAAGTACAGGAAGTATCAATGAATAGCCGGCCGACCCCTTTCGACAGTGCCATTCTCGATCTCCCGTTTGGATTCACTGAAAACTTCCTCGCACGGAGAACTTGGCACGGCAGCGAACGAGCACATAGGTCCTCGGTCCAAAGAACGACAGCAAGAAAGTTCAATGCTTTATGTTGGCGCTACGTGTCGGATAGGTCTCATAGGTGCTGTTTTATTCCTCCAAAAT
>Ga0307982_1004304_pt1 | contig 11264 bp, 12 predicted proteins | sample OrgLakmetagen989_FD_201847 | JGI IMG/M metagenome (GOLD analysis project Ga0307982, IMG submission 201847) | Saline water microbial communities from Organic Lake, Antarctica - #989 | ecosystem: Environmental > Aquatic > Non-marine Saline and Alkaline > Saline | place: Antarctica: Organic Lake... | reverse complement strand
AATGGTTGTCATATCGTTCGTTGTTGCGAGAAAAGCAGCAACATTATCGAAGCATTGCACGAGGTAGTAAATGACGGGAAAAAAGAAAAAGTAGACAGTAGGTGACTACATGTTTTAAGTATATTTGGTGCCTCTGTGACTACTGTGCGCTTGTTTTTCTTTGTTATTGGGAGAGTATTAACTAGACTAGACTATTGCACATGTACTGCTAGTACTAGCAAGCTCACCTCCATTGCAACACGGGCACGGGCTTGGAGCCTTGGAGTCGACCGTTGGCGTAGGGCTGGCCGATCTTCAGAGGGTCTACGTCGAGCAGGCAGGCCACCCTGTAGTGATGCAAGTATTACAAGGAGTAGAATAGAATAGAAAACCACGCAACTCCCCATTGAGGATCAATTAGGCAGTGTGAAAAAGAGAATCAAACCATAAGAAGCGTCACGACAGTCGTTACAAAAAAGTGCATGCTTCATTTACCGCATACGATATTCGGGCGCTAACCCGTTATAGAAATGCCGCCCGTCTCGTCCGGCGCCCCAGATTGCAAACTGCCCACTTTTCGCTGCTCCTTTTCCTTTTCTTGCATGTCTTCTTGCGGTTTCTCCTTCTCCTTGGTGGCTCACGAGAGCCTTTGTAGAAGGGCGTGGTAATGGTTGGGTAGCAGGAGTTGCTAGAGTCGCTGCTGAAGTTGAAGGATCAATAGCGCACCAGTGAGGTGCCAGCACCTGTTGTTTGAGGTAACAAGTAGATAGGCACACGCATAAGCTCGCTCCAGAAATTTATCTCTTTGTTCTGCGTAGAGGAGAGGTAAGCGTAGACTGTCTTCACATTAGGTCTAGAAGAGCACAACTGAGCGCAACATACGAGAAGTTTTGAGAGAAAATTAAGCAGAACAGGACGCACTGACAAGAAGTTCTTGTTTCTCTTGTACCTGCTCTTCAAAAGCCCTCAAGCGAATTTCCGTGAGCACTTTCTGAGGGGTGCGCGCGACTAACGATCCCCCTGTATGGCGGTACACCACCAGGGGCTCAGCCACCTTTGAATTGCACATGGGAGAAGAAGCAGGAGAAGAAGGAAAAGAAGGTGAAGGAGGAAAATGGAAAGGAAGAAAGAGAGAAGTTCGTGAAGTTCAACGCAAGTAAGAGAAAGAGAAAAAGCATGCATCGGAAAGAAATCGGAAATCCAAAATAGCAGAAAGACTGCATAAACGACTTTTGAGGGAAGATGGCGTGACCACTTCGACAGAGGAAACGTATGATCAAGGTAAAATTATACAGCCCTTCCTTAGTATGTCGCTCGTACATACTTTAACGAGCTGCGTGTGCATGGGCGCTCCCGTAAGTTTCAAAAATAGGCGTAAATCTTCCGCCAAAACCTCGGGGTAGCCTCCGGCCTAAGGTTATGCAAAAGGGTGTTGAGAGACAAAGGGGTGATAGCACAGTCCTAATCCTACAATTACTAATACTAATGATAATACTTGGTCCTACTGTTAGTACTACTGCTGCAACAATTTGCGGCTGCTACTATCTACTACGGTTCTAGGAGCCCACCTCATCGAGCGTGGACCTTCGCAGGCACCAAGTCGGGTGCACCAAAGTGCACTCTCGGAACCGCTGCGCTGAGAGTTGCTTTTCGTCGAGCCCATTGGCCCACGCCGCGTAATGCTCGGTGGCATCCCGAGGCAGCCGCTCGAAGTTCGAGCCCACCAAGACGTGGTGTTGGTGCCCTTGTCTCGCGCCTTCCAAAGCTGATGACGATGGCATGATGGCGTGTGAGGTGCTGGCGACTTGCGTGTCCGTTCTGGAGTTTGTAGTGGTGTCAGTGGTAGTGGTAGGAGCGGTCCTGCTGTCGCCTAATATAGTGGTTGTGGTAGTTTTTGTAATGATGGTGGTCGTGGTAGTAGATTCTTTTGCTGCAACGGTAGTATTGTCCAGTGTAGCGCCCGTTGCATTTTCGCCCTCTTCTGCGCTAGCTTTCTTTCGTTGTTCCTCTTCTGCTTGTCGCAGGGCTCTTACTTGTAGGCGCACTCGTGATGGACGCATGACGTCATCCGCGTCCTTTATTCAACGGATATAAAGGTAATGAAAAAGATATAGAGTAAGTAGGAGGACGATTAAGAGGGGAAAGGTCAGAACGCAAGCGGAATGAAGTCGACACATCATGAATTACGTCCCCCCTTCAATGCCATTGTCTTGTAATGAGACCTTACCTGAATGACCAGTACAGCCCCACTGCTTTGCTTCACAGCTGCATTACGAGCAGCCCCTGCCCCTTTGTTCACCTCGGACGCACTTACAAGCACCGTAAGAGGATATTGTGGAGGTCGCTGTGAAATTCGAAGCGAGACTGTGCGCGCCAGCCAGGCCTATAAATGTTTGAGATGATCCTTTGAAACGCTTGAGACTGAAGGTGGAAAGCAGCAGCAACCAGGAAATGAATGACGAAGGGTAGAAATGATTCATAATAAAATATTCTTCGAATTATGAGGGAGCCGTAACGCTAGGTGTGCCATAACCTCGAGCGTGGCTTTGCTGCTGTCAGTTGACGCGTCGTCGTGAATAGACACTTCTAACGGGCCATCGTAATCCTGCAGGCATACGAATTCAAAAGGGGTATACGTCAATGAGGATTTTTTTGCTCACGCCTAGTATGTGGTTTGATAAAGTTCGAAGAATTTCTACCTGCGCTAAAATCGAATCCAAGCATTCGTCAAGGTATGGCGCTGCGTTATACAGAGCCACAATCACTGAGACGGAGGGCAGGGTTGGAGAGACTGGCTGATTTACTATCTCTTCACTTGACACGGCACCCATATCTACGTTTGGCTGAGCTGCCTCGGCATTCGCCTCAAAATGTGATCTTTTCATGCCCTAAAAAGTGAGAGTCTGAACCTAAAAGCTAGTCAGGATATTGCGAAAAACAAAAAAAGTATTGCTGTTTTGTTAGTCTACTCCGAGTTAAGTGTAGATTGTAGAATGTCTTAACTAGCTCGGGTGAGGAAAGTTTAATTCAACCAGTCGTCAAATGATTCAGCGTGCGTCCACACACAGCGTATCTAGAGCCCACCAAGACAACCAGGCAGCGATTGAAAAACAAACTCAGAGGTCCACAGGCCAGCTAGTAGGTGGTGGGCAAGACTTAGGTGAACCGCACCATGCCATCATGTCATCGTCGGAGGAGATGTCAAGGTAGCCTAATGTGATATTTTCCTGATTGAGGAAAAAGGAGAAGGTTTGGAGAAGTAGAGAGTGTAAAAATGGGACTTGGACTTGGAACAATTCTCATCTCTAAGCTAGTCTAACTGTAGCCTAGCTCAGCTTCCTAGTCAGTATTCAGTTATCAAAGTTTGACGACAGATAACTCTAAAGTGCCTCGCGCGCTGTTGCACGCAAGTTCGACTTACCTTATTTCCATGATACACTGACTTTGAGGTGTATGTTTGACCTCTGCCAAAGCAAAGCTGTCTCGGCTCCTGACCTTGCGCAAGCTTTGAAGTCATGCCCGGCCGATGGCGAAGCTATCAATCCAGCGAATGGCAACACGCCCCTCCATTCGCTTTGCTTGAACGAACGGTGCACCTTGCGCATGTTGCACACCTACCTTGACCTTAGCCCTGGTGCTGCAGCAGTTCGAAACGCTCGCGGTCAATGGGCGATGCACCTGCTCGTTACCAACCCCTCGATGACAGCTGAAATGGCAGCTGTGCTTCTACTGCACACGCCTCTAGCTACCGTTGAAGATGCACGCGATGCTTCTGGATCTTCGTTTCTGCACGCGTGGATAAACTTCGGCACTCGCCTGGAGGTTGCTGCATTAGCAGCGATACTCGAGGGCAGTCCTTCTGGACTGGGTATTCAGCCTGATGCACGGGGGACTTCCGCATTGGCGTTTTTAGCTGCCAGTGGGCTCTGCACTGAAGATCTTCTCGCATGCTGCCTCCAACACTGCTCTATGGCTAGAGAAGGTGGTCACATGTGGGAGGCGCTTGTGGCGTTGGCGAGTAATCCACATGCACTCAGCAGTGGCACGATGTCGCTTTTGCTAACACATAGCAAGGAGCCTGCCCGTCATCTACTCACCGAAGAACGCGCCAATCCTTTGGTTGGACTAGTGTTGAATCCTCGTTTGGCACCTGGCATGCTTGGCATGTATTTGGATCACTACTCGAGCCATGGCACTGCGCCAGTTCGCTGGGATGGAGCGTTGCGAAGACCTCGCAACGGCAGAAAAGCAGCGCAAGAGAGCTCAGGCGGCACTGCCCTGCATCTTATGGCTCGAAAATGCCCAGTGCCGTTACACCCTACCCTCGTTGAAGCTTACGTGGCTCGATGCCCTGAGGCGTTAGATGTGCTTGACCTGCATCGCAGGACAGCCTCCTACTACCTTGCCTCTCGCGCTGACGCTTCTACTGCACTTCTCCTGGCCACCGTCTCACGACCGCCTTCTTCGACCTCCTTCAGCTTTTTTTTCTTAGGCTCCTCAAATTTGCTATCGCGCACTGCTCAGCTCAAAGCTGCTCTTCTTGGTGTGGCAGAATCTTCGTCGGAGCCATTGCCGTCTCAAGCTCGGGATGGCGCGCTGGTCGAAACAGTGAATAGGACAAGAGATGCCTCAAGTCAAGCCGAAAGTTGCAGTAGACATACGCAAGAGGCGCCATCTAAGTACAAACTGCGAGTCAATTCAAGTGATTCTGCCATGACCGCTATTATCTAATGAGCTTTTTAGTGTACCCAAACTTTGCGTAGTCTATCGAAATGGATGTCGCAGTTGCCATCAACGATCAATAAATGCGCCGTATCTCTGAAGACCAAATTGAGTTATACAGAGGGACCTCAAAAAGGCAACAAAGTATTCGATATATTACGGCGAGGCACACAGGCTCGCCCTACTTCCATGTAGTATCGTGCGAGTCATTTCGAATTGCAAATCACTTCAAGTTTCTGAGTCAGAATTTCTTAATCGCAATTATCTGAGTTCGATTTGTGATAAAATTATGAAGCCGTGCCTCCATAAGAATCAGGAATGATTCAAATTTAATATTGTCTTCCCTTTGAGCAACGGGAAATCAAAATCAATTGGGATGCGCCCTTCTAGGCAACGGCTATCGACTTGTTCTTTGTTCTTGTTCGTCTTGATATTCGTATGTGACAGCCCTCTCCTTCTTACTTCTTAGCTTCACTGCGAAGTCGGTTCCAGCACTACAGAAGTTGCCTTTGTAATTGGAGGACGCACTCGAAACATGGACCAGTAAACACCGCCTACGCCCCATCCGAGGAGAATGCATTTCAGCCATTCTCGGTGGCCATAACTAGCGCCGAGCGCTGCACCAGCTGCGAAACCCAGAGATGGGTCAAAGTAACACCGCAGGTTAGTCGCCATTTGCACGCTGCGCAGCATCAGGCCTGCAAGGAAAGTAATGCGAGGCGTGTAGCCCGTGCCAATGGCGCTCGTGACTCTCGTGGCCCACCGCCGCTGCTTGAGTATGGAGTTGTCGCTTCCTTGTGCTGGGTCCTCGCGGATCGACGCCCACTGATCCAATCGAAGGGACTCCCACGACTTCCGTGTGCAAGTGCCGAGAATGACCGCGTGTACGGTAGACTCGAGAGGGTGGCTCATTATTTTGCGGATTTCGGGGTTTTCGTGGAGTGGATCGCCCACTCCGCCCCCGCGTGAAACCTGGAGTGGCTGAGGGAGTAGCGCCCTCGATCTTGACATGCTTGCTGTCGCATTAGAGACCAGGCTCGCAACTCCCAACGCAAAGACGAGCACGTTCTGCATATCTATCCTTACGGACCAAACGATGGGTGTTCTGAGAAAGCCTGGCTAACAAGTGATGAGACTATCCGTTATGACGCTATGACGGGTTATGACACTTTCGTTGACATTTTTCTCGATGTTTGATGATTCAACAAAAATACAGGGAGGGGTCAGCTGTATCTTTCCTTCTCGATCTTCGATCTTCTTCGTGTCATCGCCTTCGTATCTTCATGTCTTCATGTCTGTCGACACCATGCCATCGCTTCGTCCCATTTGAGTGCCCAATTGCAAAATAACATAATAAGTACTAAATTAAAAGCAGTAAGGAAAGAGTGAGTTTGTAACTCAAATAGCTACGCTTGACCCTTGAAGTGAATTTGTCACTCAAATAGCTACGCTTGACACTTGAGTGTTCGTGATCGCACTCGAGAAGGCTACAAGCGATTGCTACGATAACCGTAACTCCAGGCTACACAAATAAGAAGTAACATTCGAGCCCAGGCGCGATGTCTGATCATGGTTCTCTAGTTGTCAGGCTGAAGGAAGGTGCTGGGCGAGCTCTCTTAGGTGGCTTTATTGTTCACTTAGCATTGGGCACTGCGTATTGTTGGGCTAACAACACGCTGTATGTCACCTCAAGCCTTCGCGCAGTTCATCCTGATTTGACCTACGACGGTTCGTAATGACCTTCTCTGTCTTATGTTCATCATACCTGCTAGTTTAGTTTGATGGCCAGATCATTTTTCATTGTGCTTTGAACATCAAGATTTAATACGCATACCCATAAGCACATAATGCTGATCCGCATATTTCTTCACTTTTATGTGCCTCGCCAGACACGTTGGTCGTCTACATCCTTGCGCTGGCGTGCCTTGGGCTGGCCAACCCCATTGGCGGATTTATCGAGCGCCAAGTGGGCACTCGCCAAACAGTGGCCTTCGGAGGAGCTTTCGTGGTGGGGGGCACTTTCTTAGCGGCTCAGGCGATCGCAGCGCACTCGCTGGCGTTCTTATTCTTGACCTGTGGAGTGCTCTTCGGGCTCGGGTGTGGCTTCACTTACACGGCTCCGATTGTGTGCTGTTACCGGTGGCTCCCGAAGCATAAGGTGCAAGAGTCTACAGCCAGCAATTACTGTTTGAACTTCTTTGATTCAGTCGGATGTGAATGCGCTATACCAATTATGATTGTTCGTTAACTTTTCGATTTACGTAACCCTTTGAACCTCTCATCTTAATGCATCCCTCCTTCTGATTGCAGGGTCTGGTGAGCGGAGTCGTGGTTGCAGGGTACGGTGGCGGCGCGCTCATATTCGATCAGGTTGCGACTTTGAAGAGAAAAGAGAGAAAGAGCGAGCAATGTCGTTTGAAAATGTTTTTTTCTCAGAACTTACAAAGAACATTGCCTCGCTTTTCCCTTTTTATTATCATTCTACACGTGTACATTAAATCACTGTAAAAACTGGTCAGGTGGCCGCCAAATTTGCAAATCCAGATAACATTTCCGTGGACTCTAGCAACGAAAAAAATGATGGTAACTCAATGGGCGCGGCCGTCCTTTTACCTTCTTTTTTTAAATGGATTTTTCATTTCCTTGTACTTTTTGTCTTGTGCTTCTTCTTGATTTGTCTTTCGTTCAGATAATCAAAACAGTGAGTACCTCAATTGTAACGGAGATGCGTCGGAAGTGTGTGATCGTGCTGCTCCGTTGTACAGTTTCCTCGGGGCCTGTTATGCGGCCCTCTTTCTCATCAGCATTTGCCTCCTTGTCGAAGCACCTAGTAGTGATGACGAAGGAGGAGGTGCAGCAGCAGCAAAAGATGAAATTGATCATCAGAAAAAGAGGGCAATTGACACTGAGAATGAAAGTGAATGTGAAAATTTGAAGCACCAACTCCTTTACGACGGCGCGGACTCTCAATTAAGCTTACCCGAAGTATCCGAAGATAGAGGAGCCGACGCAGCAGCATCCTCATCGCTAGAAGTGCCCCAGCACTATCGTTTAGAGCCGCAATCTGTAGCGGAGCTCATCAAGCAGCCTTTGGCACGCCTCGAAGCGCTGTCCTACATCTTCACGGCTACGGCGGGCGTGTTCATTGCAGGCAGTTACAAAGCCATGGCCGTGCGACACTTCAGCGATGACGCGTTCTTGTCGAACGTCGGCAGGTCCGTTTGTTGGCTGAATGAATTATCTTTTCCTTTTCTAACATCTCTCTGCGTTGTCTATGCGCATGACTGTGGCTTGTGCAGCTCAGAAATGTGCATCGTTGTTTTTTTGTATTCCCACTCATCATTTGCCTCCGACTTCACGCTCGTACTTCCTGTTCAGTACGTCTTCGTTTGGCAACTTGACCGGTCGTCTGTTCTGGGGCTGGTGCTGCGACCGTTACGGCTGGCCGCGAACTCTTGCAACCATGTCAGCAATTCAGACTTGCCTCATTGCCACCTATGCCTTAGTAGCGGCCTCGGAAAGCGAGTTTTCGTTCACCCTTTGGACCACTGCGATTTACTTCAATTACGGTACGAAAATGTGCGGTGTAGAAAGGTTTTCGATCTTTTCCCTTTCTGCGCATTGCCGGTTGCGTTGCGGCTTCAGTCGCAGTTCTCATCTCTCACGCGATGCCGCATCTTTTCCAGCTCTTACAACTTCGCATATGCGCGTGCACCGTTTCGATATGCACTCCCGCTGAAGCTTCCTTGCCTCTTGAACTCACTTCTTCTACAGGGGGGAACTTCGCGACTTACCCTTTCGTCACGGCTGAGCTCTTTGGCGCCGAGCGAAGCGGCGTAAACTACGGAGTTATTTTCATGGTGTACGGCTTGACCAGCGCCACCTGCGTCTACGTCATCACTTTCTTTTTGTCCTCGGGCACCGACGCCCTCGTGTACTCGTTAGCGGTGATTCAGGCGACAGGGACCCTCCTCGCGATTGCTTTGGGCGCTCTGAGTAAAGCTTCACCGCTCAAGAAACGCGTCGCGAGTCGAATTGATGGGAACAACTCATATGCCTCTACCACTAGGAACCTGCTTGCGAAGGACTCGGTGCTGTCTGATGATGAAAAAATATACAGCGAAACCGACTAGAACTTCCACTGAACAAAAGATTGATTCTTTTGGGTCCTAGAATTCTGGAAGTGGATTATTTCTGTATCCCCCGGATGTGCCAATTACGAGATCACATCCAGGTCCCAAAGAGGCCTCTCGATGAGCATCGCTTTTTGCTCCCTTATCTTCTCTAAGTTTGAGCTGCATTTCCCTAGCCCCATGCACACCACCAGCACGCCTTTTTGCTTCACTGAAAGAAATAATAAACAAAACGATATCAGCCCTAGCCCTGGCTATTCGCCGCCTTCCTTCGTAAGCGGAATAAGATATACAACCGAGAACTGAAGTCAAAGAAATGCACAAATAAAGTAAAAAGTGCGCTCTTTGTCCATTGTGATAGTAGGAGCAACCGAGGCCTAGAATCCTAGAATACTTTTGATAAAGGGCATGAGGCCAAATAAGATGCCAGAACTCAGTATTAAAAAGCGATTTGTTATTCCTCTGTATAGCCATATTGCTGTCCCTTGTTTGCGTCATCTTTTTCTGGAGAAGGTGCCCGTTAAGCTTCGCTTCGGCGGCCTCGGGTTGTTACCTTTTACCGCTGCTTTCACTGCTTCGTCCTGGCGCCTCTCTAAGTCCTGCACATGTAATCGCACGTCCTCGGTGCGTGGGTCGGTGGGTCCATTTGCGCTTTCGCTTGCTTCCAGTGCTCTCAACGCATAACTCACTGCCTCGCTCAGCAAGCTGGTTGTGCTGGGTCCACTAGCAGGTCCTGTGCCTGCTCCTCCTGCTCCGGCTCCTCCTTCCACTCCAGTCATGCCTTGCTCGTGCATGTCCCTCAACAGCAAGCTCAAATTGTACAGAGTGTCGGCCACGCTGGACGAACCTATCCCGTAGACCACGATTTTTACTGCCAGTGCGCGCTCGTACGCCTCCTTGGCTTTTCCGAACTGCCCTAGCCGGTAGAGCACTGAAGCGACGTTGTTGAGGGCCTCAGCAGTGTCCCGATGCTCGGGCCCCACCTTGAGTGAGTAGAGTGAAGTAGTGCATCAGAGCAAGATGGGCAAGATTTGGAACTCCATCACACGAAATGCACCTCACATCGACGATAAATACTTATTCGTGAATTCAAAAGTGCAATTCAGAACTTAAAGAGACTAGACAAAAACTCATTGAAAATCAACGGCATGTTCAACAAAACTGCAGCAGTACCGTCACTCGAAACACCCGTAAACTTTCCACGAACGAATGTAACGCTTCGTCTAATCGCCCCTGCTCTTCCATGGCAACGCCTAGGTAGTAGAAGCTGCTCCCCGTTCTCGCATCCTCGCGGCCCAGAGAATGTAAACGCACGCGCAGTGACTCCCCAAAAGACCTCCCCGCCTATACATCATACAGGGCAACGCACATGAGCGTACGAATCGACAAATACACGTCGCATTGAATGAAATTAGAGTCAAATTAGGCAGCATAAAGATGGCGCAAGTAGTTGTTATCACGAAGCCCACACCTGATCGAGTTTGCCTAGCTTTCGTTGGATGCGGCCCAGAGCAAAATGAGCGTCCCCTGTAGCTGGGTGGCCTTCCCCCTTGGCTCGCCTCTGCACTTTCAACAAGGTCTTGGCAAACTTCTCGGCTTCTCCCAAGCGGTTCTGCCGCCGGCACAGCTCAGTGGCCAGCCCTAAGGCAGCAGCCGTGCGAGCTGGCGGTGGTGTGCCCGTCGGAGATTGTTTCATGGCTGTCTTGTACTGAGCACACGCCTTCTCGCAAAACTCCACTGCTCGGTCAATTTCACGGCGCTTGACTAACTCTAGGGCAGACTCTAGCATACCATCAGCCTCTGCAATTAAGTTCGCGATTGCTGGCTCTGGTAAAACTACCGACGGTCCGCCTGGAAGGCTGTCTGTGGAATCTCTCGGGTTGCTTTGCATCAATCGATTAGGGTCGTTTTCTATGTAGCCCGGAGGTGCGCCACTAGGTGGAGCCGGTAAGGGTCCCCGATCCACTGGCAATCTAGGATGCGGTCTCACCAGCGCCATGAGTTTGCGAGCTTTAAATGGTTTCACTCCGGCACTCAGTAAGTCTTGTTCGCTGCATCGCGCAGCATCCTCGAACGTCCACACGTTAAGTGCTCGAAGTGCGCCAACCGTGACTTCATCTAAGAGACCTGCAGCGTGAAGCTCTGATTCTAAATCAGACGACAGCGACATGTGAACAGGCCTTTTACCAGCCTAGCATACACCTCCGAGGGCACTTAAATCGAGTTAGTCGGGCGTCGGGCTTTTGATGAGGAAACTCAAAAATGACGACGACGGTTTCGAGCTCAAGTATCAAGTATCTGAAAACTGCAGCGGCGCGGGGAGCGCCGCGCCACGATCAACGAAGTTTTGGGCAGTCTACAAACACTACGACGTCGACGTATGTACGTATCCGTACTATAGTGATATATTAGCCAAGCAGAGCACACTAC
>Ga0307982_1004303_pt1 | contig 11264 bp, 9 predicted proteins | sample OrgLakmetagen989_FD_201847 | JGI IMG/M metagenome (GOLD analysis project Ga0307982, IMG submission 201847) | Saline water microbial communities from Organic Lake, Antarctica - #989 | ecosystem: Environmental > Aquatic > Non-marine Saline and Alkaline > Saline | place: Antarctica: Organic Lake... | reverse complement strand
ATCTTCTCGAGGCACTTCCTTGCTGCAGGCCCAATTCCTTAATCGTATTACGACGCTTTGAACCGCTTTGCGACGAGCCCTGCATGGTCGCGCTTAGGCCTCGTTGCTCGTCGCTGATATTGATATTACCGCTATCGTCGTCGCTGTCGTCGTCGCTGTTGTCGTTGCCAGCTGCCAGCTGCTGACTCCTGACTCCTGACTCCTGACTTAACATACAACATGCGAGTCTGAAATCACAGAAAGCCGAAATATGGCGAAATTTCGCTTAGAGTCGGATTTCGTCCAACCAGGGAGCCGCAACCGCAACGAAATCCCGTAAAAATTACCCAAGATTTTGGCCAATTCTAGTTTTCTAGGAGTTTATAGGGCCATATTATATATAATCCCAATAAATAATATTATCAGGTATATAGTTTGGATTAGTGGTACAGCTATAGGCAGTGGTTCATAAGTGCCGTCCGCCGTGAAAATTTGTACATGGCAGTCGATTTGTTTGATTTAGTATGTAGCCCTAGACCCCTTTCTCGTGCTCTATTGCCCTCTCAAACCATAACGACCTCCTCTCCCTTTGAAAGAGTTTCCGTGCACTCACTTGTAAATCCTTGATGTGACTCTCGTCGTTTTTTATTTCTCCCTCTTTTCTAGCTAATCCTCATATTGAAGGTAATGCGGTTCCACTCGCCGCCGTTCGTAGACTTTTGCGTCGGATGCATCCACCAACACCTGTGCCAATGGTAACAAAACGACACGTTAGCAAAATAAACGAGGTATAAGCACAAGAACAGACGAAAGAAGAAAAAATGCATCGGAAGAAGATGAGTAGAGATGCAAGACTTTGCAAGAAGTGCAATATGCAGGCAGCAGGCAATTGGTGAAGGTGTGTCATTCGTTTGCTTTTGAGTTTGCGCACCGACTGCGCGTTCAAGGCTGCGTTCGATGCACTCACGCCGCGGCGCCCTTGCCTAAAGCAACGAAAGGAAAGAAAAGCCACGATTGTGCGTAAAAGTTGCCAGAGAAGCACAGAAAGCACAACAATGGAGAAATTGCGACAGACGGAAGAAAAAAATGGGCGAATGAAGTCCAGTTTGGATAGACTTCTTCGGTCGCATGCGAGACGACGATTCCTTTTCATGTCCGGGCGTCTTACCGGGTGCCCTCGGCTTGCAAGGAATGGTACATCGCGCTCGCCCCACCCGTGTTGGCCACCGAGCGCGAGACCTGCCCGCTCGCCCGCTCGCTCTGCAGCGTTTGCCAAATCAAGCTCCGCGAGGTGGGGGTGGCGGGCGGCGGCTGGGGCAGCTCCTTGCGCGACGACGTTCCGCGCGGCACTGGAGCAGCATTGTCGTCGTGGCGCCACGGCCAAGGGTTGCTGTACGGCTGCGGCGGCAGCGCTTGCTCTTCGTACTGCAGCGGCGGCGGCGGCGGCTGTGTTTGCATGTGGGGCGCGTAGCTCGGCGGTGGCGCGTACGCTGGCGGTTGCTGCGCTGGTGGCGGCTGTGGCTGAGGTGGGCCGTAGGGGAGGCCTGACAATGGGTTGCTCATTTGGCCCTGAGGTGCTGGTGGAGGCGGGACTTGCTCCTGAGGAGGTGGGTAATAGCTCACGGATGCAGGCGGTGGGTAGTACTGGGAGTCTTGCTGCGGATAGTAGCCAGGCGACCCAGGGTATTGCTGCTGGTAAGGAGACTGCGGCTGAACATACGGTTGTTGCGGCTGCGGATAGTACGGCTGCTGCTGGTACGATTGAGAATATCCTGGCTGCTGCTGGTAAGAGTACTGCTGCTGAGGCGAATACGGTTGCTGCTGGTAGTTCGGCTGGGAAGGTGGAGACGAATTCGCCGCAGCCATCCGGTTCTGATAGTCCTGTTGACACCAGACGTATTACACCAGAGTGCGTGGGCTTTAGAACAAATTGTTAGTAAACTGAGAAAGTATAAAAGACACAGTTGCTTGATAGCGGCACCTCAACAATTTGCGCTCCACTTTGTGGACGGGTCTAGAGGTGTTGTACTCACGTTGTACTCGCGGGCAGCGTTGTCGCGCGCTCGTTCGCCTTGGATAGCTGCAGACGCCGCCCACCCACCGGCGCCCTGCCGCCCCGGCGCTACTTGACCGTGCGCACGCTCGCCTTGAATCGTTTGGTACATCAAGTTTTGGGGCCCGCGCGGGCCCATCGGGGCGCGAGGGGTATTTTGGATGTGAAACACGTCATTGCTGCGACCGTCCGGCGTCGACAACAGTCCCGCTGTCCCCGAACGGGAGCGATGCGGCGGCGATGAGACGGCATTGGACGTAAATGCGTGGACTGAAGCACAAGAAGTGAGCGCCACCATCCAGGTGAATGCCATCTTCTATTCGTCCTCAATGCCAAGAGTAAACTGCTAAAGAAGATGTTGCAAATTTTCTTCCACCATCACCAACGACTCTGGATTACAGGGGGGGGTACGAATATCGAGACATCGAGACAGACGACTACTTCAAGAAGCAAGATCGTGAAAACGTGTCAGAGATCAATTTTAACTTGAAGATCTTGGTGCTAAAGCAGTAGGATTTCCACAGGAGAAACAATCAGGAAACTGTATCTACCGGGCGCAGTGCCCGTAGTACCTATGTATGGTACGAAGGACGAAAGGAGAATGCGTTAAGTTCAGTGCGATCCACGGGCGTGAGCTTCACCTAATATCATACCCACGAAAATATCCCTGCAAGATGTTGTTGTCATCTGCTGGGTCTTCTCGTCTTCTCATTCTCTGACGTCGTTTTGAAGTTTTCTCGTCCTCGTCGGGGTTCATGTAGTAGTAGTTGAATCCCAAATCTTACGTTGACATCCTACAAGAAGGAAGGTTGAGGTGCCGGGCAACGATATAACTGACAAGCTTGATGAAGTCGAGCATCCAATTCATTCTTGGCTTAGTCCTAGGGAGCACAGCACACGCGTTTGCTCCATCTCAAGTGCTGAGGTCGAATGCACCATCAACCCGGCACGGCCGCGCTCGGCGTGCGACGGCAGACGAACGCGTTGAGCAGCTGCGACTAGAGGGAGAAGCGCGCATTGCAGCAAAGCAAGAAATCAACAAAGCTTATCGCGAAATGAAAGCAAAGCTTGAAAGGTTCGACCATGATGATGCAGCATCCGCGGTGTCGCAGAGTGAAGCGTCGGCGCGCATTGAACAGCTACGATCGGAAGGCGCAGCTCGTTTGGATGCTCGGGAGAAGATGACATCAGCCTATATGGTGCGGAGTAATTGTGTGTAAATGAATTTGCTTGCAGCTTGCGTGTCACCGATCTACTTAATCTCTCGCCAATTCGATCAGTTTCCGAATTCGTGCATCTGTGTCCGTTAAATATGGCACCTCTACTTTTTAGTTCTGGAATCCATCAATATAAGGATAACCTTGAAATGTCAACAAACCTTAGGGTGCATTTGAATTTCAACAACTTCACTGCCCTTATAATGCTAGGCTGAGTTGAAGAGGTTGAAGATTGCTGAAGCTGCTGCCGAGGAGTCTTATAACGCTGCCAAAATTGCTCGCCTCGAAAAAGAAGGCCAAGTAAGTCGGCAGTTCAAACGTTGCTCGTTGCGTCTGGAAATTATGCTAACATGCAAAGGCACTCAGATTCTGATATAGTGCCGAGACTATCTATCACCAACTCATGCAGAAACTGCAGCTCTAACTAACCCTCCCCTCAATCCCCCCCCCCCCTCTTGGTAAATAAATGCTCGTATCTTGACCTCTCTCCCTCTCTCCCACCAGGAGCGCATTGCGAGGCGCGCAGACTTGGCGGCTCGATACGCGGCGGCGAAGGCTGAAATTTACGAAAACTCTGCGGGGTCGGCTCAGGTCGGGCTAATCAATGACTATACGTTTTGATGGCAACATGTGGTAGTCATCTTGAGTCATCTTGAGCTTCACAGTGAACACTCCTTGCCGAATGTGCATTGGTGCGTTCCAAAAACGCCACAAAGTTATAACACCACTAACCACGCGTGTGGTTTCTTTCTCTCCGTATGTTGACCTGCGCAGGCTGCGGCCCCAGCTCCATCCTCTGCTGCCAGCGCCAACGCTGCCACTTTGGACCGTTGGACGGCCATGAAGTCGGAAGGCCAAGCCGTGCACGACAAACGCAACCAAATGGCGGCAGCGTACCAGGTGAGCTCCAGTCTGGTGTGCTTACCCCCTCGTTGTGTGTGCGCAGCCGGCTCTGTCAATTGATCTCCTCTTGTCCTGAAATGTAAAACAAAGGATAGCTACATGTTTTTGTGGCAACATTTTCTTTCCTTCGCTGTTGGTTGGTGAACGAGAGCAAACGATGCATGCAAAAAAAGGAAAAGAAAAAGTGTCTGCTATCCTTTGAAGTATAGTTGCTTGCACGCCCTTCTCAAATTATCTTTTTATTTTTCTTTTGGGTGCAGGCGCAGTTGAAGAAGTTGAATAGTGCTGAAGCTAATGCCGAGGAGTCCTATAACGCTGCCAAAATTGCTCGCCTCGAAAAAGAAGGCCAAGTAAGTGGAGTTAGCGTACACACAAGCGAATTAGTACACTTGTGGTATTTACCTTTTTCTTGCTTCGCCAATCGTTATTTTATGAATGGTTTTGGTATATTCATCTCTCTTGTTAAATCACTTCAAAATTCCTTTCTTTAATGTGCTTCATTGTCGTTCTTCTGATCTTATCTCAAGGAGCGCGTCACGGCGCGCGCAGAAGTGAAGTCGCTTTACGATGCGGCGCGAAGTGCGCTCGACAAACAGGTTTACACTTATAGACGTGCTCTTCCAAGGAGTGACAAAAAAAACGTGTGCCTTTTCTCTTTTACTGCAGACAAAGCAGAGCGATGTCTATGTGTGGCAAAACCAACAGAAGTCGTTCTACTCTATCTGAAGCTTAGGTATATTCGTGCGCCTTTCAATTATTGGAACAATTTTCCATGCTTATCTTGCACGTTTGCTGTACGTGGGGTTTGGGTTTTTGGGGTTGTTTCTAAATCATAGGACGCTTTCAACGCGAAGTTTGAAGAATTGCGGGCGGCAGGCGAAGCAGTGCTAGCAGAGCGCAGTGCAAAGGTGCGCACTCATACTCGAAATGTACATGTACTACATACAGTCTGGCCCCACCAACCATAGAGGAAAATTCGACGCACAGATAGTAGATGTGCACCCATGAACAGCAGCAGTCCCCTTGATAATTAACTATTGCGATTAAAAACACATTCGAACCCCATGAGTTATATTATTTCATGCCAACGTTTCATTTGTACATTCCTCCCCGGCTCTTTATTTCTGGCGTTCTTCCTCTTGTTTGGGCGCTGTTACCATAGAACAAAATGTATGCCGCTGCCAAGGCTGCGGTCAAAGCTATGGTACCGGCCAAGAGCAAAACCTTAGCAGATGTGCTGTTAAACGACGTTGACAGCGACGTTCTCAAAAATCTTTGAGTGGCTTCGAGCGACATGCGCCACGCGCATAGGTCTCAAAAGGCACTTCAATCGAAATAAAGATAAAGCGAGAGGATTAAAGGGGGAGTATATGGCGATAGCACACACCTCCCAGCCGCCTGCGGTCAATTTTTATGCTCGCTCAAGTCTGACTCAATATCTTGATCAATTTAGGGGAGTGGCTTGGGCTTAAATACAAGAAATTACGAGGATTAAATCGAAGAACAGCAACAAGCGTAAACATGTATATATTATATTAGAGTAACTGAAAGCGTCGTAAATTATTTCGAGCACGCAAAAGATGAAGCTGCAACATTGCCGTTGAAGCTAGCTTACTCGACCGAGCTGCTTCACGCCCCCACCCTCTCAACAACCACGCAAGCTAGATTGGCAGTACTTGTAGTCTTGCGACTGTAGTCTAGCTGCGATGTCCGACGTGAGCAGATTATCCAGAAATCCACTCAGAATGAATCTTTTAGCTGCTGTGCTGGCAACGCAATCTTGCAGTGCTTTTCACGTACCGTCGAATGCTTTGAGCCATCTGCGAAGGCCGCTCAAGTCCCAGCCAAACACCATCTTTTTCGCGGCCAAAGAAAGCGACCTGGTCTCTGACTTCTGCCAAGGAACCAATGCCTTTTGGAAACAGTTGGTGTTTCCTCAAGTGCGCGAAAAAGTGGAAATTCAACCTGCGTTCACGGCAGGCGACGGTATCCTCGAACGCTTGACTGCCGCCCCCGAGAACCCGGGCTTGCCTCGCCCCGTTTGGCTAACCGTGCTAGGGTCCGTGCCAACGGCTCTGGGGTGGTACGGGTACTACAAATTCTCCGTGGAAGAAGAACTCTTTCAGCATGAGCTAGCCAACGAGGGCAAAGTGTCTGGATGTGGAGGCTATGGGACTTTGTTTCCCTTCGTGTTTGGGGTGCTGGCAGGCAGCACCCTAGAAGTGGCGCATATCCCCGGTGGGGCAACTCTGGTGGAAGCGGCGGGAGCTTGGATTTTGTTCGGCCAAATCAATTTGTACCGCCGCGTGAATGAGCTCGTGAGCCGCCGGGGGCCTCTTCTTTCGCCGTCTCTAGACACAGCTGCATCTGGATCAGCGGCTGCTCCTGCACCAGTCGAAGTTTCATCTCTAGTCGAAGGGGCTAGAGCAGGCAGCATTGCACTTGAAAGCAATAGCATGGCTTCGTCCTCTTCTTCTTCAGCTGCTGCAGCAGCTCCCACGCCGCCGTCGCCTCTCGGGGAAGGAAGTGACCTGGGCGAGCCGCCGCTGTGGGCATGGTGGGCGCTGCTGCCGCCGCCGCTTGACGTGGTGGTGGGCTTGAGGCAAGTGCACTTCCTCGCGCTGTACTGGGCAGCCGAGCGGGCAGAGCTTGCGGCTTCCCAGGGCCAACCCGTGCCACCGTCCACCTTGGAGGTAGACCCTTTTGCGGCGTGGTTTCCGTTCATTGCGAGCCCGCGGTTTACCTTGAAGAAGTTTGCGCGCACCCCGTCGCTCTGGTTTGCGTTCACGAAAGACTGGCCGGACTTCGATATTCCGCTCTTGAAAGAGGAGTAGAGCTAAATATTTTCCATGCGGAATTATTTTCTTTTTACCCATTACCCAAGTTCGTCTAAAACTGGAACTGCAGACTGCTTAGTGTTCAGGAAGGTATCTAGTATAGTTCCCTTTAATTTAGGACTGCGCCCAATTAACCAAACTCCTAGCTATTGCCAAAATTAGACATATTTGAACTAAAAATTGTAGGTGTACCTCGCCGATTTCCTTTTCCCTTTTTAGATCTAAAAATATAAAAATCTAAGAACCAGGAATTTACTTCATACTTCATATATAAAACCACACGGAAAACTTCACCAGTCAACCAAAGGAGCAAAAGAGCCCAAATCTTTAAATTCAAAAGGCCCTCTTTCCGAACTATGCAAAAGAAATGTATCATCAGCAGCAGCATCAGCAACAAGTGCAAAAAATAGCTCATTACAGGGCCGTGCCTCGCTCCAAGTCCTGTTTGATTTCAATCGTGTACTTGTCGTACGCCCGCTTGATTTTCTTGTTGAAGTGGGCGTTGCGGCTGTTGATGTGGTCCACGTCTGCGCCGTCGAGCTCGGCCCGGCGCCGGCTGAACTTCTTGTTGCGGTCGGCTTTCGCGGCCAGCTCTTTGGCCATGCGGTCGAGCGCCGCAGCGGAGTCCTGGGGCCCACCGCCCGCGCTCCCCCCGCTAGAGGACGAGGACATGGCGGCGAGGGTGCCGTAGCCCATGGCGTCGGTGCTGCGAGCAGCGTCTGCTGCGGATTGGGTCTTGGGTAACGACGCTAGGCGCTTTTCGTAAGCCTGCGGGAGGCGAATGGCAAGAGACGATGGTTTGGATGTGGTTGGATAAGGGTACAAGAAAGAGCGGCGACAGGGAAAATATAGGGGGAAGGAATTCAAGGGACTCAAAGGCATGACAGTAAACAATGAAGAGAGAAAAATAAATAGGTAGGATGAAAGGGAGTTGTAAATAGCGAAAATGGGAAAAAAAAGTAAGAAAAAAAAAGAGAAGTCAAGAGCTTCAAACGCATGCCTCAGCGCACTACTTGTGGGTGCGCGCACATGCAGGTATATACATGCGCCCATGTGAACGCGTGTCACCACTCGCACCTTGTGCAGGGTGTCGGTGTTGAAGGCGTCCCACCCAAACGCGGCGGCGGCCTTGTCCTTCTTGGCTTTGCGGTCGTAGTGCCCGTGGGCCGTGTCTTCGGTCTCGAACAAATAGGATTGGGCGGTGGTCAAACCCCTCGACGCCATCTCTGCGGCCCATTCTTCTTTCTTGGCTTTCCTCTCGGCGGCCTTGCGCTTTGCTTCGAAGTATCTGTGTAGGCATGGTGACATGATGAGATTTGATGGTGTGATGTGATGGTGTGGTGTGGTGGTGTGTGGATGTGAGTTTGGTGTGACGTTGGATGGGCGCGTAAAGTCAACACGTGCTCAACCGTAAAGAAGATAGGAAGGGGACAAAGAAAGAGCTTTGAAAATCTCTCATTAGATGTACCGCTACGAAAAATTTGCACAACCAGAAAAAGAAAAAAATAGCAGTAGAAAAAAAAAAAGAATCGAGATAAAAACAAATGGAGAATACACGCACGGATCATCAAGGCGTTTCTTCTCTTCGCCAGCAGCAGCCCTATTTGCTTTGCGCCCCTGTATTTAAAATAGAAAATAAAACAAAGAAAGATGAGAGGATTAATGCGAATTCAGCCTAGAGAAGCACGTCATTATCGAAAGTATCACCCACCTTGTTGATCGACATGCGAAGCTTGAACAAGCGCTTTTGCTTGTCGGTCATTTCGCTCATGGCTTCTTCGTTGGCGGCAGACTCTGCCGCTTCGTCGTATTCTTCTTCCTCTTCTTCTAACTCGCCCGGCGCCTTTGCATCTCCACCTGCTCCATCGTCTCCTTCCTTGTGTCCGTCCTCCTTCGCGCCACTACCACCACCACCGCCCTCGGCTCCGCTCTCACTCACAGCGCTCACACCGCGAACGCCTTCCCCTCCGCCTTCGAGGCTGCCCCCTAGGCCCACTTGCCCGCAGCTGGCAATTTGCACGTCGTACTTGGGGCGATCGTCGGCGTGGGTTGGGGTCATACCGAGCTTTTTCACCACTGCCATGCCCGATTCCACCCGACCGAAAACCACGTGCTTGCCTAAAGAGGAAGCAAGACACAGAAAAAAAAACGCAACGGCAAGATGAGAGTCCAAGGTGAAGGAGGTGATTGAATGAAAAATAAAACAGCGCCCAACTAAACTTCTGCGCATGCACGAGCAGGCGGTCAACACAGTTTGCTTTCTTTTTCCTTGTTCTTTTCTTCTACTACCGTACTGAGGAATGGAATCCACCCGATTCCTTCCACTGAAGATGCAAGGGCATATGGTCTACTGCTAGACTGTTACTACTCGCACATTGCAGCAGTTATCCATACCGTTCAAGTGCGGGGTGCGGCCAAAAGTCACGAAAAACTGGGACCCATTGGTGTTGGGCCCGGCGTTCGCCAAAGACAAGAGACCGGGGCCGTCGTGGGTCAGCAAAAAGTTTTCGTCAGCAAATTTTGCCCCGTAAATGCTTTCGCCGCCCGTGCCGTCGCCGCGGGTGAAGTCACCCCCTTGAGCCATGAAATTGGGAATGATCCGGTGGAAGAAACTTTTCGCAAACGCCAGTTTTTCGCCGGAGCGCGCAGACGTGCTGAATGGAAGAAAGGAAGAAAGGTGGCGATGGAAAAAGAAAGTGGGTTAGTGAAAGTGGGCTAGAGAAAGAAAAACGACGGAAGTGCATGAGAGAAAGTCCAACGAACTTTTGCGTCACAATTCAACTCATGTTACGATTGCACGAGCGCCCTAGCCGCAACTCCTATGGTTACATGCATTCAAGCTGAGTCGCTTGCTAGAGCAGATGCCGTGAAGATATTGATACCTCCCTAACCTTCTCTATTTCCATCTCCCTCCCTTCCTCCCTTCATGTGCGCAGCTCTATAAAACATATATATGTGAGTACGGCACTCGCATATTCCTCGAGGAAGCTACCTAAGCGTACAGTCCCCTAACAGCATCACATGTAGTCATGTACCCAACACGTACCCTCTCTCGCCCGTGCACAGACAACGGAAGTTTTCTGCCGAACGCGGTGTGAAGTCCGCATACAACTATATCCAAGGCACAACAGTTCATATTGGCAGAGGGATACGAGCTTAGGAAGTGGGTAGGGATGGAGCAACAAAAACGCAAAGATGTGAATGCGCATATAACAAAGACTAAAAAGTATAATTAGGTCATTCCTAAAGGCCACGTACAACACAGAAGCATAGGGTACAGTGTGCAGCACCAACAAGGATCGCAGCCGAAGCTCAATAAGATACTCACTACGTTAACCACCTCTAAGTGCTTTAGCTTCTAGGAAGTAATATAACAGAGGAGAAGCTTACTCGATAGGCACTGATAGAAATAGCTTTTTCTCAATTAACACACTAGCGAAATACCTCAAAGACAATGCGGCCAGCCGGCTGTTTTCCAATGGTAATGTCGAAAAATACGCGCGGGTTCCCAGGGTTGCCCACATTAGGGTGCCCACCTGTTGCACCGCCGTCTGCTGCCAACAACAACAATGAAGAGATACAAAGCGTATTTGAGCAGAGGCAAACAATTGGGCTAGCGATTACTTGAAGGACTGGATTATATCCTAGAGCTACTACAGGAAGAATGCGCGAGTAGAGGGTCTCTATGGTGCGTTTTAAAGACTTCGTTCTGTACCCATTTTGAGGGCAGGAGCAGTGGCTGCACGGCACGAGAGATTTGCAAGTTGGAAACGTCAAAAAGCCAAAAAGCGAGTTCACAACAGCAGCAGAGGCAGAGGTTGAATTCAATACAGGGGGGGGGCTTTCATGTATGTAACACTCCGGCAGTAACCAAGAAAACCGCGGATTTTCCGGGTTTTTACCCACTTCGGCTCAGCAGAACCTCCGGTGATTACTAATTACGCTGAAGGAAAACCCGAGGAGAACCCGAGGAAAACCCAGCAGCCTGGTGGGTTTTCTTCGTTACTGCACTCCGGTGCCGGTGCCGGGTGCCGTGCACGGCGCATAATGCAAACACAGTGTAAGTACAGAGTCCAGAGTGCGGAGTGCAGAGGAGCGCAGAGTGAACAGCTGACAAGCGTAAACCGACCAGTTTCGATTAATTTGACGTCCAAGTGTGCTATTGCCACTTTGAGTGCAAGTGGTGAGGCACAAACCCCGCGAAGGAAGGAAGTGGGAACTCAAGAGCCGGAGATTCCCACGATCGCTACATTAGAGCAAGCTACCTGAGTCAGA
>Ga0307982_1004301_pt1 | contig 11266 bp, 13 predicted proteins | sample OrgLakmetagen989_FD_201847 | JGI IMG/M metagenome (GOLD analysis project Ga0307982, IMG submission 201847) | Saline water microbial communities from Organic Lake, Antarctica - #989 | ecosystem: Environmental > Aquatic > Non-marine Saline and Alkaline > Saline | place: Antarctica: Organic Lake... | reverse complement strand
TGAAGAGGCTGAGAAGAATGAGGCAGCTGCGCGACCATGACGTCAGCATGAAAGCGCACAGACCGCGGCGACAGCGAGCGTGGAGACTGAGAGCCACTGCGCGGTGAATTACCACCACCACCACCACCACTGCTGCTGCTGCTGCTTGACGGGCCAAAAGCAGAGCGTGGAGACAAGGAGGAGCCTTGCGGGGAGAGCAAAGATGCGCCATTTGCTGCTGCTGGGGCTCTGCCACCACCACTGGCACCGCCCCCGCCGCCCCCGTTGCTGCTGTTGGTGCCGCTACTGGGAGTGCGCTGGTAAGTGCTGAAGTTGCTAACAGCTGGACCTGATGCACTACCCGCAGCAGCACCAGTGCTGCTGTTAGGAGTCCCCGGTTGCCTGCGCGGTGAAGAAGAAGAAGAAGAGGGCGACAAGGCCGCTTTGACTGCGCGTGCGTGGCTGTCGCGGCCGCGCGAAGGGGGGCGCTGGCTCAAACTGTCACGCTCGATGGCTTCGGCCCGCGCATCTTGCATAGATGGAGTATTCGTATTCACCGTCGATGGACTCTTTTTGGACTTCTTGCCAGCAGCGGCAGAAGCAGCTCTAACAGGAGCCGCAGTGGCAGCTCCAGTCATAGACGCAGCGTAAGCCATGGCAGCAGTTGGTCCGTAAAGGCTGCGCGCGAGGGCGACTCGAGGGGAGGTTGGGGTGCCGGCACTCCGCGGGGACTGCACCCGCAAGGAGGACGAAGAAGACGAAGAAGGAGGTGGAGTCGGCAGCAAAGAAGAAGAAGAAGCAGCGGAAGTTGGTGCTGGTTGCAGTGGCGGTGGCACGGACGGAGGGCGCGCCGCCCAGGCAGGACGCCTTGCTTTTGTGCGGTTCACATTAGGGCGAACCCCAGGAGCAGCACCATCACCGGCATTAGCGCTTTCACCAGACCTGGGGGACACGTCATTGGTTGTTGTTGCAGCACCGCGGCTGTTACTTCTCCTGCTGCTACTGCTTCTGCCTCTCAGCGGGCTTTTGAGCGGGCTTTTGAACGGACTGTTGCGGTGCGGGGGCAGTAAGACAGGGGTAGGTGCGGGCGCGGGGTGCCGCATCGAAGTGCTGACCATGCCTCTCACAGAGGTGGCCGTGCCTACATGGAGGGATCGCGCTAAGAGCGAAGACGACGAAGAAGACGGAAGTTCATCATGCCCACTGGTCGTGGAAGTATTAGTTGGCGCTCGAGGTCCTGATCCTGTTGTTGGGGCTCCTTGATTGGTTGAAGAAAAGTCTTGATGGTGGCCATCGTTGGTAGTACGGTTTTGGCTCCGCGATTGGCTCCGGCGGCGAGGCAAAGACACTTGCGATCGAAACCCACCGCGCCACACCAAGGCCCCTTTCACCGAGAACGCCTTCTGCAGGCTCCCACTCCTGCTCCTGCACCTGCTCTCGCTGTAGCGCAGAGCGTCCCCACCAGGAGTTGTATTCGGCGCCAAAGATATCGCGAGACCAGCCCACCGATCTTTGCTGCGGCTGCTCCTGTTCATAGATTCCGAGCTCTGCTGCTGCTGCAGTCGCTGTCGTTGGGCTTCAACGCTCGCGTCCCGCCTCCGCTGAAACTCGGCCTCCTCAGCTGCTTGCACTAGTACCGGCTGCCTCTCTAATTGCACAGCTTCTGACGCAGCCGCAATCTGCTGAGCCCTCTTTTTTTGGGCCGCTAATTGGTTGGCGGTTAGTGCTTCCGCTCGCAAGCGCCGCAGCGCAGCCATTTGCTGGGTGAACTGCTTCACGCCCTGTATTCATATAAATATGCGGCACACATTGATTCACACGATAAGAGGAACACGACGGATAAAAATGTGAAGGAGAAACAGAATGGTTTAGCGGTCTCGCGCAGACTTCCTGCGTACATCTGGCCGTTTCCAAAAGAAAACGTCACTCGAGAAATAGCACTGTACCTCGAGGAGCCTTCGCGCGTCGGTTGGAACGCTTCGCCCGCCCCCAGCAGCGCCTCTTTCCGTCATCGAGGATGCCCCACCGCCACTGGCACCACCAGTCATTCGACCGCCAGGCGCGTAGCGCATGCTTTTGTTTTCGCGGTCGGAGCCGCCGTTGGCCAGGCGAGCGGCCGCCTAAAGAGAGGAGGGAAATAGAGCAGATAATGAATAATGCAACAGTAGCAATGCGAGAATATAATATAAGAACACCAAGGCCGAATTCGTCAACCGCAAAGTGCAACACATCGTGAAATATTCTGCGGGAATATCAAATAGTAGAAAATGTGATTTAGTTTTGGAATTGGCAGGTACAACTGTATGTGCGCATATGAGAAAGCTTACCTGAGGCGCCACCCACGCCATTGCTCCTAGGAGACCCTCAAACTTCTCTGCCAAACTCAGAGGCCCGTGCACTTCTCCGTGCTCAAATTGCGCTGCTCCTACAGGAACCACCGACCTGTATGGGCATACGGTCGAGACGCAAAATAAGAAGAAGGGAAAAGGAAAAAGAGATGGTTATGTGGTCAAGCACAGAAAGCGTACATAACAGTACATGGTTTTAAATAGGAAAAAGACGAGGGTCGTGTGAGCATAAAAATGAATTGTTGGAGTCATGTTTCATTTCATTTTCTTTCATTTACCTCGTGGCGCCTTTTTCGCCTCCCCGGTCGCCGTAGAAACGCTCCGAACTCCGAGGGCCAACTTGCGACCCACCCGCAGAACTCCCAGGTGCGGCTGACGACGACGACGAAGACGAAGAAGACGACGACGATGATGACGACGACGACGAATAGAACGATTTGTGGCTCTTGGCACTGCCAACGCTCCAGCCACTGACTCCGCTTCGCACCTGTAGTAGGGCACGTAGCGTTGTTGCACCAGAAATGGGTCAGGCTGAAAAGTGGCAAAAGAATCAGGCAAAGCGCGCACGCACGTGTGTGTGTGCATGGAGGCAGAGAAAAGGCAGATAGATGAAAGAAGACCACAAAACGAAGGGTATACACCGCGTGACGACCGCCCTATATATTCGTATATTCTCACCGAGACATCGTCGTCGTCGTCGTCGTCCTCGCCAAAACTGCTCTCAGAACCACCCCTTCCCCGGCTTCCGGTGTCGTCGTCGCCGAAGCCGTGCCACCCGTACCCGTCGCCCCGGCGGCTTGCTTTCTTTCTGACGTCAGTACCCGACGGCATCGGCAGGCCCGACGCTGCCAGCAACTCTGTGCTGGAATATGCCCCAAGGCCCCCAACACCACCGATGCTGCTGCTGCTGCCTCCTTCGCCGCCGCCTACGCTACTGCCGCCGCCGACACTGCTGCCGCCACCGCCACCTCTGCTGCTGCCACCAAAACTGCCCCCGCCGATGCTGCTCACATCTCCAGCGCCACTCGAAGCCGCAGCCTGAAGCTGCTCTCTCTGCGCTTTCGCGAGGCGCTTGTTGTGGCCGGCTAGGTGATGGTAAGGCTCGCGCAAGCCCCCAGAGGCGAGGTCAGCGGCGTGGACCAGGGCCTGAGAAAGAGATGGTGAGATGGGACGATAGGATGGAAAAATAAGGAGATGCACGTCACATTCCAAAAACATTATCGAAACAAAAAAAGTGTCCTGAGTATTCAGTCCTTTGATGTCTGCCTTCTAGCTTTCCCACAGCAGCCCCTGCATCAAGAGAGCGCATGTATCCTGCGCGCACCTCTAAGAACTCTTCAAAAGTCAACCCGCCGACGTCGTCACACGTCTCCCGCGCTATGGCCGAGTAAAACACGGTCGCCAAGGCGGCATTGGTTAAGTTCTCACGCCCTGAGCTCGCGCTGCTGCCCGCGGACACGTTGAACGCCGCGCAGAAATTAAGCCAGCCGCTGAACGAGAGGCTCTGCGAGAGCTGGTTCAAGTCGGAGCGAAGCGGGTGGCGCCCAGCAAGAAGCTCCGAGGACGACGGCACCTAGAAGAATACATGGAGTTAAAATCATTCAAGAATTAGACTAGTTTCAGCCGCGTGGGTGGCGCATAATTTCTTTTGAAGAAATCGCCACACAAAACATTTCGAAAGGAAGAAAAAGTAGTCATCGGCAGCCGTTCAAAAATGATCAGCGCACCTGCGCAAAGTAGCTGAAGAGGTCTTTGAGGCTTGGGCCGAAGCGCGTTAGCAGCGCCATCAGCGCTGAGCCATCCGGATGCGGTCCCTCATTGCTGGCCCCTTCTCCTCCTTCGTCGCCTGCTTCAGACGCGATCGAGGAAGCTCGACTTCGCTGCTGGTGGTGCTCGCTGCCCGCTTGTGCCAACGACAGCAGCTTGTCTACCGAAGGCATAAACCCACGAGCACGGCTGCCCACAAAGGACGCCACGAGATGCGTGGTGTGCGGCAGAAGGTTAACTTCCAGAAGCAGCTGCAGCGCGTGGGGCTCGCCGCCGGGCGCCCGCTGACCGTACACTTTGCGGCTGGTGGCCACTAGCGCTCGCAGGAAGGGAGTCCAGGTGAACTTCTTCGTGGCGCACCGGCTTGCTTCGGACGTGTGAATCACGTCAACGTCAGCATCCACCAGTGGCGCTGCCAGCGGGTGCCGCACATGCGTACTGGTTGATGAAGCATTTCGGCCAGCAGGTGCCATATGATCATTGGTGCCGCTGCCGCCACTAGAACTGCTACGTGGTGCTACAACACGAGCTTGCCTCATGAGCTGCACCAAATCGCGTTTCCGCATCACGGAAGGCTGCATAGGGTTTGACCTCGTGTTGATGGCCAAAAACAAAAACCACAGCTGACGCAGGTGTGAACGGCCAAACAGTTCCTCAAAATCGTCCTCCACCATAGAGCCATGCACTGAGCTTAAACTTGGCCCATCCGAATGAGCGGAATACTCGTTCCACATCATTCAACTTGCTATATGCTATCAAAAGGCAACGCTAATGAAATGGTGATCACAACACCACCGGAGAGAGCACCATTTCCATTTCCCACTACTTTTTTTGTCCAACGGGCGAACTCTAATATGGGAAGTGTGAAATACAGGGACGATTGGAGTAAAACTGCCTCTGCCTCGTGCCTCGGCTTCTGCCTGCAAATGTTCCTGTTTGGTGAACTGTTCGAAAGAAAGCTTCGCGCCGATTGCCAGTATTTAGCTATATGTCAAAAAGAAAGAAAAGGGTCCATGAGGAATCCGTAATCCGATCACCAGTTATGCGCAAAACACGTGCAAAGAAAATAGTTTTCCTATTTCCGTTTACGCTCTTCTTGCTATTTCCATGAAACACGAAACACCTCTTCTTTGCCTCCAGGCGCTACGATAACGATTTCATGCCTTAATCATTTCCAAATCAACGCCTTTTCTGCGTTTTCTCCTTTGGCACAGCACGCGATGCATGCCTCACGCCGTGTCATCCATGGTATTTGTAGGCGGCGCACCTGCCTCCTCATCGTCATCGCTGTCGTCTAAGCCTAGGTCGCTCGCGGGCGCCAGTCCTGCAGCCGGCGAAGCAGCACCTCCATCTTCACCACCCTGGTGTTGTTCTCCTTCTCCTTGCTGCTTGTTGCTAGTGCTGCTCGAGCTCTCCTCCCCGCCTCCAGTGTCAAATTCGTTGTCGCTTTCGTCACTCAAGTCTGCGACTGCTTTCTTCTTCAGCCTCTTGGCCGCCCGAGGAGCAGCGCTGTCTTCGTCGTCGTCGTTCTCGTTGCTGTTGCTGGTTTCTGCAGCTGATTTTCCACGATTGCCACTGCCACCTTCGTCGTCGTCCTCGTCGCTGCTTTCCAGACCCAATCCTTCCCCCTTGGTAGGGGCAGGTCGCTTGGCTGAGCTCGGGGCCACTGCTGGAGCAGCATTAGCATCGTCGTCGTCGTCGCTGTCCTCGAGCCCGAGCGCGGATGCTGCTGGAGCAGAAGGCGCTGTTGGCGCAGCAGGAGCAGAAGGAGCGTCGTCTTCTTCATCGGAAGAGCCGAAATCCACCACTGGCCTCGCTGGAGCTGCCACTGCGCCTTCATTGTCCTCGTCCCCCTCGTCATAGGCCTGAGCGTTCATGAGCGCAGCGTCCCGCTTCGCCTTGGCGCCTTTTCCTTTCCCACTGCCGTCGCCATCCTGTTGCCCGTCTTCGCGCATCCCACTGCTGGCTTGGGCCTGCGCAGTCCGGAGCTCGGCCAGCTGTTGCTGCTTGAGGCGGGCCCGCTCGGCTGCCTGCACGCGGGCTGCCTGAGCGTCCGACTCACGCGCCGCCACCGCTTCCGCTTCCCGGGCCGCGGCTTCGGCTGCGGCAGCCTCCCGCGCGGCGCGGTGTTGGGCTTGCTGCGCGGCGTAGCGCTGGGAGACGGCGAGCCGCTCGGGCGCCGAAGTGAGGGCTTGGTCGCACAAGCTCAAGAGGTCGGCGAGCTTCTTTTCGTCCACCCCCAAGGTTTTCAACTTCAACCCCCAAGCGCAGGCAGCACTACCGCTGCCACTACTACTGCCACTGCTGGTGCTGCTGCTGCTACCCTCACCGTTACCGTCGCCCTTGCCACTGCCACCTGCTTCTGCTACTTCTGCTGAAGCGTCTCCCCCTTCTCCAGTTGATGAAGACGACGACGAGAGCATGTTGTGGCGAAGGGCTTCAAAGATCGCTTTTGCTGACTCCACGTATCGCTGCGCGGCGGTGATGTCTGCGACTACGTCACCAGCAGCGCAGTCTGGCCGCAAGTGCTTGTTGAAGAGCTCTTCGGCGAAAGCGTACTGCGCCACCTGCATACCATTGTGAATGCAAAAACAGAAGAGGTGAAGATAAGGGAATTAAGCGTATGAGTATAATTCTGCCTTCGAATCGACGAGGAAAAGAGAAAACTAAACGACTACTCCTCTTTTAGATTTCTCTCTCTCCCTCTCATCTCTTGATCTTTCATCTCAATTGCAATCCGTCTGCATGTACACACTCACCGCCACGTTATGCCACAAGCTGGCGTCGCCTGGGTTGCCCCTCAGGGCGCGGCTCAGGGCCTTGAGGCAGTCCGCGTGCCGCCCGTCGCAGAAGTGGGCGTTGGCCGCCAACAGCAAGAGCTCGCCGTCGTGGCCCCAGTGGGGGGGCTTGCGGAGCACCGCTTCGTAGTTTCGCACGGCCTCCAAGTACCTGTTGTCGGAGGAGGCGTGTTGAGGGGGGTAAGATGTGCTAGGGACAAGATAATACACATGCCAAAACTCAAAAGAGGACGTACATAAGATAGAATTCGTGCAATAAAGCGGAAGGAAACGTATTTGTGAATTACAATCCATGAATTATATACATTTTTTCAAAAAAGTAGCGTGCACTACAGCACTAGTATCATATGCACCCGCCCTCTCACCTTTCTTCGATCACGAGGAGGTGGCCCAAGTTGACCGTGGCGTCCGGCAAGGAAATGCCCGCGCTCCCACCCTGCGCGGCCTCAGCTGCCCCAGCGGCGGCCAGGACGTGGTCCGCGTGATGATGGCTGCTGCCGTCGCCGCTGCTGCTCAGGTCAGCTGCTGCTGCTCCGGAAGACGACGACGACGACGAAGACGAAGCGCCAGCCGTCGCGGTTTTCACCCGCTCGAAAATCGACTTGGCTTGAGCTAAGTGACCTTCTTCGGCAAGAACCTAAATCAAGGTCATTGTTCGAGCGGAAAGCAGGAAGGAAACAAGGATGAAAGAGATAAAAACGGAAGATTAGCCGCGATAGGTTCACAAGAGCAATCGCTGTGGTTTACGAATCCCAAGCAACAGAAGGACCTATGTATGTTGTGCACCTCTACATGTATACACGTGCACATGTAACACGGTCCTGCTCACCATGCCGAGTCCATTGGCAGCGTGGGCGCAGCCAGCGTCGGCTTTCAGCGCCAAGTCGTACATGGCCCTAGCCCACCCGAGCTCCTTGAGGTACGAGTCGGGGGCAGTGCGGTGCAAATTGCCGAAGTAAATGTTCGCCACCCCCAGCATCGCGTACCTGTGCGTGTGGGACAAGCACCACGGAAGCATGCACACGAAGCACGCCGATGAAGAAAGGAAGGAGGAATGAAAGAAAAAGGTGCGTGACACAAGCTTAAGCGCAGAGAAAAGGTACACGAAAAGTTGGCAACAATTGTGACCATTTTTTTTTTTAACAGACAGGGCAAATGAAACAAATGTATAATCCTCCAAGAGCAACGTACGGGTCTTTTTCGAGGCGCTTGTCCATCTTTTGAATCTTTTCAAACGACTGTTTGGCGGCTTCTAAGCGGCTGGTTTTGCCGGTCGAATGGTGCACCGCCAAATGCAGCGCCCCTGCCATAGCTGAGGGAGCCGGGTCTTTGTTGGACTGTTTTGCGGCGCGCTCGAGATAACCCAAAGCCTTGTGGTGAGCGCCGTTCACCTTTTGTTGTGGGATGTGGGATGAGAACCAAAGATGATGGCGATATAAAGAGTGAATAGAAGGAAGTTAATTAGAACATTCGGTTAGAAAGGGGAGAAAGCGGTAAAGAAGATATACAAGAAACATGAAAATGAAAAGGAAACAAACCATTGTGCGCATAGCCTATCCTCATATCTCGTCTCTCTCTCTTTTTCTTCGTCATCAATTCATAGAATACCTGGTGCACACAAGCCAGGCGCAGAGTTGCGTCCTTGTACCCCGGAAACTTCGCCAAAATCGCGCGGTACAATTCGGCCGCGGCTGCAAACTCCCCACAAGACTCGTGCAAGCAAGCCAAGTTGTAGGTGGTGGTCACGTTGCTTGGGAGCAGAGGGAGCTTCACCACCTGTTGGTGATGGTATTGAAAAACAAAAGTAGCAAAACGAAATACAAAAAAAAAGCATTCAATCCATTGTAAGACACCCAATGACAAGCAAATGAAACAAAACATATGAAGTCGATGCCTCTCTTAACGGACTCTTATTCTACTGCTTAGTTTTCAACAAAATATCCACCTTGACATCGACTTCGCAGTTCTCGAGGGCGTAAGGCAAGTTCGCACGGAGCGGCACCGACGATTCACTGATGGGCTCATCGGGATGCACGTCCACGCGCAAGTTCCCGAAGCTTAAATTAGGGCAGGCGCTGTTGGCAAAACCGACGCTGCCGCCGCCGCCCCCCGCTTTCGCCACCGGGAGCGCGCCAGACACGCTCGTACTCGTGCTGTTAGTGGTGGTAGAAATCATGTCAGTCACGCCGTCCTGCATACCGCTGCCACTGCTGCTGCTGCTGCTCGCATCCGCGCTGAGTGTGGGAATCACTTGAGGCGGGCGCAGGCGGAGGTGCACGTTGGCGCTGAGAAACGGCTGGCAGTCGTCGGTAGTGGTGAGCACAGAAGCGCCCGCTTCGGCCGAGATGGTGCCCGGTAAAGGCTGCCACTGCCAAAAGGAGCGGTTGGATTGCTCCACCATGTACAGAGTCCGCTTCGGCCGAGGCGCCTGTGGAGATCAAGAGGTGACATGAAGTGATTTTAAGGAAAAGCGAGCATGTGAGATGAAATGAGCGTGAAGGAAGAAGAAGTTAGACACAAAAAGGGAAAGCAGAGAAACCATGAACCATTGAGACGCAACTATTTGTTTCATCAAAGCGCAACGACTTCATGATTCAACATGTGTCAAAAATTTCACACGTGTATATTCCGTATCTGTACCTCTGGGTCGAGCCCTGCTTCGTGCTGCATGTAGTCCGCTTCCAAAGCGTTCATGTAGCTGCGCCGCGCCGCCGCCAATTTCCCGTGCTCGTGCTGCAGGCACCCCAAGTTGGTCCACACGCCGCACCCCACCGCCGCCACCCCGGCGCGCCGCGCGCCCTCTTCAATGTCCTCGTGAGCTTTGGCTGCTGCGGCTGCTGCTGCTGCGGCTGCTGTTGCCTCTACCTCAGCTGGGGTTGGAGGAGGCGGCCCAACAACGGCGCGGTGTTTCGCCTGCGCGGCCGCCACCGCCAACGCCACTCCCCGAGTGTAGGACTCCAGGGCTTCGGCCTTTTTGGCGCTATCCCCCTGTAAGCACTGGGCCCGGGTGAGCCACACGTCGCTGCAGGTGGGGTCTAAAGCCTTGGCGCGGTCCAAATAGCTGAGGGCTTTGCGGGTCTGAGCATACGAGGAGGAAGAATGGTGATGAGGGTAACGACGAGGATGATGGTGGTGATATTGATGGGAAAGGAGTAACAACCACCCGCGCGGAGATATCTTCCCTCCGCCTGCGCTCTTCACCCCTTCAACAATATCTTCTATTCTATTCTATTCTTTTCTAGTTCGATATTTCACCACCCGCAGTACCTGATCGGCGGCCTTGACCACCTCCCGGCGGCCCCGGTGGTGCGCGGCCTGCTGCTCGTGCAGCTTACCTAACAGCAGCAGCGCTTCGCCCGCTTCGGGGCACCCTTTCACTGCTTCTTCCAAGCTGCCAATGGCTTTCCCGAACTCCCGGTTGCGAATGTGCATCTGGGGAAAAAAAAGCACGCGTGCGCGTAGCCGCAGGAGAAGGAACGAGAAAAAAATGATAGAGAACAGACACACACACGTATCACAGAGAAGCTTCCAGAAACAAAAATGCGCGTGAAAAGTGCCTCTCTTCTTTCTATTGAAACACACATGTCGCTTCAGCGTGGCAAGGAATCCAAAAAAGAAGCGCGCTCTCTTTCCCACTATTCTTCAATCTCGAAATGACTTTCTGCGCTCATTTTCTCCACATCCTATCAACCCTATCCTCCTTCTTGTCACCTGCGCCACCCCAAAATGCGCGGGGGCAAAGGTCGAGCACAAGTGCACTGCGCCCTTGTAGTACTTTTCCGCGTTGTTGAAGTTGCGCCGCGCGTGGTCGGCCCGCCCCAGCAAGTAGTAGGACTCTGCTTTTACGGCTTTGTTTTTGGAGTACCTTCATGGGTGGATGAACAGATGAATGGGTCAATCGGCCACGGAAGGTGAAAGTACAGAAAGGAGGCAGAAAACTAAGAAGAGAGAGAGAGAGAAAAAAAAAGGCGAGAAATGGAAGAAAAGGATGGGAATACATGTTGAAGAAAAGCGCAGCATGAATGCCTTCTTCGGTGGGGGGCTGTAAGTATGATGTCTAAGTGCGACCACTGCGCAGACAGAAACACGACGACTCTCCCTTCCATTGTGTGTTTCTCTTCTTGTCTTCTTGTGCACATGTACGGTACCAGTAGGCGGACCCGGCGTCGTTTTCCACTTGCTTGTAATTGGGGCACCGCAGCAAGAGGTCGGTGGCGGACTCGCGGTCCCACGGCTCGCTCAGCTTCAAGGTGAGGGTGTAACCCGAGCTCTTGGTTGCACTTCGCTCCACGGGGTCCAGAATCACCTTGGGAGGACCATTGGTGCATGGTTGGAAGAGGACGAGACTTGAAAAAAAAAAGGAATCCGAGAGCA
>Ga0307982_1004300_pt1 | contig 11267 bp, 9 predicted proteins | sample OrgLakmetagen989_FD_201847 | JGI IMG/M metagenome (GOLD analysis project Ga0307982, IMG submission 201847) | Saline water microbial communities from Organic Lake, Antarctica - #989 | ecosystem: Environmental > Aquatic > Non-marine Saline and Alkaline > Saline | place: Antarctica: Organic Lake... | reverse complement strand
AAGCTGACATGAAGGTGCGCTGCAAAGTCACTGCTACCGATACTAATAACTCAATTGTCATCGTGTGACCTTTTCAAGGCAATCATCGAGCTGGCTACGTACTTCGAGTGCAGCCATCGTCATTTTTGCAGTGCACCCATCAGTGTTGCGTCCATGAATTTCCAATATTTGGCGACTGAACAAGGGCCTGAATGATCAAAAATGACTAAGAATGACATATCAGAATCATTCAGGCTAGAGTCGTGAGGTCTTGCGGCGGTAGCGCACCTCAAATGGGGCCCAAGGAGCTATCTCTGTCTGGTGGCTAACTACTGTTTTCTAAAAAGAAATCCCTAAAAAAAACACTTTAAAAATCACTTAAAAGATCCACCAGCACCGTCAAGTAGCCGTGGTCGGCTTGCCGGCTCGTGCCAAAAGTTCCCACGGAAGATGCGGGTCGACAACGAACCAATCAGAGACAGAATGCTTGGTGAATCCCGAAGAGACTGTGACACTCACAACCAAGGGTATTGCTCACAAGATTGCTCGGTGCAGAGAGCCCGCCATGATGCGAATCCGCTGGGCAAGTCTGCTGTCCGCAGCGTGCACGATTGGAAAGCCAACGTCAATATCAGCGTTGAAGTCGGACGAACTTCCCGCAGTCGAATCTGCAGGGCGAACTCTAGGCTTCGCATGCGATGATACAAGTGCAGATCTTACTATCGCCCTCTATTGTGCTGAAAATAAATGCGATCCAAGCAAAGCATACAACCAAATTTCGTTCAGCACGGCTAGTGGTAGTTACCAGAATTCAGCTATATCAAGCTCAGACAGCGCCGGCCTCAGTACTTATCTCAGCCAAGTCGTACATTTTGCCAATCCTGCGACGCTGGTAAGTATAGAAGTGTTAATACCACTGAGTGCATCAACTGTCCAAGTGGCCAGTATGCACCCCAAGCACAAGTTGGCGAATGTTTGGAGTGTCCAGCTGGATCCTACAACAATGAGCCCGGATTAGCATCCTGTGCCAAGTGCGATTCGGGGATATTTTCAGCTGACGAAGGTGCCACAAGTTGCAAAGCATGCCCGAAGGGCAAAGCCCAGTCTTCCTCAGGCACATCCTCTTGTTCTGACTGCCAAAAGGGAACGTATGCCAGCGAGAACGGCACGATACTATGCTCTCCTTGCCTTCCTGGATCCTTCGCAATCAATGTAACTTCTTTCAGCTGCTCGCTTTGTCCCTTGGGTAAAGAGCAGCGTTCGTCCGGGCAAAGCCTATGCATTGCGTGCTCTAAGGGCGCCTACGCTCCCTTGGCTGGCTCGTCTTCCTGCACGGAGTGCGCTGCGGGACAATTCAATGCTGTTAGCGAGGCGACAAATTGCGTAGAATGCAGCGCAGGTAAGCTCGAATTCGGTGCTCTCAAGCAGTCAATCTTTGTTATCGATACTGGTATTTTATGTGCTACGCTTGGGAACAACTTACGAGATATTGCTGTAAGTTCTCCGCCTTACGGTGTTTTTTTTTTGCGGTTTGTCCCTTCTTAATCAATTTGATTTTGTTCAAGGTCGATACCAGAGGAATACAGCTTCATACGAGTGTGAAGACTGCAGCGACGGCTACTATGCTGGAAGCGCAGGCACTGTGGCGTGCACCTTATGCCCAACCGACTATGACTCCAAACAAGGTTCGACTTCGTGCAATCTCGCCACGTCGAACAAATACATAAATCCTAGGACAGGTAAATCAGATCCATGTCCTGCTGGTGCGGTCTGCTCCGGTGGTGATAAAAAACCAAAACCAATTTCTGGATTTTGGGTCGACCGTAGTAATGTCTCAAGTGCTGGCATCATGTACGAGTGCATTCGACAAACTTGTGTCGGGACAGTCGAAACCACTACAGATGCAGCACGGCGGCTCTCTGAAACCTCGATTGAGAACTCATTCAACTTATCCTGTTGGAGCTATGAAAACTATGCCGTAACTGACGCGGAGTGCGATTCAAGCACACTTATGTGTCGTTACGGTTCATATGGACCGCTGTGTGGGTCGTGCATCGTGGATTACGTGTACTCTAGAAGCGACAACGAATGCTAGGAATGCACTTCAACATGGATATTTGGAACTGTATTGCTTGTGGTTGGAGCAGTCATATTTATGGTCTTCGTTGCTTTTCACTTGGAGATTTTTAGTTTGCCTTTGGATTCGAAACGTTGGTGGATTTTTGGGATCGCTAGGCAAGTTGACAGTGGCACTTTCAGAGTTCTTTGGTCAACTTATCAGATAGTTCAAAGCGTTGCATGGAACTTGAATATCAAGTTTCCGTCACCTTTTTCGGACCTCATTAGTATCATGTCCCTCTTTTCTTTCGACTTTCTGTCCTTGGAGTGCGTGAATGACAGCACTGACGAATTTGTGACCGTAATACTGTATCCCTATTGTCCTCGCCGTTCTCAACCTCTTATTGTATACTTTGCGCTGGACAAGCACGAAGGCCAAACATGGCTGGAGGGCGTCAAAAATGGACCACTTTGTGACAGAGCTAAACCGCCAGCACATGTACTTCTTTTTGATGCTTACTTATTTGGTGCTGCCACCAGTGAGCCGAAGACAGTTTCAAATTCTGACCTGCATCGAAGTGGCAGGCAATCGCTATGCCCTCGTGGACACCTCTATCGACTGCAATGCTGCTAAATTTCAGTCTTTCATTGTTTTAGACAGTATTTTCATCACGATATACCTTTCGATTCCACTCATTTGGCTCGTCTTGTTATTCAGTCGCCGGCATCGACTCAACCCAAAGGCATCTGACTCCAAGTCTGTGATGACCTTGAGGAACGAAGACCCTGATCTTCGGCCTCTTTCGTTCCTCTTTAATGTCTACGAGCCTCGGCTTTACTATTGGGAATCGTTCGAAATGTACCGACGAGTTCTTTTCGTTGGTGCTTTGCCGCTTGTGAGCTCGAGTAGAGCCCGGTTGGCTGCCCTTGGAGTTGCTCTTGGATTAGCTAGTGCTATCGTTTACAGAGAAATTGCACCTTTCGTTAGGGCCAGCTCGAATATTTTAGGGCATGTCGCCCAATACTGCATTCTTTTAACCTTTGGAGCTGCGCTCGTGATTGAAGTCAAACTAATGACAAATTTTGACAATTTTACTGTCGGCGTCATTCTCGTACTAGCGAACTTGGCCATCGTTTTCCTGGCCTTGGGGCTCGGCGCATATCGGCACTTGCTCGACGAACGGCGTGTCTGGAAGCATCAGAGGCTTTTAACCTCGGCCCAGATGCGAATGATGGATGCTGTGATGATGGGCGAAGGTGGCGACGGATCCGCAAATTCAGGGACCTCGAGTAATGTTGAGACGGTGGACAAGAAAAATGAGCAGAAGACTGATGCAAACAAAGCTCGAACCGAAGCATTGAAACAGCACTTGTTGGCTCCGCGGGAGGTCAAATTGGAAGCTCGTGTTGGTGCTGGCGCCTTCGGCGAAGTATTTCGTGGACGTTGCTTTGGCCAGCCTGTGGCTATCAAGACAATGATCGACGTAACCGTCACCAACATTCACTCGTTTTGTGCCGAAATCTTAATCACGTCAGTGCTGCGGCATCCGTGCATCGTGAACTTCGTGGGTGCGTGCTGGAGCCGCGAACTGACGTGCTTGGTGCTCGAGTGGGTCCCACGCGGCCCGCTCAGTGCGCTTCTTACCGATTCAAGCGCAACAACAGGCGTGCTTCGTTGGGATGAGCAACTTCTTACCTTGGCCCAGGATATTTGCCGTGGCATGGTCTACCTGCATGACCGCGAGTATTTGGACGAGACTGATGGGTCAAAGCGTCACTGTATCGTGCACAGGTCCGTGACCGTCTGTGTCTTCTACAGTGTCAGGGATGAGCATATATCATTGTATTGCTTTATTCATTATGACTGCTACTTCACTCTTTTATTTCGTGTCTTGTTATCATATTCTTGCGTTACAGAGATTTGAAGCCGGACAACGTTTTAGTCACAGATCTCTTGCGGGCCAAAATTGCCGATTTCGGTTCGTCTCGATCCATGACATCAGCCAGCGGTATAGCGGCTACCATCGTCGGCACACCGCTCTTCGCTGCACCGGAAATAATGCGCGGAGAAGAGTACGGAGCCGGATGCGATGTGTACTCATACGGAATGCTGCTACTCGACATGGCGTCCCCGAATGGTTTGCTGCCGCTTATGCTGCGCCGCTGGCGTGCTTCTCAACCAGGTTCTTGGAATGGACATGGTGGCAAGCAACCGCAGAACGACAAAGACGATGAGCGAGATGCCATGGCGTTGATCCGAGCGATATGGCAAGGTCAGTTTCGGCCAGTTGTCCTGGGAGGCCCGCCAGTTGCGCATGCGCCGCCTTCTATATCGGAGTTGGCGGCGCGCTGCACTGTGCACGATCCTGCGGCGCGCCCGTCCTTTGCTGAAGTTCTTGAGACACTCATGGGGACATGTGCGCAAGAAGCCGAATCTTTGATGTACGCACGTGGAGAAGATCATGCAGTGGGAGTAGCCAGCACCTATCCTACAAGTAGCCAAGCCGGAGCCACTACTACCGAAGAAACTTCGTCAACTTGAGCTGCAGCCGAAGCGGGAGCATTTGCGAGTGGTGATGATGAGTGGTCTGGTACGTTTACTTCAAACAATTTGGAGCTATCTCTAACGAGCCTCCAAAGTGGCGAAGCAGCACACAGAAAGAGCAAGTTTTGCGGCGAAGCTTGGCGTACCGAGCTAGTATAAATCCCCCGGACTGCTGGAGCTAAAGGCGGCCAGCTCGACATAGACGACAACGCATCGTCCGAAAATCCACGTTCTTCAGTGATACGAAATTCGTATTCGGACTTTTAGAAAAAGTGCTCCGAGGAAAGCTGTAGCTACCTCGTTATTTTGATGTCCTCACTCCCTCACTCAGCATCTGTTGTATATATATGTAGTACAAAAATATGAAGAGGTGTGCCATGCGGGATACTTAAATGCAGCCGAATGACGCAAGTATGAATTATTTTAGAACTCAACGCCCAGCAGTCCCGACTACAGTGCTGAAGCCGAAGTAACCCCCGTTCCATATTGGTTTTTACTTAGACAAGTGGATTCATATGCTCCTTCGCTTGTAATGGTGGCATTAGTAATGTAATTGCAGTTCCAATTGGCTTTGGCATCTGGGCTGCCTTAGATCGGCGATTATCGGTGTAAAGTCGGTAGACCACTAGTGAACAGTGACCACGGCACCACGGCATGAACTATAATGACTAAGTTATGCGCACAGTCAGCTCGCTGACAATAATCCTGTAAGCTTGGGATCTAGGTCCATCCAAAATTCCTTGGTACTTCGCACGTGGGTTATAACATATCGCGATGCCCCTAGCCCTGTGCTTTTTGAGCTTAAAGAACGCATCAGTGCGCCAGCATCTGCTAGTCTAGTCTAGTTAATACCCTCCCAATAACAAAGAAAAACAAGCACACAGTAGTCACAGAGGCATCTGCCAGCATAAAGTATGATGAATTAGACTACTTTTATGCTGCTTCTGCACCAAAGGGGGGTCACCGAAACCACAGGCACAGAATCACAACGCGGCCACTCTTCGACTCTTCGTTCATCGTCCCTCTACAGCCTCATATTGGACCTTGTTGCCCGGGAGCTAGCTCGCAAGCACGCGGCCATCTACGACATTGGCTTTCCTGAAGCCAAAGCCATGTTCAAGCAGAAGCTCGCTCGCAAATGGGGCCATACGATCGCTAGAGGGTGGGCGACTCTCATTTTAGACCGCCTGAGGGATTTCGTCGTGGCCCCCTCCTCTGTGGGTGGGAACTCTTCTCCTCTGCATGATTCTCAGGGCGTGGACGAGCTAGCCACTTCGGACCGCCATAACCACTTCCATGGCCACTCTGGCCTGTGTGCCTGATTAGCCTTCTCCTTCTTGTATTGGCTGCCTTGAATTTCCTATCTGCCTGTTAGCCTTCTAATTCCGGCCCCTCGGGGCCCGAACCAAAAAGCACTCCTCATCATTCGATTCGTGAACCTAAATTACTTCCGTCCCAGGTTCCTTCGGTTTAGGACCTTCCATGCATCATGAGACGTAGGTTTACGAATGATAAGGAGTGGAGGAGTGGAGGAGTGTCTGAAAACATCACAATCAAAACAATGCCAAGCGCTGTAGAATCATTCCCGGAAATCTACTGTAACATCTAGCATGCTTCGTCTTCTTCTTTAAAAGCCTCTATAGCTGTCCTTCTCTGGCAACTGTGTTTTTATTTCCTCTACGTAATCTTTGTTTCTGACTCTATTCGAGCTGAGCCCCCACTTCGCTGCTAGCAAGCAAGATGGTTAGGCGCAAGCAAAGTGAGCCAAAGCGCGTAACCGCCTGCGCAGCCAGGTGCGAGGTGTGTTTGCATTTTCCAGCCAGCGATACAGTTTGGTTCGACGGCTGGGTTGGCCCTATTTGGTGTGGGTTATGCGAAAGCTGCTATTTAGAAAAGAATCCAAATAATGCTCCCGACGCTACCAACGACGCTCCAGTATGTCGTTCCTTTGCCCCGCAAAAGCTTTCTAGCTCTTACGAGCCTAGTAGTGGCACACTCGACTTGGTGCACTTGCCAGCACCTGAGGGTGCGCTCTCCTTAGTGGGCTCCGAAGACGAAGTCGAGGTTTGGCTTGGTTCTGATGCTGGCGAATGGCGTTTCGAGCTGCGAGCCGGTGCCTCAAAGATTACTATATCGCCTGTGGACCTTCAAATCAGACTTCCTTTATATGATCTCTACTTGCTGACGCGAACAGGTGCACTTGCCCTGTCCTATCAGCAGCACAGCATTCCTAGGAACCTAGGGACTTATGCTGAAGTCCGTGCTGTGACAAGCACTTCAGGAAGTGGCCACATACTAGTACTCGAACTGCGGTGGGTTGCTGCGGCAGCTCTCCAGCCAGATCCATATGCTGGCCCAGTCAGCGCATCATCGTTGCCAGGTCGACTAGTCAGCGTGTTGAGTGCAGTGTTTGGGCACCTTCCGAAAACGGGATCCGCTGCGGTGGCAGCTTCTGAGGGCGGCGACAAAGATCCACAGTATGATTCTGAGAGCCTCTTTGAAGCCCTTGCTTCAGCGTGCCCGCCGCCGGTAGAACCATCTGAAAACTGCTCGGCCCTGGCTACCAGCCTGACTGCTGCCGGGCTCAAGAGCACGCTATACCCTTTCCAGCTTGCGGCATTGGAGTGGATGAAAGCGCGTGAATGTAGTGATGAACACGCAGCCACCCAAGAATGGCGAAAGCCGTTGTGGTACGAAGTTGCCGACATGAACCAAGAAGAATTTTTCATCAACCCTTTCAACGGAGCACTTTGGCGTCAACCGACTTCAGACCTACCATGTGTTGGTTCGAAGCGCCGCCACAACAATAGTAGTACCACCAGTGGCAGCAGCAGTGTAGCGAAGAAAGCCAAGCAGTCTATAAATGGTAGTGCAGGTGGATTGTTCATGAATAAAGCTGCTGATGGGAAAATAGAGCCTTCAAAGTCGTTGACAGTGCAGCTGGATGCTCCAGAGGAGAGCCTGGACGAACCCTCTGCAGCTCGAGTTACGCCACCGTGGGCTGTCGATGCAAATGATTGTGACGCTATTGAAGGCAAGGGTGGAATCCTAGCCGATGAAAGTAAGTTGATATTTGATAATATATCTCTCAAATCGTCTATAACCTTTTAAATTTGTATTATGTTCTAGTGGGCCTCGGTAAAACTGCAATGTTCATCGCCCACTGCCTACATCGCGACGCAGAAGTTCGAACTGAAAATAACAGTGAGACTGGAAATTGCGGCATCACAAGAAATGCCACTCTATCTACGGGTGCTCCTGCACAAGTGGCATGCTTGTGTGAAAGTGAGCATCCGTCGAAAGTAAATGATATGTCGCTCGCCTCATATCTAGCCCGCTGGTCCAATAGCGCAGTGCCTACGCCAACGGCGTTTTCTGGTGAACACCTCGGCAAAAGACTTGAGTCACTTGTGCCTGAGACAACGGAGCCAGCAACGCCTGGGGCAGCAAGACAGCGAGCGAAAGCTCAAATGTCTGCTGCCCAAGCTCTAACTGTGGTCTGTGCCAGTTGTGGAGATGAGCACCACGCTGCATGTGTGGGTGCTGATGCTTTATTCGCAACGTCGTGGATCTGCATTCGATGTGAAAACGAGAATTTTGCGAGACAGCACCAAGCTTCCGTCGCTGCTGCTGCCTCATCCTCGAATTTATCTACAGGATCTCCAGCAGCAGCACAAAAAGCGGTCAATGAAGGCACCGGTTTCTTGCCTGGAGGCAACGCAGTGGTACGTGCTGCTCGTCTTATATAAATTATCGGCCCATGCATCAATTAGTTACAATAAATGTGAATGTGTATTGTTCGATTTCGCAGGTGTGCCCTGCAGCTTTGGTGAGCCAGTGGCTTCATGAACTTGCCAAGCACCACTGCAACGTTCGCTTTTCGGATTTCACGAGCTGTGCACTTAATGACGCGGATGCTTCGCACAGGGATACCCCTTACTTGACCGTGGCAGTTTACCATGGGATTGAAGCATGCACAAAGAAAAATGCATCTCCTCGAGCGTATGATTTGCTCCGCGCCTCATTCCTCGCAAAGTGAGTTTTATTCTATTGCAATAGCGTACACAGTGAGCTCTTTCTAATGTTTGTTCTTCTTGTGCTGTAGGCATGATATGATTATCATTAGCAGCGCTGCACTTCAAGGCGATTTTCACTTTTGGCGCGCGACTGATCACAGCTTGCGATCTTCTCGAGCAAGCAGAAATAATGGCGGCGGTGGGAGTAGGAACCTTCGTCGGCCTCAAGTTGGGTGCCCTTTGATGTTGGTGGCATGGCGCCGCGTAGCTCTCGATGAAGCGCACATGTTCGAGGCAACTGCGGCTCATGCAACCCAAATGGCCGAAGCAATGCCTCGGCTTTTTTCGTGGGGCCTCACGGGTACGCCAGTGTCGGCCCGAAGAGCTGGTCTTTCCGATCTCTTTGGTCTTGTCAGTTTCCTCCGGCTTCCGCGGCCGTACTGCTTCAAGCTCTATTGGCAAGCTCTAATTGCCAAACCATTTAGCCGGCACGATCGAGCTGCATTCAAGCGTTTGGTCGATTGCTTTTCCAGAATTATGCTGCGTCGCACACGAGATGGGCTGGGTGCTCTCGGATTGGAAGATCAAGTTCACTTGGTCCAACACCTGACTTTTTCCCAGGTCGAGATAGCTCTTTACAGTGGAATGGCAAAAGAAGCTCGTGTGGCAGCCACTGTTGCCCGTGACAAAGTTTTCCATCGCCATCTAAAGCGCCCACGGCAGCAAAGGCAGGCTCATCTTGGGCAGCGGCTTGGCAGTGGTGCATCAGACCACACAGATTTTGAATCTCTCTCAGGCTCTGGAGGATCAAGTGAATCAATTGTTGATCTTGCTACACCCGTTGATGCTGGCAGCGTGGATCCACTTTTAGAAAGCGAAGCAGTCGATAATATCATGATTCCTTATTTTAATCTCAGGTCGATCTGTGGTAATCCTGCGAAAGGTATTGCATCTTCCCGTCAGCGAAGTCAGCGTGGCTCTCGAGGCGCTCGTGGTCGAGACTTGCTAAGCGATAGTGACGATGGGCAGGTCATGGCGACTAAAGTTTGCACTATGACAGAAGTAGCTGAGCGTCTTGAAAGTGAAGCGTCTATTAATAGCCAAGAAGAATTTAGGGCGGTTGCTTTGCACCAGCTGGTACTTTCAAATTTAGCCTTACTGCAAGCTTTCTTGGAGCTCGACAGCGGATCTGATTGCGATCCTTGGCCATCAAAGACAGCTGTATTGGCTGCCGCTCGAAGTAAAGAAGCAGAACAAGCGCTGACTTCGCGACGTGCATCAGTTGGCGATGGCTATACTGCCACAGGAAGTAGCAGCTCCAGTGACAGTAAGGAATGTTTTTTTCCAACGGCAGATGAGGGCTTGGCCCTCATGGATGCTATGGCGTTATTGGATGTCTCAACCAAATGTCCAGTATCGCATTTGCGACACCTGCAGGCCCTGCCTAGAGAACTAAAATGTCTTGCTTTGCTACGAGCATCAAAATCCCTGGTTGGGGATCTCCGGGATGGTATTGGTGCGAACCTCTTTACGAATTCGATTGTTGCTGCTATACCAATTCCAGGAGTATCTGCCCACTTTGTAGGCAGTCAAGGAACACAATTCCCGACAATGGTTTCAATTGCTTCCAGTTCAATCCAAGTTGGACCTGCCAGTCAAGGACTAACCATACAGCAGCGGCGGGGCTTTGAAGTATACTGGGGATCTCGTGCAGAAGAAAGTGTGCAAGATTTAAAATTATCTTCTCCAGGCTCACAACTAAGCGTTGTGATGAATACCAACCTCAACAATTCCGGATTTCGAAGAAAGAACAAAGGTTTTCGTCTCAACGGCCTTCGTTTATGTCTTGAGGCAGCAGATTTGCGCCAAATTTCTGTCAGAGTTACAGTGCGCTTACAGATTTATCCCGAATCGATGCCACCTTCAACAGTCGTCGAAACAGAGCTTCACATTGCTTCCAGGACTGGCGGAGCAGTCCCTATTATTTTGGACACAGATATTGTCAACATCGTGAAAGCCGAGAGATTTCGTTTGACTCTAGATTTTGAGGATACAATGGTTGAAAGCGGGATGTGTACTATTGAATTGATGGAACCTCTTGTAGGAGTTGACGGAATCACACAAGTGGCTGCATCTGGTGCGTGCCTTCGAATTGACAACCTTCTCAGTCGCATGGATCCAGATGTCTCCTCAGACTCCGCTATGGTTTCTAATTCAAAATCGTCTAGTGCTCTTTCAGAGCCTTCTCCTACGTTGTTGGCTGAGCTTTCCCGTCGTGCGCGGAAGCTTGAGAAGCAGACAAAAGCAAAAGAGATTCAAGGATCCGCATCCAGCGATCCCCAAACCGCAGTGGTAAAGCTGAAGGAAGAGATGAGCCAAGTCAGCACGGTCAGTCACGAGCGTCTCGTCAATATGTTCCGAGCACAATACGAAGGTCCTCACAAATACTCGCGAGCTCTGCTTGAAATAGAATCTCAGAAATTTCCACTTCGTGAGAGTGGTTGGTACCTCGATGTCATTCAACTAGCTGAGAATCAAGGTAAAGGTGAGGAGCTTTTGAATTATGCTGGCCTTGCACTAATGCGGGTAGTAGATTCAAGTGGAGCTGCGGCGTCTAATGAAAAGTTAAGAGTCTACTTGTTCGGTGGCCACGATTTGAGCAGTTTGAG